>Ga0307515_10001546_pt1 | contig 51463 bp, 34 predicted proteins | sample 17_EM_MG_FD_194513 | JGI IMG/M metagenome (GOLD analysis project Ga0307515, IMG submission 194513) | Populus trichocarpa ectomycorrhiza microbial communities from riparian zone in the Pacific Northwest, United States - 17_EM | ecosystem: Host-associated > Plants > Roots > Unclassified | place...
GGTGGGTCGCGGTGCGGTATCGCGTGCTGGCGGGCGTGGAACCCACGGGGATCGACCGTGTCAGGGCTCAGCGAGGTCGCGGGCCCGTGCATCAGGCGGTGGTCCCGGTGCGGTACCGCGTGCTGGCGGGCGTGGAACCCACGGGGATCGACCATGTCAGGGCTCAGCGGCGCCGGGCAGGCGAGGTCGCGGGCCCGTGCGTCAGGCGGTGGGTCGCGGTGCGGTACCGCGTGCTGGCGGGCGTGGAACCCACGGGGATCGACCTGGGTTCGCCGTCGAGCGGCTCGCCCTTGAGCGGATCGAGGTTGTCGACCATCCGCTGCAGCGTCCGCCGGGTCGCGGCGAGGTCGCGGGGAGATATCCCTGCCGACATCGCGGCGACGAAGCGACGGAACAGCGGCCGCATCAGGCCCATGCGCTCGCGGCCGCGCGCGGTGAGCAGGAACACGTGGGCGGCCTTGTTCTGCGGACTGGACTGGCGCTCGATCAGCCCGTTCTGCTCGAGCAGCATCACGAACCGCGACACGGCCTTGCGATCCCGGAACATCGCGTCGCACAGCTCGGTCACGGTCTGGCCGTCGCGCAGCCAGAGGAACACGAGCACGAGCCATTCCTCGGGAGAGTCGAAGCCGGGCACCGTGTTGTACATCGTGCGGCGGCTCGCCTGGAATACGCGATGGACCCAGTAGATGGCCGAGTCCTCGAAGATGCGAGTGTCGTCTGCCTTCCTGGACATCGCGCGATACTACATGGCGCCGACCGGCTACTCCGGGCAGGGCGCGCCGGCGGCCACCCAGGCCTGCATCGCGGCGACGACGTCGGCGCGCGGCACCGGGACGGGCACGCGGCCGGGGCCGGGCGCCCAGCCCCAGGCGACGAGCTCGTCGTGGGCGACATGGTCGATCAGCGCGGCGAGGTCGCGGTGGCCGGTCTGCCGCGGATCCTTGAGCTGCTCGCACAGCTGGTGGGGCGTGCGGCCCTGGAAGATCATCGGTGTGCCCGCCGGCGGCAGGTGCCAGTTCGGCGCGCCCGGCGGCTGGCCGGGGCGGAGGCCGTTCTTGTCGCGGTGGCAGGTGGCGCAGGACACGCCGTTGGCCTCGGAGCGGCGCGAGATGTCCATGCCGTGGGGCCGCGAGTCGTCGTACTGCAGCGGCGCGTTGCCGCTGGGGTGGCAGTTCATGCAGCGCGGGTGCTGCAGCACCTGGTAGAGGGTGGTGAACCCGACCTTGCCGCGCGCGGCGGGATCGTCGTCGGCGCGCGCCGCGGCGCAGGCGGCGAGGCCGAGGACGGTGACCAGGGCGATCTTCGGGATCATGGTTTGCCCTCCAGCGCGGCCTCGATCGGCAGCGAGCGGATGCGCTTGCCGGTGGCGGCGAAGATCGCGTTGCACAGCGCCGGGGCGACCGGCGGCAGGCCGGGCTCGCCGACGCCGGTCGGGTCGTCGGTCGACGGCACGATGTGGGTCTCGATCACCGGGCACTCGAACATCCGCAGCGAGCGATAGGTATGGAAGTTGGTCTCCTGGACCCGGCCGCGCTGGAACGTGATCTGCTGCTTGAGCGCCGCGGACAGGCCGAAGATCACGGCGCTCTCGATCTGCGCGGCGACGAGGCCCGGGTTGACGGCGAGGCCGCAGTGGATCGCGGCGACCACGCGGTGGACGATCACGCGGTTGCCCTGCACGGAGGCCTCGACGACCTCGGCGCAGACGCTGTCGAACGACTCGTGGACGGCGATGCCGCGGCCGACGCCGGCGGGGAGCGGCGTGCCCCAGCCGGCCTTCTGGGCGGCGAGGTCGAGGACGGCGAGCCAGCGCGGCTGGTTGGCGAGCAGGGCGCGCCGGGCGCGGTACGGATCGAGCCCGGCGGCGTGGATCAGCTCGTCGAGGAAGCTCTCGGTGACGAACGCGGTGTGCGAATGGCCGACCGAGCGCCACGAGCCCGACGGGACGCCGGGATCGGTGGTGGTGAGCTCGACCCGCAGGTGGGGGATCGCGTACGGCAGGTCGCGCGCGCCCTCCGACGAGGTCATGTCGGGCACGGTGGCGCGCAGGAACAGCCGCGGCGCGCTCTCGGCGAACAGCCGGCGGATCGCGCGCGGCGCGGCGTTGGGGACGAGGCCGCCGGCGAAGTCGCCGCCCTCGCTGAACAGCACCGACTGGGTGACCAGGCGATGCAGCCAGCCGGTGATCGCGCCGCGCTCGACGGCACCGCGGACCCGCGACACCGCCATCGGCCGATACCAGTCGTTCTCCTGATCGTCCTCGCGCGACCAGATCACCTTGACCGGCTTGCCGATCCGCTGGGCGAGGCCCGCGGCCTCGACGGCGAAGTCGGCGAACAGCCGCCGGCCGAACCCGCCGCCGACGAGCGTGGTGTGGATCGCGACGTCGGCCAGATCGAAGCCGATCGCGTCGGCGACGCGGAACCGGACCACGCCGGGCGCCTGGGTCGGGGCCCAGACCTCGCAGCGGCCATCGTGGACCCACGCGGTGGCGTTCTGCGGCTCCATCGGCGCGTGCGCCAGGTACGGCGCGCGGTACATCGCCTCGATGATGGTGCGGCCGTCGCGCGCGCTCGTCGCGGCGTAGGCGTCGCCGTCGTCGCGCACCGCCTTGGGGCCGCGGGTCTCGGTCAGCTTGTCGTACGCGCGGGCGAGCTCGCGCGAGTCGATCGTCCCGGCGTGGCCGTCGTGCCACGCGAGGTCGAGGCGGTCGGCGCCGGTCCGCGCCTCCCAGTAGCCGGTGGCGACCACGGCGACGCCCTGCGGCAGGGTGATCACGTCGATCACGCCGCGCCGGGCGCGGGCGGCGGTGGCGTCGAGCCGGGCGAGCGCGGCGCCGCGCACCGGCGGCCGGACGATCACGGCGGTGACCATGCCGGGCAGCGCGACGTCGATGCCGTAGACCCCGCTGCCGTCGACCTTGGGTCGCGCGTCGAGCCGGTCGACGGTCTTGCCGATCCACTTCCAGTCCTTGGCCGGCTTGAGCGTCACGCGCGACACCGACTGCAGCGCGGCGGCATGAACCAGCTCGCCATAGCTCGCGATGCGGCCGGACCGGGCGTGGCGGATCGCGCCGTCGGCGGCGACGCACTCGGCGACCGGGACCTGCCAGGTCGCGGCGGCGCCCTGGCGCAGCATCTCGCGCGCGGTGGCGCCGGCCTCGCGCAGCGGCTGCCACGACGTCCGCGTGCTGGTCGAGCCGCCGGTGACCTGGACGTGGAGCTGGCTGTCGGGGTTGTCGTAGCTGCGATCGGCCTCGGCGGCCTGGATCACGAGCTTCTTCGGATCGACCTCGAGCTCCTCGCACACCAGCTGGGCGTGGGACGTGGTGGTGCCCTGCCCCATCTCGACCCGGTCGAGCGTGAAGATCACGGTGTTGTCGGCGAGGATCCGGATCCACGCGTTGGGCCGGAGCTCGCCGGTGGCGCGGAACTGCCGCCAGATCGCGCCGCCGGTCGGGCCCAGCGCGCAGCCGACGACGAGCGCGCCGCTCGCCGAGCCGGCGAGGAACGTCCGCCGCGACACGCCCGGCCGGGCGCGGGTCATGGCGTCCTCTTGGCGCCGACCGTGGTCGGCACCGGGCGCAGCGCGGCGGCGGCGCGGTGCACGGCGCGCCGGATCCGCGGGTAGGTCCCGCAGCGGCACAGGTTGGCGGACAGCGCGCTGTCGATGTCGTCATCGGTCGGCGACGGGTTGGCGCGGAGCAGCGCGACGGTGGACATGATCTGGCCGGCCTGGCAGTAGCCGCACTGCGGCACGTTCTCGGCCAGCCACGCCTGCTGCACGGCGTGGAGCCCGCCGGCGCCGAGCGCCTCGATCGTGGTGACCGCCTTGCCGTCGAGCTCGCCGACCGGCAGCACGCACGACCGCCGCGCCTGATCGGCGACGTGGACGGTGCAGGCGCCGCACTGGGCGATGCCGCAGCCGAACTTGGTGCCGGTCAGGCCGAGCTTGTCGCGCAGCACCCAGAGCAGCGGGGTGTCGGCGTCGGCGGCGTCGACCGTCACCGGCTTGCCATTGACGACGAGCTTCACCATAGCGCGAACGACAGCCCCAGCCGGGAGGTGACGCCGCCGAGCGTGCCGGCATCGCGGAACGGCAGGAACCCGGTGACCTCGAGATCGATGATCGCGGCCCTGCGGTGAAGCAGGTAGACGCCCAGGCCGCCGTCGACGAACCACCGCCGCCCGGTCGCGTCGCTCCACAACCCACCGATGTCGGCGGCGAAGTACGGGATCAGGTAGGCGCGCGACGCGTTGCGCTCGAACGCGAGCTGGGCGCCGCCGCGGTACATCACCATGCTCGGCGTGTTCATCGCGCTCGACGCCAGGTACGAGACGTCGAGCCGGATCCGGCCCTGGCTCGGGCCGAACGCGTTGGAGTTGTCGCTCCACGCCAGCAGCACGGCCTCGAGGCCGCCGCCGTAGTACGTCCCGGACAGCCCGCGCGGCGCGTACAGCGTGCCGATCGCGGTGGGCAACAGCATCGCGCTCCACGGCCGGCACACCGCATCGTCGGGCGTCGTCGGACACTCGGCGCGCGCGGGGCTCGCCGGCGCGGTGATCGCCGCCAGGCTCCCGGCGACGACGAACCATCGTGCGTGTTTCACGGCGCCATCGTGCCTCGCGGGGTGGGTGCCGACAAGGGACCCGACGCGACACGGCCGGCACCGGCTGCGCCAACGCCCGGGCCAACTCTGCTACGGTTGACCGGCATGCCCACGGTCGTCGCCGCATGGACCAAGGTCATCGTCGACTATGCGGCGGATCACGGCATCGACGTCTCGCGGCCCGACGTGGATCTGTCACACCGCGATCTGCGCGTCCCGCTGCACCTCGATCAGGCGATCTGGCAGGCCGCGGAGCGCGCGCTCGGCGACGACGATCTCGGGATCCACCTCGCCGAGAGCGGCGTGTCGGCGGGGAGCTTCGGCGTGGTCGGCTACCTGGTGCGCGCGAGCACGACGGTCGGCGAGGGGCTGGTCCGCGCCCAGCAGTTCCACCGCCTGGTCAAGGACCGCGGCCGGCTCGAGCTGGTCGCGACGCCGTCGGCGGCGACGGCGACGGTGATCGACGCCCCGGATCCCGATCAGGCGATGTGGTCGCGGGCGATCGCCGAGCTGTCGATCGCCAACTACGTCCAGCTCGCGCGGACCTGGACCGGCAAGCCGTTCGTGCCGCGCGAGGTCCGGTTCCAGCACGCCCGGCCCGGCGACACCCGCGAGCTCGACCGGTTCTTCGGCTGCAAGCTGCGGTTCGGCCAGCGCGACAACGCGCTGGTCATGTCGCGCGAGGCGCTCGAGACCCCGTTCACGACCTCGGAGCCCGAGCTCGGCGCGTACCTCGAGTCGGCGGCGGCGGCGCGGCTGGCCCAGCTGCCAGCACCAAGCCTGCTCGACGAGGTCCGCGCCGCGATCGGCGACGAGCTGCGCCGCGGCGACGTCGACATCGAGCGGGTCGCCCGCCGGGTCGGCGTCACGCCGCGCTCGCTGCAGCGCCGGCTGCGCGACGACGGCACGTCGTACCGCGAGCTGGTCGACGCGATCCGCCACCAGCGCGCGATCGATCTGATCCGGCGCGGCCTGCCGTTCGGCGACATCGCCGAGCACCTGGGGTTCTCCGAGGCCCGCGCGTTTCGCCGCGCGTTCCGCCGCTGGACGGGCCTGGTGCCGTCGGCGATCCCGCGCCCGGCGTAGCCGGCCCGGGCGCATTACAGCGCCGTCATCGTGCGTAATCGCGCGTCATCGGCCGTCATGGCAGGACCTGCCGGCGTCCGCCTACGGTGGTTTCTTACCGCAGCGGTCCTCGTCGTCGAGTCCCCCGGGCCGCAGCCACCCGGCGCAGGGCTCGTGCGCGCAGCGCTGCGCCGCGCACTCCCCATGTTCCACTCATCCAAACCCAGCCCCGGCCGATCCCAGTCCGTCTCCCCCACGCCGGACGCCGCGCCCGGCAGGCGCACGCTGATCGAAGCGCTCCCTGCCGTGTCCAGCACGCCCGGCCGCTCCGGGTCGCCGTCCTCGGAGGTCGACAACGAACTCGAGCTCGACGACGCGATCGATGACGAGGTCGACGCGGATGGCGCCGAGGACGAGGCGCGGGTGGCGCTCCCTGCACCGTCGCGGGCCAGGCTGGAGCAGCTGTTCGGCGCGCCGCACCCGGCGAGCGGCGACGCGCCGCTGCCCGGGACGCCCCTGCGCAGCACCAAGCCCGACAAGACCGGCCGCGACGACCGCGGCCGCCGGCGCAAGAAGAAGACCCGCGAGGTCCGGATCCCGGACCGCGACAACCGCGGCCGCGGCGAGAAGCGCTGGGAGCGCGAGCGGCGCCAGGACCGGGGGCACAAGGAGGAGCTGCTCGCGATCCCCGAGGACGGCGCGCCCGCGCCCGAGAACCCCGAGCGGATCGACATCCAGGGCGTCCGCAACTCCGGCACCGACTGCTTCCTCAATGCGTCGCTCCAGCTGCTCGCCGGCTCGTACCGCGGCATCCTCGACGCGGATCTCGATCTCACCGACGACCTGCGGGCGTGGCTCAACGCCCACGCCGGCGGCAATCCGACGGTGCCGCGGATCGACGCGCTGCGCGGCCGGCTCGAGGCCGACAATCCCAACCTCGCCCAGATCTGCGCCGGCTACAACAACCCGGCGCAGAACGCCGCCAACGCGCAGCGCGATCTCGAGAGGATGCTGACCAAGGTCTATCTCCACGGCGAGATCCGGACCCGGGTCAACGCGGTGATGCGATCGATCAACGATCCGCGCCAGCAGATCGAGCCCCAGGCCGCGCGCGAGCTCCGGACCTACCTGCGCCAGTTCACGCCGCCGATCGTGCCGAGCGTGATCGGCCACGAGGACGCGCAGGAGGCGATGAACGGCCTGCTCGCGCTGCTGCTCGACGGCCGGCAGAACCGGATCCAGGTGGCCGAGACCTGGACCGCGCTCGAGACCCAGCGCCCGGCTGTCGGGGGCCCGCCGGTGGGGGCCATCGTGCAGTACGATCAGGACAACCAGACCACGCGCCCGCTCGGTGCCGAGAGCATGCTCCAGGTCCCGATCGCCGATCACGGCAGCCTGATCGCCTACCTGCGCGCGCTGTTCGGCGCCGGCTACGACGAGGTGGTCAACCAGCGCGGCGGCCGCGAATGGGCCAACGTCGGGGGCCAGAACACCACGGTCACCAAGCGCCACGTGGTCCGCAAGTTCACCGCGCTGCCCGACGTGCTGACCATCCAGCTCCAGCGCGCGCTGCCCAACGGCGTCAAGATCAACAAGCAGTTCGACATGCCGGAATCGGTGACGCTGATCGAGGACGGCGCCGACGGCGAGGTGCCCAAGCGCTACCGGCTCAAGAGCTTCGTGTTCCACACCGGCGACAACACGTTCGGCGGCCACTACTGGGCGCACACCCGGCGCGACGAGCGCTGGATGCGCGCCGACGACTCGCGGGTCACCACCGATCGCCAGGCGCGCGACGCCCGGACCGCCGACGAGCGCGACATCGAGCACGACATCAACCACGGCTACATCTACACCTACGAGCTCATCGCCGACGCCGAGCCCGAGATGCCGGACAACGTCGCCGACGGCGCCGCGCTCGATCGCGACGCGCTGCCCGAGGCGGCGGAGGCGGATCCGGAGCCCGCGTACGGCGGCGGCCGCGCGGCGCACACCGGCGCGTCCCGCGCGCGCGCCCGGGCGCGTCAGCGCCAGCCGGTCACCGGCAGCACCGCGGCCACGCTCGATCAGGGACCGCACCAGATCACGCAGTGCGGGTTCATGACCGGCGACATGTTCATCATCTGCTCGGCGCTCCGCCTCGATCGCCAGCTCTCGGTCCAGGTGCTGTGGGACGAGAACTACTACCTCGCGAAGTACGAGGACCGCCGCAAGGCCGAGGGCCTGTCGCTGCTCGATCTGTACAACCGCGACCGCGAAAAGCCGGTGAAGCTCGACGAGGCGACCGCCGAACTGCGCGGCCGGATGGAGCGCAACGCGCGCAACATCGAGAAGTTCTATCTCGACGCCGGCATCGATCCGAAGCGGATCAAGGTCGTCAAGGTCGAGGGCTCGGCGCGCAACCAGTACAAGAAGATCGAGAAGGGCGTGTTCCCGACCGACGGCGGCGAGCCCGATCCGTTCAACCGGCTGCCCGGGTTCGCGACCTCGACGGTGCAGCACGCGTTCAAGGACGACCTGTATGCGGCGCGCAACGCGGTCCGCGGCATGTTCGGCGGGCTGTCCGACAAGCGCAAGAAGGAGCTCGAGAAGCTGCGCGAGGAGCGGGTCGGCGCAAACCCGGTCGCGCTGATCTGGAGCCGCGCGACCTACCGCAAGACCTCGAACGGCAACCCCGGCCTGGACACCGATCCGGACGTGATGGCCGATCTGATCCGGCTGATCGGGCTGCGCTGCGCCGACCGGACCGCGTTCATCGTCGGCGACTCGGTGTTCGATGCCCCGGCCGTGGTCGACAAGACCGTCAAGGAGCACGGCCTGATCGAGTACTGGAACGCCACCGGCCTGCCGGGCGGCAACCTGACGTACCTCGAGCAGATGTACTTCCTCAGCCTGTTGCACGACCACAACCAGGCGATCGCGATCGGCATGATCAGCGGCGTGATCGAGATCCCGGCGCTGCTCGGGATGCCGACGTTCTACTTCGAGCTCAGCTCGATGCGCGAGAAGGGCGTGCGGTGGTCGAAGATGAGCGGCAAGGGCCGGCCGCACAGCGGCGCGATCCCGAACCTCAACCAGATCGAGCTCAGCGGCGACATGGAGCACGCGGCGCGGCTGCGCTCGAGCTACGCCGATCTGCGGGCGTGGCTGCGCGGTGCCGGCCAGGCAGGGCCGGCGCTGTCATCCGGGGCGACGCAGGGCGTGATCGACGCGTTCGCGCTCGCCGCCCAGCCGACCGGCGTGAGCTTCCGGATCGACCCCGACGCCGACCCCAAGGGCGCGCAGCACGCCGCCGACATGGCGCGGGCCGACGCCGCGGCCCGGGCGCTCGCCGATGCGCGCAAGGCCGGCCGCCCCGCGGCGGTCGAGGCGGCGGTGCTCGAGAAGCTCGACGCCGCGGTCCGCGCCGCGCTGCAGTCCCACGCGATGACCGCGGACGAGTTCGCGGATCTGGGCACGCTGATCACGACGTGGGAGACGATCGAGGAGGTCCACGCCGCCGGCGCCGAGGAGCTCGCCAAGCTCAAGCCGCCCGAGCTGGTGGCCCGGCTGCACCGGCTGCGTCCGCGCGCGACCATCGACTTCGACGGCAGCGCCGTGGTGATCAACGGCAGCCTCACGCTCGCGATCGAGGACCTGCGGATGCGGATGATGACCGACATCCGCTGGATCCTGCGCCAGATCGACGGCCGCACCGAGCGGCCGCTGGTCGCCGAGCATCCGCTCGAGCTGGTCGCCACGCCCGGGCCGATCATCGCCCAGGCGCGCGAGGCGACCAAGGTCGCCGCCCAGTTCGACGCGGTCCGCAGGATCGTCGGCGATACCCACTTCGCCGGCCTGATCCAGGACCTCGCCACGCTGGCCGGCGCGCTCGACGGGCTGCTCGGCGCGGTCGACCTCCCGGCGGCGCAGCTCGCCGCCGATCTGATAGGTCCAGCCGCGCTCGCCGGCGCGCTGACCGAGTTCAAGACCAGCCCGGGCAAGCTGCGGGTGTTCCTCGAGGGCATCCTCGCCCGCCGCCGCGAGCTGTCCGGGATGCGGATCGCGAGCCTCGCCGACACCCCGGTGCTGCACTCGCAGCTGGTGATGCCGGCGCACCGCGCCGCGCTGGCGGGCCGCGACGAGAACCTGGCCACCAACGCGATGGTCCGCGAGTACGACGACGATCCGCCGTCGGAGCTGCGGCCGAGCACCCGCGAGCTCGACAAGCGGATGCGCACGCCGCAGGAGATCTCGCAGACCCACCTGCTGCGCCGCGAGGTCGACGAGTTCGCGCCGGTGCTCACCACCGGCGCGGGGTACAGCCGCGGCAACGGCCGACAGCTCGAGGTCGGCCTGGCCGACGAGGGCGAGGCGATCGGCCTGGACGACGGCAGCGACTCGCTGCCGGTCGGCGTGCTGCCGCTCGAGCCGGGCGACCGGCGGTCGAAGAAGTACGACGAGATCCTCGCCGCGGTGTACGGCCTGCACATCGTCGGCGCGACCCGCTCCGGCATGGCCGAGCTCGCCGACCTGTTCATGGCCGCGTCCAAGACCAGGTCGACGCCGCGGTTCCTCACCGCGAGCTCGGCGATCCTCGACGCGCTCGGGCTCTGCGCCGGCCTGCCGATGCAGGACCGCCAGCGGACCCAGAGCTACGCCGCGTTCCTGGCCGAGAACGCGTATCCCACGGAGACTCCCGACGGGGTCTACGCCGCGACGTCGTTCACGGTCGAGCTGTGCGAGGCCCGGGTCGAGGTCGTGCCGATCGACACCGTCCGCATGCCCGGCCCCGAGCAGGAGTCGTCGCTGATGCGGCTGGCCCACAGCCACCCCGAGTTCAAGGGCCAGCGGGTCCACGACGGCATGGCGGTCGAGTTCGCGCGGCACGACGCACCGACCAGGCTCCAGGTCGGCCACCTCCACGGCTACACCGAGGCCGGCGCGTTCAAGATCGAGATCGACGGCTCGGTCCAGACCATCAGCCCCGACGTCTACGCGGTCCGGATCGCCAGGGCGGACAAGCCGCCGGTGGTCTCGGGCGTGCCGGTCGCCGACGTCGAGAAGCTGTTCGGCCGGCCCGAGATCGGGGCCAAGCTGCGCAAGCTGATCAAGCAGCTGATCGCCAAGGACGTCACCGGCATCGAGCACTTCACCGTCGAGCAGTACATGGACCTGATCCGCAGCGACGGCTTCGTGTCGTACGTCGTCGGCGGCGCGGTCCGCGACATCGTCAAGGGCGGCAAGGACCCGGCGGACGTCGATCTCGTCACCACGATGCCGGCGGTCGACGTCGCGAGCACGTTCCAGCGCGCCGGGCTCGCCGATCGGGCGGGCGAGGACGGCCTGCCCGGGATGCGCACGATCGGGTTCCGCGGCATCACCCAGGTCGAGCACCAGGCCGAGGACGGGCTCGATGTCGTCAGCATGCACGCCCACGAGGCCGGGACCAGCGCGCTGAGCCTGGGCGAGGACGTCGGCAACCGCGACTTCACGATGAACGCGCTGTTCTACGATCCGGCGAGCCAGCAGGTGCTCGATCCGACCGGATGCGGCCTCAAGGATCTCCAGTCGGGGACGCTGCGCTGGGTCTGCCAGGTCAAGCGCGGCGACGACGCGGTGCGCGCCAAGATCCGCGACGGCGCGTACCAGGCGGCGCGCTGGATCAAGTTCCGGCTGCGCGGCCTGAGGCCGGCGGAGCCGGGTGACGCGGCGGTGGTCAGCCAGGAGATCGAGCGCCACCTCGACGGTGGGATCACGCCCGAGGAGCGCGCCTATTTCATCGACACGATGGGGGTCTCGGTCGAGACCGCGGCCAAGGCCGCCGCGGAGCTCGGACTCAAGCCGGGGTTGATCGAGCGCCTCGCGCCGGCGCTGACGATCTCGTAGCCGGCGCTCACGATCTCGTAGCCGGCTCGGTCACCGGCTCGCGATCACGGGCTCGGCGGGCGGGTGACCTTGCCGGTCTCGAGATCGATCGTGAACGTCCTCGTTCCGTCGAGCACCAGCGTCGCGGTGTGATCGGCGTTGAACGTCAGCACGGCGGTGACGTCGAACGACTTGTCGACGTCGTGCTTGCCCATCGGCGAGCCGGTCACGGTGCGGTGGGCCTTGACCTCGAACGTCGCCGAGCCGCCGGTGATCTCGCGATCCGCGGTCGCGATCGTGATCGCGTCGTACGACGCGGTGTTCGAGAACGTCGCGCTCCCGGTCTCGCCCGGGCGGAACATCGACGTGAAGCTCGAGTCGAGCGAGAAGCTCGAGTCGCCGTTGAACGTGGCGGTGTCGCTCTGCAGCCCGGTGATCGTCCAGCTGCCCTGGCGATCGACCGTGGCGGTGAAGTTCGGGGTCTCGAGCTTGCCGGTCCACGCGATGTCCACGGTGGCCGAGTCCGTGGTCTTGTCGCACTTGGCGAGCGTGGCGCCCGCGGCGTCCTTGCAGGTGACGGTCAGGCTGTTGTCGACGCCCATCCGGTTGCAATGGAACCGGCCGTCGCCGTGCAGCGCGAAGCCGATCGGCAGCCGGCCGAACGCCAGGTTCATCGCATCGCGCATCGCGATGACGTCACCGGCGCCGGTGTCGCCACCACCGCCACCGCCGCCGCCGCCGGCGTTGCGGCCGGTCACGGTCGACGACGCGATCGCCTGCGCGGTGTCGTCGTAGTCGGCGCTGGTCGGGGGCTGCGTGTCCGTCGACGACGAGCACGCAGCGAGCGAGAGACCGAGTGTGATCAATGTGGTGCGCTTCATGAATAACCTCGGACAGGTCGGAGCAAGGACCAGACCCGAGGCCGATTCGGCGACAACGCAGCGAATGCACGTGTGGGCGCGGTTCACTTTGCCCCACAGCGAGGGAAACCCGCCCCACGAAAGCGCAATTCGCGTACGCGCCCGTGTCGATCTTGTACACCGGCGGCGGCCCCGCCGTGCGCGGCTACGCGGTCACGGTGAAGCCGCGGTTGCGCAGGATGGTGCGGACGCTGGTGACCTCGGCCGCGGTGAACCCGAGGTTCACCGCCGCGGTCACCAGCGCGTTGCTGCCGTCGCTGAAGTTGGCGCGCGACGACAGGAGGAAGTGGGCCTGGAGGATCAGCCGGTCGGCCCGGGCGGCGCCGAACGCGGTCCGGATCTGGAACAGCGTGGCCGACCACATCTCGCCGTCGTCGTGGACCTCGCCGTCCTTGGACTGCGGATAGTGCTTGGTCGAGTCGAGCCGGCGCAGGCAGTGCGGCACGCCGGCGGCGTACGACACCGCGTCCCACTCGGCGATGCAGGTCAGCTGGAAGTCGCCTGCCAGGCTCGCGTTGACCGTGCCGGCGAGGTAGTCGCCGAAGCCCTCGCCCATCGCGCCGCCCTCCTCGGTCGCGCCGAACCCCGGGACCTGGTTGTCCTGGACCGAGTGGCCGTACTCGTGGACGATGACCTCGCCGTCCTCGGCATCGTCGACGCCGCCGGTGCCGTAGGTGATCCGCTTGTTGCTCGGCGAGTACGACGAGTTGTCTGCGGTCGAGCGGTCGATCGAGAACACCTGCTGGCGGTTGTTGATGTTGGTGAACCCCAGCGCCTGGATGTAGCGCTCGGCGAAGTCGATGTGGAAGTACGCCATGGTCTCGCTGAACGCCGTGGTGTTGCGCAGGAAGCTGAAGTTGTTGTTGGTGCCGACGGCGCGGGTCCGCGACGCCGAGCCCGAGGCGAACTGGCCGTCGAGCCGGTTGTTGCCGGTCAGGCCCTGGAGCGTGACCGTGGAGTACGCGGTGGTCGGGACCGCCGCGTTGCCGTCGTTGCCGTCGACCAGGTTGTTGTTCCGGGTCGCGACCACGGCGTTGTCCTTGAACACCTGGCCGGTGCCGTTGACGTAGCGGTTGAGGTCGGCGGGCTCGCCGAGCAGCGCGCCGGTCCTCGCGCTGACGAAGAACTCCAGGGTGGGTCCGGTCGTGGGCACGACGACGCGGTAGGCCAGCGCCGGCGCGCCCGCGGCGGTGGTGATCACCAGCTCGGGCGGCTCGGCCGCATCGGCGTCGTCGCGGTCGGCGGCGGCGACCGTGGCCAGGGCGGTGTCGAGCGCGCGCGCGGCCGAGATCCGCGGCCGGGTGTCGAGCGCGAGGTGCGGCACGCTGGTGTTGTTCACCCCGATGATGCGCCCGGCGCGATCGAAGTGGACCTTGACCTCGGCGCCGTGCACCCGGACGCCATCGACGCGCTGCGCGAACGAGACGTGGGTCCCGAGCGGGCTGTCGACGCGGACCTCGTCGGCGAGCTCGGCGAGCTGGTCGGTCAGCTGGAATAGCCGGGCGTTGTCCGCGAGGAAGCCGCGCGCCTCGCCGGCCGTGGCCGCGCCCCGGGGCGCCGACAGCGCACCGAACACGGTCATCGCCGTGCCGCGATCGCTCCACCGCACCGACGGCACGCCGCCGCTGCGCGCGATCAGCGCATCCCAGTGCGGCACGACCTCGGCGAGCGGGCGGCCCTCGGCGTCCGCGGCCGATGACGGCGCGGCGGCGCCGGGAGGATCGTCGGCGTCGACGCCGCAGCCGGTGAGCGCGAGCGCCGCGATCAACGGCGCGATCGATGAACGAGATGCCGAACGAGATGCCGAACGAGATGCAGGGACGCGGGTACGCATGAGCTGGCTCCTCCTTGAGCTCCGAGCGCGCCACGCTAGCCGGCAAGCCGCCGGCGCTCAACGCGCGCGGGCGACGCGCCGCGCGGCACGCCGGGTTTTCTACGCCCTACGTCCACCCACCGCTGCGCACTCGGCGAACGCTTCCCGGCGCGCTCTCTGCGCTCGGTCCGGCGGAGGCGCTACAGCTTCGGGCCGCCGGCGCGAACCTCGGCCGACGCCTGGGCCTCGTACTTCTTGAAGTTCTCGCGGAACAGCGCGGCGACCTTCTTGGCCTTCTCGTCGTACGCGGCCTTGTCGGCCCAGGTGTTGCGCGGCAGCAGGATCTCGCTCGGCACGTCGGGGCACGACGTCGGCACCGAGAGTCCGAACACCGGATCGAGCTGGGTCGGCGCGGCGGCCAGCGCGCCCGAGTGGATCGCGTCGATGATCGCGCGCGTGTACTTGAGCTTGATCCGCGCGCCGACGCCGAACGCGCCGCCCGACCAGCCGGTATTGACCAGCCAGGTCTGCGCGTCGTGCTTCTTGAGCTTGTCGGCGAGCATCTCGGCGTACTTGGTCGGGTGCCAGACCAGGAACGGGCCGCCGAAGCACGGCGAGAACGTCGGCTCGGGGTCCTTCACGCCGACCTCGGTGCCGGCGACCTTGGCGGTGTAGCCCGAGATGTAGTGGTACATGGCCTGGCCCGGGGTCAGCTTGGACACCGGCGGCAGCACGCCGAACGCGTCGGCGGTGAGGAAGATGACGTTCTTCGGGTGGCCGGCGGTCGCGGGCAGCTTGGCGTTGGGGATCGTGTCGAGGATGTAGCTGCCGCGCGTGTTCTCGGTGATCGACGTGTTGTCGTAGTCGACCAGGTGGGTCGTCGGCTCGTACACCACGTTCTCGAGCACGGCGCCGAACGCCAGCGCGTTCCAGATGTCGGGCTCCTGCTCCTTGGACAGCTTGATCACCTTGGCGTAGCAGCCGCCCTCGATGTTGAACACGCCGTGATCGGTCCAGCAGTGCTCGTCGTCGCCGACCAGCAGGCGCTTGGGATCGGCCGACAGCGTGGTCTTGCCGGTGCCCGATAGCCCGAACAGGATCGACGTGTCGCTGCCGTCGCGCGCCTGGGTCGCCGAACAGTGCATCGACAGCACGCCGCGCTTGGGCATCAGGTAGTTCATGATCGTGAACACGCCCTTCTTCATCTCGCCGGCGTACTCGGTGCCGAGGATGACGAACTCGCGGCGCGCGAACGATAGATCGACCGAGGTGGTCGAGGTCATGCCGGCGGTGTGGCGGTTGGCAGGGAACCCGCCGGCGTTGAAGATCACGTAGTCGGGCTCGCCGAAGCTCGCGAGCTGGTCGGGCGTGGGCCGGATCAGCATGTTGTGCATGAACAGCGCGTGATAGGCGCGCGCACAGATCACGCGGATCTTGAGCTGATGCCGGGGATCCCAGCCGCCGAAGCCATCGACCACGTACAGCCGGTCGCGGGTGTTCAGGTAGTCGACCGCGCGCTCGCGGTTGACCAGGAAGCTGTGGGGATCGAGCTTGATGTTGACGTTGCCCCACCACACGTCATCGCGGACCTCGGGCTCGTCGACCACGCGCTTGTCGGTCGGGCTGCGACCGGTCTTCTTTCCGGAGTAGGCGATCAGCGCCCCGGTCGACGAGATCGTCGAGCCCTTTTCAAACCTGAGCGCGGCCTCATAAAGGAAGGCCGGCGACGCGTTGCGGTGGATCTCGGAGATCGAGATCCCCTGTTTATCGAGCGAGAACGCCATAGGCGAAGGCTCCGTCGGAAGGTAGAGGGTGGAACGGTAGATATACCAACAATCTCACGATTCGCGGCAATCGCGGATGGTGCGGCATCGCGCCGCAAAGCGTGCGTCCACGCCCGTGGGACGCTCTGCGCCGCGGGGGCGGCGTCTCACGCGGCCGGCGATGACGCGCAGCGTCTGATCCGACCGCGGTCGGCGCGATCCGGCGCACCGGGCCCGTGGCTGCAGAACTTCCGCTCGGTTGCAGCCCCCGGAGGGCTCGCATCCGGGCGGTCGGTTCCGACCCGGCGCCCCAACCCCTCCGCGATGGCAGACGTGGCTGCCCGGACGGCTACCGCGGCCGGCGTTGCGTCGCTGGTTGCGTCACTGGCAGATCAACGGGCTGGACATGCTGTTGCGCGGCGCCGGGGCGCCGACCGTGAAGTCGGCGCTGTTGTTGTCCGAGTCGATGCAGCCGTTCTGCTTGCGCAGCGCGGCGGTGGTATTCGACAGCGCGGCCGTCGGAGCGGTCTCCGAGCAGCCCATGGCACCCGCCGCGTTGTAGCCCACGAGATCGATCACGGTCGAGCCGAGTGGGCACACTCCGATCAGCACGGTGGTGTTGGCCACGAGCGCGACCTTGCCTGCCCCGGCGCCCATGGGGATCGACCCCATCACGTCCGGGGTCGGCAGGTTGACCGTGCCACCCGCACCGGCGGCCTCCTGCACGAGCACGAAGCCGCCCGGAGCGATCATCATGTCAGGCAGTGGGGTCAGCCCGCTCCAGGTCGTGACCGTGGCTCCCGAGTACTGCAGCGACATGCCCGACAGCGATATCGGGATGCTCAGCGGGTTGTGGATCTCGATGAAGTCGTTCTTCAGCGTCGCGCCGGTGTTGCCGCCGCCACCGTAGACCTGGCTGATCACGAGGTGCGTCGGTGCGGTGGTCGCGACGAGGTTGGACTGGTCCGTGCTCGTGCCAAACGTGGCTGTGATCTGCATCGACCCCGTGGTCGCAAGGTTCAGGTACGAGAACGTGGCCGACACCTGGTTGTTCCCGATGGTGACCGATGGCGGCAGCGTGCCGGCCGTCGGCGGGTTCAACGTCAACGGGATCACGGTGTCGCCCACTGCGGGGACATCGAGCGCGGCGGTGAGCGTCAGGCTCTCGTTGGGATGGACCGCCCCGGTATGCGGCGACAGCGTCACCGTCACCGGCACCTCGGTGTCGGCGAGGACGCGGACATTCGCGCTCAGCATCTGGACGCCGAGCATGGCGGTGATCGCAACGTTGCCGTTTTGCGCAACCGCGGTCACCGGAACCACCGCGTGGTCCTGGCCGCTGGGAATCGTGACGTTGGCGACCGTGAGCGCGGCGGGACCACCGGACACCAGGACGATGGTGGTGTCGACCAGCGCGTTGCCGGTCAGGTTGATGGTGAGCGGCTGCGGGAACGTCGGCGCATCGGTCGTGGTTCCGACCCGCGCGTACGACTGCGCGGGACCGAACGACGCGATGCCCGGAGCGCCGAGCGTGATGTCGCCCACCGTCCGTGGCTCGAGCTTGGACGCCGACTGGCGGGTCGCCAGGATGCCGGTCACGCTCGCGATGCCCTGGTTGACCGGCGACAGCGTCAGCGGCGGTGGCGAGAACGCGAAGTCATCGACGATGAGCTTGTTCGATGCGCTGTCGGTCAGGGTCATCTCGCCTGCACCCAGGTTGACGGCGGTCACCGTGGCCAACTGCGACAGCGTGACGATCACGGCCTCGAGCGCCGCCGCGCGACTGCCACCGGTCTTGACCTCGGCGTAGGTCGCAGGGATCGGCGCCGGCGGCGCCTCCACAGCCTGCGTCGTGGCGATGACGTTGATCACGGTGTCGAGCTCGGTCTCGCCCTGGAACAAGGCGACCGAGCCGTCGATCGTGACCCGCTTGCCGATCGCGGCGGCCGCCGGCGGCCCGCCGCCGGTGAACACGAAGATCCCGGAGCTGTCGGCGCCCATGTACGCCGCGCCATCGGTCTCCTTGACCTGGACAAAGAACCCGTTGGCGGTGCCCGCGTTGACGCTCCGTCCGGTGACCAGCACGTTGCTCAGCCGCACCGCCGTGCCGACCGGCACCATGCCGCCCTTGATCTGGTAGATCGTCTTGGGGCAACCCGCGGTGCCGAGGTTCGCATCGGTCGGGCAAGCATCGCAGACGTTGCCCTTGCCGTCGTGATCGTCGTCGGCCTGGTCCGGGTTCGGCGTGCTCGGGCAGTTGTCGCTCGAGTTCGGGATCCCGTCGTGGTCCCGGTCGCCAGCATCGGGTGCCGGGCAGTGCAAGGTGCTGGCATCGGCCGGGCACGGATCGCAGGCGTCGCCCACGCCGTCCTGGTCGAGGTCGCCCTGGATGCCGCCGTCCATCGGACGGATCGGGTTGAACACCTGCGGGCAATTGTCCATCGCGTCAGGGATGCCATCGCCGTCGCTGTCGGTGCCGGAGATCGCGCCGGTGTAGATCGTCGAGCCCAGCGAGGACGCCGGGCGCGACGGCGTGCACGAGGGCTCATTCGTCGGTGTGCCGCACGCGAACGCCGGATAGATGCTGGCGCCGGCGCCGGTCTTCAGGTCGGTGTAAGACTTGCCGACCTCGTCCGTCGTGCAGATCCGCTTGCCAGTGCTGCACACGTCGACCGGGTCGCAGCTCGAGGCGAGCGCGCTGACCACCGCATCGTCGCCGTACAGCACCTTGCCGGCGCGCATCACCAGCGCGACGTCCTGGGGCTGTGCCTCGATGACCGAGCGGAACGGCGCCTTGCCGTGTGCCGCGAAGATCGCGATGTCCGCGATCTTGCCGCGCGCGAGCACACCGATCAGCTCGTCGGTGGCGGACACCGACGCCGCGTGGCTCGTGACCATCTCCCAGAGCTGCTGGTCCGAGTAGTAGTGGTGCAGGTACGTGGCGTTGAAGCTGTCGGCGCAGGCGAGCTCGCGCAGAAGGCTCATCGAGCCGGTCGGCAGCCAGTCGGTGCCGAGCGCGATCTCCACGCCCAGTCGCGTCGCCGTGACGACGCGCGCGGTGTCGCCGTACAGCGTGATGTTGGAGCGGGGCGACCAGATCATCGAGGTGCCGGCGGCGGCCATCGCCTTGTAGTCGTCCGCCTTGAGGCCGATCGCGTGGATCATCGCGGTCTTCGGAAGCAGGAGATTGTTTGACACCCCGGGCGTCATGGTGTCGTAGGTCGCCGACGATTCGCACAGGAACTCGTTGTGCGCCGTGATGTCGATGCCCTCCGACGTGTGGGGCTCGTACGCGTCGGCGGCCGCGACCGACGCCTTGGCCTGGGTGTCCGCGGTGCCGCCGTAGTTGCAGTCGGCGGTCCGGCGCGTGCCGCCCGAATCGTCGAGTGGGAAGGTCTGAAACTCGACCTCCTTCTTGCCCAGGCCCTCCTGATCGGCGGCGATGTCGAGGTTGCGCAGCAGGCCTGGCCGGCCGCCCGAGCCCACGATCGAGGTCGCGCCGCCCATCAGGAACCGGATCTCGGCCCAGCTGATCTGATCGTTGGTCGCGCCACCGGGAGACGGGATCTCGTGGTGCTGGTCGAGCCCACCGCGCCACTGCTGGCGGTCCTCGTAGCGCTCCGTGGTCGGCGTGTACGGTGGGTTCTGGTCGAACGTGATGTGGTCGTGCGTGTTGATCAGACCGGGCGAGATCACCGCGTCGGGGCAGGTGATCACGGTCTCGCCACCGACAGCGCAATCGCAGCCGACGCACGAGATCTGCCCCGTGATATCAATGGCGACCTGGCCGCCCTTGTAGATCTTCGACGGCGTCAACACGGTTCCCTTGATCAGCGTCGCCATCGCGGTGCCGGCCGTGACGTCGCACGTGTTCGGCGACGCGGGCAGTGCTTCACACATCACCTCGACGGCGGGCGGCGGCGTGACGTCGGTCGGCGGCCCCGCGTCCGGCATCGCCATGTCCGGCATCGCATCAGCGGGCGGTGCCATGTCGGGAGGCGGTCCATCGGGCTGCGGTGCGGCGTCGGGGCGATTGCCGTTGGGGCTTTCACGACCGCAGGCGCCGGTGGCGAGCGCGACGGCGAGCATCATTGCGACAGCGACGGAAGACGTCACGACCTGCGTGCATCGAGCCATTGGAGCGCACGCTAACACGCCGTCGTGACAGTTCAGCCGCGTTATTCGTGTGCCGATGCTGACGAACGAGTCCGCTATCGTGACGGATCAGTCCGCTATCTCGGTCGCGGCCGCGGGCGCAGGTGCCACGCTGGGTGGCGCCGCCACCAGCCGCACCTCGGTGTGCGCGGGCAGCTGCCCGCTGGCCGCCGCGCGCTCGGCCGAGCGCTCGCGCGCCCGCTGCACGGTCTCGCTGGCGGTCACCAGCACCAGGCCGATCCCCGCGTACATGATCAGCGCGACCCGGCGCGCCAGGATCAGCGCGGTGCCGCGCGCGGTGTTCTCGCCAAGCGCGCGAAACATCGCGTAGTAGCCGCCCTCGTTGATCCCGATCCCCATCGGCACCAGCGTCGACGCCATGTAGATGAAGAAGCTGCCGACCGTGATCGATGCCACGAAGCCGATCGTCAGCTTCTCGCCCATCGCGATCAGCAGCAGGAACGACAGCGTCATCGAGGTCAGCCGCGACAGCGTCACCATGAGGATGCCGAGCCGGCGGTCGCGCACCCGGGCGCCCTCGACCAGCTTCATCTTGTCGTCGATGCTGCGCAGGCGGGGCTCCCAGCGCGCGAACCGCTCGGGGGTGAGCAGGTAGCGCGATGGCTGGTCGACCCGCCACACCCGGCGGCGCAGCCGCGCCAGGCCGGGGACCGGGATCCGCGCCGCGAGCCGGGCGGCGCTGACCAGGACGCCGCGGCGGACCAGGGCGTAGATCGCGACGGCGAGCGCGAGCACGACCACGCCCACGCCCAGCATCAGCCAGCGCAGCGAGACCGGCATCGGCAGGAACATCGCCATCAGCAGCGCGGCGATCCCGACGGTGATGAGCTCGACCGAGAAGCTGACCACGTTGTAGAGCAGGATCGTCGCGACCGCGCGCGACTGGCTGACGTGCTCGACCAGCACCGAGACCTTGACCGCCTCGCCGAGGTTGCCGCTGGGCGTCACGGCGTTGACCGCGCGACCGGCGAGCTGCGACAGCAGCGCGCTGCGCAGCCGGACCTTGTGCTGCTCGGGCGACAGGAACGCCCGGATCGCGGTCGCGTCCATCGTGGTGATCGCGATCTCGAGCACGACCACGGCGACCCAGCCCCAGCCGATGCGCTTGAAGTAGGTACCGATCGCGACCAGCCCGGTGTCGCGGATCGTGAGCACGAGCGCGATGATGCCGAGCCCCAGCGAGATCCTGGTGACCCACCTAGCCCACGTCGGCCGGCTCATTCAAGCAACCTATAGCAGAAGCCGGGCAACCGGTTAGCTCTCAATCGAGCGGCTGGTCCAGGTTGTCGGCCACGAAGCCCATGACCTCTGCCAGCATCTGCCCGAAGTCCTCGTAGAACTGCTGGTCGAGCGCGTTGTCCTTGGCGTCGAACATCACGACCGGGTACTCCCCGGTGCTGTTCGGCTTGCTGACATCGAGGCAGAACCACTCCTGGTGCTGCGCGCCCAGGCCGACGACGACGAGGTGATCCGCCAGCTTGCGCTCGGTGCGCGCCTGGAGCGTTCGACGCACCACGTCGCTGCCGTCGGACGGGGCGCGGCCGCCCGCCGCGTCGCTCGCTGCATCGCCCGTCGCGTCGCCCGTCGCACCCGGTGCGTCCGGGGCGACGCCCACGAAGTCATGGACCACCCCGAGGTGCGGCGGGATCGCGATGCCGCCGAACGTTTGCAGGAAGGTCCGGTACGACGGCGGAAACCTGCAACCCAGCGCGGCCTCGGCCGCCGAGATGGCGGCCTCGGGGGCGGGACCAGCGATCTCGCAGGAGTTCTCGTGCTCCTTGAGGCGGCGACGCACGCGTTCGACGAGCTCGATGGTGTCCGAGGTCATGGGGTGTCGTCCATTATGCACGTCGATCGCGCCGGGGTGATGAGGCGAAGCTACGCGGCAGCGCGGTGGTCGATCAACGCACGTCGCCGTTGACATTCTCGTGAACGTCCAGTCGCGCGGGTCAGTGCGGCCGCGGCATCGCCGCGGGGAACGTCAACGCATCGACGACGGCGAGCTCCATGTCGATGTCGACGATCCGGAACGCCGCCTGCATCACGCCGGTGAACGGGATGACGCGCCAGCTCGGGACCGTGGCCGGCAGCTCGGCGACCAGCGTGTAGACCACCATCCAGTAGCGATCGATCGGATCGGGCAGGGTCTGGGCGACGCGCTCGAGCTCGCCCAGGACCTGCGCGCCCGGCGGCCTCGGCTTGCGGAACGCGCGGTAGAGCTCGGCGTCGAGGTCGTCGGGCGACAGCGTGAGATCGGGGATCGCGGAGAAGAAGTCCCGGATCTGGAACCGCTCCTCGTCGTTGGCCATGCCGCGGCCGAGCGCGCGCAGCACGAACACCTCGCACGCCACCGGGATCAGCGTCTTGATCCGGCGGAACCGATCCTCGAGGTACTCGGTGAGGTGGCCAGTGCGTGCGTGGTCGATCAGCGCCTCGGACTCGAGCGGCGCGATCCTGAGCGCGCCGCGCAGGGCATCGAGGAACGTGATCTCGCCCTGGACCAGCTGGTTGTCGGCGAGGGCGACCTCGGCGGCCATCCCGAACGCCGCGAGCCGGTGGATCCGCGCCGGCAGGCCCTTGGCGATCGCCGGAGCCCGGCGCACGGCGTTGCCGGCGAACTGGATCGCGTCGTTGGACAGATCGATCAGCGTGCGCGCCGCCGCCGGCCCCAGGCCCTGGAACAGCGGGTGGCTCGCGATCTCGCGCTCGACGGCCTGGGTCTCGCGTGGGTCGACGACGCCGTCGGCATTCATCGCGCCGATCATCGCCTCGATCAGGAACCGCCGCGGGTCGTTGGGTTTGAGCCCACCGCCGAGCAGCCCCTTGACACTTCTTTCCATGTCACCAAGTGTAGTTGAACGCCGCGTCGTACGCGATCGCGGCTGCGGTGGAGATCACGGCGGCGACGAGCCGCGCTGCAACGGTGACCTCGCCGGAGGCCGGTCCCGGGCCTGCGCCGAGCATACAACTGGGCGCCGCCGGAGCCGCGCGTTATCATCCGCCCGGATGGCAAGACCGCTGGTGCTCGCCGCGTGCCTGGTGCTCGGCTTCGCCGGCGACGCCCGGGCCGGCGGCAAGACCAGCAAGGTCACGATCGAGACCGACCCGCCCGGCGCCAAGGTCTACTTCAACGTCAAGGAGGACGGTGAGGTCTGCACCACGCCGTGCACGATCGAGGCGCCGATCGGCGAGACCCCGATCATCGTCGAGGCCGAGAACCGGCGATCGATCATCGAGAACCTCATCGTGCCGAAGAAGACCGCGCGGCCGATGCGGGTTCTGTACAAGCTCAAGCCGGCGCTGGGCACGCTGGTCATCGAGGGCGGCGAAGGCGCGATGATCACGCTCGACGACGAGGACCAGGGCACCGCGCCGCGGCGGTTCGAGGACATCCTCGCCGGCGCCCATCACGTGGTGCTGCAGAAGAACGGCAAGAAGATCTACGACGCGTTCGTCGAGGTCGAGATCGGCGGCGAGGCCAGCGTGTCGGCGGCCGCGCTCGCCCCGGAGCCGCCGGCGCCCCCCCGGGCCGAGGCACCGGCGATCGCGGCGACCCGCGCCGCGCCGCCCAGCGAGCCGCGGCGCCCCGAGCTCGCGGTCAGCGCGGTGACCAGCATCGGGTTTCGCCAGTTCAGCTTCCACTATCCCAGCGCCACGGCGAACAAGAGCCAGCAGAACGACAGCGAGGGCGGCCAGGTGCTGACCGGCGCGATCGTCGAGCTGTGGCCCACCACGCTGCTGGGCCTGGGCGTCGTGCCCGGGTTCGCGCTGCACGCGCGGTTCCAGATCGGGCTCAACCCGCAGCAGGTCACGACCCGCGACGCGATGGGCAAGATCTCGAACACGACGCTCACCACGGCGTGGCGCAGCCTCGAGATCAGCCTGCGCCATCGCTGGAGGATCGCCGACACCGGCACGATCGAGGTCGGGGCCGGCTACACCAGCGACCGCTACCAGTTCACCAGCGACGATCCGATCCGGGGGCCGACCGAGCGCGCCGCGGTCCCGGACGCGAGCTACAAGGCGGTGCGGATCGGCGGCCGCGCCTCGCTGGTGGCCGGCGTCCTCGAGCCGTACCTCGCCGGCGAGAACCGGATCGTGCTCTCGGGCGGCGTGCTCGAGAGCCGCTACGCGCTGGGCGCCTCGGCGGTCGGCTACCACGCCGCGCTCGGCACCCTGCTCCACCTCGGCCACTTCGAGATCCGCGCCGAGGGCAGCGTGACCCTGTACGCCTGGACGTTCCGGCCCGACAGCCACGCCGCCGACGAGGCGACCAGCGGCAGCGACGTCATCGAGCAGATCGGCCTCGCGGTCGGCTACACCTACTGAGCCGCGGGCCCGCGCCGGCTCACGGCAGCTGGCGCACGCGCAGCAGGCCGGTCATCGTGCCCTGCTCGCTGGTCTGCGTGAACGGGACCGCCGAGTTGTAGAAGAACTCGTCGTTCGGGAACCCGTCGGCATCGAGCGTGGGCAGCACGGCGTCGATCGGGCTCGGGCCGAACTCGATGTCGGTGAAGCCGCCGATCAGCGACCCCGACAGCTGGATCGTGCCGTCGGTCCGGGCCTCGACCGTGTAGGTCAGGAACCCGCCGGTCAGCTCGGTGGCGATCGGCCCGGCCAGCGTGCCGATGGCATCATTGTAGAACTCGGTCGCCAGCGCCGCCGTGGGCAGCGGGACCGGGCCGAACGAGCCCTGCTGGCCGAACGCAGTGTAGATCCGCTGCTTGGTCCCGTCCTCGAGCGCCACCGACTGGAGCGAGACCAGGTTGAAGTAGACCGCGAAGTCCAGGGTGCGGGCGCCGCCCACGGCGTAGCCGGCCAGCCCGTCGGTCGCGGTCTGCACCGAGACCCCGCCGGCGAGCTGGCGCGGCGTGACGATGCCGAGCGTGATCCCCAGCGTGCCGTTGCGCTCCCGGATCAGGAACGCGAACTCGACGAACGCCAGCTGGTTCGCGAGCACGCGCACCACGTTGGGGTTCGGGCTGCCGAGCAGCGCCGACACCGGCTGGAACGTGGCGCCGCCGTCCGTCGACTTCTCGAGCGTCCAGCCGTCGCGCAGCGAGATGTTGACCAGGCCGGGCGCCACGCTCACCGTGAACCCCGGATCGGTGGTGCTGCCGTCGACGGTCATCGCCGAGCCGTCGTCGATGTGGACGATATCGAACGTGGCGTTGGCGAGGTGGTAGATCTCGCCGTGCGGGCCGGGCTGCACCAGCTGGAGCGCGATCTGCCCGGTCGGACCTTCGCTGGCGGGGTCGGTGGCGGTGGCGCAGGCCGAGACCAGCGCGGCGACCGCGAACAGCGAGGCAGTGAGTAACGAGACAACGGATCTACTCGAGCTCATCGTGATTCTCCTTCATGTGCAATGGAACAAGCTTGCGAACCGGGTTGCGCACTATGCGGTAGGCCTCTGACGGCCGTGCGCCGGACAAGTTCTATCGACGCGGCGGCTGCGCGGTGAGTTGACACGGACGATACGCAGCGGTGCATCCACTCGTGCGGCAACGTGCGGTAGATCGGCGCGCACTCGACGGCGGAACGGCGTTCGGACCGACGGTCGGGCCGCGGCGAGGTCTCGGCGCAGCTATGATGCGCGCATGTCAGTGACACTGCCCACAGCACAGACCATCGCCGTGGTCGGCGCCGGCGGCGTGGGTGGACTGCTCGCCGCCCTGCTCGCACGCGCCGGTCGCGACGTCCGCCTGATCGCGCGTGGCGCCGCGCTGGCCGCGGTCCGCGAACGCGGCCTCGTCATCCGCGGCCCCGACGGCGACCACACCGTGCCGATCGCGCGTGCGTCCGACGACCCGGCCGCGCTGGGCGCCGCGGATCTCGTGATCGTCACGGTCAAGACCTGGCAGCTCGCCGAGCTCGGGCCGCGGCTCGCGCCGCTGGTCGCCGATCGCGGCCTCGTGATCCCGATGCAGAACGGCGTCGAGGCCAGCGAGGTCCTCGCCGGCGCGCTGGGCGAGGACCGCGTGATCGGCGCGGTCTGCCGCGTGATCAGCTGGACCGAGCAGCCCGGCGAGATCCGCTGGCTCGGCGCACCGCTGTCGCTGTCGATCGGCGCGCTCCACCCCGGCCAGGCAGCGCGCGTGGAGGCGGGCGCGGCCGCGCTCCGCACTGACGGGATCGAGATCGTGGTCGCCCGCGACATCGCCCGGGCGCGCTGGATGAAGTTCCTGTTCCTGGCGCCGTACGCCGCGATCGGCGCGGTCGAGCGCGTCCCGCTGGGCGCGCTGCGCCGGATGCCGCTCGCCCGCGCCCGGCTCGAGGCTGCGATGCACGAGGTCGCCGCGCTCGCCGCGGCCCGCGGCGTCAGCCTGCCGCCCGACGCGGTCGCCGGGATGCTGCAGCGGATCGACGGCCTGCCCGAGGACGCCACCACCTCGATGCACCGCGACATCGCCGCCGGTCGGCCCTCCGAGCTCCACGAGCTGATCGGCGCCGTCGTCCGTCTCGGCCGGGACGCCGGAGTCGCCACGCCGGTCAGCGCCGAGCTCTACGCCGAGCTCGAGCCGCTCGAGCGCCGGGCGCGCGGCGGCTGACCGCGCGGCGGCCGGTCGCGGTGCATCGCGCGATGCGCCATTGAATATTGAATGATGAGATGGCCGATCAGCCCAGCAGCCGGTCGATCCGGATCACCTCGGCGAGCGACCATGCTTGGAACGGGCAGCCGACGGGGTGATGGGGCGGATCGCCGTCGCAGATCTCGGACAGGTGGTCGAGGCCGGCGAGCCGGGTGCGGGCGAGCAGCGGAGCGAGGAACCGGGCGCGGGCCTCGCGGCGCGCGTCGGCGGTGTCGCCGCGGACGCGGACCCAGGCCTCGATGAACGGGCCGGCGAGCCAGGGCCAGACCGTGCCGTTGTGGTAGCCGCGGTCGCGCTCGGGCGGGCCGCCGCGGTAGCGGGCGTGGTAGCGCGGGTCGGCGGGATCGAGCGAGCGCAGCCCCGCCGGGGTCCACAGCACGCGCTCGACGGTGTCGACCACGGCGCGGGCGCGATCGCCGTCGAGCACGGCGTGCGGCAGGCCGCCCACGGCGAGGATCTGGTTGGGCCGGCAGGTCGGATCGGCCGTGCCCGGGACGTGATCGCAGTCGATGACGTCGTGGAGCTGGCGGCGGCCGGGGTCCCAGAACCGGGCGAACGCGGCGCGGGCGCGGGCGGCGTCGTCGGCGCGACCGGCGATGGTGAGCGCGTTGATCCACAGCGCCTGGACCTCGACCGGCTTGCCGATCCGCGCCGTGATGCAGGTGTCGCCGACCCGCGCGTCCATCCAGGTCAGCTGGACGCCGGGCTCGCCGCACGCGAGCAGGCCGTCGTCATCGGCGCGGATCGCGTGGCGGGTGCCGGCGCGGTAGCCGTCGACGATCGCGGCGATCGCGCGGCGCAGCAGGTCGCGGTCGTCGGCCGCGGCGCCGCCGGCGAGGTAGGCGTCGGCCGCGATCGCGAACCACAGCGCGGCGTCGACCGAGTTGTACTCGGGCGTCGCGTTGCGCTCGTCGAAGCGGTTGGGCAGCATGCCGCGCGACACGGCGCGCGCCCACTGGCACAGGATGGCGCGGGCGTCGTCGCGCCGGCCGGTCGCCAGGCACAGCCCGCGCAGCGAGATGAAGGTGTCGCGGCCCCAGTCGGCGAACCATGGGTAGCCGGCGATCACGGTCCGCCCCGCGGACTCGCCGGCCGAGCCGGCGCGCGCGACGATGTAGGCGTCGGCGGCGCGCTCGAGGCCAGACGCGAACGCGGCGCGGCGCCGAGCCTCGGCGTGGAAGATCTGGTCGGCGACGGCGGCGGGCTCGCCGGTGATCCGCGCGGTCGACAGGATCATCGCGGCCGGGCCGCTGGCGAGATCGAACGCGAACGCGCCGGGGTTGGCGAGGTCCTCGACGCAGTCCAGGCCGCGCTCGGCCTCGTCGGTGTAGTAGAACGCGCGGTACCAGTCGGGGGCGTGGTGGTAGAGGCCGTTGGCGGCGCAGTGGATCGCCGGCACACCGGTGTACGGCTGCCACGCGACCGAGTCGCCGTCGAGCTCGGGCACGAACCGGAACGCCGGGTTCTCGTGGTGGGTGGCGTGGTAGTCGCGGCCGGCGAGCAGCGGCTGGACGTGGAGGCTGGTGACGCTGCCGGTCAGCCGGGTCCAGCGCAGCGCGACGCGCGGCGCGCGAGCGAGCTGCCCGGCGTGCTCGACCACGAGCTCGCAGGCCAGGCGCGCACCGTCGGGCAGCGTCCACTCCCAGCGCGGCCACGGCTGGTGGCGGAACTCGGCGAGGTGCTGCGCGCCGTCGGGGTAGATCACGCCGCCCTGGTAGCGGTGCGACGACAGCGCGAACCGGCCGGCCGAGGTCTGGACGAACACCTCGAGGTCGGCGACCAGGACCATGCGGCCCTCGGTGCGGCCCTCGGCGCGACCCTCGGCGCGGCCCTCGGCGCGGCCCTCGGTGCGGCCCTCGGTGCGGCCCTCGGTGCGGCCCTCGGTGCGGCCCTCGGTGCGGCCCTCGGTCCTGCGGGTCGCGGCGAGCAGCAGGGCGTGGTAGCGCCGGGTCCGGATCCCGTCGGCGGTGCCCATCGCGAAGCCGCCCAGGCCGTCGGTCTCGAGCCACTCGGTCACGGAGTGCCCCGGTTGGCCGCGACGCGCTCGATCAGGTTCGCGGCCAGCGCGGTCCACCCGGTCTGGTGGCTGGCGCCGAGGCCGCGGCCGGTGTCGCCGTCGAAGTACTCGTGGAACAGCACCAGATCTCGGAACGCCGGGTCGGTGGCGTAGCGCGCGGCGCCGCCGTGGCACGGGCGGTGGCCGCCGGCGTCGGGCATGAGCAGCGAGACCAGCCGGCGCTCGAGCTCCTGGGCGACCTCGCCCAGGTGCATGCGCCGGCCGCTGCCGGTCGGGCACTCGACGATGAGCTCGTCGCCGTAGAAGTGGTGATAGCGCTTGAGCGCCTCGATGATCAGGTAGTTGACCGGGAACCACACCGGGCCGCGCCAGTTGGAGTTGCCGCCGAACAGGCCGGTGTCGGACTCGCCGGGCGCGTAGTGGACCTCGTAGTGGGCGTGATCGATGTCGAGCCGGTAGGGCTCGGCGGCGTGGACCCGCGACAGCGAGCGGACGCCGTGCGGCGACAGCAGCTCGCGCTCGTCGAGCATGTAGCCCAGCACGCGCTCGAGCCGCGCGCGGCTGGGGATCGCGAGCAGGCGGTGCTGGCGATCGACGTCGAGCGTCACCGAGATCGCGCGCGCGAGCTCGGGCCGGTTGGCGAAGAACCAGCGCAGCCGGTCGCGGAACACCGGCAGCTGCTGGAGCAGCTCGTCGTCGAGCGACGCCGCGGCGAACAGCGGCACCAGGCCGACCATCGAGCGGATCTTGATCCGGCGCGGCGGGCTGCCCGGCACCGCCATCTGGTCGTAGTAGAACCCATCGTCGTCGTCCCACAGCCCGGTGCCGCCGAGCTCGTTGGTCGCCTTGGCGATCGCGACGAAGTGCTCGAAGAACTTGAGCGCGAGGTCGGCGTACGGCGCCTCCGCGCGCGCGAGCTCGAGCGCCATCGACACCATGGTGGTGCAGTAGAACGCCATCCACGCGGTGGCGTCGGCCTGGATCAGCTCGCCACCGCCGGGCAGCGGCTGCGAGCGATCGAACACGCCGACGTTGTCGAGGCCGAGGAACCCGCCGGTGAACAGGTTGTCGCCTTCGGCGTCCTCGCGATTGACCCACCATGTGAAGTTGATGAGGCACTTGTCGAACGCGCGCTCGAGGAACTCGCGGTCGTAGCCCAGGCCGGCCTCGCCGGATAGCTGGTAGACCCGCCACACCGCCCAGGCGTGGACCGGTGGGTTGACGTCGCCGAACGCGAACTCGTAGGCCGGCAGCTGGCCGTTGGGGTGCATGTACCACTCGCGGCACAGCAGCAGCAGCTGGTGCTTGGCGAACTGCGGATCGAACCGCGCCATCGCCACGCAGTGGAACGCCAGGTCCCACGCCGCGAACCAGGGATACTCCCAGGCGTCGGGCATCGAGATGATGTCGCGCGCCCAGAGCTGCTGCCAGGCGCGGTTTCTGCCCGAGCGGCGCTGCGCGGGCGGCGGCGGCTGGGCCGGATCGCCCTCGAGCCAGTGCTCGACGATGTAGTGATAGAACTGCCGCGACCACACCAGCCCCGCGTCGGCCTGGCGGACCACGCGGCGCTCCTCGTCGGTCATCGGCGCGTCGCGCACCGAGCGGTGGTAGTGGTCGGCCTCGGCGATCCGCCGCGCGAACACCGCGTCGAAGTCGTCGAACGGCCGGGCGTGGGCGTGGCTCTCGGGGCAAAGCCGCAGCCGCAGCCGCTGCGTGCCGCCCGCGGGCACGTCGAGCACGTGCCACGCCGCGCACTTGGTGCCGTCGCCGGCGGGGTTGACCGCGCCGACGTCGCCATCGATCACGCGGCGGTGGAACGCGTCCTTGGAGTGGCGCGACGCGCCCGGCAGCCCCCACAGCCGCAAGGTGTTGGTCTCGTTGTCGGTGAACAGCAGCGTGGGGTGGTCGTCGCAGTCGAGCCGGAAGTGGCCGAGCGTGGGCTGCGAGATCCGCACGCTGGCGTCGCCGACGCGCTCGATCGCGCCCCGCGGATCGTAGCCCTCGCCGCGCCGGCCCCAGCTCCAGGTGTTGCGCAGCCACGCGGTCGGCAGGACGTGGAGCCGGGCGGCGTCGCCGCGGTTGACCACGGTGATCCGGATCAGCACGTCGTCGGGGCTGGCCTTGGCGTACTCGGCGGTCACGTCCCAGTGGCCGCGCTCGAACGCGCCGGTGTCCTCGATCTCGAACTCGCGGTCGCCGCGGCCGCGTGCCCGGCTCTCGGCGACCAGCCGGGCGTAGGGATAGGCCTCGTGCGGGTACTTGTAGAGCGCCTTGAGGTACGACGCCGTCGGGGTCGCGTCGAGGTAGTAGTACAGCTCCTTGCAGTCCTCGCCGTGGTTGCCCTCGGGGCCGGTCACGCCGAACAGCCGCTCCTTGAGGATCGGATCGTTGCCGTTCCACAGCGCGAGCGCGAAGCACACGCGGCACTCGCGGTCGCAGATCCCGAGCAGGCCGTCCTCGCCCCAGCGGTAGACCCGGCTGCGCGCGTGATCGTGCGGCAGGTAGGTCCAGCACTCGCCGGTCGCCGAGTAGTCCTCGCGCACGGTGCCCCACTGGCGCTCCGCGAGGTACGGACCCCAGCGCCGCCAGTTGTGGACGCGCCGCACATCCTCCGCGAGCCGCTCCCGCTCGGCGTCGTCACCGGCTGCCGTCATGCGATCCGGAACCTACCGTAGCGCGCGGCCACGTGCGGGGGCGCTGCCGGCTTAGTGCGGGAGCTACGGCGTCGCGAGCTGCGACTGGTGCGCGACGGCGGCCCACTCGATCCGCTGCGGGGTCGCCAGGCCGAGCGTGACGATCGCGGTCGACAGCTGCACCTTCATCGAGCGCTGGTAGGCCTGCGCCGCGCGCAGGCGCTCGCGGCTGAGGATGCCGGCGGCGACCAGGTACTCGCCGAAGCCCGGCAGCTCGGGCGTCGCCACCCGCGCGGCCGATCGCGACGTCAACCGCGGCGCCAGCCGGGCGGGCGGCTGGATCGGCGGCCGCCCGGGCCGCGTCGGCCGCTCGAGCACCGCCGACGCCGGCAACGGGATCGGGGTCGGGGTCGGGGTCTGCCGGGCGCGCCGCGGCTCGAGGCCGGGCTCCGCGACGCAGCCGAACGGCCGGGTCGGTCGATCATCGAGCTCGATCTGATCCGGCGGCTGCGTGCCGCGCGCCAGGCGCTGCTGGCTGGGCCGGGGCGACGGCGAACGGGGCCGAGGAGAAGGCAGCAAGAAATGACCAGCCGCGGTGGCAGATGCCGGGAGTTGTGTTGCCACCGCGGCTGGTCGAGACGGAGCGCCGACGATCATCAGCCAGTCGTGGGCCTCGCGATCGTCGGGATCGAGGCGCAGCGCCTCGCGAAAGAACACGGCCGCCGAGTCGTTCTCGTCGCGGCGCGCCGCGAGCTCGCCGAGCAGGCGATACGCCGGGCCCGACGACGGATCGAGCCGGATCACGTCGCGCAGGTCAGCCTGGGCGTCGAGGTCGCGCCGCAGCGCCATGCGCGCCCGGGCACGGATCAGCAAAAGCGCCACACACTCGGGTTCGTCGTCGAGCGCATCCGAGCACATCGCAACGACCCCTGGGTAGTGTCTGGCGTCGAACAGCTCGGTTGCTGTCGCGATGACTCCGCGGTCCACGGTCCAGCTTGCAGCAAACCACGGGCCAGCCTGGCAAGGTCCTCAAGCTGTCATAACCATGGCGCCCCGGTCAGGGCCCGATCGGTGACTCCACTACCCCGACCTGGGGGTACATGACCCGCATGCATCTGGCACGAGCCCGGTTCCCCCGGCATACTTCCAGACGGTGCGCTGGGTCTGGCTCATTGTGCTGTCGCTGATGGCGGGTCACGCCGATGCCCACCCGCGGGCTGTCCGGCGCGACGACCCCGGCGCGAGCTCGCTGTGGCGCGACGTGATCGAGCCGCACAGCGCCCAGGTGGCGGAGCTGCTGGCGCGCGCCAAGAACGCGATGGGCAAGCTCGGTGAATCCGAGAGCACCGCGCCGGAGCGCCGGCTGCGCTACGTGAGCGACGCCTATGGAATGTTGCGCTACGCTCGCAAGCTGTCCCCCGAGAACCCCGACGTGCTGGGCCTGCTCGGCGTGGCCGCCGACGAGCTCGGCAAGACCCGTCAGGCGATCGATGCGCTCGAGACCTGCATCCGGATCCAGGGCCCCGAGCGCGCCGGCCCCGACGTCACCGGCCGGCTCGGCACGATCTACCTGCGGCTGGGCAAGCTCGACGACGCGGTCCGCTGGCTGCGCTTCGCCCAGGGCCCGATCGCGGTCGGCAACAACGCCGCGGTCGCGGTCCACCTGGCGACCGCGCTGGCCGAGCGCGGCGAGATGGCCGGCGCGATCGACGTGCTCGCCAACTCGCTGCCGCAGCAGGCGACGAGCTACTTCACCGATCCGGTCACCATGGTGAGCTTCGCGCTCGCGGTGCACTACGATCGCGACGAGCAGCGCGGCGCGGCGTTCGAGATCCTCGACCGGATGCAGGCGGCGCTGCAGCAGGAGCTCGGGCCGTTCGTCCAGCGCGCGCTCGCCGACCTGCGCTACGCCCCCGCCGAGGACGAGTACTACTACCACGCGCTGCTCTACGAGGCGCTCGGCGCGTACACCGAGGCCCGCACCGAGTGGACGCTCTACGCCGCGGTGCCCGGCGCGCCGTGGCGGCTCCGCGCGCTCGAGCACGTCCGCGCGCTCGACGCGCTGCGCGCCTCGCCCGGCGGAGCGCCCGCCACCCTCCACCCCCCGCTCCCGGTGCCGTGATGATGAAGCGCAGCCTCGTGGTCGCCGTGCTCGCCGTGGTCGGTGCCTTGGTCCTCGCCGCGGCCGCGGACGCCAGCGTGTGGGATCGCGCGCTGATCCGCCCCGAGGACGAGCTCGCCCGCGACCTCTACGACGCCAAGATGCTGGAGGGCGACACCGCGACCCTGACCGCCACGATCCAGAGCACCAGCATCAGGAACAACGTCGATTCGATCGAGCGCGCCGAGCTCGCGTACCGCGCCGCCGCGAAAGCCCGGCCCGGCGAGGGCGAGCCGTACTTCCGGATCGGCAACCTGCTCGACCAGATGTACTACAACTGCGAGCAGCTGATCACCCGGCCGCCGACCTGCGAGCCGAGCAACATGACCCGCGCCGAGACCGTGATCAAGGCGTGGGAGGAGTTCGAGGCCCGCGCGCCGCTCGATCCGCGGCTCAACGAGATCCTGCTGCGCCGCGCGTTCCTCAACACCAAGCTGGTCAACGGCAGCGCCGCCGACCGCCGCCACCTCGAGAAGGCGGCGCACGACTACCAGGCCGCGCTCGACCGCAGCGACGGCATGACCAGCACGCGGGCCGACGAGCTGTTGCTCGGCAACCTGGCCGAGACCTACATGATGCTCGACCGGCTCGACGACGCGATCCAGAGCTACCTCCAGGCGTTCGCGATCGGCGCCGCGCGGGTCGCCACGGTCTACGGCCTCGCGGTCGCGCTCGATCGCGACGGCTCGGGCGAGCAGGCGGTCCGGCGGATCCAGGGCCAGGGCGCCGAGGGCTTCGATGCGTTCTCCAAGGAGTGCCTGCGGCGCGCCGTGTTCTTCGTCCCGGTGGGCGAGTCCGCCTACTACTTCGCGCTGGCCTACGAGGCGTTCGGCAACTACGGCGCGGCGCTCACCCTGTGGAACCGCTACCTCGCGAGCGGCGCGCACCCCGAGTACCAGTCGCGGGCGCGCGAGCACATCGAGCAGCTGCGCGAGCGGCACGTGCACGCCGAGGCACCGCCGGCCGAGCTGGACCCGCCGCCTTGCTGAGGCTCGTCGCCGCCGTCGCTGCCGTCGGGCTCGTCGCTGGCCTCACCGCGCCCGCCGCCGCTCAATCCCGGCGCTATCCGCCGGCGCCGGTCGACAAGGACGCCGAGAACGCGACCCGGTCGAGCCTGTGGAACGCCGCGGTGACGCCCGAGCGCCACCCATACCAGACGCTGATCCGCGCCGCGACCGACGCGCTCAACCAGCGCACGTTGGATCAGACCACCGAGGCGATCAAGAAGCTCGACGCCGCGATCAAGCTCCTGCCGCGCGAGCCCGAGGCCTACCGGCTGCGCGGCGACGCCTACCTCGAGCGCAAGGACTGGCCGCGGTGCACCGCCGACTACGTGACCGCCGACGCCACCCTGCGGCGCGAGGACGAGACCCCGCGGGCGATGGCCGACCTCCACCGCAAGCTCGGGGTGTGCCAGGCCCACGCCGGCAAGCTCGGTGACGCCGAGCGCACCCTCGCCGAGACCGCCGCGTCGGGCAACGCCAGCGGCGAGGTCTGGATGCGGCTGGGCGAGGTCCGGATCGCGATGGGCAAGCTCGACGAGGCGATCGCCGCGCTGCGCTCCGCGCTCGAGTCCACCGATCCGTCGTCGCAGAGCATGATCCACTTCCTGCTCGCGACCGCCTACGACCGCGCGCGCCGGCCAGCCGACGCGCTGTTCGAGGCCGGCGAGGGACTCAGGCTCGATCGCCAGCTCCTGGCGCTGCAGAACCCGACGTTCCCGCTGCTCGGCGCCGGCGAGACCGACTACATGCAGGGCCTGGTCTACAGCACCGAGCCGGTGCGCGCCGAGTACGCCCTCGCCTACTTCCGCCGGTTCATCCTCGCGGCGCCCGAGAGCCCGTGGCGCAGGCGCGCCGACGACCACATCCGGGACATCAGGACCGCCGAGCTCCCCGACAGCCTGACCCGCGGCGGCTCGGCGCCGCTCGACCTCGAGGGCGCGCGCGGCGCGATCCGCCGGGTGATGCCGCAGCTGCGCGGCTGCCTCGCCCGGCTCCCCGCGGTCGTCGTCGAGGTCGAGATCACCCGGTCCGGCCCGCGGACACCGCCGACCGACCGGCTGCGGCCGAGATCGCTCACGCCCGCCGACGGCGTCACCGTGCGCGTCGCCGTCGGCGAGGTCGCCGGCCGCGAGCTCGACGCCGTCGATCGCTGCATCGAGGCCGGGGCCGCGAAGATCGCGCTGCCGGCGATCAAGGAGCGCGACATGTACTACAAGGCGACGTTCGCCGTCGTCGGGCCGTGATCCGCGCGGCGGTTGCCGGCGTGGCCGCGGCCGCGGTCGCGTGTGGTAGTCCGGCGGCGCCGCCGGCCAGCCGCGACACCGGCTCGGCGCCCAGCCCGCCGCCGCCCGACGCCGCGCCGCCGCCGCCGCCCGACGCGCCGGGCCCCCGGCTCCTCGTGATGACCGAGCCGGAGGTCGCGCTGCCGAGCCAGGAGTCGTTCCGGCTGCTCGATCCCGGCAAGGGCGCTCGCGTCGCGCTGCGCTACGGCACCGCCGCCGGCACCGCGGCCGTCGTCGCGCGGACCTCGCTGACCTCGCGCCGGCTCGATCGCGGCACGTTCAGCCCGCCGGTCGCGCTCCCCGCGGTCCACGACGGCTTCGCGATCACCATCGCCGCCGAGCACCCCGGCCAGCTCGCGCTGCGCGGCCTGACCGCCACCGCCGCGGCCGCCTCGGGCGACGCCGACACCAACGCCGACGCCTACCTCGCGGCGTGGCGCGCCCTGCTGCAGGATCGCCGCGTCACCGTCGACGTCGACGCCCGCGGCGCGATCGGAGCGATCCGGTTCGACGATGATCCGACCGGCGCGCGCGGCGCCCAGGGCCGCGACGAGCTGGTCCAGCGCCTGCTCTCGCTGATCGTCCCGCTGCCCGCCGAGCCCGTCGCCCCCGGCGCCCGCTGGCGGGTCGTCACGGTCCTCCGCCAGGGCCCCGCCGTCGCCAAGCAGACCGCGACCTACACGCTGATCGGCCGCACCGCCACCGCCTGGAAGCTGCATGTCCAGCTCCACCGCGTGGGCGAGCCGCAGCGCATCGCCGATCCGTCGCTGCCCGCCGGCACGACCGCCGAGCTGGTCGCGCTGTTCCGTGCGCTCGAGGGCGACGTCGACGTCGATCCGGCGCTGCCGCTGATCATCGGCGGCTCGCTGGCGATCGAGTCGCGGCTGCACGCGCGACTTGCGCCCCGCGGCGGCTCGCCGGTCGACCAGATGTTCGAGGACACCGGCCGCGTGAGCCTGGTGCGCTGCCGGCCGGCCAAGGCCGCCGCCGCCGCGGGCGACTGCCCCGACGGCTTCTCGCGCTAGAATCGCTCCGTGCTGGGGTATCTGTTCATCGCCGCCGCGATCATCGTGTTCCTGATGATCGCGCTGTCGATGTTCGACGATCGCGTGATGCCCTGGGCGTGCCCGTCGTGCTTCGAGGGCTCGGACGAGGACGCGCTCGGCCAGCGCCGGACCTGGTACCTGGCGCACCGCGATGGTCGCGTCCGGTGCCGGTGGTGCCGCGAGAGGTTCAAGGAGCACCCGAACGGCAGCTTGGTCAGGGATCACGATGGCTGACGACTCCGCGCGTCGGGCGTGATCGGCGATCGCCGCGCCTGCGATGGATTGCGATCGGACGACGTCGTAGATTCGCGGGTAGATTCGCGGAATGAACATCTGCGCTGCGCTGGTGGTGGTCGTGCTCCTTGCGTGCGGCGGGCACCCCGACCAGCGCGCCGCCGCGCCCGCCGCGCCGCCACCGACGCCGGCCGAGCAGCCGCCGCTCGCAGACAAGCCGCGCACCCCGCCCGCGTCCGTCGAGTCGAAGATCGCCGCGACCAGGCGCAAGCTCCACAACTACGCCTACGAGGCGTTCCCGATGTGGGCCGTCTCGCATCCCGACAGGGCCTGCCCCGACAAGCTGGCCGATCTGACCGAGTTCCTGACCGGCGACGACACCAAGGACGCAAAGGACGCGTGGGACCGTCCGCTCACGATGATGTGCGGCGCCATCCTGCCGCCCGGTGCCAGGGGCATCGCCATCCTGTCGAACGGCGCGGATGGCAAGGAAGGCACCGAGGACGACCTCAGGTCCTGGTAGCGAGCTGCGCTCCGCCCTGCGAACGCTGGCCGTTCCTCAGCATGGATTGGCGCAGATCGCTTCGATCGCCGAGATGATGGTCGCCTGCTGATCCGCCGTGAGGCACTGGCGGCCGCACGCCGGCTCGCGCACGAGCTTGCAGAGCAGCGGGGCCGCCGGACACGAGCCTCCGACCTGCCAGGTCTGGACCACATCGGAGATCTCGCTGACCAGCGGGCAGCGCGTGCCCGCCAGCCAGCGGGCGAAGATCGCCGGGTTCGGCTTGACCTCGTAGAGGCCGCTGTAGAGGTCGGCGACATAGAGCGTGCGGTTGGCGCCGAACTCCACATCGTTGAAGCCGGGAACCCCGGTGAGGAACGCCGAGCGGGTCCCGTTTGCGTTGTAGCGAAACAGCGTCAACTGGTCGTGAGCGAACAGGTAGCCCTTGGCGCCGTACGCACCGTACGCGGCGCGATAGACCGGCTGGCTCGGCGAGACCGCGAACACCTCGCGAGCGCCATGCGCCTGGAGCTCGGTGTGGCCGTTCAACGCGGCCTCGGTCCACATCAGGATGTTCTCGCCGCCGACGCCGGTCGTGTTGATCGCGACCAGGCGGTTCGAGAACGCCCCGAACTCGGGGCCGGTGAACGTGACATCGGTGTAGCTGTCGGGGTTGTTGGCGATCGGCCCCATCACCTCGTTGGTGAAGTTGCCGGCGGCGTCCCAGCGGCGAATGCCGTCGCCGGAGTTGAAGCCGGGCGCGTTGCCGCTGTCCGATCCGAACAGCTGGCCGCCAAACACCGGACCGAAGCTCGCCGGTGCGAACGCCAGGCCCGAGCCGCCGTCGAGGCCGCTGACCGACAGCACGGCACCGAGGCCGGCGATCGCGCCCGGAGCCAGCGAGTAGACCCTCCGGCTCGCGTTCGGATTGCCCGGGAAGTCGAACTGCTGGAAGTAGTAGACGCCGTCCGGGAAGCTCCCCGGCCACGGCATCGCCACCGCGTTCGGCCGACGAAGATCGGGTCCCCCGAGCGGCGTCAGCGCGCCGGTGGTCGGATCGACCAGGTCGATGTGCCCGGGCCCGTTGGAGTAGGCATCGGTTGCCACGGCGATCCGCCCCGCGAACGCGCCGGTCCGGTCGACGGCGATCCGCCGCCCGATGTAGGCGCCCGCCGGTGGTGTGCCTTGCAAGGCGTTGGTGATCTGCCGCACCCCGATGTACGGCGCGAACTCGGCGGTGGGAACCGGCACCTGTGCGGCGGCGAGCCGCGGTGCAAACGGTACGACGACAGCGGCAGCGACGACCGCCGCGGCTCGGATGGACGATGGAAATGAATGTGGCACGCGCATGAAATTCCCCTTCGCCCCGGGAACGAACCGCGGCCGCGATCTTCCCGCGGCGCGCCGCGATGCGGCCCGGCCACGTTCTCGGCGTCCGACAGGCTGGTGCGGCCCGGCGGCGAGGCGTAGATTGAAGCCGGTGGAAGGGGAGGCAATGACGAGGAAGCGATCGATCGGATCGGGCATCCTGAGCCGGCCCGATCGTCGTCGGCCGCGACGAGACGCCACCGTGACGCCATCGCCGCCCCGGACCATCACGCATCGGCGAGCTCGACGACGCAACCCGGGCGAGCCTCGTGGCGCAGTGCAAGACGCTCGATGCCCCCGCGCACCCGTGAGCGCCCTACCGTCGGCAGAACCGGTAGTACGGCCATTGGAACATACCCAGGGTATTCATTCACACTCACGGAGAGCGCATGGCGAAGTCCAGAACATCGCGACTCGCGCGGAATGGGTTGCTCGTCGCGCTGCTCGCTGGCTTGCTGGTCATCTTCGCCGGTGGCTGGTGGATCCGCTCGCACAGGATAGAGTCGAGGCAGGCGATCGCGCTGCAGCGCGACTCCGGCTCGGCGGCCTGGCGCACCGAGGCAGCGGGTTCTGGCGGCGACACCGCAGCGTCTGCGAAGCTGACGATCACCGTGAGCGACGAACGCGGACCGCTCCGCGACGCGGTGGTGAGGCTGATGCCCAGCGTGGGCGAGCTCGTGGTGGTGAAGACCGGCGCGGATGGCGTTGCCCACGCGGACCGGCTCGAGCCGGGGACCTGGCGAGTCAGCGCATCGGCCGACGGTCACCTGCCGGCGGCCCTGCCGCCCCGGCCGCTCGCGCCGGGCAGCACCGACCATGTAGCGCTGAACCTCGTGTCCGGCGGCCGGACATTGCGCGGCACGGTCTCGGATACCAGCGGCGGGCCGGTGGCCGGGGCGCTGATCGAGGCAGCGAAGCTCACGCTGGCCGCCATGCCGGCTGACGCGGTGTCCACCGCGATCGCCTCCGAGGACGGCACGTACCGGATGACCGTCTCCGAGGGCTCGCTACTCGTCGCGGTGACCGGTCCGGACTATGCACCGCAGAGCCGCCGGATCGAGGTCGGCCCCGCCGGTGCCGTCGCCAACTTCTCGCTGGTGCCGGGCGGCGTGGTCGAGGGCGTGGTCAAGGATGAGCGCACACAGGCGCCGGTCGCCGGCGCGAGCGTGCGGGCGCGGCGCACGCCGGGGGTGCTGTTCAGCGCCCAGCGCCGCGTGACCGCGGGCCCCGACGGTCGGTTCCGGATCACCGGCCTCAAGCCGGGCGACTGGCAGCTCGATGCCGCCGCGCCGCCCCGCTACAGCCGCAGCACGACCCACGTCGGGCTCGCAGTCGCCGAACAGGTCAGTGACGTCGAGCTGTGGATCGGCGACAGCGCGGCGATCCGCGGCCGCGTCGTCGACGAAGCTGGCACGCCCGCACCCGGAGCCGAGGTCCGCGCCGTCATCGCCGGAGGCAGCAGCACGGCCCTTGCGGATGCGGCCGGCAACTTCGTGATGCGGGGACTGCGGCCGGGCAACTACGTCCTGTCCGCGAGCTCGACTCGCTATCTGCGGGCCGGCGGCACGAGCGTGTCGCTGGCGGACCAGGATGTCGATGGTGTCGTGGTCCGGGTCAAGCGCGGCCTCGTCCTCACGGGTCACGTCGAGCCGCGCCAGCCGTGCCACGTGCTGCACGAGTTCGAAGTTTCCTTCGGTCGATCGCTCGAGCCGGTGCCCGATGCGCTCACCGGGGCCGACGGCGAATTCACGCTGCGTCCGTTCGACAGCGGCCCCGCCAGGCTGGTCGCGCGCTGCGCGAGCGGCGACGCGGGTGAGCTGAGCGTGCAGATCGCTCCCGGCATGCCCGACGCGGTGATCCCGGTCGCGCCGGGCGCGTCGCTCACCGGTCGCGTGGTGGATCGCGACGGCAAGCCGGTGCCGGGAGTCAGCGTGGTCGCGAACGGCCCGGAGGTGATGACTGCCCTGGACGCCGGTCCGCTCGGCGGCCGCTTCCGGATGAGCGGCGGCATCGTCACCAGCGGCGCGCAGACCCTGACCGATGCCGCCGGCGCGTTCCAGATCGACGGGCTTGCGGCTGGTCCGTACCGGTTCGACGTGCTGGATCGCGGCAAGCCGCTGCGCCAGCGCAACGCATTGCCGGCGATCACCCTCGCGACGAGCGAGCACAGGACCGGCATCGAGCTCCAGGTCGAGCTCGCTCGCGGCGTGATCGCCGGCACGGTGACCAGGCCCGACGGCACGCCGCTCGCCGACGCGTGGGTCTCGGCGTATCCGGAGCTGTCGACGCTCGACCTCATGAACCTCGATGCGTCGGAGCTGTCGATGACGAACGCCGGGCCGGGTGGCGCCGGTGGCAATGATCCAGCGCCGCCGCCCGTGCTCACCGACGCACAGGGCCGCTATGCGCTGACCGGCCTGTTTCATTTGAGGTACACGATCATTGCAGAAGGCCAGCGCGGACAGCTGCGCGCAAGACAGCCTGATGTCGTCCCCGACGCCACACTGAATCTCGAAACTCACGGTGTCTCGACGCTGTCCGGTACGGTGATGGGTGCCGGTCCACCGGGGACACTGATCACGGTCGCCCTGCGAGGCCCGACCATGGCCGAGCGCAGCTTCACGCAGGGCGTATTCACGTTCGACCACATCGCGCCGGGGGACTACACCGTCCACGTCGAATCGCTGGTCGGCGGTGGCAGTGGACGGGTCACCGTCGAGCCCGGCGAGTCCGCCACGCTCGACATCGCGCTGTCGGTGAACGGAACGGTCACCGGGCGACTCGTCGATGGCTCGGGCAAGCCGCTCGGTGGCATGACCGTCGTCGTCGTCCGCGACGACAACGGACCGGCCGAGCTGATCAGACCACCGGCGACGACCGCAGCCGACGGCCGGTTTCGCATCGATCATGCTGCCGGAGCGTGCCTGCTGTTCGTCGACCGACAACCGCAAAGGCCTTTCATCAAGCGAGGCCTGGTGATCGAGTCCGGCAGGACGCTCGAGCTGGGAGCGATCACGCTCGATGCATCGCCCGATCCATCGAATCGTCGGGAGTTGCCGAGGGCAGCTCCGCCCGATGACATGACTCCGGCCGGCACCAAGCGTCGCGCCTCTGATCAGCGCCGCGAGCCCTTGGCAAAGTTGTAGTGCGTGTGGGTCTCGTAGCCCTCGCGCTGCGAGCCCCCTGGGTGAACGCTCCGATGGCCGCGACCTCGGCGGACCACAGCGAGCCTTCCTCCTTCGCGATTCGTCCGATGGGCACTCGTGGCCTTGTATCTGGTCAGCGGCGCGAGGCCTTGGCGAAGTCGTAGTACGTGTACGTCTGCGGGCCGAGCGTCAGTGTCTTGGTGTGGAGCTCGAAGGTGTAGCTGTTGAGCTTCGGCGCGATGTCCTTGCCGTCGGGGTCGGTCGGCAGGTGGATCGTGAGGCCGGTGACGGGGGCGGCGGGGCGCTGGACGGCCGGCGTGACGCGGTAGTCGCCGGGGGAGGCGCCGATGGTCAGCGCCTCGAGCAGGGGGCGGCCCTGGGCGTGCGGGAGAGGCAAGCCGAGGATGCGGGCGATGGTGGGGGCCACGTCGACGTTGCCGGTGGGGAGCGGATCCTTGAAGCCGGCGCGGAAGTCGGGGCCGGAGGCGATCAGGGTGTTGTGGACGTCGTGCGGGCTGAAGCTGCCGTGCATGCCGCGGTAGCTGCCGCCGTTGAGCATCCCGGCCATCTCGGTGCCGCGCGTGCCGTAGAGCACGGCGTTCTCGTCGTGGTCGTAGGCGAGGATGATGTCGGGGTTCTTGCCCGCGGCGTTGCGGGCGCGGATCGCGCCGAGCGGCAGCGTGCCGGGGATCGCGCCGTAGCGATCGTCGACGAAGATCGCGCCGACCTCGGCGCGGGACTGGAGGAAGCCGACGGTCTTCGCCACCAGCGCGGGGTCGTGATCGGGCACGTAGATGTAGTCGCTGCCGCCGTTGACGGCGACCACGAGGGCGTGCGGCGGCAGCTCGGCCGGCACCTTGTGCGGCGGCGCCTGGTACTTCTGGCCCTCCTTGCCGCAGAGCTTGCCGTCGCCGTCGGTCTGGATGGGATAGACCGGCGTGCCGTCCTTGCGGATGCCGGCCGCCGAGACCAGGGTGCAGCCCAGGCCGTCGAACGCGGTGAACCCGGCGCGGCGCAGCAGATCGGCGAGCCGCACCAGCCCCGAGGTCGAGTGGCCGGCGGGGTCGATCTCGGCGACGTCGCCGTTGCGCACGGCGCGCAGCGGGAACAGCTCGGTGGGCCCCGAGACGTTGCTGTGGCCGTGATCGGAGACCACGATGAGATCGGTCTTGTCCTTGCGGCCGAGCGCGTCGAGCCTGGCGGTGATCAGGCCGAGGAGCCGGTCATTGGCGCGCATCGCGTCGTGCCAGTTGGCGGTGCCGATGCCATAGCCGTGCTCGGTGCTGTCCGGATCGCGCAGCCACACCACGGTGAGCCGCGGTTGCTTCTGCGCCAGGACCTGGTCGAGGGTGACCTTGACCAGGTAGTCGAGCGCGCCCTTGAACACGCTGCCGCTGTCATCGGTGGGATCGGACGACACGCCGTCCTTGAGCTTCTTGACCGGCTTCCACTCGACCGGATTGCCGTTGTCGGCGCCGAGCGCGAGCTCGCCGGCGGCGTAGGCGTTGGGCGCGGTCGGCGGCAGCGCGACGCCGGCGGCCTGCAGCTCCTTCGCGAAGCCGAGCGGCAGCACGGTCTTCTCGTCGAGCATGAGGCCGCCGCGGCCGGTGTCCTGGAGGTAGGCGGCGCCGTTCTTGCCCACGGTCAGCGTCACCATGCCGGCGCTCTGGGCGGCGCCGAACAGGGTGTCGACCAGCAGCAACTCCTTGTTCGGGGCCTTGAGCGCGTCGAGGACCGCGTAGTCCTCGGTGAACACCGGCTGGCGGAAGTCGACCGGCTTGCCCGCCGAGTCGTTGCCGGTGGCGGACGGCTGCCACAGGACGTTGCCGTAGTAGCCGGTGGCCTCGGAGAACGCGCCGGTCGCGAAGCTCGCGCCGTTCATCATCGTGAACGTCGGATAGGTCGCGTGGTTGTCGGTGAAGTCCACGCCGGCGTCGCGCAGCCGCGCGAGGTTCGGCGTGTCGGCGGCGGTCACGGCGTCGGGGCGCAGGCCGTCCCAGACCACGATGATGACGCTGCGGTCGGGCGGCGGCGCCGGCGCGGCCGGGATGGTCGGCGCGGCCGGCGTGGCCGGCGCGCAGGCGGCGAGGAGGCACAGGAGGGCGGCCCGGTTCGACATGGCGCGAGTGGAGCACAGGTGGGTGGCGCGGCGGTGACAACGTCGTTCAGTCGAGATCACGCCGCACGACGGTCGAGTAACATGGGGTGTCATGACCCGGGACGCGCCTCCTCGCCAGCTGTCGCTGCGCCCCGACCACCCGGACTTCCTGGATCTGCCGTGGGGCGTGCCGATCTCCGAGTGGCCCGGCGGCTGCGCGCGGATCGAGGAGCTGCCGCGCGGCGCGTCGCGCCACCCGGTGGTGTTCGTCAGCTACGACGCGGGGCTGTATGCGCTCAAGGAGCTACCGCCCCAGGTCGCCGAGCGCGAGTACGACCTGCTGCGGCGGCTCGAGGATCTGCGGCTGCCCGCGGTGCGCGCGGTCGGCCACGCGATCACGAGCACGTCGGCCGGCGAGGCCAGCGTGCTGGTGACCCGCTACCTCGATCACTCGCTGCCCTACAGCGAGGTCCTCGCGCTGTCGAGCGCGACCCACCACGACAGCCTGCTCGACGCGCTCGCCGGGCTGCTCGTCCAGCTCCACCTCAGCGGCGTGTACTGGGGCGACTGCTCGCTGGCCAACAGCCTGTTCCGCCGCGACGCCGGCGCGCTCCAGGCGTACCTGGTCGACGCCGAGACCGCCGAGGTCCGGCCGCAGCAGTCACCGGGTATGCGATCGCACGATCTCGACATCATGGAGGAGAACCTGGCGGGCGGCCTGGCCGACCTCGCCGCCGCGGGCCGCCTGGCGCGCGACTTCCCGGTGCTCGAGATGGGGGCGCGGGTCCGCGACCGCTACCACCGGCTGTGGGACGAGGTCACCCAGGTCGTCGTCCTCGAGCCGCGCGAGCGCTACCGGATCGAGGAGCGGATCCGCGCGCTCAACCGGCTCGGGTTCTCGGTCGGCGAGATCGTGCTCGAGCCGACCGAGCGCGGCAACCAGCTCCGCATGCAGGTCCTGGTCACCGACCGCACGTTCCACCGCGACCAGCTCGCGGGGCTGACCGGCCTCGCGGCCGAGGAGACCCAGGCGCAGCGGATGATGAACGAGATCCAGGAGCTGCGCGCCGCGATGGCGGACCAGCGGATCCGCATCGTCCCGCTCGCGGTCGCCGCGTACCACTGGTTCACGCACCTCTACCAGCCGATGGTCGATCGCCTCGCGCCGCTGATCCGCGACGACCGGCCGCCGCAGGAGGTGTACTGCCAGCTGCTGGAGCACAAGTGGTACCTGTCCGAGCGCGCCGGCCACGACGTCGGCCACGACGCGGCGAGCCTGGACCTGCTGGCGCGCGCCGCGGGCCGCTGATCCGCGACCGCGCGGGCAGGTCAGCCGCGGAGGAACGCGACGGTGACGCCGTCGCCGCCCTCGGACTGCTCGCCGGCGCGGAGCTTCTCGATCGCCTTGTGGGTCTGGAGGTGGCTGCGGATCGCCGAGCGCAGCGCGCCGGTGCCGTGGCCGTGGACGACGAAGATCGCGTCGCGGCCGGCCATCAGGCTCTCGTCGACGAAGCGATCGACCTGGGCGACGGCGTCGTCGACCCGGTTGCCGCGGACGTCGAGCGTGGTGTCGATGGTGCGGGCGTTGGCCCGGCCGCCGGCGGGGACGCCGTCGACGAGCTGGACGCTGCCGTTGGCCGCGACCGGCGGCTGCGGCGTGGCTGCGGCGGGCTCGGGCCGCTGCGGGCGGTCGCGCCGGGCCTGGCGGTGGCTGTCGATCAGCACGTCCTTGATCGGGACCATGGCGCGCATCGCGCCGACCCGGACCTCGACGCGATCGTCGGGCAGGAGCGCGACGACCTCGACGCGGCCGAGGCGGGGCACGATCACCGGGGCGCCGGCGACGAGCTGCTCGGGGCGCGCCGGGGTGCCGGGGGGCAGCTGGCGCTGCGGCTCGTGCCGGGCGACGGCGGCGCCGGGCTCGGCGAGCCGGCGGATCGCGGCCTTGACGTCCTCGGCGCTGGCCTCGGCGGCGGCGCGGACCTTGACCTCGCGGCGGACGTCGTCGATCTCGCGGCGCGCGGCCTTGAGCGCGGCGAGCGCCTCGCCGTGCGCGGTGCGGGTCTGCTTCTCGTAGCGCGCGAGGGTCTTGGCCTTGTGGGTGCGCAGCGCGGCGCGCTCGGCCTCGGCGTCCTCGAGCTCGGCGAGCAGCGCGGCGCGCTCCTCCTCGATCCGGCGGCGCTGGTCGGCGACGCTGGCGAGCAGCTCCTCGACCTTGGCGACGTGCGGGCCCATCAGGTCGCGCGCGCGGTCGACGACGTCGTCGGCGATGCCCATGCGCCGCGCCATGGCGAGCGCGCCCGAGCTGCCCGGCGCGCCGAGGTGGAGCTTGAACGTCGGCTCGAGCCGCGCGAGGTCGAAGCCGACCGAGGCGTTGGCGAACCGGGGGTCGGCGGCGCCGAGCGCCTTGAGCCGCTCGTAGTGGGTGGTGATGATCGCGGTCACGCCGCGCGCGGCGAGCGCCTCGAGCACGGCCTGGGCGAGCGCGGCGCCCTGCTCGGGATCGGTGCCGACGGCGATCTCGTCGATCAGGACCAGCGAGCCGCGGCCGGCGGTGGCGAGCAGTTCGCGCAGGTTGACCATGTGGCCCGAGAACGTCGACAGGTCGTGCTCGAGGCTCTGGGCGTCGCCGATGTCGCTGCGGACGTCGGGGAACCAGCCCATCGCGCTGCCGCTCTCGGCGGTGACGTGGTGGCCGCAGCGCACCATCAGCGCGGCCAGGCCGACGGTCTTGAGCGCGACGGTCTTGCCGCCGGCGTTGGGCCCCGAGACCAGGAGCGCGGTGCCGGCGGCGACGGTGATGTCGTTGGCGACGCAGCGGCGCTCGCCGAGCAGCATCAGCGGGTGCCGGGCGTGGAGCAGGCCGATCCGCGGCTCGTCGTCGATGATCGGCTCGGCCGCGACGGTATCGTCGGCGATGATCGCGGCGGACGCGATGACGTCGAGAGTCTCGGCCGCGGCCAGCGCGGCGTCGAACGCGTCGGCCTCCTCGGCGACCCAGCCGGAGAACTTGATCAGGATCCGGCGTTCCTCGTCGAGGACCTCGGCCTCGGCGAGCTTGGCCCGGTTGTTGAGATCGACGATCTCCTCGGGCTCGATGAACAGGGTCTGACCGCTCTGCGACGTGCCGTGGACGATGCCGCGCACGAAGCCCTTGCCGTCGGTGCGCACCGGCAGGACGTAGCGATCCTCGCGCTGGGTGTAGTACGCGTCCTGCAGGTAGGGCGAGAACCGCTCGTCGCCGAGCAGCGCGCCCATCCGCTTCTCGAGCTGGGCCTTGATCGCGGCCAGCGCGCGGCGCAGCGGCCCGAGCGCGTCGCTGGCGTGGTCGACCAGCCGGCCGTCGGGATCGAACGCCTCGAGGATCGGCAGGTAGACGTGGCCCAGGTCGGCGATCGCCTCGCCGCGCGCCGCCAGCCGGGGCGCGACCGCGGCGTGCTCGCGCAGGTGGAGGCGCAGCCGGCCGAGCGCCTGGCCGGTGGACGCCACCGCGACGAGCTCGGCGGCCTCGAGCGCGGCGGCCTTGCGGACCCGGCCGATCGCGCCCGCGATGTCGGAGATCCCGCCGAGCGGCAGCCGGGCGTCGCGCGCCGCCAGCCCGCGCGCCTCGGTGACCTCCCGGGTGCGGCCGCGCGCCGGCTCGGCGGCGTCGAACATCGCAAAGCCGCGGACCGCCGCCGCGCCGCGCACGGTGGCGCAGCGCTTGACCCAGTGGCCGACGTAGGTCGGCCAGCCGAGGTCGTCGAGCGTCTTGGCGGCGATCGTCACGCGCGCAGGTGTATCAGGCCGGAATCAGGTCGGCCAGGCTCGGGACCACCCGGTTGCGGCCGCTGCGCTTGGCCGCGTAGAGGTTCTCGTCGGCCCGCTTGATCAGCCCCGCGGTGTCGACCCCGGTCTCGCGGTGCAGCGTGGTGACGCCCAGGCTGACGGTGAACGAGATCGTGAGGTTCTCGAACCGGCACGGCCGCTCCTCGATCAGCGTCCGCAGGTGCTCGGCGAACACGATGCCGCCGGGCAGCGCGGTCGACGGCAGCACGCAGGCGAACTCCTCGCCGCCGTAGCGCGCGAACAGGTCCTCGCGCCGGATCCGCGGCCGGATCCGCGCCGCCAGCTCCTTGAGCACGGCGTCGCCGGCGAGGTGGCCGTGGCTGTCGTTGACCTTCTTGAAGTGGTCGACGTCGAACATCACCAGGGTCAGCGGGTGGCCGTGGCGCGAGCACACCGCGATCTCGCGCTCGAGGAACTCGTTGAAGTAGCGCTTGTTGTGGATCCCCGTCATGCCATCCTGGATGGCCATGTTGTGGATCGCCTCGTGGTACGCCGACTCGACGTTGGAGCCCGACAGGAACTTGTAGATCGCGTCGCCGAACCGGACCTGGTCGGAATCGGCGAGCTGCTGGTTCTTGATCCGGCTCTCGTTGACGAACGTGCCGTTGGTCGAGTTCAGGTCCTCGACCCACCAGTTGCCGGCGTCGTCGGCGTAGAGCCGCGCGTGCTGGCGCGACACCGAGCTGCGGCTGACCACGAACCCGGCCTCGCTGTCGCGGCCGACGATGTACTGCAGGTTGAGCAGCGGGATCCGCCGGCCGATGTCGGGGCCGGGCGGATGCAGGTTGACCAGGCACGCCTCGCCGGACGCAGGCTTCGTCTCCTCCGGCGTCCCCAGGGGGCGCTGCAGGATCAACGTCCCGCCCTCTCGATAGTCGTCGGTCACGTGCTGTTTCGTTATAGCCTCGAATGTGCGGGCTGTGCAAATCCGAGGCGTTAGCCTGCCGGACGTCGCCGGCCACCGGCGACCTCGAACGAGCGCCCCGAGCGGCTGACCAGCGGCCCGATGGTGCCGAGCAGGCCGTCGCTGCACAGCTCCCGGGCGGCCTCGCGGTGCTCGACGGGCAGCCGGTCGATCAGCCGGTCGACCGCCACTCCCGCCCGCGGCGCGACCAGCGTGGTCAGGACCAGGTGGCCGCCGGCCACGGCGTCCATCGCGGCAGCGGCGTCGGCGGCGGACCCGACCCCGCCGATGACGATCGCGTCGGCGCCCTCGCGCATCGCGGCGGCGACGCCGGCGCCGACCGACGGGACGTGGTCGCCGATCGCGCGCTGGCTGATCCACGGGCTGACGTGGACGATCTCGATCGGGTCCTCGATCGCGACCACGCGCCGGCGCTGCTCGCCGAGCGCCCGGACCAGCGCCGCGAGCGTGGTGGTCTTGCCCGAGCCCGACGGGCCGGCGATCACGACCAGGCCGCGCTCGCGCAGCCAGTCGGCGACGCCGTCGAGCCCGAGGCCGCCGGCCCCGGTCAGCGCGGGCGCCTCGGCCGGCAACAGGCGCAGCGTCGCCCCCGGCCCGCGGTGGTCGCGGGTCAGCGTCACCCGCACCCGGCCGGCGCCGTCGCCGTAGGTGAACGTCGCCAGCCCGTGCTCGGTCCACGCCGCGCGCGCCTCGTTGGGCGCGATCAGCCCGAGCTCGCGCGCCAGGAGCTCGCCGTCGATCGGCGCGCGGTCCGCGGTCGCCGCCAGCTCGCCGCCGATCCGCTGGAACGCCGGCGAACCGGCGCTGAGGTAGACGTCGCTCGCGTTGGCCGTGCGCGCCCCGGCGGTCAGCTGATCGAGCAGCGCGCTGCCCCCGGAGACGATCGCGGCGCCGCCGCCCGCGTACTGGCCGCGCTCGATCGCCATGTCGAGCGCCTCGCCGCCCGACACCGCCGTGAACGGCCGGGGCGTCGGCCGCGACGGCGGGCCCGGCGCGGCCGCCGCCGGACCGGGCGTGGCAGGCACCGCCGCGACCTCGACCGGGTCGATCGTGACGTGCCAGGCGCCGGCGCGCGGCGCGACGTGGATCGACCACCGCGCGCCGAGCGCCTCGAGCTCGAACGCCCCGGGCCGCGCCCGGTCGAGCTGCTCGAGCACCGGCGGCGGCGCGACCTCGCGGACCAGCGCGACCAGCTGGTCGTGGGCGGTGATCTGGGTCGCGTGGCGATCGCCGGTGGGGAACCGCAGGGTCACCGCCTGGCCCGAGGTCAGGACCGCGCCCTGCGCGCCGAGCTGCTTGATGCTGCGCAGGTAGACGTCGAGCCTGGCCATCACCACACCTCGCCGAGCTCGGTCACCGCGACGATCTGCGTCGTGTTGATCAGGTAGTGCTGGTCGGTGGTCCACAGCCGGACGAACCGGCCGGCGTCGTTGAGGTGGTCGATCACGCGCGAGTGGTCGGCCGGCGCGCTGTCGAGCAGCGTGCCGATCAGCTTGGTGCCGTGAGCGAGCTCGATCTCGACGAAGTGCTGGTGGTCGAACAGCGTGAGCTCCTCGGGCAAGTCGATCGTTGCCTCGGCGGCTGGCTCGGCGATCGCCTCGGCCGTCGCCTCGGCCGTCGCCTCGGCCGTCGCCTCGGCAGCCGGCTCCGGCGCCGGGGCGGCTTGCCGGCCGATCGCGATCCAGGCGATCGCATGCTTGCCGATCAGCCGGACCCGGCTGGCGGTGCGCACCGGCAGAAATCGGGTGTCGCGGGCGAGCTGGGCCGCGAGGTCGTCGAACAGCTGACCGCGGCTGGACCTCGGGACCTCGGGCACGAACACCTCGACCGCCGACGGTGGCGCGCCGACCAGCGCCAGCCGCACCGCGACCGCCATCGTCGGGAGCTTGAGCTCACTCGTGCGCTGCGACGCCCTCACCGGTGCATCGTACTACGGCTTCTGCACGCCGCGCCGGAGCCAGCGCTCCACGATGCTCACCAGCGGCTCACGCTCGAGCTCGGGCAGCGCGGTGATCGGCGCGTCGACCGCGACCTTGCCGCCGACCAGGAACAGGACGTCGGTCGCCCAGCGGTCGAGCGTGTCGAAGATGTGGGTCGCGTACAGGATCGTGGTTCCGCGCTGCTCGGTCTCCTCGCGCAGGAACGCCAGCAGGTCCTGGCGCGCGATCAGGTCGAGATCGGTCGTGATCTCGTCGAGCAGCAGCAGCTCGCGCGGGCGCAACAGGCCGAGCAGCAGCTGGACCCGCCGGCGCTGGCCGTCGGACACGGCGTGCATGTGCCAGCCCAGGTCGACGCCGAGCACGTCGATCAGCCGGGCCTGCCGCGCCGGGTCGACGCCCAGCTGGTGCGCCAGGATCTCGTCGACCCGCAGGTCGACGTCGAACGGGAACCGGCCGCCGAGCAGCTCGACGCGGGCCGACAGCGCGGGGTCG
>Ga0307515_10001547_pt1 | contig 51411 bp, 46 predicted proteins | sample 17_EM_MG_FD_194513 | JGI IMG/M metagenome (GOLD analysis project Ga0307515, IMG submission 194513) | Populus trichocarpa ectomycorrhiza microbial communities from riparian zone in the Pacific Northwest, United States - 17_EM | ecosystem: Host-associated > Plants > Roots > Unclassified | place...
GTCGAAAGCGAGGTGTCGCGTGGCAACACCTGAGAGAAAGCCGGCACCAACAACACATCGTCGAAGGTGAGCGCTTTGCCTAGAAGGCGCATGAGGAAGCTCCTGACGCAAAAGCGAATTATACGGACCGCCCTCGCCTTCGCACCGCCGCCGCGCCCCGCAAGGTGCCGGAGGCCTTTCGGATCGCGCACTTGGTAACGTCTGCGGCATTAGTTAACGAAATGCCGCCGCACGACGTGCAGACCCTGTGCAAAACCAGGCAAGGCACCCCGGCGATGGCTCGCAAGCCTCACTCGCACGACTACACTTTCGAGATGACATTCGCACGCCCTCACACCCTCGTACGGCTCGCCACCCTGGGCCTCGGAGTCCTTCTTACCTTGAGCCTTAGCAACCCCGCATTCGCTCAGTGGAAGTGGAAAGACAAGAGCGGCCGTGTGCAGTACAGCGACCTCCCGCCGCCGCCCGCCGTGAGCGATGCCGACATCCTGCAACGCCCCACCGGAAGCGTCCGCAAGGGTGGACCGTCCTTTGCGCCGAACGCCGCAGCTTCTGCTGCGTCAGCCCCGGCCAGTGGCCCGTCGAACGCCGTCGAGCCCGAACTCGAAGCCAAGCGCAAGAAGGGGGCTGAGGAAGAGGCCGCCAAGCGCCGAGCCGAGGAAGAAAAGCAGAAGGTTGCCCGAGCCGAGAACTGCCAGCGCGCCAAGGCTCAGTTGCGGGCCTTGGAAGACGGCATGCGCATGGCACGCGTGAACGAAAAGGGTGAGCGGGAAGTCCTCGACGACAAAGGCCGTGCCGAAGAAAGCAAACGCGCCCGCGACGTCGTCGGCAGCGACTGCAAGTAAGCCACGTCAGGGCTTGGTCTTGGCGCGGTGGCTCTGGTAGCGCTGGCGCCGGGCTTCTTTCGGATCAACCAGCAACGGCCGGTAGATCTCCACCCTGTCTCGATCCCGCAGCGTGTCGTCCAGGGCGCGGAGCTTGCCCCAAACGCCCACCACCAGGCCATCCAGCGCCAACCCCGGAAACGCCTGTCGCAAGGCGTCGAGCACGCTGCTTTCTGATGGCAATTGCAAGTTGACCTGCTGCACCTGCCCGGCCGCAGCGCTGTAGACCACTTCGACGTGCAGTTCAGCGGGGGCCATAGACCTGCTCCGCTCGCTTCACGAAGGCGTCGACGAAGGTGTTGGCGACCCGGTCGAACACCGGGCTCACCACCAGCTCGAGCGGCCTGCTGGCGAACGCATAGCGCATCTCGAACTCGATCTTGCAGGCCGCTGCCTGGCCAGCCACCGCCAGTGGCAGAAATTTCCAGGAACCTTCCAGCGTCGAGAACGGCCCATCGACCAACGACACCAGCACGCTGCTGTCGGCGACCTGGGTATTGCGCGTGGTGAAAGCGTGCCGCAGGCCACCGTAAGCGAGGTAAAGCCGGGCGGTCATGCCCGACTCATCCTGGCTCAGCACTTCGGCTTTTTCGCACCAGGGCAGGAACCGCGGGTACTCGGGCACGGCCGTGACGAGTGCGTACATCTCATGGGCTGAATACGAGAGAAGAACTGATTTCTTGACGTGCTTCATACAATGCACGGATTGTATTGAGCGCTTTTTGCCTCACCTCTCACTTATGTCGATTGCCGAAAACCGCCGCGCCCGCTTTGACTACCACCTCGAAGAAAAATACGAGGCCGGCATGGTGCTGCACGGCTGGGAGATCAAGGCCATCCGCGCCGGACAGGTGCAGCTGACCGACGGCTACGTGGTGATCCGCAATGGCGAGCTCTACCTGATCGGTTGCCGCATCAATGCGCTGCGCAGCGCGTCCACGCACATCAGCCCGGAAGCCGATCGCACCAAAAAGCTCCTGATGCACAAGGAAGAGATCAAGCGCCTGATCGGCAAGGTTGAGCAGAAGGGCTTCACGCTGGTGCCGCTGGACTTGCACTACAAGGGCGGCCGCGTGAAAGCCGAGATCGCGCTGGCCAAAGGCAAGGCCGAGCACGACAAGCGCGATACCGAGAAGAAACGCGATTGGGATCGGGAGAAAGGCCGCCTCATGAGACATAAAGTCTCATCGAAGGTCTAGCCCTACGGCCCCAATGCTGCCAGCGCATGCTGGCAATCGTGGATGAGATCCGCCACCGCTTCCAGGCCTACCGAGAAGCGCACCAAAGTGCCTCGATACGCCGGCTCCTCACGCATGCCCGTCAGGTTGTACGGAACGGCCAAGCTCACCGGCCCCGCCCACGAATAGCCAATCTTGAACAGTTGCAGCGCATCGATGAAGGCATGCACCTGCTCGGCGCTGTAGCGCTCGTTGAAGACCACCGAAAACAGGCCCGCTGAACGGGTGCAAAGCCGCTTCCAGAACTCGTGCCCCGGCGCACCTGGCAACGCGGGATGCAGCACCTGCGTCACCTCGCGCCGCTGCGACCACCAAGCCGCCAACGTGCGCGCGGACGCATCGTGCGCGTCGTAGCGCAAGGCCAGCGACGGCAGCGAGCGCAACACCAGTTCGACGTCGTTCGCACCCACGCCCCAGCCCATGCGCATGTGGCAGAACTTCAGCTTCAGGTGCAACGCTTCGTCCTGTGTGGTCACCGAGCCCATCAGCACGTCGGCACCGCCCGAGGCGTACTTGGTCAGGGCTTGGATCGACACATCGACGCTCAGTGGGTCACCGCTGGGCGTGAGATCGAATGGGTTGAACGCCAGCCCCGCACCCCAGGTGTTGTCGAGCGCGATGGTCAGGCCGGGGTGCGCGCGAGCCACGTTCACCAATGCCGGCAGATTGGGAAACTCCATCGTCACCGAGCCTGCAGCCTCCAGCCACAGCAGCTTCGTCTGCGGGCCGATCAGCGAGGCCAGGCCCAAGGCATCCATCGGATCGTAGAACTTGTGGGTGATGCCCCAGGCGGCCAGTTCGTGGCGCGCCAGCTCCTTGTTCGGCCCATAGGCGTTTTCGGGAATCAGCACCTCGTCGCCTTGCTTGAGCAAAGCCATGTCGACCAGCACGATCGTGGCCAGGCCGCTCGGCACCAGCAAGGTGTGCGTACCCCCCTCGAGTGCGGCGATTCGCTCTTCGAGCGTGAACGAGGTGGGCGTACCGTGCAGGCCGTAGGTGTAGCCGGTCTTCGACCTCCAAGTGCGAGCCTGTAAGGCAGCGACGTTCGGGAAGATGACTGTCGACGCCTTGTGCACACCCGGTGCTGCCGAGCTGAAGCCCGCCGGCGGCACGTAGGGGTGGTGGATCAGTTCGGTGCGCTTGTCTCGGCTCATAGGCGGCTCATGGAGGGCTTCAGATCGGCTGGGCAATCAGGTCGTGGCCCTGCGTGCCGACGACACGAGCCTTGGTGAACTCCCCCACCTTCAAGGTCTTGGAGGCTTTCTCGGGCGGCAGCAGCTTCACGCTGCCATCGATCTCCGGAGCATCGGCATAGCTGCGCCCCACGCCACCCTTTCGACCGAGTGCTGGCGCCGAATCGACCAGCACCTGCATGGTCGCGCCGATGCGGCTGCGCAGCTTCGCGGCGGACACCTCTTCGGCCACGGCCATGAAGCGCGCCCTTCTTTCTTCACGCACTTCGGCGGGTACCGCGTCGGGCAACGCGTTGGCGGTAGCGCCTTCCACAGGTGAATAAGCGAAGCACCCTGCCCGGTCGATCTGCGCTTCGCGCATGAAGCCGAGCAAATGTTCGAACTCGGCTTCCGTCTCGCCGGGAAAGCCAGCGATGAAGGTGCTGCGCACCACCAGCTCCGGGCAGATCTCGCGCCAGCGCTGCAGGCGATCGAGGTTCTTCTCGCCGTTGGCCGGGCGCTTCATGCGCTTGAGCACATCGGGGTGCGAGTGCTGGAACGGCACGTCGAGGTACGGCAGGATCAGCCCCTGCGCCATCAACGGCAGCACCTCATCCACATGCGGATACGGGTAGACGTAATGCATGCGCACCCAGGCGCCGTGCTGTGCAGCCAGTTCGCCGAGCTTCTCGCACAGGTCGAGCATGCGGGTCTTGACCGGCTTGCCGTCCCAGAAGCCGGTGCGGTACTTCACGTCGACCCCGTAGGCGCTCGTGTCCTGGCTGATCACCAGCAACTCTTTCACGCCGGCTTCGAACAGGCGTTGCGCTTCGCTCAGCACGTCGCCGATCGGGCGCGAGACCAGATCACCGCGCATGCTGGGGATGATGCAGAAGCTGCAGCGGTGGTTGCAGCCTTCGCTGATCTTCAGGTAGGCGTAGTGCCTCGGCGTGAGCTTGATGCCTTGCGCCGGCACCAGATCGACGAACGGGTCGTGCGGCTTGGGCACGTGCAGGTGCACCGCATCCATCACCTCATTCGTGGCGTGCGGCCCGGTCACTGCCAGCACGCTCGGGTGCATCTGCCGAACCAGGTTGCCGCCGGCCTCGCCCGCCTTGGCGCCCAGGCAACCGGTAACGATCACCTTGCCGTTCTCGGCCAGCGCCTCGCCAATAGTGTCGAGGCTTTCCTTCACCGCGTCGTCGATGAAACCGCAGGTGTTCACGATCACCAGATCGGCGCCGGCGAAGGTCTTGGAGGTGTCGTAGCCCTCGGCACGCAGCTGCGTGAGGATCAGTTCGGAATCGGTCAGCGCCTTGGGGCAACCCAGGGACACGAAGCCGATCTTGGGTGCCTGGCTCGCTGGCATTGAAACAGCCGGCTTGGCGAGTGTGTCTTGTGTCATCTGGCGATTTTCGCCGCAAAACCATCAAACGCGGCGACGCGCATCAAGCAACGCCAGCGGAACCGGCTTTGCCGGGCCACCAGGCGGCGCCCCTCGGGGGCAGGAGCGAAGCGACTGGGGGGCTATTTCTTGAAGCCCGGCATGCCCGGGAAAAGCGTCTCGGCCTGCTTGGCCATCTGCTCCTGCATCTGAGCGAACATGTTCTTCGACTGCTCGAGGTAGTTGCCCATCAGCCCTTGCACCGCGGGGGCCTGGCCGTTGAGGAACTGCGTCCACATCTCGGGATTCATCACGTTCGGCTCGAGCAGGCCCTTGGACTGGTCGGCCAGGCGTTTCTGGATATCAGTGAAGGTCTGCAGGTTCTTCTCAAGGTACGAACCCATCATGCCCTGCATGGCGTGGCCGTAGAAACGGATGATCTGCGCCAGCATCTGCGACGAGAACATCGGCACGCCGCCGGTTTCTTCTTCGAGAATGATCTGAAGCAGGATGCTGCGCGTGAGTTCGTCGCTGGTCTTGGCGTCGCGCACCACGAAGTCCTGGCCCTCGAGGACCATCTTCTTCACGTCGGCCAGCGTGATGTAGCTGCTGGTCTGTGTGTCGTACAAACGCCGATTGGGGTACTTCTTGAGAATGCGCTGGCTGTTGCTGTCGGCGCTGCCGTCGTCGGATGTCGATGCGCGGCGGTTTTGTGCCATTCAGAAAGCTCCTGTTGAACCAGTGTTCGCGTGTGCAAAAAGATTCTAGAAGGCCACCCACGTGCGCTGCGAAGGGTTTTCCCGCCTGCGCCTCACGAACCGGGTGAGCCCGCCTGCGGACCGTCCTCAGCAGGCGTCTCCGGATCGAAGGGCTGTGCTCCAAGGCGCTTGGCGGTCCGCTCCAGATCGGCCGACAGCTTGGCGACCTTCTTGCTCAGGCCCTGCCAATTGCGAATGCATTCGTTGACCGGGTCCATCGGGTAGTAGACCTTGTTGCCCTTGTCCTTGGCGGCCGAGAGGGCGAAACGCACCAGATCGTTGAGCTCGAACGCGTAGTCGGCCATCAGCGCATGCGTCTCGGCGACATGGGCGTCGATCATCTGCTGGCGGCGTGGCGTCATTTCCATGCTGTCGCTCCTGCTCCGGAGTTGCGGCCCCAGACAAAGAAAAGAGCCTGCCCCTTGCGGAACAGGCTCTTGTTCGTTGACGTGTGATCTGGTGGGCGGTGAGAGGGTCGAACTCCCGACATCCTCCACGTCAAAGAGGCGCTCTACCACTGAGCTAACCGCCCGAGCCTTCTATTATCACCAGTTCGCATATGTTCCGTCAAGGTTTGGGGATATCGCACCGCCCCACTCACTTGCGTCGTGCACTTCGCACGCCATCGATGCGTGACACGGTGCCGAGCACCTGGTTGAGTTTTGCCGAGTCCGCCACCTCGACGGTGAAGGTCATCCAGGCCGTGCCGCCGCGAACGTCTTTCACGGTCTGGGTGCTGACGCCAGTCACGTTCATCTTGTCCTTGGCAAAGACTTCGGAGATGTCGCGCAGCAAGCCCGACCGGTCGGCCGCTTCCACCAGCACATCGACCGGATACAGCGGCTGCTTGTCGCCGCGCGGCACGCCCCATGCCACGCTGATCACGCGCTCGGGCGTGCGCCCGGCCATCTGGCGGAAGTTGCTGCAATCTGCGCGGTGAATGGCCACGCCCCGCCCTCGCGTCACGTAGCCTCCGATGGCGTCGGGCGGCGCGGGCCGGCAGCAGCGCGCGAGGCTGGTGAGCAACGACTCGACGCCCACCACCAGCACGCCCCCCTTGGGCCCGCCCTCGGCGCGTGGGCGGCGCAGCGCGATCAAATCGTCCGGCTGCAGCGCAGGTTCAGCGGGGCGCAGCAGCGTCTCGATGTTGCGCAGCGAGAACTCGTCCTTGCCCACCACCTCGAACAGCGCATCGGCACTGCGGAATCCCAGGCGAGCCGCGAGATCGTCGAGCTTCATCGACGTCTTGCCCTCGCGCTGCAACAGCTTTTCGACCGCCTCGCGCCCGCGGGCGATGGTGTCCTGCTGCTGAAGCGCGTTGAACCAGGCGCGCACCTTGGCCTTGGAGCGCGGGCTTTGCAGGTAGCCCAGGTCGCTGTTCAGCCAATCGAGCGACGGCCCGCCCTCCTTGATGGTGATGATGTCCACCGTCTGCCCGCTCTGCAGCGGCGTGTTGAGCGGCACCATCACGCCATCGATTTTGGCGCCGCGGCAGCGGTGGCCGAGCGTGGTGTGCACGGCATATGCGAAGTCGATCGGCGTGGCACCCGCCGGCAGGTCGATCACCGCGGCCTGCGGCGTGAAGACGTAGATGCGGTCGTCGAACACCCCGTCGACACCGGCCGATGCAGCGCCGTCATCGGACTCCGCGAAATCGCGCTCCCATGCGAGCAGCTGGCGCAGCACGGCCTTGCGTGCCTCGGCCACCTGAGCATCGAAATCGCCGCTCGCGCTGACGCCGGCATAGCCCTTGGCACCGGCCTCCTTGTAGGCCCAGTGCGCAGCGACGCCATGCTCGGCGTGCTCGTGCATCTGGCGCGTGCGGATCTGCACCTCGACCGGCCGCTCCTGCGCGTCGAGCACCACGGTGTGCAGCGACTGGTAGCCATTGCCCTTGGGCCGCGCGATGTAGTCGTCGAACTCGCCCGGCACCGCGCGCCACAGCTCGTGCACACGACTCAGCGCGGCATAGCACTCGGGAACGTCATCGACGATCACCCGCACCGCGCGCACGTCGAAGATGCGCTCGATGTCCAGCCCCTTGCCGCGCATCTTCTTCCAGATGCTGTAGAGGTGCTTGGGGCGCCCCTGCACTTCGGCAAGCACACCGTTGCGCGCCAGCTCGTCGCTCAGCGCCTGGCGAAACGCCTCGACGCCCTGCTCCCGCTCGACACGCTTTTCGTCGAGCAGATGCGCGACGTTCTTGTACGACTCGGGCTCGAGGAAGCGGAAGGCCAGGTCTTCCATCTCCCACTTGATCTGCCAGATGCCCAGGCGATTGGCGAGCGGCGCGAACACCTGCATCGATTCGCGCGCCAGCACCGGCGGGCACGCTTGCTTGCTCATCGCGAAATGCCGCAGCGTCTGCAGCCGCGAGGCCAGCCGCAGCAGCACCACACGCAGGTCGCGCGAGAACGCGAGCAGCATCTTGCGCACGCGCTCGGTCTGCTCGGCACGCTTCTCGTCCTGCACCTGCGCCTCGCGCGCTGCACGCTGGATCTGCACCAGCTTGCGCGTGTGCATCACCAGACCGGCATACGACGGCCCAAAAGCCTTGCTCACCACCTCGTCGGGCTTGCTGAGGTAGTCGCCGGCGTAAACCAGATAGGCCGCCGCACCCATGGACGGCGCAGCCCCGATGCCCAGCAGGATGTTGGCCACACCCTCGGCATGCACCAGCGCATCTTCACCGGTGTCGAGCGTCTGGCCCACCAGCAAAGGCTCGGCAAATGCGCGCGCACGTGCGAGCTGCGAGATCTCGGCCTCGCGCGACTCTTCCGGCGCCACGTCGGCCAGTTGAACGATGGCGGCAGCCGCGATGCGGCTGTCCTGCAGGCCCGTCTTCATGTGCGCAGCAGGAACTCCCGCACCACTTCGATCTGGTCTGGCGACGTGAGCATGGGCGCATGGCCCACACCGGCGAACTGCTTCAGTTCAGCCTTCGGCCCGCGGGCCTGCATGGCCTGCGCGGTCTGCGGCGTGAGCAGGTCGGAGCTGGCGCCGCGCAGCAGCAGCGTGGGGCAGCGCAGGCTGTCGTACATCATCCACATCAGCGCCTCACCAGCTTTCGCCGCCTCGGGCGTGATGGCACGAAACGGCACCGCAATGTTGGGGTCGTAGTGCGGCACGAAACCGTCGCCGTCGGCCTTGAGCATCGGCCGTGTGAGCGCCAGCCATTGTTCGCGCGTGTGCGGCCCGAAACCTTGCGAAATGGCCCACAGTGCGTCGGCCGCTTCGTCGAGCGTTTTCCAACGTGCCGGCAAGCCGAGGTAAGTGCCGATGCGTGCCAGTGAACTGGGCTCGATGGCCGGGCCTACGTCGTTGAGCACCAGGCGTTGCACCGGCGAACCTTTCAGCGACGAGATCACCAAGCCGATCAACCCGCCCATTGACGTGCCTACCCAATGCACGGTGCCTGCATTCAAGCGCGCCAGCAGCGTCACCATGTCGGCCGCGTAGGCCGGGATCTGGTAGCCCGCCGGGTCGGCCAGCCAGTCGGACTGGCCGCGCCCCACCACGTCGGGGCAGACCACGCGGTACTCGCCTTGCATCGCTTGCGCAAAGGTGTCGAAATCACGCCCCTGGCGCGACAAGCCATGCACGCACACCAGCACACGCGGGTTGGCTGCATCGCCCCACTCCCAGTACGCCATGCGATGCAGGCCCCGCGAAGAATCGAGGCACTGCACATGGTTGAGGCGGGGTTCCGTCATGACGACTCCAGGGTTGAGGCAGAACTGTAGCAACCGAGGGCCATGCCCTTCGAACACAGCACCCCTGAAACCGTTGCCGGCTATTTGCTCATCGTCACCGAGCCGTTGACGGTGATGTTCACCGTGCCTTTGCCCAGTTCGACCGGCAGCGCTTCGCCTGCGTCGGCCACCTTGGCGTTCATGCGCATCATCGGCACGGCGGCATAGGCCACCGGCTCGTCGCTGCTGATGTTGACCTCGCGCACGTTGAAGCTCGTGAAGCCGAACTGGCGCGTGTAGTCGGCCGCCTTGGCGCGGTAGTTCGCGATGGCTTGCGCAGCCACGTCGCTCTCGGCCTTCAAGCGCTGCTCGCGCGACAGGTTGCTGCCCACTCGCGCGATCGTCATCGTCGTGATTCGCCCGGCGAGCTGCGCAATGCCGGGAATGTCGCGCCCTTCGATGCCCAGCTCGGCGGTGCCCTGCCAGCCGGTGATGCCGCCTTTGGGCGAATACCGCGGGAAGAGCGAGAAGTTGCCCGTATGCACGTCGATCTGGCCCGGCTTGGCCGCCTTCTTGGCCTCGGCCAGCGCGGCATCGAGCGCCTGCTTCAGGGCCGCTTGCACGCTGGCGGCATCGCTGCCGTCTTTCGTGGTCGACAGGGTGACGCTGAGCAGGTCCTTTGTCACCTCGACGGTGGCGCTGGCCGACAGGCTGATCACGTTCATCGGGGCTTGCATGTCGGCCCAGGCCGGCGCGGTAAAGGTGGCAGTCACGGCGAGCAGTACTCCGAGTTGGTGTTTCATGGTTCTCCTTGTTGTCCGGGGGGCGACTGTCGGGCATCGAGGCGTGGCGCGCATCAACGCCACCCTGCTCGCCGAAAGGCCTTGCGATCCAGGCCCAGCAACAGCGCGCAATCGTCGCATGGACGGTGTTCGAAACGGTATGCAGACCCCGGGTTCCGCCGACACGCCGAGAGGGGTATCCCCAAGCTTTTCTTGGTGTATTCGGCGGCGCGTCATAGATTTGTAACAGATGGTCAAGGGTGCCGAAAACAGCCCGTTTCCCTGCGCACAATCGCCTCTGTTACAAATGACGGAAAGGCCAGCCATGACGCCAAACACCAATGCTCGCCCCGACCGCGTCGTCGTGGTCGATGACGACGCGCGCATCCGCGATCTGCTGCGCCGCTATCTCACGCAAGAAGGCTTCGAAGTCCTGCTGGCCGAGGACTCGAAGGCGCTCAACCGGGTGCTGACGCGCGAGACCGTCGACCTGATCGTGCTCGACCTGATGCTGCCCGGCGAAGACGGCCTGTCGATCTGCCGCCGCCTGCGCGCCGCCAACGACGTGACGCCCATCATCATGCTGACCGCCAAGGTCGAAGACGTGGACCGCATCGTCGGCCTCGAGGTCGGCGCCGACGACTACCTGCCCAAGCCGTTCAACCCGCGCGAACTGCTGGCGCGCATCCACGCCGTGCTGCGCCGCCGCCCGGCGATGGAAGCTCCAGGCGCACCCGCCAAAGATGCGCAGACCGTCACATTCGGCCCGTTCGAGTTCGACCTGGCGCTGCGCCGCCTGTCGAAAGACGGCGAGCAGATCGCGCTCACCACCGGCGAGTTCTCGATGCTCAAGGCCCTGGTGCGCCACCCGCGCCAGCCGCTGTCGCGCGACAAGCTGGCGCAGCTCGCGCGCGGCCGCGAGTTCGAGCCGTTCGACCGCAGCCTCGACGTGCAGATCTCCCGCCTGCGCAAAATGATCGAACCCGACCCGGCCCAGCCACGCTACATCCAGACGGTGTGGGGCGTCGGCTACGTGTTCGTCCCTGATGGCGCGGCTTGATCGAAAGAAACTGCGGCAGGGCCCCAAGACGGGGCCCTTTTTTGCGCCAACAGTACCCGAGCCCCTGCTACCGACCATGCCCCGCAAGGCCGTTGCGCTCAGTCTTTTCTGGCGCACCTTTTTTCTGCTGGCCATCTTGCTGGTCGGCGGCGTTTTCGCGTGGGTGCAGACCTTTCGCGCCCTCGAGTTCGAACCCCGCGCCGTGCAGTCGGCGCAGCAGATCGCAAGCCTGGTGAACCTGTCGCGCGCGGCGATGAAATACGCCGACGACATCAACCGCATCACGCTGGTCAAGACCATGTCGAACCAGGACGCGGTGAAGGTGCTGCCGCGCGAGCCGGCCGACAAATGGGAGCCGTTCGAGACCGACCGCTTCTCCAAGGCGATTGCCGAAGAGCTGCACTCCCGCCTGGGCGTGGACACGGTGGTGGCCTCGGCCGTCAACAACGTGCCGGGCCTGTGGGTGGGCTTCACGGTCGAGAAAGACGCCTACTGGCTGCAGGCCGACCCCACGCGCGTGCGGCCGATGGCCGGCAGCAGCTGGCTGCTGTGGGTGACCATCGCACTGCTGGCCACGGTGCTGGGCTCGGCCGCCATCGCACGGCTGATCAACCAGCCGCTGCGAGACCTGTCGTTCGCGGCCAGCCGCATCCGCGACGGCGAGTACGAATCGCAGCTCGACGAGAACACGCTCACGAGCGAGATCCGCCAGGTCAACATGGGTTTCAACCGCATGGCTCGCGAGCTGGCCAAGGTGGAAGAAGACCGCGCCGTGATGCTCGCCGGCATCTCGCACGACCTGCGCACCCCCTTGGCCCGGCTGCGCCTGGAAGCTGAGATGAGCGTGCAGGACGAAGAAGCCAAAAAGAACATGGCGCTCGACATCGACCAGCTCGACGCCATCATCGACAAGTTCATGGACTACGCGCGCCCCGGCGAGACCAAGCTGGTGCCGGTGCATGTGAGCAGCCTGGTCGAACGCGAGATGCAGGGCTTTCGCGACCCGTCGCAGATCCGCATCAGCTCGCGCGTGGCGATCGACACCAAGGTCATGGCCGACGAGGTCGAGCTCGGCCGGGTGTTCCAGAACCTGTTCGAGAACGCGCGCCGCTACGGCCGTTCCACCGACACCGGCATCGCCCGCGTGCAGGTGAGCTATGCGCGCACCGGGCCGTGGGTGATCCTGAGCGTGCGAGACAACGGGCCCGGTGTCGCGCCCGAGAAGCTCAAGCAACTCACCACGCCTTTCTTCCGCGGCGATGCGGCCCGCACCGGTGGCATCGGCGCCGGCCTGGGCCTGGCGATCGTCGAGAAGTCGGTCCAGCGCATGGGCGGCAGCTTCGAGCTCTCCAACGCGTCCGACGGCGGACTCGTCGCCCACGTGCGGCTGAAGAAAGCGCCATGAGCGCCACCTTGCCGATGACCCGCGTTTCGGCGCGCGGGTGGCGGGGGATGCTGGCCGTCGTGATCGTGGGCGTGTTGAGCCTCTTGGTCTGGCGCGACTTCCGCGAGGCCTGGTTCGTCGGCAGCGAACAACGCATCGTCGTCAAGCTCTCGATCTACTGGTTCTCGTGGCTGCTGTGGCCCGTGATGATCGGGCTGGCGTGGTCGGCGTGGCGGCAATGGTTCGGCCAGCGCCGGCTCAGATCGGCGCTGACAGCCGCTGCACTGGTGGTCTGCGTCTGCCTCGCCTGGGGCCGCTTCGTCGAGCCCCACCTGCTGCAGGTGCGTGAGACCACTCTGGGCTCAGCCTGCGGCGTGCGCGTGGCGCTGATCTCCGACCTGCACCTCGGGCTCTACACGCGCCAGGACGTGCTGGAACGTCTGGTGGATCGGCTCAACACGCTGAACATCGACGCCGTGCTCGTGGCCGGCGACTGGACCTACGAGCCGTCGCACGACCTGCAGACCGCCTTTGCACCGCTGGCGAAACTGCGCCATCCCATCCGGTCGGTGCTGGGCAATCACGACGAGCAACAACCCGGCCCACCGCTGAAAGCCGATCTGCTGGCTGCACTCGCGGCCGCTAAGGTGCAGTCCATCGACGGCATGCGCGTGCCGCTGGGCCGCTGTGAACTCGAAGGTCTGGGCGACCTGATGGCGAACTCGGCGTCACCCCATCTCAAGGCCCTGGAAGCACGGCCATCCGCCGTCGACGCCAGCCGCCGCATCGTGCTGACGCACAACCCCGACACGGTGTCTCTGCTGCCGCCGGGCCACGCCGCGTGGCTGCTGGCCGGGCACACGCACGGTGGGCAGGTCGACTTGCCGGTGCTCACGCGTCGCGTGCTGGCCATGGTCACGGACGGCGGCTTTCGCCAGGGCGTCTACAAGATGAAGAACGCAAACGTCTTCGTGACCAGCGGCATCGGCATCGACCAGTTGCCGTTCCGCTTCCGCGTGCCGCCGACGATCGACGTGCTGACGCTGTAGGGGCGTCTGACTACGCCTTGACCAGCAGGCACACCGCCCGCGCTTCCATCGCGTCGCCCTGCCCCACCGGGCCCATGTGCTCGGCGGTCTTGGCCTTCACGTTGACCTGCTCAACGGGGATGCCCAGCGCAGTAGCCAGGCGCTGGCGCATGGCCGGAATGTGCGGCGCCATCTTCGGCGCTTGCGCAATGATGGTGCTGTCCACGTTGCCGATGATCCAGCCGGCGGCGCGAATGCGGCGCGCAGTTTCGGTCAGAAGCGCCAGCGAATCGGCACCCTGGAACTGCGGGTCGGTGTCGGGGAAGTGGCGGCCGATGTCGCCCATCGCTGCTGCGCCGAACAAGGCATCGGTGATCGCGTGGCACAACGCGTCGGCATCCGAGTGGCCCTTGAGGCCGTGCGTATGAGGGATCTCCACGCCGCCGAGGATCAGCTTGCGGCCGGTCACCAGCGCATGGATGTCCCAGCCCTCGCCGATGCGCCAACGCGGTACTTGCGGTTTCAACATGTCAGCACCGCCCGGCCGTCCGAAGGTGCTGACGCACCCCCTCGGGGGGCAGTGAACAAAGTGAGCGTGGGGGCTTTTTCATCCTAGCGGGTCCTCAGCAGCCGTTCAGCCAGCGCAAAGTCGCTGGGGTAAGTGAGCTTGAAGTTCTCGATCGAACCCGGTACCAGCTTGGGTGCCTGGCCGGTCGCTTCAATGGCACTGGCTTCATCGGTGACGGTGGTGTCTGCGCTCGCCAGGGCCAGCTGCAAATCGCCCAGGCGAAACATCTGCGGCGTTTGCGCCTGCCACTTGTGTGAGCGATCGACCGTGGCGGCCACGCGGCCGTCCGACTCCTGCTTCAGCGTGTCGGCCAGCGGCAGGGCCAGCAGGCCGCCGACATCGTCGTCGATGCAGGCGTCGATCAAGGCGTCGACCCACTCGGGCCGCACCAGGCATCGTGCCGCGTCGTGCACCAGCACCCAGTCGTGCAGTTGCGCTCCACGATCGGCCAACTCGGCCAATCCGTTCGCCACCGATTCCGCCCGGCTCGCTCCACCCACGTGAGCGATCCAACCGGCGAACTCGGGCGCATGCGCTTCGAAGACCCGGTCTTGCGGGCTCAGCACCACCAGGGTCTGCCGCAGCCGCTTCACCTTCGACAAGGCCAGCAAGGTGTGCGAAACCAGGCTGCGACCGGTCAGCGTCGCGTACTGCTTCGGCCCGTTGACACCCGAGCGCTCGCCGATGCCGGCGCACGGCACCAGGGCATAGAGATGGGGGAGCGAAGAGTCGGCCATGCGTCGCGTGCAAAGACGCGAATTCTAGGGTCGACTCTTGCGGCCGCCCCAGCGCCGCGTCAGTGCAATGCTGACAGGAACTGCTTCAGCTCCGGCGTCTGCGGGTTGCCGAACACCGACTCCGGTGGGCCCATTTCGTGGATGCGCCCGGCGTGCATGAACACCACGCGGTCCGACACCTTGCGCGCGAAGCTCATCTCGTGCGTGACCATCAGCAGCGTCATGCCCTCAACGGCCAGCGACTCCACCACCCGCAGCACCTCGCCCACCAGCTCGGGGTCGAGCGCCGAAGTGATCTCGTCGCACAACAGCACGCTGGGCTCCATGGCCAGCGCACGCGCAATGGCCACGCGCTGCTGCTGGCCGCCCGAGAGCTGGTCGGGTTGCGCGTCGAACTTTTCGGCCAGGCCCACGCGCTCGAGCAGCTTGCGCGCCGCGGCCTCTGCTCTGGCGGAATCTCTCTTCTTCACCAGCGTCGGCGCGAGCATCACGTTGCGGCCGACGCTCAGGTGCGGAAAGAGGTTGAAGCTCTGGAAGATCATGCCCACGTGCTGGCGCAGCGCGCGCATTGCGGTGGCGTTGCCGTGCAGCAGAGCCTGGCCCTCGACGGTCAGCGTGCCTTCGTCGAACTGCTCCAGCCCGTTCACGCTGCGCAGCAAGGTGCTCTTGCCCGAGCCGCTCTTGCCGATGATGGCGATCACCTCGCCGCGCTTGACCGAGAGGTCGATGCCCTTGAGCACCTCGTTCGTGCCGAAGCGCTTGCGCAGCCCGGTGATCTCGACGATGCCCGTCACAGCGGGGCGTTGTTCAACGTTGTCCATGAAGCTTTCTTTCCAGCGAACGGGCCCACAGCGAAATCGGGAAACACAAGATGAAGTACAGCAGCGCCACGCAGGCGTAGACGGTGAAGGGCTTGAAGGTGGCGTTGGCGATGGTGGTGCCGGTCTTGGTGAGTTCGGTGAACCCGATCACCGACGCGAGCGCCGTGCCCTTGACCACCTGCACCAGGAAACCCACCGTTGGCGGCACCGCCACCTTGAGCGCCTGCGGGCCGATCACGTAGCGCAGCTGCTCGCGCAGGTCCAGCGCCAGCGCGCTCGACGCCTCCCATTGCCCCTTGGAGACCGAATTCACGCAGCCGCGCCAGATCTCGGTGAGAAAAGCACTGGTGTACAGCGTGAGGCCGATGGCCGCTGCCGTCCATGCCGACACCTGGAAGCCCAGGCTCGACAGGCCGAAGAACAGGAAGAACAGCTGCATCAGCAGCGGCGTGCCCTGAAAGAGCTGCACGTAGCCGGCAATCGCCGGCTCCGCGCCCGGCCACTTGGCGATGCGCGTGATCAGCAGCGCCAGCCCGATGAGCCCGCCGCCGACAAAAGCGATCAGCGAGAGCACCACCGTCCAGCGGACCGCTATCAGCAGGTTGCGAAAAATATCCCAGAGACTGAAGTCGACCATGCCTGCCTCAGCGCCCGAAGATGAAACGCGGCCCGGCCCAGTTGAGCAGGCGGCGCACGGCAACCGACAACACCAGGTACATCAGCGTCGCGATGATGAACGCCTCAAACGCACGGAAGTTGCGCGACTGGATCAGGTTGGCCGCGTACGACAGCTCCTGCGTAGAGATCTGCCCGCACACCGCCGAGCCCAGCATCACGATGATGATCTGGCTGACCATCGCCGGCCACACGCGCTTGAGTGCGGGCGGCAGCACCACACGCGTGAAGACCTGTGCCTCGCTCAAGGCCAGGCTCCGCGCGGCCTCGATCTGCCCGCGCGGCGTGGCCGAGATGCCGGCCCGCACGATCTCGCAGGCGTACGCCCCGAGATTGACCACCATGGCGAGTACCGACGCGAACTCGGGCGACAGCTTCACGCCGATGCTCGGCAGCCCGAAGAACAGAAAGAAGAGCTGCACGATGAAGGGCGTGTTGCGGATCAGCTCCACATAGGTGCCGGCCGCGAACTTCAGCGCCGCGCCGCCGTGCGTGCGAGCCCATGCGCAGGCCACGCCCAGCCCCATGCCGATGGTGGCCGAGGCGGCGGTGAGCACGAGCGTGGCCGCCGCCCCCTTGAGCAGCAAGGGCCACTCGGCGAGGACGGCCTGGAAATCGAGGCTGATCATCAGAAAGTAGCCACGAACCCGATCACAGCGGCAGGTCGCCGGCCGGCCGGCCCAGCCACTTCACCGCCATCTTGTCGATCTCGCCCGACTTCTTGGCCTCGGCAATGATCTCGTTGACCTTCAGGCGCAGCTTGTCTTCGCCCTTGGCCACGCCGATGAAATTGGGCGAGTCCTTCAGCAGCAGCTTGAATTCGGTTCCGAGCTGCGGGTTCTTGACCATCAACACGCCTGCCACCGATGCACCGGTGGCGATCAGCTGCGTCTGGCCCGACACGTAGGCCGAGACGGTCACGTTGCTGTCTTCGAAGCGCTTCACGTCGAGGCCGGCGGGGGCGATCTTGCCGAGTTCCTGGTCTTCCATCGCACCGCGGGTGACGCCGATGGACTTGCCGTTCAGGTCGGCAGCGGTCTTGACCGCCAGCGTCTTGGGGCCGAACACGGCCTGGAAATACGGCGAGTAGGCCGAGGCGAAGTCGATCACCTTCTCGCGGTCCGGGTTCTTGCCCAGCGTGGAGATCACCAGGTCAACCTTCTTGGACTGCAGATAAGGAATGCGGTTGGCGCTGGTCACGGGCACCAGTTCGATCTTCACGCCCAGCTTGGTGGCGATGAGGTTGGCCATGTCGACGTCCAGCCCCTGCGGCTTCATCTCGGTGGTGACGTAGCCGTAAGGCGGGTAGTCAGTCGGGATGGCGATCGTGATCAGCTTCTTGGCCAGCACGTCGTCGAGTGCGGTCTGGGCGTGCGCCACATGGGCAGCGAACAGCAGCGGGGCGGCAGCCAGCAGGCCGAGGGCCTTGAAAAAAGCACGGTGGCTCATCATCGTTTCTCCATGACGGGATCAAAAGTGGGATTCAGCCGTGCATACGCTCGGCACCCGCGATCGTATGCAATCCTTGCGCCACCCCGGCAAATGACGGCTCAGTAGAATCCCGGCCACTCGTCATGAGACCTTGTGCCCCGGAGGGATCGCCTCGTCGGGGCTGTTTCGTTTTTGTCTGGCCCCCATGCAGTTGCCCGCACTCAGCCCCGGTAAACGATTCACCTTGCCGAGGCCTATCGGATCGGCCGATGCACTCTTGCTGGCTCGCTTCGCCGAGCAGCAGAAAAGTCAGCAGCGCCTCACCGCCATCGTTACGGCCGAGCCTGCCGATACGCAGCGGCTCGAAGGCGAGCTGGTTTTTTTTGCCCCCGGCTTGCGCATTGCGGTCTTCCCCGACTGGGAAACGCTGCCCTACGACACCTTCTCGCCGCACCAAGACCTGATCTCCGAGCGCCTGGCCACGCTGTGGCGCATTCAGCAAGGCGAGGTCGACGTGGTGTTGATGCCGGCCTCGACGGCGCTGGTGCGCCTGGCGCCGCCGAGTTTTCTGGCCGGCTACACCTTCCACTTCAAGCAGAAGGCCAAGCTCAACGAGGCGGCGCTCAAGGCCCAGCTCACGCTGGCGGGCTACACGCACGTGAGCCAGGTGGTGTCGCCCGGCGAATACGCGGTGCGCGGCGGGCTGATCGATTTGTTCCCGATGGGCTCGGCCGTGCCCTACCGCGTGGACTTGTTCGGCGACGAGGTCGACAGCATCCGCACCTTCGACCCCGACAGCCAGCGCAGCCTCTACCCCGTGCCCGAGGTACGCCTGCTGCCCGGCCGCGAGTTCCCGATGGACGAAGAGGCGCGCACCGCCTTCCGCGCCCGCTGGCGCGAGAAGATGGAAGGTGACCCGACGAAGGTGCGGCTGTACAAAGACATCGGCACCGGCATCGCCACCGCCGGCATCGAGTACTACCTGCCGCTGTTCTTCGACAGCACCGCGACGATCTTCGAGTACCTGGGTGCGCAGGCAGCCGTCGTCTTGCACGGCGAGACCGATGAAGCACTGAAGCGCTTCTGGACCGACACCCGCGAGCGACACCGCTTCCTGCAGCACGACCGCGAACGGCCCATCCTCCCGCCGGAAGACCTGTTCCTGCGGCCGGAAGATTTCTTCACGCTGGCCAATGCACATGCCACGCTCGTCGTGCGTGGCAAAGAGCCGGTCGAATGGGCGCGCCCTCTTCCCGACCTGAGCGTGGAGCGTGGTGCGCCCGATCCGCTGAAGAAACTGCAACTGCACCTGGGCGCCACGCCGCACCGCGTGCTGGTGATGGCCGAGAGCCAAGGCCGCCGCGAGAGCCTGCTGGAGCTGCTGCGCGACAACCGCATCGAGCCGCCGAGCGTGGCCAGCCTGGCCGAGTTCGAAGCCGGTGAAGAGCGCTATGCGATCGCCGTGGCGCCAATGGCCGAAGGCTTCTTCTGGACGGAGCCCGAGGCCGGCAAGAGCATCCAGTTCATCACCGAGACCGAGCTCTTCGCCACCTCGCCCACAGCGCGGCGCCGGCGCAAGCAGGAGCAGGTCAGCGACGTCAACTCGCTGATCAAGGACTTGTCGGAGCTGAAGGTCGGCGACCCCGTGGTGCATGTGAACCACGGCATCGGGCGCTACATCGGGCTCGAGAGCATCGACCTCGGCGAAGGCCCCAGCGAATTCCTGATCCTGGAATATGCCGACAAGGCGACGCTGAAGATCCCCGTCGCGCAGCTGCACCTGATCAGCCGCTACACCGGCGTCAGCGCCGAAGAGGCGCCGCTGCACCGCCTCGGCTCCGGCCAGTGGGACAAAGCCAAGCGCCGTGCCGCCGAGCAGGTGCGCGACACGGCCGCCGAGCTGCTGAACCTCTACGCCCGCCGCGCCGCACGCGAAGGCTTCGCCTTCCGCTTCTCGCCGCACGACTATGAAGCCTTTGCTGCGAGCTTCGGCTTCGAGGAAACGCCAGACCAGAAGGCGGCCATTCACGCCGTCATCCAAGACATGGTGTCGCCCAAGCCGATGGACCGCCTGGTCTGCGGCGACGTGGGTTTCGGCAAGACCGAGGTTGCCTTGCGCGCCGCCTTCGTCGCCGTCACCGGCGGCAAACAGGTGGCCATCCTCGCGCCGACCACGCTCCTGGCCGAGCAGCACTACCAGAACATCGCCGACCGATTCGGCAAGTGGCCGGTGCGCGTCGCCGAGATCTCGCGCTTTCGCTCCAGCAAGGAGGTCAAGGCCACGCTCGAAGGCCTGGCCGACGGCACCGTCGACATCGTGGTCGGCACGCACGCGCTGATCAGCGACAAGGTCAAGTTCAAGCGCCTGGGCTTGCTCGTGATCGACGAAGAGCACCGCTTCGGTGTGCGGCACAAGGAAGCCATCAAGGCCATGCGCGCCGAGGTCGACGTGCTCACGCTCACCGCCACGCCGATTCCGCGCACGCTGGGCATGGCACTCGAAGGCCTGCGCGACCTGAGCGTCATCGCCACCGCGCCGCAGCGCCGCCTGGCCATCAAGACCTTCGTGCGCAGCGAGAGCAGCGGCACCATTCGCGAGGCCGCGCTGCGCGAGCTGAAGCGCGGCGGGCAGGTCTACTTCCTGCACAACGAAGTCGAGACCATCGAAAACCGCCGCGAGAAGCTGCAGGAGTTGCTGCCCGAAGCCCGCATCGCGGTGGCGCATGGCCAGATGCCGGAGCGCCGGCTCGAATCGGTGATGCGCGACTTCGTGGCCCAGCGTCACAACGTGCTGCTGTGCTCGACCATCATCGAGACCGGCATTGACGTGCCGAGCGCCAACACCATCGTGATCAGCCGGGCCGACAAATTCGGCCTGGCCCAGCTGCACCAGTTGCGTGGGCGTGTGGGCCGCTCGCACCACCAGGCCTATGCCTACCTGCTGGTACCCGATGTCGAAGGCCTCACCAAGCAGGCCGCACAGCGGCTCGAAGCCATCCAGAACATGGAAGAACTGGGCTCGGGCTTCTACCTCGCGATGCACGACCTCGAGATCCGCGGCGCCGGCGAGGTGTTGGGCGAGAACCAGAGCGGCAACATGATGGAGGTCGGCTTCCAGCTCTACAACGACATGCTGAGCGAAGCCGTGCGCTCATTGAGGGCAGGCCGCGAACCCGACCTGCTCTCGCCGCTGAGTGCCACCACCGAGATCAACCTGCACGCACCCGCCCTGCTGCCCGACGACTACTGCGGCGACGTGCACACGCGCCTGAGCCTCTACAAGCGCCTGGCCACCGCCGACAAGCCGGAGCAGATCGACACGCTGCTCGAAGAGATCACCGACCGCTTCGGCAAGCTGCCGCCGCAGGGGCAGACGCTGTTCGACGTGCACCGCCTGCGCGTGTTGGCCAAGCCTTATGGCGTGACGAAGATCGATGCCGCGCCGCAGCTGATGATCATCAGCTTTCGCCCCAATGCACCGGTCGATGCCATGCGCATCATCGAATTGGTGCAGAAGAACCGCCACATCAAGCTGGCCGGCAACGACAAGCTGCGCATCGAGCGCGAAACCAAGGAGCCGAAGGACCGCGCCCAGCTGATCCGCGATGTATTGCGCTCGCTGGGCACGCCCAAGGTCGAAGCCTGAGGGTCGGATCGGCTATGCCTCACTCGTCCACTCGATGTTTGCCCCGAGTTCCTGCAGGTTCTCGACGAAGCGCGGGTGCGCCCGGCGTATCGGCGCGGCGTTCTTGATGACCGAGCGGCCGCCGATGCTGGCGGCGAGCATCAGCAAGGCAATCGCCACGCGAATGATGTAGGGGCTCTCGACCTCGGCCGGTACCAGGCGTTTGCCGCCGAAGGTGATCACGCGGTGCGGGTCCGACAGGAAGGCGTGAGCGCCGAACTTGGAGAGTTCGGACGTCCAGCCCATGGCGCCGTCGTACACCTTGTTCCAGAACATCGCGCTGCCTTCGGCCTGCACGCCGAGCGCAATGAAGATCGGCAGCAAGTCCACCGGCAGGTATGGCCAGGGCGCGGCCTCGATCTTCTGCAGCATGTTGGCGGTGAACGGCTCGGCCACCTTCAGTTTGCCGTCCACGCGAGCATGCGACCAGCCGTCGCGGTGCGTGACCTGCACGCCGAACTTGGCAAAGCAGCGGTCGATCAAGGGAAAGTGCTCGGGCGACGAATTGCGCACCATGACGTCTCCGCCAGTGATGGCGCCAAGCGCGAGGAAGGTGACGACCTCATGGAAGTCCTCGGTAAAACGGAACTCGGCGCCGCCGAGTTCATCCACACCCTCGATGGTGAGCCGTGAGGTGCCGATGCCTTCGATGCGCGCGCCGAGCTGGCGCATGAAGGCACAGAACTCCTGCACGTGCGGCTCGCAGGCGGCGTTGGTCAACGTCGACGTGCCGCTGGCCAGTGCCGCGCAGAGCACGAAGTTTTCGGTGGTGGTGACAGAGGCGTAGTCCAGCCAATGCTGTGTGGCGCGCAACGGGCCGTCGCTGCGAACGATCAAGGCATCGTCGCTGCGCTGCACGCGGCCACCGAAGCGCTGCAGCACTTCCACATGCGGGTCGATCTCGCGCACGCCCAGCGTGCAGCCTTTCACGTCGTTCTCGATGCGTGCCGCGCCGAAGCGCGCCAGCAGCGGCGGCACCAGCATGATCGACGACCGCATCTCCTGCGGCAGGCGGTGCAGCTTCTCGTCGAACAGCGTGTTGCGGTGATGAACGCCCACGATGCCGCGCTCGAAGTCGGCGTGAACCTCGCTGCCGATCTGCTCGAACACGGCGAGGATCTTCCTCACGTCGGTGATGTCGGGTACGCCGCGCAAGTGCACCGGCTGCCGGGTGAGCAGCGTCGCGCACAGGATAGGAAGCACGGCGTTCTTGTTGGCCGAGGGCACGAGCCGGCCCGAGAGCGGTGCCCCACCATGAACGATGAGACCAGGTGCACCGCGCGTTGGTACGGCTTGTTGCAAAGAATGACTGGCTGGCACGAGCTTGACTCCGAAACGTCGCCACCGACATTGGTGAGCGCGAAATCAAGCATCGCCGCGGCCTGCGAAGCAGGTATGAAGTACAGACACAGTTTGTGAAGCCTCGGTGAACCTCGACCTATGACGTGGCACCGGCGGATCTCAGGGAGTGCGGCTATTGCCGATGCTGCCGAAACCCGACAACATGGGCACAGGTTTCTCTTTGCAGTAGTGACATGAACATTCGAACCCTCCCCATCGCCTTCTTCACGCTTTTGCTGGGCTCAGCCACGGCGCACGCTGCCGCCCCCGTCGACGGCAGCAAGGCCGCCGAAAGTTGTGAAGCCGCCGTAGTCGACACGATCAAGGAAATGCGTGGCCGTGACGCTCAGGAGGTGCAGTTCAGCAAGGACAAGCGCGTACTGACGCCCACCACCGGCGACGACACGGACGTCAAGGGCGCGGGCCGTTACCGCAGCGCCACCGGAGCCACCCTGCCATTCACCTACGGCTGCGCGTACAACACCCAGACGGGCGCCACCTCAGGCATCGTCTTTCGCGATGTCGGCGGCGCACGCACGACACCAGAGAAGCCCTGGGAGCCCGATCTGGCGAACGTGTCGCCCGAAGCCTGCGAGGCCGCAGTCGCGGCCAACCTCAAGAGCAAGCATCCCCGAGTCGGCCGCATTGCCTTCGGCTCCGACTCGCGTCAGCTGAGGGCCGCCCCGGCCGGCCGGTCCAGCCTGGAAGGTGTGGGCGCCGTCGAGCGTGCGCCCGGGATGAACTTGGTTCAGTTCAGCTACCGCTGCGAATTCGAACCCGGCAACGCGAAGATCGTTGCCGTACAAACCATCGAGTAAACCCAGTTCGGCCTGAGCCACAAAGCAAAACGCCCCGACGTGTCGGGGCGTTTTGCTGCTTGCCGTGCAAGCCATGTTTGGAGGCGCGACCCAGAGTCGAACTGGGCTCTACGGATTTGCAATCCGGTGCATAACCGCTTTGCTATCGCGCCGCATGAAACTGGAAGCCAAGTCTGCAGATTATTGGCAAAAAGGGAAGCCGAAGCTTCCCTTTCTTGAATCTGGAGCGGGAGACGAGGCTCGAACTCGCGACCTCAACCTTGGCAAGGTTGCGCTCTACCAACTGAGCTACTCCCGCTTGGTGCCTCGATCAAATCCTGTCAGCTTTAAAAGCATTTCAAGAATCAACCGAAGCTCGCATTATAGGTCGAAAAAAGCCGGGCTTGCAAGCCCGGCTCGCTGAACATCAATGTTTGAGTGACTCAGAAGTCACCGGCGCCACCGGCCCGTCGGTCTTTACCGGCTCGACCTTCGGCGGCTCTTCATCCAACAGAGGCTGAGGCATGCTTTCGAGCGCCACTTCGAGCACCTGATCGATCCACTTCACCGGCACGATTTCGAGGTGGTTCTTGACGTTCTCGGGGATGTCCTGAAGGTCCTTCGCGTTCTCTTCAGGAATGAGCACTGTCTTGATGCCACCGCGGTGCGCTGCCAGCAGTTTCTCTTTCAAGCCGCCGATGGCCGTGACCTCGCCACGCAGCGTAATTTCACCGGTCATCGCCACATCGGCACGCACGGGGATACCCGTCAGCGCCGAGACGAAAGCCGTGGTCATCGCGGCACCGGCGCTCGGGCCGTCTTTCGGCGTGGCGCCGTCGGGCACGTGGATGTGGATGTCGCGCTTCTCGAACATCTCATCCTTGATACCCAACCGACGTGCGCGGCTGCGCACCACCGAGCGAGCGGCTTCGACCGATTCCTTCATCACGTCGCCCAGCGAACCTGTGCGGATGATGTTGCCCTTGCCCGGCATCACCGCCGTCTCGATGGTCAGCAGATCACCGCCCACTTCGGTCCACGCCAGACCAACCACCTGGCCCACCTGGTTCTGCTTCTCGGCCTGGCCGTAGTTGAACTTGCGCACACCGAGGAAGTCGTTCAGGTTCTCGTCCGTCACGACCACCTTGTCGGTGTAGGTCTTGAGCTGGATGCCCTTGACCACCTTGCGGCAGATCTTCGAGATCTCCCGCTCGAGCGAGCGCACACCGGCTTCACGCGTGTAGTAGCGAATGATCCCGCGCACGGCCGACTCGGTGACTTCCATCTCCTCGTCTTTCACGCCGTTGTTCTTGCACTGCTTGGGCAAGAGATAGCGGGTCGCGATGTTGAGCTTCTCGTCTTCGGTGTAACCTGACAGGCGAATCACTTCCATCCGATCCAGCAACGCTGGCGGAATGTTCATCGAGTTCGACGTCGCAATGAACATCGTGTCGGACAAGTCGAAGTCGACCTCGACATAGTGGTCGCTGAAGGTATGGTTCTGCTCCGGGTCCAACACTTCGAGCAAAGCACTCGACGGGTCGCCACGGAAGTCCATGCCCAGCTTGTCGATTTCGTCGAGCAGGAAGAGTGGGTTGCGCGTACCGACCTTCGACAGGCTTTGCAGCACCTTACCCGGCATCGAGCCGATGTAGGTGCGGCGATGCCCACGGATCTCGGCCTCGTCGCGCATGCCACCCAGCGCCATGCGAACGAACTTGCGGCCGGTGGCGCGTGCCACGCTCTGCCCAAGCGAAGTCTTGCCCACGCCGGGAGGCCCGACCAGGCACAAGATGGGCGCCTTGACCTTGTCGACGCGCTGCTGCACCGCAAGATATTCAAGGATGCGATCCTTGACCTTGTCGAGGCCGTAGTGGTCTTCGTTCAGCACTTCCTCGGCATGCTTGAGGTCGTACTTGATCTTGGTCTTCTTGGTCCAAGGCAAGTTGATCAGCGTATCGATGTAGTTGCGCACGACCGTCGCTTCGGCTGACATGGGAGACATCAGCTTGAGTTTCTTGAGCTCGGAGTCGACCTTCTTGCGCGCCTCCTTGGGCATCTTGGCCGCAACGATCTTCTTTTCCAGTTCCTCCATGTCGGCGCCTTCTTCGCCGTCACCGAGTTCCTTCTGGATGGCCTTGACCTGTTCGTTCAGGTAGTACTCGCGCTGGCTCTTCTCCATCTGGCGCTTGACACGACCACGGATGCGCTTTTCGACCTGCAGGATGTCGACTTCGTGTTCGAGTTGTTCGAGGAGTTTTTCCAGGCGCTTGTCGACCGCGAACAGGTCGAGCACCGATTGCTTGTTCTCGAGCTTCAGCGGCAGATGCGCCGCAATGGTGTCAGCCAAGCGGCCGGCATCGTCGATGCCCGCGATCGAGGTGAGAATCTCCGGCGGGATCTTCTTGTTGAGCTTGACGTACTGGTCGAACTGCTGCGTTACCGCGCGGCGCAGGGCCTCCACTTCAGGCTTGGCATCGACCTCTGGCGGCACGGGCGTCACTTCAGCCATGAAGTGCTCGCCGTTGTCGCTGATGGACAGCGTGTTGGCGCGCTGGATGCCTTCGACCAGCACCTTCACCGTGCCGTCGGGCAGCTTGAGCATCTGCAGGATGCTGGAGACGCAACCCACCTCGAACATGTCGTCGGGCTTGGGCTCGTCCTTGCCTGCAGCGCGCTGCGCCACAAGCATGATCTGGCGACCGGCTTCCATCGCGGCTTCGAGGGCCTTGATGGATTTGGGGCGACCCACAAACAGCGGGATCACCATGTGAGGAAACACCACCACATCGCGCAGCGGCAGCAGCGGCATCGTGATGGGCTCGGCGGGCAAAACAGGATGTCCGGACATTGGAACCTCTCTTTCTCAAGCCCACATAAGGCTCGAGCATTCATTTGCAAGGTGCCCGCGCCTTACTGCGCACGGGCCATTCAGGATCCTCAGTCTCAGCAGCGCGGGTCAGGCACTCGCTTTGGCCTGCTCGCGATACACCAACAGGGGCTTGGTGTTCTCTTCGATGGTGTGCTCGTCGAGCACCACCTTGGCCACACCATCCAGCGTGGGTAATTCGAACATCGTGTCGATCAGGCACAGCTCCATGATCGAACGCAGGCCGCGGGCGCCGGTCTTGCGGGCCAAGGCCTTGCGCGAGATGGCGGCCAGCGCCGACGGGCGAATTTCGAGCTCGACACCGTCCATCGCAAACAGCTTCTGATACTGCTTGAGCAAGGCGTTCTTCGGCTCGGTGAGGATCTGCACCAGCGCGTCTTCAGTCAGCTCGCCCAGCGTGGCGACCACAGGCAGGCGGCCCACGAGTTCAGGGATCAGGCCGAACTTGATCAGGTCTTCGGGTTCGACTTCGCGGAACACCTCGGACACGCGCTTCTCGCTCTTGGTGTGCACGGTGGCACCGAAGCCGATGCCCGACTTCTCGGAACGGTTTTGGATGACCTTCTCAAGACCATCGAACGCACCACCGCAAATGAACAGGATGTTCGTCGTGTCGATCTGCAGGAAGTCCTGGTTCGGGTGCTTGCGGCCGCCTTGTGGTGGCACCGAAGCCATCGTGCCTTCGACGAGCTTCAGCAAGGCCTGTTGCACGCCCTCGCCCGACACATCGCGCGTGATCGACGGGTTGTCGGCCTTGCGCGAGATCTTGTCGATCTCGTCGATGTAGACAATGCCGCGCTGCGCCTTGTCGACGTCGTAGTTGCAGTTCTGCAGCAGCTTCTGGATGATGTTCTCGACGTCTTCGCCCACGTAGCCGGCTTCGGTCAACGTGGTGGCGTCGGCGATCACGAAGGGCACGTTGAGCAAACGGGCCAGCGTCTGGGCGAGCAGAGTCTTGCCGGAACCCGTGGGGCCGATCAGCAGGATGTTGCTCTTGGACAGCTCCACCTCGTCCTTGGTGGTGGCCATGTGCTTCAGGCGCTTGTAGTGGTTGTAGACCGCCACTGACAGAGTGCGCTTGGCGGTGTCTTGACCGATCACGTACTGGTCGAGGCTGGCTTTGATGTCGCTCGGCACCGGCAAGTCGGACTTGGCGGCGCGTGCTTCGGCCGTGTCGGCCGGGACTTCATCGCGAATGATGTCGTTGCAAAGCTCGATGCATTCGTCGCAGATGAACACTGACGGACCGGCGATGAGTTTCTTCACCTCATGCTGGCTTTTGCCGCAGAAGGAGCAGTAAAGAACTTTCTCGCTGGAGGAGCCTTTTTTTTCGGCCATGTATGGGGGCGCGCTGAGGCGTAGAAGAGGCTGAGTGAATGATAGAGCAAAAGAAAACGGGGCCTTGGAGGTAATAAAGGCCCCGTTTGGATCGCAGTTACGGGTCTTGCCCGGCTGATTTCGGCGTCAGCCAGCGGCCGGTGGGCCGGCGCGGCGGTTCACGACCTGATCGATCAGGCCGTAGTTCTTGGCTTCTTCCGGGTCCATGAAAAAGTCGCGTTCCATGTCAGCCTGGATCTTCTCCAGCGGCTGGCCGGTGCGTTCGGCGTAGATCTTGTTCAGCTGGGCCCGAGTCTTCAGGATTTCACGTGCGTGGATCTCGATATCTGTCGCCTGGCCTTGGGCACCACCCGACGGCTGGTGGATCATCACGCGCGCATTGGGCAGCGAGAAGCGCTTGCCCTTGGCACCGGCCATCAGCAGGAAGGAGCCCATGCTCGCAGCCATGCCGACGCACATGGTCGACACATCGGGCTTGATGAATTCCATCGTGTCGAAGATCGACATGCCGGCCGTCACCGAACCGCCCGGCGAGTTGATGTAGAAGTGGATGTCCTTGTCGGGGTTCTCGCTTTCAAGGAACAGCAACTGAGCAACCACCAGGCTTGCGGTCTGGTCGTTCACTGGGCCGACCAGAAAGATGATCCGCTCGCGAAGCAAGCGGCTGTAGATGTCATAGGCGCGTTCGCCGCGGCCCGATTGTTCGATGACCACGGGCACCATGCCCAGGCCTTGTGTGTCCAGCGCGCTCATGCGGAGGTCCTTGAAGTTGGATCGGGGAGAGATTGGGTCTGATTATGTCGCGTCAAGAGACGCGCCAAAGAAACATACCCGGACAAACGCGAGGGGCGCCAAACCCTGCGGCCTGGCGCCCCTCGCGCGAGTGAAACGACGGCGATCAGTTGCCCGTCATCAGCTCGTCGAACGGCAACACCTTGTCGGTGACCTTGGCCTTGGAGAGCACGTACTCCGTGACGTTGTTCTCGATCACCACGCCCTCGACTTCCGCCATGCGCTCGCGGTCGCTCAGGTACCAGCGGACCACCTCAAACGGCTTCTCGTAGCTCTGCGCCATTTCTTCGATGTGGGCTTGCAGTTGATCCGGCTTGGCCTGCAGGTTGTTGGCCCGCACGAGTTCGGCCACCACCAGGCCCAGGCGCACGCGGCGCTCGGCTTGCGGCTTGAAGATTTCTTCGGGGATCGGGGTCTTGTCGGCATCCTTGATGCCACGCTTCTTCAGGTCGGCGCGAGCGCTTTCGACCATGCGGTCGGTCTCACCCTTGACGAGTGCGCTCGGCAGGTCGAGCTCGGCGTTCTTGGCCACAGCGTCCATCACGGCCGCCTTGTTACGGGCCAGCACGCGGAACTTCACTTCGCGCTCGAGGTTGCGCTTGATGTCGGCGCGCAGCGCTTCGACCGTGCCTTCGGCAATGCCGAGCGCCTTGGCCAATGCCTCGTTCACTTCGGGCAGGTGCTGGGCCTCGACCTTGTTGAGCGTGAGCATGAAGTCGGCTTCCTTGCCGGCCACATCCTTGCCCTGATAGTTATCGGGGAACTGCAGCGGGAAGGTCTTGGAGTCGCCCGTCTTCATGCCGCGAACGGCCTTCTCGAAGGCTTCGAGCATCTGGCCTTCGCCGATGATGAACTGGAAACCTTCGTCCTTGCCGCCGTCGAAGGGCACGCCGTCGATCTTGCCTTCGAAGTCGATGGTGACTCGATCGTCGTCCGTCGCTGCTTCGGCTTGTGCGCGCTGCGCGAAGGTGCGGCGCTGCTTGCGCAGGATATCGAGCGTCTTGTCGATGGCTGCTTCGGTCACTTCGGTGCTGATGCGCTCGACTTCGGCGGCGCTCAAGTCGCCGAGCTTGACCTCGGGATAGACCTCGAAGGTGGCATCGAACGCCATCTGGCCTTCGGGAGCAGCCTCTTTCTCGGTGATGCGCGGCAGGCCGGCGACACGCAGGTTGGCTTCGTTGGTGGCTTGCTGGAAAGCCTGGCCGACCTTGTCGTTCATCACCTCGTACTGGACGGAATAGCCGTACCGCTGGGTGACGACACTCATCGGCACCTTGCCCGGCCGAAAACCATCGGCCTTGACGGTGCGTGCCAGGCGCTTGAGGCGCGATTGCACTTCGTTGTTGATGGTGTCGGCGGCGAGCGTCAGCGTGATGCGGCGTTCGAGCTTCTCGAGGGTTTCAACAGTGACAGCCATGATTCTCTGGACTCTCTGGTTTCGTGTTGCTGGTGCGCGGGGCGGGACTCGAACCCGCACACCATCGCTGGCGTCAGGACCTAAACCTGGTGCGTCTACCAATTTCGCCACCCGCGCGGTATGTCAAAAAGGAAAATGGGGTCGCCACAGCGACCCCTTCTTGGTGGGCAATTCGGTGAACCGCGGATTTTAGCTGCTTGCGGGCGCCTGCTCCTGATCAGCCGGTTTGACGCGGAACAAGGCCGCATACATGGCCGGCAAGGCCAGCAGCGTCAGCACCGTCGCAACGATCAAACCGCCCATGATGGCCACGGCCATCGGCCCCCAGAAAACGCTGCGCGACAGCGGGATCATCGCCAGCACAGCGGCAGCCGCGGTGAGGATGATCGGGCGGAAGCGCCGCACCGCGGCTTCGACGATGGCCGTCCAGGTGGGCACGCCGCGCTCGCGGTCCTGCTCGATCTGGTCGATCAGGATCACCGCATTGCGAATGATCATGCCCATCAAGGCAATGACGCCGAGCAGCGCCACGAAGCCGAAGGGCCGGTTGAGCAGCAGCAAAGCCCCGGCCACGCCCGCAATACCCCAGATGCCGGTGATGAATGCAAGGATGGCTCGGCTGAAGCTCTGCAGCTGCAGCATCAACAGCGTGAACATGATGAACAACGCGATCGGCAAACCGGCGGCGATGGACCCTTGCCCCTTGCTGCTCTCTTCCACCGCGCCAGCCACCTCAACGCGATAGCCCTGCGGCATCTTGGCGCGTATCGGCTCGAACAGCGGGTTCAGCTGGTTGGTGACGGTGGCGCCCTGCAGGCCGTCGATGATGTCACCCTGCACCGTGGCTGCGTAGTCGCGGTTCTCGCGCCATAGCACGCCCGGTTCCCAGATGAAGCTGGCCTTGGCGATCTGGCCCAGCGGAATGCTGCGACCCGTGGTGGTGGGCACGTAGGCGTTGGCCAGGTCGGTGAGTGCATTGCGCTCGTCCAGCGGCTGGCGCAGCACGATGTCGATCAACTTGTCACCATCGCGGTACTGGCCCACCGTGGTGCCGCTGTTCATCGTGCGGGCAGCCTGCGCGATGGCCTGGCTGGACACGCCGAGCGCGCGCGCCTTGTCCTGGTCCACGTCCAGCCGCAGCACTTTGACCGATTCGTTCCAGTTGTCGTTGATGCCGCGCATGTTGGCGTTGGTGCGCATGATGGCCTTCACCTCGTCGGCATAGGCGCGCACTTTGGTCGGGTCGGGGCCGACCACGCGGAACTGCACCGGGTACGGTACCGGCGGCCCGTTCGGCAACAGCTTCGGCCGGGCACGCGCTTCGGGGAACTCAGTCGCCAGCAGCTCTGGCAGCAACTTGCGCAGCCGCTCGCGCGCCGCCAAGTCCTTGGGCAGCACGACCATCTGGCTCACGTTGCTCTGCGGGAAGATCTGGTCGAGCACCAGGGCGAAGCGCGGCACGCCGCTGCCGACCCAGGTCGTCACATGGTCGACGCCTTCGAGCTTCATCACCCGCGCTTCGACGCGCTTGGTCACGGCCTCGTTGGCCGCGTAGGAGTTGCCCTCGGGGTACCACAGGTCGACCAGCACTTCGAGCCGGCTCGAATCGGGGAAGAACTGGTTCTGCACCTTGCCCATGCCGACCAGGCCCAGCATCAGAGTGCCGATGGTCAGGCCGATGGTGATCCAGCGGTGGCCCACGCACCAGTTCACCAGCGCGCGAAAGCGCGTGTAGAACGGCGTGTCGAACAACTCGTGCGGCTGGCCTTCCTCGCCCGAGTGCGGCGTGGTCTTGAGCAGCAGCGTGCCCAGATAAGGCACGAAGTACACGGACACCAGCCACGAGATCAGCAATGCAGCCGCCGTGACGGCAAAGATCGCGAAGGTGTACTCGCCCACCGTCGACTGCGCCAGACCGATGGGCAGGAAGCCCACTGCAGTGATCAGCGTGCCGGTCAGCATCGGCATGGCCGTGGCTTCGTAGGCGAAGGTGGCGGCACGCGCCTTGTCGTAGCCCTCTTCGAGCTTGCGCACCATCATCTCGACGGCAATGATCGCGTCGTCGACCAGCAGGCCGAGCGCGATGATCAGCGAGCCGAGCGAGATCTTGTGCAGGCCCACGCCCCAATAGAACATGGTGACGAAGGTGATGGCCAGCACCAGCGGAATGGTAATGCCCACCACCATGCCCGGGCGCCAGTCGATGCGGAAGGGCTTGAAGTGCAGACCCAGGCTCACGAAGCTCACCGCCAGCACGATGACCACGGCTTCGATCAGCACATGAACGAATTCACCGACGGACGTTGCCACCACCGTCGACTGGTTCTGGAACTGGTGCAGCTCGAGCCCCGCCGGCAGGTCTTTGCGGATCGCACCGGTCACCACCGCGAGCGACTTGCCCATCTCGATGATGTCGCCGCCCTTGCCCATCGAGATGCCCAGCGCGATCACTTCTTTGCCCTGGTGGCGCACCTTCACCTGCGGCGGATCGATGTAGGCGCGCTTCACCTCGGCAATGTCACCGAGCTTGAAGCTGGCGCCATTGGCGCGGATGGAAAACGCCTTCAGCTGATCCACCGAATTGAATTGCCCACCCACGCGAACCTGCACAAAGTCGGTGGGTGAATTGATGATGCCGGCCGATTCCACAGCGTTCTGCTGGCCGAGTTGCGCCAGCACGGCATTGAAGTCAAGGCCGAGCTGGGCCAAGCGCCTCTGCGAGATCTCGATGAAGATCTTCTCGTCTTGCACACCGAAGACCTCGACCTTGTTGACGTATTTCACCTTCAGCAGCCGCTGGCGCACCTGGTCGGCCTGCTCCTTCAGCTCTTCGTAGCTGAAGCCGTCGCTCGACAGTGCGTAGATCGAGCCGTACACGTCGCCGAACTCGTCGTTGAAGAACGGCCCTTGCACGCCACTCGGCAAGGTGCCGCGCATGTCGTTGATCTTCTTGCGCACGGTGTACCAAACCTGCTGCATCTCTTTCGGCGGCGAAGAGTCCTTCACCTGGAAGATGATCAGCGTCTCGCCCGGCTTGGAGTAGCTGCGGATCTTGTCGGCGTAAGGCACCTCCTGCAGCGTCTTCTCGAGCTTGTCGGTCACCTGGTCGGCGACCTGCTGTGCCGTGGCACCCGGCCAACGGGCGCTGACCACCATCGCACGGAAGGTGAACGGCGGGTCTTCGTCCTGGCCGAGCTGAAAGTAGGCCGCCAGGCCGAGCAGCATCAGCACCAGCAGCAGATAGCGCGTGAGGGCCGGATGCTCCAGCGCCCACTTCGAAATGTTGAAGCGCTGCGAAGCGCTCGTGTCGGCAGGTATCGCGCTCACAGACACCTCGCTCACTTCACCGACACCGGTGTACCGGTGCCGGTGGCCACCACGCCGACGGGCAGGGCGGTCGGGTCCACGTAGAGCTTCACCTGCTGGCCGGGGTTGAGCACGTGCACGCCGGCCGTCACGACCAGCATGCCGGGGGCCAGGCCGCTGGTGATCACGGCTTCGTTGCCGTCGGCGCCCGCCAACTGCACGTCTTTCGATGCCACGGTCATGGTCGCCTTGTCGACGACCCACACCGCCGTCTTGCCCTGCTCTTCTCTCAGTGCCGACAGCGGCAGCTTGGTGATGCCGGCCACCTTGGGCAGCTCGGCGAGGATGGTGGCCGTCTGGCCGAGGCGCACCGAGGTGTTCGCGGGCAGCTTCTCCAGATCGGCCTTGACGGTGAAGGTGCGCGTCACCGGGTCCGCCGCCGCGGCGATTTCACGGATGTGAGCCGGCAGTGTTTCGGTGCCGCCCCACAGGCGCACCTTGATGCCACCGGATTGCGCTGCCAACGCCTTGATCACGCCCACCTTGTCTTCGGGCACGTTGAACACCACGTCGCGCGGGCCGTCGTGCGCGAGGCGAACCACCGACGCTCCCGCAGACACCACCATGCCCGGCTCTGCGTCCACGCCGGTGATCACGCCGCTCGCGTCGGCCACGAGCGCCGCATACGCCGCCTGGTTGCCTTGCACACTCGACTGGGCACGCGCCTGGTCGAGCTGGGCCTGGGCGGCCTTCAACGCGGTGTCGCGCCGCTCGAGTTCGGCGGAGCTGATGAAGCCTTGGTCGCGCAACTCCTTGAACCGCTTGAAATCCGCCGCCGTCTGATCGAAGTTGGCCTGGGCAGCCACGAGGCCAGCGCGCGCGGCATCTTGGCCGAGCTTCAGGTCTTGAGGGTCAAGCTGGGCCAGCACTTGGCCGGCCTTCACCGTGTCGCCGACATTGGCCGTGCGGTGCACGATCTTGCCGCCCACTCGGAAGCCGAGGCGAGACTCCGTGCGCGCCCGCACCTCGGCGGCATATTCGTAGGTGCCGCCCGAGGTATCGGTCGCGACGGCCATCGTGCGCACGGCGCGGATGGGCGCTGAGGGAGGCTCAGCCTTCGAGCAGGCCGCCAGAACAGCCGCGCCGAGCAGGGAAATGAGCAGGGTAGAACGCATGGGAATCCTCGATGAAAGAGGGAGAGATTTGTAGACGGGCCAGGCGATCTGGCGAACTAACTGACTGACTGGTCAGTAATGTATTCGGGTGCCCCCGAGGTGTCAAACACTTCTCTGCGTCAACCCCGTGTCGCAATTGGCAGCAATGTCCGAGGCGACAATGCGCGCTGAAATCAGAGCCTCATGAGCATCAATCACTACGAAAACTTCCCTGTCGCGTCGGTGCTGTGTCCACCTGCGCTGCGCCCGGCGGTGGCTGCGATCTACTGGTTCGCACGCACCGCCGACGACCTGGCCGATGAAGGCGATGCCGCTCCCGCGCAGCGCCTGGAATCGCTGAATGCCTATCGCGCGGACCTGCATGCCACGGCAGCGAGCGCTGCGCCATCCTCGCGTTGGTCACACGTCTTCAACCCGCTGAAGCTCGCGATCGACCGCCATGCCCTGCCCCTCGCTTTGCTGGAGGACTTGCTCAGCGCCTTCGAGCAAGACGTGCGTCAAAACACTTACGCAGACCGCACCGAGCTGCTGGCCTATTGCCGCCGTTCGGCCAACCCGGTCGGCCGTTTGCTGCTGCACTTGTATGGCGTGCAAGGCGCCCATCAACTGCGTCAGTCGGATTGCATCTGCACCTCCCTGCAACTGATCAACTTCTGGCAGGACCTGAGCGTCGACACCTTGCGCGGCCGCGCCTACGTTCCGATCGCAGACTGTGCGCATCACGGCGTCGCGCCGGCTGCCCTTCTGTCGCGTGAAGACACACAGAGCACGCGCGCACTGGTTGCCGACATGACCGGCTGGGCAAAAGACATGATGCTCGCCGGCGCACCGCTGGTACATGCCCTGCCCGGCCGCGCCGGCTGGGAGCTGCGCCTCGTCGTGCAAGGCGGCCTGCGCATCGTCGAAAAGATCGAGTGCCTGCGATACGGCAGCTTGCAGATCCGCCCCACGCTGCGCTGGTACGACGTGCCTGTTCTGTTGTGGCGCGCACTGCGCATGAAGGCCACCGTTCCTTCGTCGCTGAGCGAGGCTCGCCCATGACGCCCGAGCAATACGTGCAAGACAAGGCGGCGAAAAGCGGCTCGAGCTTCTACTACGCCTTCCTGTTCCTGCCGCCGCCTCGGCGGGCTGCGATCACCGCGTTCTACGCCTTCTGCCGCGAGGTGGACGATGTGGTCGATGAGGTGCACGACCTCAGCGTAGCCGCCACCAAACTCGCCTGGTGGCGCAAAGAGGTCGCCACCAGCTTCGCCGGCCAGCCCAGCCACCCGGCGATGAAAGCGTTGATGCCGCACGTGTCGGCGTTCGACATCCGCGCCGAACACCTGGCCGCGGTGATCGAAGGCTGCCAGATGGACCTGGAGCAATCGCGCTACCTCGACTACCCCGGCCTGGCGCGCTACTGCCACCTGGTGGCCGGCGTGGTGGGCGAAGTGGCATCCGGCATCTTCGGGCGCACGCAGCCTGCCACCGTGCAGTACGCCCACAAGCTCGGGCTGGCGATGCAGCTCACCAACATCATTCGCGACGTTGGAGACGACGCCCGGCGCGGCCGCATCTACCTGCCGGTGTCGGAACTCCAGCAGTTCGACGTGAAGGCGCAGGAAGTGCTCAACCGCGGCTACAGCGACCGCTTCACTGCGCTGATGCGATTCCAGGCCGAACGCGCCCACCGCTGCTACGACGAAGCCTTCGCACTGCTGCCCGAGGTCGACCGCCGCAGCCAGAAGCCCGGCGTGATGATGGCGAACATCTACCGCACGCTGCTGCGCGAGATCGAGGCCAGCAACTTTCAGGTGCTGCACCAGCGCACATCGCTGACGCCATTGCGCAAGTTGTGGATTGCGCTGCGCACGAACTGGCGAGGTCTTTGATGGCGGCGCCGAAGCGCGTGGCCGTCATCGGGGGCGGCTGGGCCGGCTTGGCCGCCGCGGTCGAAGCCACCCGGCGCGGCCACCATGTCACGCTGTACGAGATGGCACCGCAGCTCGGCGGCCGTGCGCGGCAAGTGGATTTTGGCGATGCGGTGCTCGACAACGGCCAGCACATCCTGATCGGCGCCTATTCGCAGACCTTGTCATTGATGCGCCTCGTGGGTGTGGACATCGAGCAGGCCCTGCTGCGCACCCCGCTGCGCATCACCTACCCCGACGGTGCCGGGCTGCAGCTGAACAGCGGTTCGCCGATCCCGGCCTTCGCGGGGGCCGTGCTGCGCTACCCCGGCTGGCGCTGGCGTGACAAGCTGGCTCTGCTGACGACCGCCACGCGTTGGGCGTTGCAGCGCTTCCAATGCGCGCCTGCACAGACGGTCGCCCAGCTCACCGCGCACCTGCCGCCTGCCGTGCGCGAAGAGTTGCTCGATCCCTTGTGCGTGGCGGCGCTCAACACGCCCGCATCGCAGGCGAGCGCCACGATCTTCCTGCGTGTGCTCAAGGACGCCTTGTTCTCCGGGCCGGGCTCGGCCGATCTCCTGCTGCCCCGCCAGCGCCTGAGCGCTCTCTGGCCCCAGCCCGCCGCGAACTGGCTGGCGGCAGCTGGCGCAACGGTTCACCTGTCGACCCGTGCCGACTCTTTGGAGCGCGTGAACGACACCTGGCAAGTCAATGGCGAAGCCGCCGACGCTGTAGTGCTGGCCTGCACGGCCAACGAAGCCGCACGTCTCACGGCGGCAGATGCTCCAGGCTGGTCGCGCCAGGCGGGAGCGCTCCACTACGAACCCATCGTCACGATCTACCTGAGCAGCCCCGGCAGCCGCTTGCCCCAGCCCATGATGGCCCTGCACAGCGACGCCTCTCGCCCGGCACAGTTCGCATTCGATCTCGGCGCCATCAGCGGCCTGGACGGGGTGATTGCCCTGGTCGTGAGCGGGGCCGCCGCCTGGGTGGCGCAAGGGACCGACGCTGTAGCCCAGGCCGCGCTGGAGCAGGCACGCCAGGCTTTCGGCGGCGGATTGACCAGCCCGCTTTCCGTGCTGCGCACCACCACCGAGAAGCGCGCCACCTTCCTCTGCACGCCTCAGCTTCAGCGGCCCGCCAGCCGCGTGCTGCCGGCGCTGTTCGCCGCGGGCGACTACGTCGACGGGCCGTACCCGGCGACGCTCGAGGGTGCGGTGCGCTCGGGCATTGCCGCAGCGTCGGCAATCCATTGACCCTGCGCTGTTTTCGCGATGCAAAATCTTGCGAAACTGCGTCAGAATGCGCCCCATGAAAAGCAAAGAGGATCAGAAGCCCGCGATCCAGGTGCTTGAGCGGATGTTTTCGCTGCTGGACTTGCTCGCTTCGCATCAGGACCCGATTTCGCTCAAGCTCATCAGCGAGCAGACCGGGCTGCACCCCTCCACCGCCCACCGCATCCTGAACGACCTCACGGTCGGCCGCTACGTCGATCGGCCCGAGGCGGGCAGTTATCGCCTGGGAATGCGTCTGCTGGAACTCGGCAACCTGGTGAAGGCACGGCTCGATGTTCGCGATGCGGCATTGGGGCCGATGCGCGAGTTGCACAAGCTGACGCATCAGCCGGTGAACCTGTCGATGCGGCAAGGCGACGAGATCGTCTACATCGAGCGCACCTACAGCGAACGCTCGGGCATGCAGGTCGTGCGCGCCGTCGGCGGCCGGGCCCCTTTGCACCTCACATCAGTCGGCAAGCTGTTCCTGGCCCACGACGACTCCCAGCGCGTGCGCGCCTACGCCACACGCACCGGCTTGGCCGGCCACACACGCAACAGCATCACCGACGTGAACACGCTGGAGCGCGAGCTTTCAAAGGTCCTGCAATACGGCACCGCCCGCGACGATGAAGAGCTGGAGCTCGGCGTGCGCTGCATGGCCGCAGGCATCCTGGACGACCAGGGCAAGCTCGTCGCCGGCCTGTCGATCTCTGCCCCGGCCGACCGGCTGGAAGAAAGCTGGCTGGAGCGGCTCAAGTCCACCGCATCGCAGATCTCTTCTGCGCTGGGCCACCGGGGGTAGATCTCGACTCCCAAAGCAAAGAGCCCGGCGTTGCCGGGCTCTTTGCTTTGAAAAGGGCACGCCGCTGGTCAAGACGTCAGCTTGGGGGCCTGCAGCACTTCCACTTCGGGCTCTTCCGCCGGAGCTTCTTCCTTGGGTTCCGCTGCCGGAGCTGCTTTGGCAGGTGCGGGGGCCAGCACAACCGGCAACACCGCAGCATGCGCGACGGAAGGCGCCGGCGCGACTGCAGCCGGCATGCCGTTGACCCACTTGCGCACCCGCTCGGCGTCACCGATGCGGGAGTACTTGCCGGCCGAATCCAGGAACACCATGATCAGTTGGCGGCCCGCCAGCTTGGCTTGCATCACCAGGCAACGACCTGCTTCGGTGATGTAACCCGTCTTCTGCAGGCTGATGTCCCACTCCGGGTTGCGCACCAGGCCGTTGGTGGTGTGGAACTGGAGCTGACGGCGACCAACGGCCACCTGGTACTCAGGCGAGGTCGACAGTTCGCGAATCAGCGGGTAGTTGTGAGCGGCGTTGACCAGGGTAGCCAAGTCACGCGCATTCGACTGGTTGCTGCTGGACAGGCCCGTGGGTTCGACGTACTTGGTACTCGTCATGCCCAACTCGACGGTCTTGCGGTTCATTGCAGCCACGAAGGCACTCAACCCGCCTGGGTAGTGCCGGCCCAGCGCATGCGCCGCACGGTTCTCGGAAGACATCAGCGCCAGATGAAGCATCTCGCCGCGGGTGAGCTGCGTACCCACCGTCAGGCGCGAGCGGCTGCCTTTTTCGGTGTCCACATCGTCTTGGCTGATCGTCAGTACTTCATCCAGCGGCAGCTTGGCTTCGGTGACGACCAAGGCCGTCATGAGCTTGGTCAGCGAGGCGATCGGCAGCACGGCCTGGGAATTCTTGCTGAACAGCACCTCGTTGGTCTGCTGGTCCATCACCAGCGCCACGCTGGACTTCAGATCGAGCGGATCGGCAGTGCCATGCAGGCCGTAAACCTGGCCGAACGAAGGCCGCGCCGGCACAAAGGCCACCGTGCGTGCGCGCAAGCTGGTGCGCTTGACGCCACGAACCACAACCACCTTGGACTTGGCACCCGGCGCCTTCGACACCACGGCCACGCGCTTCTTGGCCGGCTTGGCAGCCGCCCCAGCCGACAAGGGCAGGCAGACAGCAATCACCAGCGTGAGCAGACCACGCAGGACATAAGACGCTGACTTTTGAGAAAACCGTACCACAACAACCCCTTGACGCTCGGCAACGCGAGTGTAGGCCAAAGAAAAAAACCCCACAAGATCAAAAACTTGCGCGGTTTTCCTCAAGTTGGCCGGAGGAGTTGTCAGCTATGTGACAAATATCACCCCTGGGCAGCGACCCGCTCGTTCTTGCTGTGCAGCTTGTTCAACGCTGCAAGGTAGGCCTTGGCCGACGCGACCACGATGTCCGGGTCGGCTCCAACACCATTGACGACACGCCCACCAAGCTGCAAACGCACCGTCACCTCGCCCTGAGATTCTGTGCTGCCGGAGGTGATGGCATTCACCGAATAGAGGAGCATTTCGGCGCCAGTACTCAGCTTGGATTCGATGGCCTTGAGGCTCGCATCGACCGGGCCGTTGCCGTCGCTCTCGGCATGGTGCTCGTCTGCACCCGCGGCGAAGACCACCTTGGCATGCGGGCGCTCGCCCGTTTCAGAGCGCTGAGACAGGGCCAGCAGGCGGTAGTGCTCGTTGTCCATGGTCACCGAGTCGTCCATCACCAGGGCGAGGATGTCTTCGTCGAAGATGTCGCTCTTGCGGTCGGCCAGTTCCTTGAACTTGGCAAATGCCGCATTGATCTCGGCTTCGGATTCCATCTCGATGCCGAGTTCATGCAAGCGCTGCTTGAACGCATTGCGGCCCGAAAGCTTGCCGAGGACGATCTTGTTGGCAGCCCAACCCACGTCTTCGGCTCGCATGATTTCGTAGGTGTCGCGCGCCTTGAGCACGCCGTCTTGGTGAATGCCTGATGCATGTGCAAATGCATTGGCACCGACCACGGCCTTGTTGGGTTGCACCACGAAGCCGGTGGTCTGCGACACCAGCCGCGAGATCGGCACGATCTGCGACGCATCGATGCCCAGCACAAGGCCGAAGTAGTCCTTGCGTGTACGCACGGCCATCACGACTTCTTCGAGTGCGCAGTTGCCCGCACGCTCGCCCAGGCCGTTGATCGTGCATTCGATCTGCCGCGCGCCGCCGATCTTCACACCGGCGAGCGAGTTGGCCACCGCCATGCCCAGGTCGTTGTGGCAATGCACCGACCACACGGCCTTGTCTGCATTCGGAATGCGATTGCGCAGATCGAGAATGAAGTTGCCGTACAGCTCGGGGATCGCATAGCCCACCGTGTCGGGAATGTTGATGGTGGTGGCGCCTTCGGCGATCACGGCCTCCAGCACACGGCACAGGAAGTCCGGGTCGGAACGATAGCCATCCTCCGGCGAAAACTCGACGTCGCTCGACAGGTTGCGGGCAAAGCGCGTCGACAGACGTGCCTGCTCGTAGACCTGGTCGGGCGTCATGCGCAGCTTCTTTTCCATGTGCAAGGCGCTGGTCGCCAGGAACAGGTGGATGCGGGTCGAGTTGCCGCCCTGCAGCGCTTCGGCCGCGCGCGAAATGTCGCGGTCGTTGGCACGTGCCAGCGAGCAGACCGTGCTGTCCTTGATGGCTTGGGCGATGGCCTTCACCGCCTCGAAGTCCCCGTTCGAAGAAGCGGCAAAGCCTGCCTCGATCACGTCGACCTTCAACCGCTCGAGCTGGCGTGCGATGCGCAGCTTCTCGTCCTTGGTCATGGATGCGCCGGGAGACTGTTCGCCATCGCGCAAGGTGGTGTCAAAGATGATGAGTTTGTCGGTCATGGCTGTCTCCTGTGATCTTCGGTATGTTAGGCGAGCACGGCAGGTGTGTAGTGCAGCTGCCCTTGACGCACGGCCCGGTGCAAGCCCGAGCTGATGGCCTTCAGCGACGCCGAGACGATGTTGGAGTCGATGCCGACACCGAACAGCGTGACGTTGTCGCCAAGGCGCAATTCGAGGTAGGCCACGGCCTTGGCATCGGCACCGCTACCGATCGCGTGCTCGTGGTAGTCGAGAACGCGAAGCCTGGTCGACAGGTGCTTGTTTACACCTTCGACAAAGGCTTCGATCGGGCCAGCGCCCTGCCCTTCGACGCTCAGCTCTCGGCCTGCCACGTCGAGCACGGTCGAGAGATTTACCTGGCCCTCGCGTGCTTCAGAGATCGTGGCCTGGATCGTCTGCGCAGCCCACGCACCGGCAACGCTGTACTCGCGCTGGAAGATGTTCCACAACTCGGCGGCCGTCAGCTCCTTGCCCGTGTCGTCCATCACCGCCTGAACCACCTGGCTGAACTCGATCTGCAGGCGACGCGGCAGCTCCAAGCCGTACTCGTTCTCGAGCAGGTAGGCGATGCCGCCCTTGCCCGACTGGCTGTTGACGCGGATCACCGCGTCATAGCTGCGCCCGAGGTCCTTGGGGTCGATGGGTAAGTACGGCATCTTCCAGACGTCGCCTTCCTTGCGGGAGGCGAATGCCTTCTTGATGGCATCCTGGTGCGAGCCCGAAAACGAGGTGTAGACCAGGTCGCCCACATACGGATGGCGCGGGTGCACCGGCAACTGGTTGCAGTGCTCGACGCAACGCCGCACTTCATCGATGTCGGAGAAGTCGAGTTCGGGTGAGACGCCTTGCGTGTAGAGATTGAGTGCGATGTTGACAAGGTCGACGTTGCCGGTGCGCTCGCCGTTGCCGAACAGGCAGCCTTCGATGCGATCGGCTCCTGCCATGAGCGCGAGTTCACCAGCGGCCGTGCCGGTGCCGCGGTCGTTGTGCGGGTGGACCGAGATGACGATCGAATCGCGACGGGCCATGTGCCGGTGCATCCACTCCACCATGTCGGCGAACACATTGGGTGTGGAACTCTCGACCGTCGTCGGCAGATTGATGATGCATTTGCGATCCGGCGTCGGCTGCCAGACCTCGGTCACCGCATCGACGACACGCTTGGCAAAGTCGAGCTCGGTCTCGGAGAACAGCTCGGGCGAATACTCGAAACGCCATGATGTTTCGGGTTGCGCATCGGCCAGCTGCTTCATCAAGCGGGCATGCTCGACGGCCAGAGCAACGACACCGTCCTGGTCGAGGCCGAGCACCACTTCGCGCATCATCGGAGAGGTCGCGTTGTAGAGGTGAACGATGACCTTCTTCGCGCCTTTGAGCGACTCGAAAGTGCGGTGGATCAGGGGCTCGCGAGCCTGCGTCAGCACCTGGATGGTCACGTCGTCGGGGATGAGATCTCGCTCGATCAGCATGCGGATGAAATAGAACTCCGTCTGCGATGCCGAGGGGAATCCCACCTCGATCTCCTTGAAGCCGATGCGCAACAGCATGTGGAACATGCGCAGCTTGCGCTCGGCATCCATCGGCTCGATCAGCGCCTGGTTGCCATCGCGCAGATCGGTGCTCAGCCAGATGGGGGCACGGGTCAGCACGGCATCGGGCCAGGTGCGGTCGCGCAAGGCAACAGGTGCGAAAGGTCGGTACTTCAAGTGCGGTTGTTTCAACATCATGGCGAACTCCCAGTGAGTGGAATCACAACCAGCACGCTCAAAAAGCAAAACGGCCCGATGCTGGTTGCATACGGGCCGTTGAGAGCGAAAACGAGTAGACGTGAACGATCAGCGAGCCCGTGGCACCTCTAGTAGGGCTAGCGCGAAGGTGGTCAAAAACGTCATGGGCGCGAATATAGCACGCAACTTTTCAGCGGTGCAGGCCTTCTTCGTCGGGCTCGTCCATCGAGGTCGCGATCACGCTGACGGGGCGGCCTTTCATGCGCCTCCACGCATACACGCAGTAGCCCGAAAGGCCATAGATCACGAACAATCCGAACAGCACCAACGGCGGATGCAAGGTGATGAAGGCGATCCCCAGAGCGATGGCGACGATCGCGATGAACGGCACCGAGCGCTTGAAGCTCACGTCCTTGAAGCTGTAGAACGGCACGTTGGTCACCATCGTGAGTCCGGCGTACAGGGTGAAGCCGAAGGTCGTCCACGCCAGCCACGGACCTTCTTCCCCACCCTTGAAGCCGAGGGTGTCCATCAGCCAGATGAAGCCGACAACGAGCGCCGCAGCCGCGGGGCTGGGCAGGCCCTGGAAGAAACGCTTGTCGACCACCGCGAGGTTGGTATTGAAGCGCGCCAGGCGCAGGGCCGCGCATGAACAGTAGACAAAGGCCGCCAACCAACCCAGCTTGCCCAGCCCGGTAAGCGCCCAGATGTAGACGATCAACGCCGGTGCGGCGCCGAACGACACCATGTCGGACAAGCTGTCCATCTGCTCGCCGAAGGTGCTCTGCGTGTTGGTCATGCGCGCCACGCGGCCGTCCAGGCTGTCGAGCACCATCGCGCAGAAGATGCCGATGGCCGATTGCTCGAAGCGGCCGCCCATGGCCATCACGATGCCGTAGAAACCGCCGAACAGCGCAGCCAGCGTGAACAGGTTCGGCAGGATGTAGATGCCCTTGCGGCGCGGACGCGGCGGTGCGTCGTCCGGTTCTGCCAGCGCTTGGTCGCCGTCGTGCATCTCGTTCATGACCCTGTGGGATTGGAATGGGACTGGGGAGGATACCGCAGCAGGCGACAAAAAAGCCGCAAGGTCTCCCTTGCGGCTTTGTGCGCCTTGAAGCGTCGGGTGGTCAGTTCTTCGACTGATCGACCAGGCGGTTCTTCTTGATCCACGGCATCATCGCGCGCAGCTGCTCGCCCACTTGCTCAATGGGGTGCTCGGCCGTCAGGCGGCGGCGTGATAGCAGCGTCGGTGCGCCCGCGCGGTTCTCGAGAATGAAGCTCTTCGCGTACTCGCCAGTCTGGATGTCCTTCAGCGCCTGGCGCATCGCCTGCTTGGTCTCGTCGGTGACGATCTTCGGGCCGGTAACGTATTCGCCGTACTCGGCATTGTTCGAGATCGAGTAGTTCATGTTGGCGATGCCGCCTTCATAGATCAGGTCGACGATCAGCTTCAGTTCGTGCAGGCACTCGAAGTAGGCCATCTCGGGCGCATAGCCAGCTTCGGTGAGCGTCTCGAAACCCGCCTTGATCAGCTCGACGGCACCGCCGCACAGCACGGCCTGCTCGCCGAACAGGTCGGTTTCGGTTTCTTCGCGGAAGTTGGTTTCGATGACGCCGGCCTTGCCGCCGCCGTTGGCCGCTGCATAGCTCAACGCCAGGTCACGCGCCTTGCCGCTCTTGTCGGCATGCACGGCGATGAGGTGGGGCACGCCGCCGCCTTGGGCGTAGGTCGAGCGCACGGTGTGACCAGGCGCCTTCGGGGCGACCATCCAGACGTCGAGATCAGCGCGCGGAACGACTTGCCCGTAGTGCACATTGAAGCCGTGTGCAAACGCCAGCGATGCGCCTTGCTTGATGTGCGGTTCGACGTCGTTCTTGTAGACCGAGGCGATCTGCTCGTCAGGCAGCAGCAGCATCACGATGTCGGCCGACTTCACTGCGTCGGCGATCTCGGCGACCTTCAGGCCAGCCTTCTCGACCTTGGACCACGAAGCACCACCCTTGCGCAGACCGACGGTGACCTTGACGCCGCTGTCGTTCAGGTTCTGCGCATGCGCATGGCCTTGCGAACCGTAGCCGATGATCGTGACGTTCTTGCCCTTCACCAGGCTCAGGTCAGCGTCCTTGTCGTAATAAACCTTCATAGCTATCTCCTTCAGATATCAGTTCAATGCGGGGTTTCGGTAGTGATGATTCAGTGATGAATCAGGCGCGCAGGATGCGCTCGCCGCGACCGATCCCGCTGGTGCCGGTGCGCACGGTTTCCAGAATGGCGGTGCGGTCGATGGCCTCGATGAAGGCATCGAGCTTGGACGCATCGCCCGTCAACTCCATGGTGTAGCTCTTTTCCGTCACGTCGATGATGTGGCCGCGAAAAATATCGGCCATGCGCTTCATCTCTTCGCGCTCCTTGCCGACGGCGCGCACCTTGATGAGCATCAGCTCGCGCTCGGTGAAGCTGCCCTCGGTCAGGTCGACAACTTTCACGACCTCGATCAGACGATTCAAGTGCTTGGTGATCTGCTCGATCACGTCATCGGACCCGGTGGTCACGATGGTCATGCGCGACAAGGACGCGTCCTCCGTCGGCGCGACGGTCAGGCTTTCTATGTTGTATCCGCGGGCCGAGAACAAAGCGACGACACGCGACAGCGCGCCGGGTTCGTTCTCCAGCAATAGGGCAATGATGTGTTTCATGGTCGTTTTGAAGCGCGCTCTTCACGCCATTGGCGGTAACCAATGGCCCTTGGCCACGCTGTCCACAGTGATTGAATGAGAAATCGCCGAAGCCGATCCGCGCTTTCCCCAGGCTTTCAAGTGCGTGCGGTAACGCGCACCTTTGGCCAAGGTTCAGCGGTTCACAGGTCTTCGGACCCCAGCAGCATTTCGCTGATGCCCTTGCCGGCCTGCACCATCGGCCAGACGTTTTCCGTCGGATCGGTGCGAATGTCGAGGAAGACGGTCCGGTCCTTCAGCTTGATGGCTTCGCGCAGCGCCGGTTCGACGTCAGACGGCTTTTCCACCAGCAGCCCGACGTGGCCATAGGCCTCGGCCAACTTGACGAAATCAGGCAGCGCATCCATGTAGCTGTGCGAGTAGCGACCGCCGTAGTCGAGTTCTTGCCACTGCCGCACCATGCCCAGGTAGCGGTTGTTCAGCGACACGATCTTCACCGGCGTCTTGTACTGCAGGCAGGTCGACAGTTCCTGGATGCACATCTGGATCGAGCCTTCGCCGGTCACGCAGAACACGTCCGAGTCAGGCTTGGCCAGCTTGATGCCCATGGCATAGGGCAAGCCCACACCCATCGTGCCCAAGCCACCGGAGTTGATCCAGCGACGCGGTTCTTCGAAGCGATAGAACTGCGCAGCCCACATCTGGTGTTGGCCGACGTCGGACGTGATGTAGGTGTCGCGGCCACGGGTCAGCTCGCACAGCGTTTCGACCACGTACTGCGGCTTGATCACCTCGGTGCTGTTCTTGTACTTCAGGCACTCGCGCTTGCGCCACTCGTTGATCTGGCCCCACCACTCCGACAACGCGCGGACGTCGGGCTTGGTCTGGGCTTCCTTGATCTGCGAGATGAGTTCGTGCAGCACATCCTTCACGTCGCCGACGATCGGAATGTCGACCTTCACGCGCTTGGAAATCGACGAGGGGTCGATGTCGATGTGGACGATCTTGCGTTCGACCGACGCGAAGTGCTTCGGGTTGCCGATCACGCGATCGTCGAACCGGGCGCCGACAGCCAGCAGGACGTCGCAGTTCTGCATCGTCATGTTGGCTTCATAGGTACCGTGCATGCCCAGCATGCCCAGGAACTTCGGGTCGCTGGCCGGCATGGAGCCCAAGCCCATCAAGGTGTTGGTGCAGGGGTAACCAAGCAAATTGACCAGTTCGCGCAGCTCCGCCGCCGCGTTGCCCAGCACCACGCCACCACCGGTGTAGATGTAGGGGCGCTTCGCCGCCAGCAGCAACTGGACCGCCTTGCGAATCTGCCCGCCATGGCCCTTGCGCGCCGGGTTGTACGAGCGCATCTCGATGGTGGCCGGGTAGTGGAAAGGCGCCGTTCGTTGCGACACATCCTTGGGGATGTCGACGACCACCGGGCCGGGCCGGCCGGTGCGGGCGATGTGGAACGCCTTCTTCAGAGTCACCGCCAGATCGCGCACGTCCTTGACGAGGAAGTTGTGCTTCACGATCGGGCGGGTGATGCCCACGGTGTCGCATTCCTGGAACGCATCGAGCCCGATCGCGGGCGTGGGAACCTGGCCGGTAATGATCACCATCGGGATCGAGTCCATGTACGCCGTGGCGATACCGGTGACCGCGTTGGTGACGCCCGGACCCGAAGTGACCAGTGCGACGCCGACATCGCCGGTCGCGCGTGCATAGCCGTCGGCCGCGTGTACGGCAGCCTGCTCATGGCGCACCAGCACGTGCTCGATGCTGTCTTGCTTGTAAAGCGCGTCGTAGATGTAGAGGACCGCACCGCCTGGGTAGCCCCAGAGGAATTTGACGCCTTCAGCCTGAAGGCAGCGGACCAGGATTTCAGAGCCGTTCGGCTCTGCGTGGGAGGTTTGCGGTTGCGCCGAAGCGGCGCGTTTGATTTCCGCGGCAGACATGTCCATGTTGAACCTTTGTGAATTTCTCTAACGAAAATCCATCGGTGCACCTCTCCTCGCCCTCATGAGGCGGGTGTGGTACCTGCTCGGTCAAGAATCATGGTGCCCAGGTCGGGCAACCAAATTGAGACCAGATGTTGTGCAAAAGCGGATTATAGAACCGGTTTTGCCCTGAGGCCGTAGCGTGTGGATGCGATGCGATAATCGCGCCCGTTTCGGCTGGCCTTCCCTGCCTGAGGCGCATCTCCCTTGGCATCTGACAAAGAACTTTCGGACTTTCTGAAAAGCGTCGAGAAACGCGCCTTCAAGCGTGTGGCGTATGCCGTGCGGGACGACGATGCCGCGCTCGACATCGTTCAGGATTCGATGATCCGGCTCGCCGAGAAGTACATCGATCGGCCGGCTGCCGAGCTTCCCCTCGTCTTCCAGCGAATCGTCTCGAACGCGACCATGGACTGGTTTCGCCGCCAGAAGGTCCGGAACGCCGTGGTCCGCAATTTTTCGGAGTACGAATCCTCAAGCGACGACGGAGATTTCGACCTGCTTGAAACTTTGGCCTCGCAGGATGAGTCTTCGGCCACGGAGAGTGCCTCGGAATCGGTTTCTCGGGCTCAGATCCTGCTAGCCATCGATGGCGAAGTATCGAAGTTGCCAGCGCGTCAACGAGAAGCCTTTCTGCTGCGTTACTGGGAGGAACTCGATGTCGCCGAGACCGCTTCCGTGATGGGCTGTTCGGAGGGAAGCGTCAAGACACACTGCTCTCGTGCGGTCCATGCCTTGGCAGACGCTCTGAAGGCAAAGGGAATTGAGCTATGAACCACACCCATCTTCGAACCTACGCCCCCGCCGAACTGGACGCCCTGGAAGCCAGGTTCGCCCTGCGCATGACCGCGCGCCTGACCGAGCGCACCGCCGATCTCCCTCAAGACGTGAGCGAGCGTCTGCGCTTTGCACGTGAACAGGCCTTGGCGCGCGCGCGCGTCGCCCGCAAGACCGTGGCGGCCGAATCCACCACCGTGGTTGGTTCAGGCTCTACGCTGTCCCTGGGTCGCGGCGAAGGCGGTTCGGGCTGGTGGGTTCAGGTGGCCTCGGTTCTGCCTCTGATCGCTCTCGTGGCCGGCCTGGTGTTCATCCAGCGCTTGCACAACGACAGCCAGATTTCTGCTGCGGCGGAGATCGACGCCTCGTTGCTGGCCGACGACCTGCCTCCTTCTGCTTACAGCGACCCGGGTTTCGTGGAGTTCCTGAAGGCTCCTCGCGATTGACGGATGCTTTCGTGGCTGCCACCCGCTTGATCCCAGCTGCCCGGCGTGAATCGGCGCAACGCAAGCTTTCCTGGACAAGCCTTGCCATCCTGGCAGCCGTGCTGACGTTTTCCCTTGCCGGGCACGCGCAGCCGAATTCAGGCACGGCGGCCCCGAAAGCCGTCACTCCGGTATCGGACAGTACGCCTTGGGCATCCCTCAGCCCGGTCCAAAAGAGCGCGCTTCGGCCATTGGAACGCGAGTGGGGAAACATCGATTCCTCGCGCAAGGTCAAGTGGCTGGAGATCGCCAACAAGTTTTCTGCCATGCCACCCGCTGAACAAGCGCGGGTCCAGAACCGCATGGAAGACTGGGCAAAGATGACGCCGAAGGAGCGCGGGCAGGTTCGCCTGAACTACAAGGAAGCCCAGCAGGTCCCCGCCCAGGAGCGCAAGGACAGATGGGAAGCCTACAAAGCGCTGCCGCCCGACCAACAGAAGCAGCTGGCTGCCCGCGCCGCGCCGCCCAGCCGCAAGGTCGCTCCGGATTCATCGCCTGATACCAACGGTGCTAAGTCGAATGTGGTGCCGAACTCGTCCTACGCTCCCCGCCCGAAGGCGGTGGCTCCGACCGTGGCACAGGCCCAGCCCGGCGCGACCACCAACCTGATCAACAAGCGTCCCAGCCCACCGGCGCACCAACAGGCGGGTTTGCCGAAGATCGCTTCGACTTCCGGCTTCGTCGATCAGTCGACCCTGCTGCCCAAGCGCGGCCCCCAGGGTGCGGCCACGCGATCCGCTGCCGCTTCGGCCCCGGCTGTTCATCGCCCATGAGCGACGCCGTGGCCGGCCCGGCCTCACTGGCCGTGGCTCCCAGCCTGTTACGGCGAATGGCCAGCTTTGTTTACGAAGGCCTGATCTTGTTCGGCATCTTGCTGATCCCGGGTGCGGTGGGCGCACTCATCGTTGCCGTCACCGGCCAACAGCATTCAGCAACGAGCGACCTCGCCCTCCAGGTCATCAGCTTTGCCATCTATGCGACTTACTTCACCTGGTTCTGGACCCAGCGAGGCCAGACCTTGCCGATGCAAACCTGGCGGATCAAGGTTGTCACGGCCGACGGTCGCCCGTTGAGCTGGGCACGTGCCTTTGTTCGCTACCTCGCGAGCTGGCTGTGGGTCGCGCCGGCGGCCCTCATCGCAGCGTTGAATCACTGGAGCTTTCGCGAGGAGCCGCGTGCCATGGTGGCTTCTGCCAGCGTGGGCGTGCTCAGCTATGCGCTGCTGGCGCTGGTTCTGCCGCAAAAGCAATTCCTGCACGACCTCATCTGCAGCACGAAGCTCGTGACAGAGGTGCGCCGAGCGCCTTGACCGTCGCATGGGCAAGGCACAATCGCCGCCCATGACCAATCCATTCAAAGGGCGCACCGGGCTGGACCGGGTGATTCGCGCCACAGGCTATTCATTCGAAGGGCTGAAAACGGCCTACCAAGGTGAAAGCGCCTTTCGCCAGGAAGTCTGGCTTGCCGTCGTTCTGATTCCATCGGCCTTCTGGGTCGGCCGCAGCTGGGTCGAAGTAGGCTTGCTGGTGGGCGCAGTGCTGCTGGTGATGATCGTCGAACTGCTGAATTCAGGCATCGAAGCGGCGATCGACCGCGTGTCCTTCGAACTGCACGATCTGTCCAAACGCGCCAAGGACCTGGCCAGCGCCGCCGTGTTTCTGTCGCTGGTGCTGTGCACCGGGCTCTGGGGGGCTGCGCTGTGGCATCGGTTCCTGTGAGCACGCTGTCCCTGTGTGTTTACTGCGGTTCGCGCCTAGGCAGCCAGCCCGCGTATGAGGCTGCGGCCCGTGATGTCGGCAGGCTGATCGGCGAGCGCGGCTGGCAGCTGGTCTATGGCGGCGGCAACGCCGGCCTGATGGGCGTGGTGGCGAATGCAGCGTTGGCCGCGGGGGCACCGGTGGTCGGCGTCATTCCGCATTCGCTGATGGAGCGCGAACTCGGCCACCCGGGGCTCAGCGAGTTGCACGTCGTCGACACCATGCATGCGCGCAAACAGATGATGGCCGAACGAGCCGATGCATTCCTGGCCTTGCCGGGCGGCATTGGCACCTTCGAAGAGTTGTTCGAAGTCTGGACCTGGCGCCAGCTGGGCTACCACGACAAACCGGTAGGCCTGCTGAACGTCGGTGGCTACTACGATCGGTTGCTCTCGTTCATGGACTTGTCCGTGAACGATGGCTTTGTCGCACCACCGCAGCGCGAGTTGCTGCAAATCGCGAGCGACCCGGCCGAATTGCTCGAGCGACTCGCGCTACAGGCGCGGAGCGCCACGGCGCCGGACGACTACAGAAAAATCTAGCCGCAAAAAAGCCCGCACGCAGCGGGCTTCTTTCAATCAAACGGAAGACTCAGACAGCGGCTTCGTCCGTTTCGCCTGTGCGGATGCGAACCACTTGTTCGACCGCTGTGACGAAGATCTTGCCGTCACCGATCTTGCCGGTCTTGGCGGCCTTGACGATGGCCTCGATGCAGCGGTCCACATCGACGTCCTTCACCACCACCTCGACCTTCACCTTGGGCAGAAAGTCGACGACGT
>Ga0307515_10001548_pt1 | contig 51404 bp, 51 predicted proteins | sample 17_EM_MG_FD_194513 | JGI IMG/M metagenome (GOLD analysis project Ga0307515, IMG submission 194513) | Populus trichocarpa ectomycorrhiza microbial communities from riparian zone in the Pacific Northwest, United States - 17_EM | ecosystem: Host-associated > Plants > Roots > Unclassified | place...
TCTCTTCTTTGGATCTCGGCCCAGTACAAATGGCGTCGGCATGGGTTTTTACCACCAGCCAATGGAGGTGGAGTTTCCCCGTGCACCGGATCCGCCGAAAGGTCGCCATTGAGCTGTACCGATCGGTTGTGGGACTTATGGGTTCATACGATTGCGTACGTAGGATGATTGTTTCATTCTTTGTTTCCCTTTCCTTTCCTTTTCTCTTGTACCGTTTATGCAGCCCAGGAGGTCTGCGCCTAAAGAGAGGGATAATGTAAGGGCGGCACGTGACCCAGGTCCGGGTAACGGCCATTCTATATAGTCAGCTCGCCACGAGACTTAGATGTCTCGCGATAATCTTACCTATACACATATATTTACTATCATTCGAGTCCACGTTTGCAACCGTATACCATAATTACCATACGTATGCCTATAAGGCCGAACGCTGGCGTACATGCCCTTACAACATTACCATTCTTTCTCTACGCCTGTATCTCTTCTCTGTGTACCATATTGTCTCGCTCTTCCATTAACTACTGCATAATTGTTGTGAACGGGATTCTGCAGACACGGCCCAGATGAATGCATGAAAGGGAATTTTTGCTTACGATATTGTCTTATCAACCGTGAACCCAGCTGCAGCATCATAATACAATAGAATATCGTGAAAATACATGTGTTCTTCCAGCAGATATACCACATATGGAGCTTCATATTTCTCCTCGCTCGATAAAAACCTCCAGTATGAACCCTTGCAACTTAGCCGTCACTCACAAGGTCCCAACCAGATCCATCGAGTACTGCGGATTCTCAATGCTGCTCCAATTTCTATGCTATGCGGTCACCCCAAATGCTCAAACTTGCACACGTAATGACTACCTCTAGAGGAGTCATATGCAGGGGCTCATGTTTTCATACAGGTTCTCAGTGCTGAATTTGTGGCCAGCACCAAGGGTTAGTTGATGTCGCGAGTTATCTTCCGCTGCATCTGGTTCCATGTGCGTTGGCTTCAGCCAATCTCCAATTCTTGCATCCGTACAGAGTGTTGTTCATAGGATTTGCTAACATTCAGCATTAGGAATCCATCTATTCCGGCGCACCTGACAAGGAGTCCATCTATTCTGGCGCCCCTAACAATATCCGAAATGGCAACACGGACTGCCATCGACGATATACATAGAAACCGTTGAAGTGATCTTCCTAGAACCCGTTCATGGGGCGCCTCGAATTGCATCCTCCTCGACTATGTGCAAATTCTTCCACCATTCATCCCGTTATTGTGATGCATTGAATCTTATATTTCCTGCTGATACACTCTCTCCCACATTCTCCAACTTTAGATCTTTGTTACAGCAAATGGAACCTATGCCCACCCAGGTGAGGAATCGCTATTCATAGAATAATCAAGAAGCACACCTAGAGAGTGCACTCGCTTTCAAGAAAGCAGCCAATCTTCATTGTCCATCAAATGGTTGCCTTCCAATTATCTGCCTTCAAGCATCGTATTGCGGATGATGACTGATATCCCGGATTCCAGTAATGAATCAGGCTAACGAGACCGATCACCAGATCGATGATGACGACAGTGAGGACACCAGCGAGTCCACCTTATCATCCGACATCGAGGAAGACTATTTGGATCATCAACAGCAGGTCCTTCATCTAGGTCAGGCGCGCCGGGGCAGGTCATTACGCACTACAAGGGTTTCACTGCCAAAGGAATGGAGCTGTGCCGATACTGTCATTCCACGCCCTCCGCATCCAAATTCCTGAAATCTACCTGTGGCAATGGCACCACCACTGCTCAAACGCCAAAAGTCATCCCTCATCAACAAATTATCCTAGTCTGACCGTGCACCATCCGCCCAGGCACTGGTACTTCCCAACAAGTCTAGTGGTGACCAGAATATTCCACAACCCAAGGCCAGTAGTGATCAGAACATTCCCCAACGCCAAAAGGCTACTTGTTAGGTAGCAAAGAGGTTCATGGAGGCAATCGTATTCACGAAGACTTCTTGGCCAACAATATCTGATGACAAGTAATCGATGGTTGAAGAAGATTGGAAACTACCTATTGAAGCCCAGGATTGTCAGTGGGCATTAGCAGGTGCACCTGTAGGTACATCATCTGTGTTTCAATTGCCCAGTGGTCCATCTCTCAAAATAGATCCGCAAACACAAGAAGCTGTAAGTCTTGATTTCTGATTAATGCTCCTCCATCAGACGTAGGGATATTTACTACTCCTGAAAATATACATAGTAGAAACTGACTAGTAGTAACATTCGAGGATGGTTGGTAGATGGGGCACGTCGAACTGTTGTTTGTCTTTACCGGTTGGATGTGGGCTCTGAGACTGAGCTTCAGATCAAGGTTAAAGAGCTCCTGTTTGATGATGCTTACCTCTCAATTGTCGTCGATGATAAGAAGTCATGGTTCACCCAAATGGAAGTGCTTGATCCCATTTACCACCCATTTTTCTTCACCGCCAATAGCTTGGGGTGCCAGCCAACATCATCACAGTATTTCCAACCTCTTGCTCCTCAGACTTTAGTGCTGGCAGCCGCAGCTAATCATTGCGCGCTGTCTGAATACGGGAGTGGAAAGAAGGCCACAGTTATGTTGTCTCAAGATGAATATCGAGGTACATTTGGCCCATCCCCTCCTCTCAGCACTCCTCTATCCCATTCCACACTCTATACCCCCCTTTCCACACTCCTCAGCCCGGGATGGGAGCTCTTCAATTCCCACCGGTGCTCCTATAATGCATTCCGCACTCCTTACCCGCCATGTTTCAGCGCTCCTCCACTGGGATAAGCACTCCTCAATCTCATCAGTGCTCCTCTGACTGGATTGGTTTTCCTCTATGTCATTCCGGACTCCTTGACCCCCCCCCACTTTCGGTGCTCCTCAATTTCATTGCGCACTTCTTATGCCCACCTCTTTCCGCCCTCCTCAGCTTGGACTTGACCCTCCTCTTGTTCATTCCGCGCTTCTCCAACACCTTTTGTGTTACTCCTCTTTCCACACAACACTCCCCATTTCGGCGCTCCACTATTCCCCTGGTAGTTGTTCCCAATTTTCATCCGAATGTATCATATTGCCTCTCATACCCCCATTCAGATTCACAGCTAGGTAACATCTCATTACACCTTTGTTAGATATCACAGATTGAGCCAGACAACATTGGAATTCCATTTCATCCACTCGCCAGGAACGAATAATCAGCAAATACAAGGAGCGCCTTCAGCTTCTTTGGACCATTGATGAATTGTGTGTTCCTGCTTTCATTGGCCCGGATGAGATGGGAGAAGTAGCGGATGACATCGACAAAATGTTTGATTAATATATTTCGATCGCTTAGGTGGGTTACCGTTTCGGTGTACCTGCGTTTATGTTTGAATCTCTCGCCTTTTTCTTTCATTTCCTTAATGCAGCGTGGCAAAAAATACAATGTTGAAGAAGATGATGGCTAGTATGATTCAGAAGTGATAACGAACAATAATCCATGAATCATATTCACGGTTGAGGGAAGACAATTGCTCATGTACCTCAGAATAGTCTCAGATAACGCCTGCAGTCCTCCGAATGAATATCCATAAGAACCCAGGCATCTCTCACAGTTTGTTTGTAATTCCCGCATTGGTTCTGCGACACTCCCAGGTGCACCCAAAGATCTCTCCGGTGCTCCGACATGCTCCTAAACATATCCCAATCAATCCCATCGTACTCCTGTACCAGTCATCAGAGATCCCAGTCATTCCTGTACCTGTCATCAGAGATCCCAGTTCCTCTGAAGGCCGGCTGGAATGCCCTCCTAGGGTCTGATACTCTCCTGAAATTGACACTTCTAAGTTTACACTCTACATCCTCACAGACACTCCTGGAGGCTTCCAGATACTAAAATACATTTTGCTGGTGAAGCAATGAATTGAGCCATCTTTATCTCTTATGGTTCAAATGAGAGGAGGAGACAGCTTTCCTCACATACAATCTGCACTGTACTTGTTGAGTCTGCTGACATTTACGATTTTGTGGATTGTGATATGTACCTGTATTTCCAATTTAACTGCATTAGGACCATGGAAATAAAATGTCTTCTAGTGTCCAGCCCATGTGTATTGCAGCTTCCAGCAGGAGGGGTCACGGTTTGGGTACGGTAGCATCAGGTCTTAGTACTCAACATCATAAATTCACCGACTTCAAGCATGGATAGCATTGGAATCCTCTTTACTTCCACTGTCTGGCTATCTTATGCCTTGTGGAAGCAGTCCTGGTCATCTAGCAACAATACTTGTGGTTGGTCAACAAATGCTGTTCCTTTCAGCCTCTACATTGTGTCGTAGTATTGTCAGCCCACCACAAACCATACTGGAATATAGAGTTTCTATCCTAGCTCCAATGTAAACAGGCTTCGTTTGTTGGATGAGTACTTAGAAGGCTGGTATGTTCATTGTGCAAGTGGACATATAATGTTTCACAGGTCCTGATGGTAAGTAATGAAAAGCTGTAGATACCACGTAACCTGCTTATTCGAGATCACTGACAGCCTCTCTGTTTGTGGGTGAAACGCCCTTGACAGTAGCAGGATATTCGGTAATCGGTTACTCCGTTCTGCCCAGATATGTAGTGTAATGTGCATTCCTCTGTCACTAATGATCTCTCGTAGGTTAACATGAAGTTGTATTTTGGCGTCAAATAAGTAGTGTGCATGTTCTGTGGTGTCAGTCATCCCAGTGCAGGGTATCCAATGGGCTCGTTTGGACCAGTGGTCCAGAAATGTCTCAATGTAATCATATGATTTTAAAGATGTTGGCACATCAGAAAACAGATATACTGTCATGAGTTTCTGGCAGCTCCATGCAACTGGTAGCAGTTGTAGAAAGCACACAACATTCCCACCCTGTTGATTAACTCACACGCATGTGTTACAGCCTTATGTGTAGCTTTGCAATTCTTGTTCACATCCCCTGGCAGAAGAAGCACTGTCTCACTGAGAAATATGGTTTGGTTGCTCCAAAATACATCAGCAAAAACAAAATTTCCTTCATTAAATGTATTTAGTTTATTGTACCCACAAACTCAAAAAAAGTTGGAATTGAGGTTTCCCTGCAATGTGGCATTGCCGTACTGTTCCAGAGTGTTCTTTCATTCAGTGCGATGCTGTTTTCGAGGATCACGACCGGTGTAACCACCTGTGCGAATGTGACAACGACCACTTGATGAACAGTTCACACTATCTTTGGTTGGCTCACAGGTCATCTCTCCGCATACTATTACGTGACGCAATTTGAATTGTCCTCGCAATGATGGAAGTAAGCGCTCCATATCTTCATTGAAGCGAGTAGTTCTTGTTGTTATAAACTGTCCTGGCTTACATTGACCAATGATTGTTACGACGCAGAAGTGATTCACGATATGTAATTTGTTGATAAAAGTACATCAGCAACAGCTCCAGGTTCCGTCAGGAACACCCGGGTGTTCCAGACGGCTCTGATGGCTCTGACAGAACCTCGTACCTTCTGACGGGGAATTATCCACTACCCGTCGCCCAGGCGACGGGTCGTGTTGCATACGTACTCCTTCAGTTTGTCGTGACGTTTACACACCATCAGATGGACACGTGTGTTACACTCTTTGCAGGGGCTGCACTTATGCTGAAGCCATTTACACAATGCCTGGCAATGTTAAACCATACCTACTACTAATCGTTCAACGATTTTCAAAACTTATGCATTCAGTTTGTATCCTCATCAATGTATCTATGTATTTTTATAGCTATCTATCCCCACACAGTATATCTGGACTGGCAGCATGCAGTGATTGTCGGCAATTCGAGGTGCGCCTGAAGATGACGACGAATATGTACTTCCCGTTGCTCAGTCCACCTTGGTTACCCCTGTATCTCTGTACACCCGCCTTCGCTCATTAACGATGTACTTGGAGGCCGTGATCGAGCTAGTTAAGAGATGCACTTGGAGGCCGAGATCGAGTGAACTCAGAGATGCACTTGGAGGCCATGATAGAGCGAGTTTGGAGATGCACTGGGAGGCAGTGATGGAGCGAGTGGGGAGATGCACTTTGAGGCCGGGGTCGAACGAGGTTGGACGGGCACTTGGAGACCGAGATTGAGTGAACTCAGAGATGCACTGGGAGGCCGTGATTGAGCGAGTTTGGACATGCACTTGTAGGCCGAGATCGAGTGAACTCAGCGATCCACTCCGAGCTGCGATCGAGCGAGTTTAAAGATGCACTTGCAGCAGGCTATGATTGAAGGAGATTAGAGGAGTACTTGGAGGTGGTTGATCTAGAGGCGGTCGATGGGAGGCGCGCCAGGTGCTCAGACTGAATTCATCAGTTAGTTAACTCGAAACCGTGGGAATTGGCTCTTATGGAATCATGAGAATGAATGGACGACAGACAATCTTAGGTGTATGCTGTGCTCGGTATATGCTGCACTCGGCGTATGCTGCACTCGGCGTATGCTGCACTCGGCGTATGCTGCACTCGGCGTATGCTGCACTCGGCGTATGCTGCACTTGGCGTATGCTGCACTCGGCGTATGCTGCACTCGGCGTATGCTGCACTTGGTGTCAACTCATGATGATGGCATGGAGAGATAGAGAGGGATCACTTAACTTTGTGTTCTTGCAATGATGGTAGAGTTGTGGACAAGGAAGAGAGAGATGGGGGATGAAGATGAGAACGATATGGAAGATCTGAGCGGACCTGAGAAATCCGGGGTACAACTTGCCTGATTGGGATTAGATGACCTCGTATCGGTGTTATTACGCGCAGGAGCGGGACTCGTACCTGCCATATCGGGGATGGTCAATTGACTCGCACACGAAATTCTCCTAAGTCCTAGTTTCTCATGATCATTTCCCCCATCTCCTCTGATCTGTCTCTTTCATGTGCTAAACTCTACCATCACCTAAGAACACGAAGTTAAGTCATCCCTCGCTATATCTCCATGCCATGATCATGACTAAACACCGAGTACAGCATACATCAAGTACAGCATCAACCCAAGATCGACAGTCTCCCACTCCCAGCCAGTTTCCCATCTCGCAGCGGATGTTGTTGTACTCAACTCTCAATATTCCCACGATTGCAAGTTAACCAATGAATAGAGTCTCAGCTGTAGTAGCGCCTCCCTCCAAATTGACCGTTTCCGGGTACTCCTCCAATCTCGGTTGATCATAGCGTGCAAGTGCATCTCCAAACTCGCTCAATCACGGCCTCCCAGTGCATCTCTGAGTTCACTCAATCTAGGTCTCCAATTGCATCACCATCCTCGCTCGATCATGGCCTCAAAGTGCATCTCCAAACTCATTCGATCACGGCCTCCCAGTGCATCTCCCAACTCGCGCTATGACGGCCTCCAAGTGCATCTCTGAGTTCACTTGATCTCCGCCTCCAAGGGCATCTCTCAACTCGGTCAATCACGGCCTCCAAGTACATTGTTTATGAGCAATGGCGGGTTTACAGAGATACAGGGGTACCGAAGGTGGACTGAGCGACAGGGAGTACATATTCGGGAGACCCTGGGGTAGATAGTCATCATCTCATTGTCATCTCATCTGGATCCACACAATTGCGTGGATTCTCACAGCCGGGTGGTATCATATCTTCTCACTTTCTACCTAAGCTACTGCAGCTAGAACAGTTCTTTCTCACGAATCCCGTTTGTGCTCTCAATGGGCGTCTCCAGATGCTTCTCCGATTATGCTCGACTACCATCTGTGGCCAGATTGAGCGTATGTATATATATAGAGATACTTGAAGAATGCAAGCCATATTATGAGGTAGCGAATCTTGTGACTGTAACAAAGACGAATATGACAGACGAAATGCCTCGTGCTTATGGTCAGAGTTGGCCACAACGCCACAGTGCTCGTGTACAATGGGAAACCGACAGAGCGAGAAGAAACACCGAATCTTCAATCGGAGGGCGATATGGAACGCGACGCATCGTATCGGTGCCAGGCGCGGAGCAATCTGCCACTGGGGTATCTCTGACAGCCCGGACAGACCGTGTCCACTCTGACGACGCCATTCCGCCCGGACGGAATTGTTTGTTGGTGATGTACATCATTACCTTCCAGTTCAACTGTCGCAGGAGGATTGTGCATCATCGCAATTATGATTTCACGCATTTGAGATCAGACATCAGTAAACTATCCGTTCTATTACATTAACTACTATTATGATATATCGACGAAACCAAGAATGAAATAGCACACAAAGAAAATCTTATATCCGATCACTGACACTATTCCTAACCTCCAAGCGACGTTCCACCCTCCACAATCGTACTTCCATCGACTAATGCCAATTTCTCAAGACTGCTCATGTTCGTGATGCTGGTGATGTCCTTCCTGTTGCTGTTGCTGTTGCTGCAGAGGACGGGCTGGTTGCTCCTGGCTATGGCAGACCCACCGATAGGCAGAACAGCTAAGAATCACATGCTTGCTTCAGTAGCAGCAACAACGCTGTGGAGACAATGAAAGGAATTGTCGGGCTGCTCTATCATCTCTTCCGGTATGTAATCATGGAAGTACTCATCATAGCTGCCCTGATCGTTGTTGTTGCATATACAGGTCTCAGCTGGAAATTGGTTCGGTATGTCCAGAGCGGAGAAGTCATCGGTGGCCAGAGTGGATATGTATTGTATGGCCGGAGACAGTGATGTCTCGTATGGCCGGAGACGGAGAAGACTCGTATGGCCGGAGACTGTGATGTCTCATATGGCCGGAGAAAGGGATGTCTCATATGGCCGGAGACGGTGATGTCTCGTATGGCTGGAGACAACTGTTGACTCTGATACAGGCTGATGGCTCTTAGCTGTACTTGCACTCTCATATATATTGGCCTGGTGGCTCTCTGAGACAGAATACATTCAAGCTTCTCTAGCATCACAATTTCAACCGGTTATGAGCCCGGCTATTGCTACTATCTATCAATCTCACGATCTTCCCTACAATCTCTTTCATGATCTTCAAAAGAGCCTCAAGAATCCAAAACCTCATCATCATAGCAACAACCGCATAAACAGCAATTAAAACTCAACACCACGATCTCGCAATGTCTTCCTCCGATCCCACCTTCCACAAGACCAGGTGGGGCAACATTCCTAAGCTCCCTCACGCCAACTACGACACATGGAAAGACAGCATCATATTCATCCTATCAGCCATGAGAGTGTATGCAATCGTTAGCAGAGATGACTCTGAACCGCAGCCTGCTGATTTTAACCACGAAGACAACTATGATCAATGGAAGGCTAAGGAAGCCGAAGCTGCATTAATGATCAAACTTTTCTTTTCTCCTGAAGTACGGCGTATCTTCAAGGGAATGAGAAACACTCTCGAAGTTTGGAATACGCTAAAATCCAGCTTGGACACCACCGGATCTTCTATCGGCAGACAGGACATCCTCCGCCAGTTCGGTGCTTACCAACATAAGGAGGATGAACCACTTCAAGCATACTTCACCAAGCTCAGTAACTACCGCATACAACTGGACCATACTGACGATGCTATCACCTATTGAGATTTCCGCACGCCAAGATTCATATCAATGCCATCACTGTATGCGACGATATTGATGGTCCTAATGCATAGAAGCCCCTTACCTACACCCGAAAAGGCCATGCACAATCTCTTGGAAGAAGAAACAACAGCCAGCCTCAACAAGGACCTCAGATATACATCCACGGGGGCCGCCCTTACTCACAACATGGCGGCTACCATGGCGAAGGTGGTGGGCGTGGTCGTGGTGGTTGCAGAGGACGCGGTGGATGTGGTGAATACAGTGGAAACGGTGGATTGGGAGACAGCCACAACAGTAAGTGCACTTATTGCAAAATTGACAGCCATTCTACAGATGCATGCAGAAAGCGCAAACGCACCCAGGAGGGAGGAAACAACGGAAATAATGAACACGTTTGCTTCCAATGCAGTCTCCCAGGCCACGCCAAAGTTGGTAGCGTATCCTACAAATGTGTGAAGGAGTGGTGGAAAGTGAAGAAAGCCACTGCTACAGCAGCCCTCGCTATAACTGGAGACTGGAATCCCTTCTGACATACCGCCTGTGCTCTCGCCACTGCTCCGAAATGAGTGATTGATTCCGGAGTGTCACACCATATGTGCAATGACCGCAGCAGCTTCTCCACATTCAAAAACCTCTCACTTTCTATAGTAATTGAACTCAGAGATGGCAATTCAATAACTACCATGCATTATGGCTTCGTTAACATCATACAGGGCTATCAAGTCAAATCCCTCAATACTACTACATTTCGACATTCCCTTCTATCCATCAACCAATTGGATTTGGGCAGGTATATGGCTATATTGTGGGACGGATTATGTGCCATTACTTTGCCATCTTCCTGTACTCTCGCCGGAGAACTAGTCAATGGCATCTATATCATCATTACTGCGACCGCACTCCTATCATCGACTACCAAAAGCGGGAGAATGAGAAAGAGAGCCAGCTCACTTGCAAGAGTAGTAATCAATGAACCTACAATCTAGTCTTCAGAGTCACTTACGATCACATCTACAAGTGCACCTGCTTCCTCTGTTCCCAGTGCACCTTCGACTGCCGTAACAAGAACCACGCACAAATCTCTCACCGTCCCAGAGTCAACACTATGGCACTGACGACTCGCCCAGATGAATCCTACAGCCAGAAAGTCTCTAGTTCAGGGATATACACACGCTGACTCAATGTGCACAGTCTGCATCCAGGCCAAGCACAAACAAAGGTTCATCGATGTGCCAGTCAAGCGCACTACGAAGCGCTTTGAACTTGTATATTCGGATGCGTCTGCTCCCTTCTCCACACCGACCTTCGAAGACAATCGATATTATATAGTATTCATCGATGACTACACGAGGTACACATCCGTATGGCAGCTCTCGAATCCGCAACCAGTGACCTGGACCTCCGCCTACCAGTCATTTCAGGCCTGCGTAGACTTAACGGGATACGAGATCAAGCGATTCCGGTGCGATATTGGACACAGAGAATATGACAATTTGACCTTCCAATATTACCCCGTGGCTTGCGGTACAACATACGAGCCATGCATGCCGTACGCTCACCATAAGAATCGTGTTGCCCAACGCCTGATCCGTACAATCACCGAAAATGCCCGGGCAATTATGATTGACTCCCAGGCTCCAGTTCAGTTTTTGGGAGAAGCAGTTAATACCGCAGTCTATCTCCATCACAGATCACCAAATGAAGGGCTCAAAAGAAATGACCCCGATGCCTATCAAGCACCACACAACATACCATACGAGATGCTGCATGGATTTGGATAACCTACGCACCACGCCAATGGTACCAAGCTATTGTATCAAGCTTCTCTCCACAACCAACCCCGATTGGGATGTAATGCCGGCAGACTCATCCCCGAAGTACAATGCTGACGCAGATTTAGCCCGAGATCAAAGCCCTGCATGGTGGTAGGCTACACACAGCGCTCGAAAGCGTTGCAGAGGATATGGGATCCCGACATCCACAAGGTGAAAGCCCAATCAGTAGTCATCTTCAACGAAGAGAGAAATGCACACATGTCATGCCTGCATGAGAGCAATGCAATCAATACCGATATGTTTGGACTACCACAAGACGAGAAATAGATCAAGAAAATAGATCCTGGAGATGAGCCTCTCCGAAGACATGATAGTCAACCTAAGCAGTTATATGAGCGAACCACATCTCACATGCATGAAGCTTCTAACGAGAAAGCAGAGAACGCCCACAGCCTCCGCCTCCGCCAAGAGGATCGGACCACCCAGCATTCAGCAGCAGTTGCAGAGAACCTCCCCCACAGCTGGTGCCTCCGTAGAAAGGATCAGACTGCTTGGCGCTCCGCAGCAGCAATCAACAAATCAAGCCAAGTAGAGCCAGCAGCTGCAGCTGCAGCTCCAGCTTCGCCGATAGGGAGTCATGTCACAACAAGTCAAGGTAAAACCTCAGCAGAAGCATTAATGACATCCGCAACAGATCCAGTCACCTACGCAGAACCTATGGAAAGCCCTCAACGAGATCACTGGAAACGAGCAACTGAGGAAGTAAGCACATCGATCCTGCTCAATACCACCTGCTCCACGCTCAACTCTCGGGAAGCACGGCAACTGCAAGTTAAGCCAATTGGCTCTAAGTGGGTTTATAAGACTAAGCCCAATTCTGATGGGTCACCACGGTACCAAGCACTGCTAGTCATAAAGGGATACAAGCAGTTGGATTTCGGTGAGTCTTATGCCCCAGTTGGGAAGCTAACTACACTTCGGTATCTCATCTCTCTCATCGGTAGATATGGATGGAATATGGACCACTTGGATGCAGTTGCCGTCTTCCTAAATCCCGAAATGGATGATGAAGATATCTATATGACTCTACCCGAAGGATGGCCAGAAGGTCTCAACGCCCCCAAAATCATTGTCAGACTCAGAAAAGATCTCTATGGTCATAAACAAGCTCCGCGGTTACGGTACGACGATATCAATGCCTTTCTACTCTCTCTTGTGTTCACACCATCCTCAGCCGATCCCAATCTCCATCTCCGCAGCGACGGTATTCTGATACTTCTGTATGTCGACAATGTCTCCATCTCGTACCCGGAGGCTGCTACCAAAGCCGTGATGGAAGTTAAGGTGAGACTCTCAGAGAAGTAGAAGATCATGCACCTCGGCCTAGCACGCCAAGTCCGCGGCATCGAGATACACAGCGATGGGGCTGGGGTCAGTCTCGGTCAGAAAGCCTCTCTCACCACAATCCTCAGACTATTCGGCATGGAGCATACTCATGGTGTCTCGACGCCCATGGACCCCAATGTATAGTTGGACTTGGCCGAGGATCAGGGGGAGAAGGAATTGGATGATATCACAGACTACCAGGCAGTCATGGAATCACAAATGTACACAGCACTTGCAGGTCGGCCAGATATCTCGTATGTGGTCGCTGCTCTTACTGGTTCCAATTTGCCGCCATTCACCAGCCATCTGACCGCTGCCAGGAGAGTCCTTCAGTATCTCAAATTAACAGTCGATTTTCGCCTACACTTGAACCGCAACGGCATGGATGTAGACATCGGCAATTGTCTCATAGGGTACTCAGATTCTGATTGGGTCGATAACAGCGTGGACCGCAAATCTCAGGGAGGCCATGTGTTTCTTACCAGCAATGGAGCTATCTCGTTGCAGTCTTGAAACCAAAGTCACATCGCCATTTCAACTTTTGGGGTCGAATTCATTGCATGCTCAGCGGCCTCTAGAGAAGCGAAATGGGTACTTCAGTTACAGAACGACATTCAAAACAAAGACTCACCACCGTGGCCAATTGACTGCGATATTCAGGGTACTCTCACTCTGATCACCATGGGAATCATCAAAGTTCAAATTGAGCACATTGGCGTTTGCTATCACAACAGTGGCCATCTGCATAGACGACGAACAGTCAACCACGCCTATGTACACACAGACGAACATGTGGCAGATATACTCATGAACGCACTTACTACAGATAAGCATACGAAATTCACAAAAGCAATGGGTTTATGGTAACTGGAGGTCAATTGGAGATTGTGAGAAAACTGATTTCTTTGTTTATATGCATGGCCATCATCTGGCGATGGTAGTGCTCTTTCCCTGCGCACTTGCCATGCAGGGTTTTAAGGAGGCTACTATGGGCATCATTTCTTTGTTTGATGTTTGTTTTTCTTGCTCCATGAAGCGTAGCAAGAGGGGGGAGTGTTGCATATAGAGGTCTCAGCCGGAGATGAGTCTCGTATGGCTGGAGCGGAGATGTCCTGTATGGCCTGAGCGGAGATGTCTTGTATTGCCAGAGACGGAGATGTCATGTACAGCTGGAGACGGAGATGTCTCGTATGGCCGCAGAGGGTGATGTCTTGTATGGCCGGAGACAACTGTTGACTCTGATACCTGCTGATGGCATTCAGCGGTACTCGCACTCTCATATATATTGGCTTTGTGGCCCTCTTAGAGAGAATACAATTAATCTTCTCTAGCATCACAATATCAACAGTTGTGTGGTTGTGCCATCGCTGGGTCCATACCAGTAGAGTGGATCCTTCCATGAATCATGCTGCGAATATTGCCTACCTTTTCGCCATGAACACATGGTAAGGAAGAACAAAGATCCAAGTCGAGACGACAAATTTCATCTGTGCATCCATTATTAAGCATGTGATTAATGTTTGTGGTATCGCAATTACATTTTGCTCCACCACCTGGACCAACCTCTGTGGGCACCCTAAAGTCAGCTGTGTCCCAGGCCAACACTCAATCGTGGATGGCCATTGTGGTTTGTGCAATGAATGTCGTGTTGATTGTATCGATCAATGATCTATCTTTCATTGCCATCTGTCGTATGGTATAGAAGTATGTCCGATGAATAAGATCCCCAATTTCAGTCACTGCAAATCGAAACTTGCACTCCTAAATGGATTGGCAAGACAACGATTGAACAAGAAGTGAACTTTGAACTTACCTTACGAACATTTGTGGGGCATGTTAACCTGTTCTTGCCCAATAGCCAGTCTACTATTTTCCAGGACTCTATAGATGACTGTGTTTGAAATCCATAAATAGAGTCGATGGAGGTCTTGCAGTGGAATACCATTGCCGCACATGAACAAGTAATCATTGGGAGAGCCTGATGGACAATGTCAGCGATGAAAACAATTGTCGAGATGATTCATTTAACACCAACATGGAGGCATGTGGAGGGTCTGGGTTTCTATGGGCTGGATCAATCCTGGCGATTTCCACATACCACCAACTACGAATCTGGGTGGGCTTCACCGCATTCATGGCAGAGGGATTCGCAAACATTGCATAATTGATAGCGATAGGATTCACCCAAACCATGACTATCGCCGGAATGCCTGACAGCATTGTCTTGCATTAGATCCTGCGCCGACGATGAGGCCTGTCACATCGTCAACAAAGGGCTTGTATTGCTACAGATGCCCTGCTTTCCATGCAACCAATTGCTCACCGGCTTCGTTTGAATCCTTCCTGTAGTAAATATATACACTAATGGGCGGATTTAATAATTCAAATGCTTAATCGGATATTTCCTTGCATGCCAGCGGCGCAGGCTCGTGTTTATCATCCTCCTGCCAGACAATATTGACCTCCGGATGCTCAGGATGAAGTGGTTGCAGCGACATGGGAACTGATTGAGTTCCCGCGACTCGTGTAGCAAGTGTTGACGTGAACAACACTTTCGATGGCCAGTTGCCCATTGCTTTGCTGGATGGTCGCAAAAGAGGCTTGTAGTCGGATTCTGAATTGTCATCATGACGATCATTGAAATTGTCAGGTATCATGCTGACATCATCATCGAGATCTTTGTCGTGGATTGATCATCTGCTTCTCCTGGTTCCAGAATGAATAGGAGGAGGAGGTGAAGTGTGGCGCCAACTGGTCATGATTCAAAAAGGCGGCGAGTGGTAAGTATGGAAGAATTTAAGCAGTGACTAATGGAAGTGCGAATGAACCTAGAGCAAATGAATGTGAGCATTGTGTAAAGAAAACAAAGCATCGAAATGATAAAAAGCATTGTCGTGATTCGTCTTTTTATCCTGTCAACGATTCCAGGATCTTGGCTTGTCCCACCACCCACACTTCCAACTCTTTGGATAGACGGGAACTCGGAACAAAGAATGGCACGTGAAATGTATGCCACAGGGTTGTTGAATGGCTTCTTTTGAGGAAAATTGTTAACGTAATGAGCTAAAGAGTGTTCGAGTCTCATTCATCATTCGGGCTAGCCTCTGCTGGGTGCCGATAGCAAACTACCAATTACATGTTAGCAATACATGGAGTCCTATCACTGCCACTATGCCTTTCCGAAAAACACACATCTCAATGATTAATCTCAACATCATGTACTCTCAACACAGCCCTTCAGGCATGAATCTGACTGATGTATTAATAAAATAAACAAACCACCAAAAACAGACCCAAACCCTCACCAAAAAACTCCAAATTATCACCCATCCATCCACCCTCCAAAGTGCCAGAAATATACCCTCCCACAAAGTAAATCCTTGAACAACCGTCCAGCCTGTGCATTCCATCCTCACAACGACTAATTTGCAGCTGGGAGGCTGCTTGTACGCTGCCTATTGGCCAAAGAGCCTGCAGCGGGAGAATTCAAAATGTGATCGTGCTCGCGTAGCCAAGCCACATGCTCATCAGCAACAAGGCTTTGCTCATCATCGGCAACAGGACCAAGAGCACGGTTTTGGATGATTTCAAGGCATCGCTGCAGTCTGATAATCCTCGTTTGAAGCTTCCATTCAAACGTTTGGAAGCCTGAATTTGTTGTTGGGACAATTCGTGGATTAGGGTGCCATGACCCACAATCATCATCCAATTCCTCCCCAATAACGTCGATCATATCCTGGGCTCAAGGTGGGAGGATGTCATCGATAGGAATGTAGGTGCCACCAGTATGCATAGGCATCTGGGCACCGGCTGTGCTGTAGGCGTGTTGGCCACCATATATGAAGCGAAACAGCATTGAGTTGTTTAATTTCATCACTGCCTTTACCCATCCGGCAGCAGTATTGTTAGCGAAGATTGTGGTACCATTACGGGCCTATGGACCACCATCTCCATCAGGCTCCTCCTGGCTGCCCCAAACACCTCTAGTTTTCTGGCTGGGGTGTGGCAGACCGGGGATTGCAGTATTCATGATTGACACAATGGTCATATCAACAATTGATGTAACTATCGGAAGTATCGATTCATCATCCCCAGGCCTGTGTGATGAGAATAGGCGAGTACTGTATTCACCCACCCTCTTCCCAGCAATGTTGTGAGCCACATAGCCGATGGTAATGCTGGATGGCTCGCCCAGGAAAAAGGTCAACGCATCGCAATGCACAATTATCGGCGAAGACCTGTGACCCGAGGTTTCTACTTCGTCGTTATCTGTATCTACACATGATCAGGCAGATCAAAGGAAGCATCATGGCGATGATATACCAAACACCATGCACGTGTTTCCTCTTCTCGGTCGAGGTATTTTCGAGCCAATTCTTCCTTTCGCGAAGGCCAACCTCCATGAGCTCGTCCAGTGCTTCCTTGACTTTCTGAGCATTGAGGTTAGTCTTGTCTACCATGTACCATTTCGAAAGCGGCTATTTAGACGCCAGATCACTGATTCGACTAATGCAACGATTGATTAGGAGATCCCATCGCTTGGGGCTGGTGCCTTGCTTGTTGATGATGCTGATGGACTGGGGAATCTCCCACATGCACGCCCTCACTATATTATCTATCCGTTGTGCTGTCAACCCACCCGCATTGTGCCCAATACCCATGGTGTCAGCTGCACATTGGCCAACTCCAACACTGGTGTTCTCGGCCCAGACATGGACTTGTAGAGTTGGCATCTGGATTGTATCAGCTACTGCGACGACCAATTCCAGCAACCAGAAGGCATCACATGACATTTCAGGTTCTGGATGGTGGTCAATGATTGAGTGGTGGATAACAAATGCTTGTTACTCTAAACAAGCGTCCGAAGTGTTGGATATATAATCAAGGGTAAAGCGATGCGGTAGCAGAGGTGAGGAGGGGGTGTCGAAGCTTCTGGAGACTGCAAGGACAGTGGGCAGGCTAGGTGAATATATTCATTGGCTTGGAGGGTTTTCTTGATCCGGCAACATCATCTTGGCTGCAATTCAGATAGGAAACAATTTGCTTAGCAGCAACTAAGCGCCCTGATTCGTCGACTGAACGCTTAAGTTCATCATAAAGACAACTTAAAGCATGCTCTGCACTCCTATCTCATTTGCTGGTCCTTGCTCTAGTTCTTGTACCCTGTGATCACGTTGCTGGGTCGGTATCTAAGGCAAATACATGGTTCATGTTTGTCACGAACTTAACAACAAGTCACAACCATAAATCAGACAATAGGCGTAGGAGGGTCTTGTGAGGGCGCAATACATTTGCTGTGACGAGATGAATGCAGATGCGGTATGGGTTTAGAGATTAAAGGGATGTTGAAATTGAGAGGCCAATTGAACACTTTGCAAACGTGAAATGGAGGATGAGAGAAATTGTACGACAGTGGTAGGACCTGTGTTTGGAAAATGTCAATTGAGTTGCGGCTTTTTCCGTGGACCAGCTGGCATGGAATGGCATCAGTAGCTAAAAGGGCGTCGAGTCGCTTCTTACCATTCTTGCAACATTTCAATTGGCTAATGAAACATGGATAATTATCAACAGTGTCTTTACTGCTCGAAGACATACTCCTACATTGGCGTTCCCATCACTTACCTCTGTCACGACCACCACAAAAGGATAGTATACGTATGAGCCAAACAACTGCCAGACGATGGTTTTGTGATCGAGCACGATAGTATTCTACTTCTATTCATTCACAAACCGCATTGCGACCCATTTCTTCACCCTTCTGAGGACGATTTCAGCGATACAGCACTTGACTGCGAGAAGGCGTCTATCGATCCAGAGCAACCTCCAGTTTGGACTGGTATTGATGGTACTCCACACTTGGATAACCGTCTAGCCGGCAAGCCGATTAGTAATGGGTATTTCGATAACTTCGACGATGAAATTGATCTCTGGTCACTGTTGTGTTGCAAGGCGTAGTATCGATTTGCGCACTGGTGTGTTTAGCACATCTTGAGCAGAGCTGATATCAGCGTGCTTTCCAGGAACCCCACGATGGCAACTGTCAGCAACTTCCCTTCGTGCCACACCTGGTTCAAAAGGTTGAATGACATGTCCTACGCGATGGGCATCGAATCTTGGAAATCCGGCAAAGTGGGTTACAATTGTTTGGCTGATCCAAACAACCTTTGCGACAATGATTTCACACGTTTCTTTTACTGCAATCCTGTTGAATGCATTGAGTTGCTGATGCATCAGCCTGCATTTGGGTAACATATGTCGTATGATCCAGCAAAGGAATTCGATGATGCTGAGGAACGTATCTACTGACAGGTGCAATCAAGCAACTGGTGGTGGAATGAACGGGTACATTAGTTGAATTTTGTCATAGTTGTGATGATTTCGACTGCTTCAATAGCTACTGCAGCCACTTGGAGCAATGATTGTCCCTCTATTCAGAAGTTCAGATCAGACACAGCTTACAAACTTTTCTGGCGACATAATGGGATGGCCAGTAGATTTGAGTCTCCGAAACATCGACTCACCGATTAGATCAAAGCATTTGAATCTCACATGCATCGTTGTTGCCCTTCTTCTCGTTCCTCCGGAATATCACCGTAAAGGAAATGGAAACAGAACCGCTGCGAAGGAACAACAGATCCACAATCGAGACGTTTTGAGTAATCGCTTTAAGCTTGTTTTTCATCCTCTTGACGCGCTTTGCAACACTGTGAAGCTTATGCTTTGTGCGGAGGGACCGATTCGGCAATGTTATCCTGTCAACTGTGCATGGACGGCTGACTACTTAGACAACATTCACTTGCACTCAGTTAAGCAGCCCCATTGCCCTGTGTGCGGAGAACCGAAATCTTCATTGGGAGATGGGAATTCATCGTTGTGGCAATTGAGAGTCAATTGGCTATACTTCCAGAAGATGATACTCAGGACTCAGGGAGATGAGACGGAGAGACGGGATGAAAGACAATATCTGCAAGATCGAGTGGTTGGAACCTCAGAAGGTAACTTTTGGAATATGAAATGTATCCCTCAGACGGCTATTATCGTACCCGATATTCTTCACACCGTCAATCTCGCCATGCTTGAGCGTTTCATGAACCGGGTAACATCCTTCCTCAAGCGACATTCCAGGATCGACAAACTCGACATGCTCTGGGTGGCGATGCCTCCATATGCTGGCTTTACTCGATTCAACCTGCCATATAGCGAGGTGATGCCCTGGAGTAGTAGAGAGATGAAAGCACTCGGGAGTGTGATTGTTCCAGTTTTCGCGGTGACTCTTTTAAACTTTTTGGGGAGCCAAATGATTCCCTTCACAGAAGCCCAATTGTTCGTCAAAACTTAATGTATTTTCACCTTATGGCACATTACTGGTACCATACTGAGGCCACAATCAAGTACTTGGAGAATTATCTGGAGGAGTTTCATTGTGACAGGTATGTTTTCAGTCAATTCCGCGCCAGTACATCTACATAGAAGGTCTTGGAAGCCTTGAAAATGCTGCTTAGTTCGGACAAACAAGAGGAACGGGAGAGTGACCCTGTTTGCAACAATCCTTCTGCGGCTGCAAAGTGTAGTCCCATTGATGAATATACAGCACAGATGAAGTCAGAAATTGCACAACATCTTGTCAACAAATCAGATTTCACCTTTGTGAAGATGCATCTCCTGAACCACTTCGCTGACCATATCCGCCAACTTGGCAACCTCTAAAATGTAAGCTCACAACTCCCAGACATGGCAATGATGACTCATAGACAAGTGTACCGACAATCGAATCGTCATGAGGCCGGCTTCGAGATTTCGCCAATGAAAGCCCCAAAAAAGATGATTCAGTATCGAAAGCTGGATGCAAATGCTGTAAAACAATATCACGACAATGATATGCCTCCAACCAATGTGCCTATCAAGGGAATGATGAAAAAACGAGCGACCAGAAATCAAGACCCTTGATGACTTGGCCGAGTGGTGTGCAATGCCAAAAGCGGAGCTACACAATCACATTGCTCAGTGTTTCAAGAGATTTGCCGACGTCACAGACTACGTCGATCGTGATCGGTATTTCAGTCATCTCAATGATGTGAAACACATCTGGTACAACTCAGTAGCAATTCCGGTGACATCTTTTCAATGTGACAAGCAAACAGTTCATGTGGTTCATTGCACTGGGTCTACATGGCGGAGAAAGCATAAGCCACCAAGACATAATACACTGCTTCTCTGGATGGGGATGAGTCTGGTTGGCGACTTTAACTCGAGTGCTGGATGCTTTCCGGCACAGTTGAAGTGACCTTTCATCATTGAGGATGCTTAATCGAACGTTACAGGGCTTCTTGCCTTGGTTTGAACCTTTGGAACTGGGCGGATACGTGAGACCACTGTTATGGTGATTGCCGAGGGGAGGCATCAACCTCCTATGCAACCCTTGCACAATGGAAGCTACCGTGGTAGGCCTCTTTTCGGCGTCGGAACCACTTATATTGTCCCTTTAAGTGCAATCGAAGGAGGTGTACACCGACTTCCACTGACACTGCACCACGAATGCTCGCAGTGGTACTTGAGCAACATAATTAACTTGATTACTTTTGATATGTTTTACATGTAGATTATTCAACTCGAAGCTTGAAATAATCATTGCAACGATGCTTAGAAATTTGATGAGTGTTTACTCTTGGTGTCTTAATATTTGTAATCGGAGGTGTGCAAGCTTGTGTACAATCGATGTCTCAAGGGATTGAATAGAGAACAATATTCTTGAAATCAATGGAACAGGTCAAAACACCATTGAAATGATTAAAATCTGGAGGACCAACATGAAAGAAACAAGTGCAATAAATTAGCTTGAATGTCTAAACACGTTTTTGAGATGTCGTGACGACGCGATCACATCATTGAACGCTTCGATGCATGCTGGATGATTGCAAATAAGTCACTCCGATCATTTGTGGTGATTGAGGAGAAGGATCGGTGTGTGGGGTCCATTTTCGGAATCCAATTTCACTATTTGCTGATGTAGCCTCCCACTGCAGGGTCAGGTTCCACTCAGAGGGGTCTTCTTCATAGGGGTGTCAGAATGTAGAGTCGACACAGCTTGTGTTTGTGTCATTCAGGATCCGCTTTCTGGAGGTCTGGATATAGCAGGCTGTCAGTGATGGGGAGATGGTGAGTACTAGCCCATGCCGTGCATGGTCAGCAACAACCCTAGTTGCCGTCAGAAACACCCGGCTGCTCCGGACGACTCTGACAGCACTGACGGAACCTCGTACGTACTGACTGAGAATCACATGCTTCCCTTTGCACAGGCGACAGGTCGCGTTCCATAAGTACATCCTTTACTTTGCACGCAGAACGTGCTGTCGTATACACACCATCAGAACACCATGGGTGTTTCAGTTTTCGAAGGGGCTGTAGTTACGCTGTAGCAATTTACACAATGCAAGGCGATGTTTATGACATTCTCCGGCCCAGTGCCACATCTTATCTCTCCGCTGTTGGTATATATCAGATACCGCACTCTCCGCAGATATCTTTTGCTTTGAGATGGTGTGACTTAGTACAATACTGTCTTCGCTTCGGATACAATAGTTCCTGTTGCATTTCGTTCGCCATTATCGTATTTTACAGGTCTGAAATACAGTGTCCAATCTTTACAGTCTCTAGTTCTATGCCCTCTGTCCTCTAACATTCTGCGTTTATCCATCATCGGCTTGTGATGCTTCTTCAACCTCATCCGCGTCCTCATCATCGCCATCCTCCCCCTCATACCCATCAACATCACTGGTTCCCGGGTCAAACCTACAATGCCCTCCGCCCTCCATATTCTGCGTTGATCCATGATTGGCTGGAGATGCTTCTTCCGTCTGATCTGCATCTGCATCATTGCCATCCACGCCCTCATACCAATCGACATCAATGGTGGCCACGTCACCCCTGTCGGGTTCAATCGTGGCCCATCGTCGCTGGCTGGCGGTGGGGATGGGATTGTGCTCATCGCTTTCGTCACCTTCATCTTGGTAATCCCCGCTGCCCCCTGCTTTCCCAGAATGCAGTTTGTCATCCTTGCAATTATTTTCTATGAGGATGTTTGTGTCAGGGCTTCCAATCTGAGGCTCCTCAAGCGCCACTTCCAAGGTCAAATAATCAGGAAGAACCGCATTGTCAACATGCACCACTTCCATGCTGATGACCACAGCCGGCGTTGGGTTCTCCACCTGTTCCATCCCACTCTTGACTGTAGCAAGAGTGTGTTTATATACCCTCCGTTGGTAGCTCTCCGGTAGTGTGTTCCAGGTATTCATCAACAATGTCTATGTGTCTGGAATGCCAGATGAGGATAACAACTTGCGACCCATTGCACTGCAGCAGGATGTGGTCTTAGCACTGTCATTCTTGTGGTTGAAGTAGTTCGAGCGATCAGGTCTGTTATCTTTCAGCTGTGACTTGGAAGCTTTTGGATGAACGCCTTTGTTCTTTTGCCACTCCAGGATAGCATGGTGCAAGGTGGTGCTGGTAAACATGTTCAGGGGCGAGGGTAGTGTAGTGTTAGCAACGGGTCTGCATAACCCACCTCAGGTCCGGGTTCAGAGCGTAAAAACAGGTCCATTCATATCTGGACCCGACCGAGAACGTAACCAAAAACGTCTTGGGGGCCGAACCTGGACCCATACATGTCAACCGGTGGGTTTTGCCGGATTTGGCTTGACCTGTTCATTCCAATCTCCACTTCTGCCTTTCGGGTTTTTCTACTTCTGCTCGCATTCAGATATCCTACTGCTAATTGCAAAATATTGACTATGGTACTGCATTTTCATTTTCTGATGTATTGACTACCTATATATAGAAACCAAGTGGAGAGACGCTCCCTACTGCATCCTGAAAATAAGCGTCAGTGGAGTGTCAACTCTTGATGGTCTTGCATCGTGTGTAATCTAAGTGGCGCTTAATCGCACGTATCTATAAACAAGTGGTTGGCAGCCTGTATAAGCAAAAAACCAATTGATATTCTCGTAATAGCCTCCTGAACAATAATGACTTATTTCATTTACAAAGGTGCAACTAAGTGATGACGAGCGTGTTAGACTACAAAAACTGCAATAACTGATTATATGGACTTTAACAGCCACAGCGAACTGCGATAAACCATAATCAAAGGCCCAAGATCGTTGACACTCCATTGACGCTCATTTTCAAGATGGGGCAGGGAGCGTGTCGCTTTCTTTTTTCCCTTTAAAGGATGGGAACACTTCCATTATGTGTAATCACTACCAAATCGCGTTTTCATTTCCTGACTTACAGGACCAAGAATTGTTGACGCTCCATTGACGCTCATTATCAGGATGGGGCAGGTAGCGTCTCGCTTTCTTTTTCACCCATATAGGATGGCAACACTTCCATTATGTGTAATCAGAACTAAGTCGCGTTTCTATTATCCGACTTACTGGACCAAAAATTGTTGAGACTCCGTTGACGCACATTTTGCCAGGGGCATATCCACAATATACCATCATTTTATTTGGCGGAATATATCATTAATGGTGTTTTGACACTCTTTCTATTGTCTTCATGTACTATCTTCTTTATCACTATATTGTTCTTTAATGATGCATATAAATAGATCCTTTAAAACATAGTATAAAGTGTCCGGTAATTGTAGATAATACTACACTCCAAAATCACGTTCCCTACGATCCATGTTCATTTCCACTTGAAGTTTCACTTAATAGGCTGCTGTCATCTGCAGGGTGGATGTTTGCTGTATTACCACGCAGCAGATAGTGTACTAACCAGTGGATGTTCCTTCATCAGTCTGCAAATCTGGAATAAAATCTTCATCATGCTCACTATCCTACGCAGATAGATCATGATTGAAACATTGAGCGATGGGAAGAGGCGTAGGTTTATATACATATACGGCTGACAGATTTGCAACTTGGGAACTTTGAGCGTCATGTTTGTCACCGGGTGGCGCAGCTGGCGTTCCGGGTGGAGGCGGTGTTAGTTCTTGTGTTGGCTGCTTGCGTCAGACTTGAGGAAGTGCACCCGATCCTTTGTGCCTCCAGCGTGTCCGTGGATTCTTCGCCTGGCTATTGTGGCAAGGAAGGCAGCCGTCGGTTTGATTGTCATAAACCACTGCCGGGTGTCGTTCCATCGCAGCTTTCAACATTCTATGCCCAGGGAATTCAACTCCCCACTTCTTCGGTTCTTGGACTGCTGCACAAGGTTTCATGATCAGGTGTTGCGTTTCCTCTATCATGGTGCACGAAGACCCTCGTGTTGCCATTTTTGCCATATTCAAGGCAATGCTCATGTCTGACTGTTCTAGCTGTACCCGACCTCCTTGCCTTGCCATACTAGCAGACATGTTGAAACCCTACAAGAAATTAGTTGCTGCTTCTGAAAGTGAAAATCGGCAATTACCTCTACCATAAACGCTTCAGTAACCTCCTCAGAGGTATTTCAAAGGCTGTTTTGTCCATTCTCGGGGACGCTTATCACGAAATTCATCCGCCAAAATGCCAGAGCTAACAACATCGTGATGTTCAATTTCCCGGAATGTGCTGGTTGAGGCCTTTGTTGCCCATGGGGGTTTCCCATCACGGGCAGAGATATATTGGTCACTTATCTCTCTCGGTATACCCACTTTGTATTATGCGATCACGTGACAGCTGTCTACCATGATATGGACGTACTCACATCCAATTGCATGCTGCATCTTGTTCGTGCAGCTTCCGGTTTTATGGACGGTTTTTAAATGTGCGTCGTGGGTCATATTGTCAGTGGCTACATTCACAGCTTCGAAGTGGACTAACTGGTGTCTGTGTTTTTAGTGTGTCCCTTCAAGTGACACAGAGGATGGAGCGCCCGTCATTTCGCTCGATTCGAATCCACTCTCACCTGTCTATGGTGCTTGTATAGCCATGAATTGCTGGTGTGGAATAGGAGAGGAAGATGATAACCAAAAGAAGTGGGAAGTTCTGAGGAATATATAGTTAGCTTCAAGTCAAAATAGACTGAGCGACGGACAACTTGGACATTCTACTCATGATGAATACGCCTGCGTATAGCTGCAGGTTGCGGGGGTTTCCAACAGTCCCTCGATTTGCATAGAGTCTGTCCGATGTTGTATGTGTGTGTACAGGGAACAATTGAAGTGTACGACAGCCGAAATGTCATTAATGTTACATATAATCAGGTCATTCTTCGACGGAAAGGGCCTGTGTTGATGTTTGTCTCAAGAGATCACCAGGATCGTACATGGAACTGATGTTGAAAATCAAGTCATCTTTCACAGTTATCATGACTATTCCTAATTTAGTGACGGTCAAAACACAGAATTTGCTGTGTTCAAGTTGATCAAGCGCACCAACCTTGACATAAAGGATGCAGCTTGCCTCCATATGGTCCATATCTTGCAACATCCAACATCTCTCCCAATTACAGTCAACATGAAATACAATGGTCAATGCTCCAAAAAGGAACCCTTCCCCTCACCCAGCAGGCAAATATGGAAAATTGACAAAGCAGTCCACACAACGACGTCATCAAGGGAATGAAGGGAAGCGCGGGTTGGCGGCAGAAGGGGTCCGAGGCCTTGGAGCATCACGTAGCTTGCGATCCAAACAGAAGCTTGCGGCGGATATATAATGAGAAACACACTTTTTGAGCAATGAAAAGAACGAGCAATGGATAGAGGATTATGTGGAGAGAGAGACTGCGGTGGCAAGAAAGCGAGTTGAAGACGCAGAGACAGCTATTAAGCAGAAGCAAGAAGATATAAGCAATGTTGAAAAGGCAGGATTGACCACCAGAAAGCCAGAAAAGACATTTGATGAGATGCTGAATGGTATCAGAGACAGTCTGAGCGATCTTGCAAGTTCCCACGATGAGGAGGATGCGGAAGACGATGAAGATGACAAAGATGCAGAGCAGGGCAAGCTGAGTGAATATGACGAACCCGGCTGGGTGATAGGCACAATCCCCAACAGGGTACAACGCCGCATGGAGAGGTTTTGGCAGAAGCAGATGAAGCTTGACCAATTGACACAACCAGGATGGGGGGATGCGGCATACTACTTCCACTGAAGCAATATGATGTACGGAACGACCGAATTGGATGATCCAGCAGTCGTTAATTCCCAAACGAATCAAGTTGCAGTGACACCTCCCCTGACAGCATTTGGAGAGCTTGTAGAGACTCTTGATATTGACCCCGGAATATCGCGAATTCCGCAAGGTACTTCTCGGCCAGGACGTAGTCATCTGAGACTAGGTTCAGGGAAACCACAGTCGCCAGAACACATCCATTCTCTCCCGCCCGGAGCGGTGTCCGATATATCGCCTCTCAAGTATGAGACGCCGGTTCAACCTGTAAGATTTCACCACTGCATATTGCCTGCCAAGCTAATTACCATATAGAAATTGGATGCAGACGAAGAAATGGTGACAGCTCCTGCTTCTGCGGAGCAATAGATAGCCCAATTGAAATTGTTGAGAAGGTATAGATGTCAAAAGCAATTTGCGTTCCTATTTTGCTACCTGTCAGCATTGTCATGATTTCAGTGACCAAATTGTGAGACATGATAATTTATCTGTGCATGTGCAAGAGTCATACGCAGCATTCAAACGTGGTCAACTACAAATCACCCCATTAGACGACCACTAAGCCAGTTATCATCTTCCCCGTTACTGTTAAGTGCCAAAGCAAAATCTAAATTAGTGACGAAATTTAACAACCACTTTTAAGTAACTGATGTCACGCGAGTCATAGAAGGAGCAGTCAAAGTGCAATACAAACCTGTATACATGACAACCATCATGCTACATTCATTCATGCAATCAACTGCATAACTCTCCTCTTAGCCCTGGTCCACATGGTTGAGATTGTGATAATTGCTTATGGTTGGTCTTGGAAATCGAGGAGAATGAGCGGAATCAGGAATGGAGGGACAGTCAGCCGATATTGATTAATAACTAGTGGCTGGATCTACGTGCCGCAAATTGCTGGCCGAAAGCGCTGGAACATAATATGGCTGCGTCATCCATTGCTCATATCACGCATCTGGTAGTGAATCAGATAGTGAGGGGCGACAAAGCATCTGGATGCAAATAATAATACGCAGAAAGGATATATTGGTTGTCAATAATGCAAATATCCATTTGGACTACAATGATTGAGCATACAATGACTGTTAGACTGTGTAATGTGAACGGCAACAGAGCGTGATTGATTGATAGTCTTTCGCTTTTGGCAATCAAACGGCCAAATAGTCACATCCTGACAAAATGACATTATGGGACGTTTCAATAGTTTAAAGGACAAGGTAATCGATCGTTGCCACACCCTAGAAATGAGAGTCAACGGAGTGTCAATAATTTCTTGTCTTGCATCTTAGATAATCCAAACACTGGGCAATAACTCTCACTCATAATCAGAGTATTGGCTGCATTTCTAGGCAAATATGTTAGGGAAGACATTGCTAATATCTCCTACAAATGAGCATCAAATGAGAGTCAACAAGATTGAGTCTTGTACTTTTGGCAATCAAAAGGCGGCACAGTCGAGGCCTTGAAAAGTGAGCTTTTTGGGTGTCATCATACACCAAACGGAAGGCAACACGCTGGTTAACCGATTCTAGAAATCAGCATCAACGGAGTGTCAACAATTTGTGGTCATGCATTTTGGATAATCCAAGGGCTGTTCAATAATATTTGCCCACATTTGACATATCGACCACCATTCAACCCAAAAATGCTAACGACAACATTGCGACTACCTCCTAAAATTGAGCGTCAACGCAGTGTCAACGATTTTTGGTCTTGCATCTTGCATAATCCAACGGCTGTACAACAACACATATCCATATTCCATGTATTGGCAGCCTTTCAACCGAAAAATGCTAGCAAAGACATCTCAACTATCTACTACAAATGAGCATCAACGGAACGTCAACGATCTTTGGTCTTGAAAGTTGCATAATCCAAGGGCCGGGCATTGATCTTTATTCATAATCAATGGATTGGCGACCAGTATTGGGAAAAATGCTACGCCAGAAATCTCAAACACCTCTGAACAATGAACGTCAACGGAGCATCAAAGATTTTTGCTCTTGTACCTTGCATAATCAAAGGGCTTTACATCGGCTTTGATCTGGGACGGATGTGTTGAGTGCCTTTATAGGCACAAATACTACAAACGATATTGCTACTGCCTCCCTAATATGAGCGTCCACAGAGCGTCAACAGTTTTTGTGCTGGTGCTATAACCTACACAGCAACGAAGTGCATTGCATTGTACCTAAATTGCATTTTCAACGGTCAGTCTATTCAATACGTCCTTGTATACAACTTAACACCTGAGCATGCAATGTCTCACAGGGATTACTTTTTTGTTGCTCGTAGCTCTAGTGTCAATATTTAAGAAAGTGCGTTCTTCCCAACAATACCATATTTATTGACATCCTTTCAAGTCCAATTACGCAGCTGTCAAATTCCTACCACCATGTGGAATTCAAATTCTTTAAATACCTCATTGCTAGAGATGATGATATGTTCCAACAATGAGTGTGTCGTTATTCGTGATTTGAACGACCTTACTTTACAAATCATATTTGATGCTTGGTGGGCTTCTCTGAATGTGGGCTCGAAGTGTTCTATTGCTTGGAAGAAGTCTAGACATGTGCCTTCATGGCGGTTCTATTTGCATTGCGGAATTGAGGAGACCGGCAGCTGTGGCATCATATATATCATTTGTCATCAGGTACTTCGCCATCCGTCAGAACATGGGACCAGCTCAATGGGCAAACACTTGCGGGCAAAAGTGCACATTGCAAAGTTGAACGAATTAACAGAGTCGGAGGTTACTGAATTGACTAGTTCGACGGGCAATGAAACAGCATGGTGCATTCTGAAGAGGCATGGAAGTCGAGGGATTACAATAGTAAGTTCCCAAAGAAAATTCATTGTAGACATTGACTTCTAAGCTTTATTGAGTGTGTTAACTGACACAGCGCATCAAAATAGCAGCTAAGGACTTTGTAACTCCTGGATTTCACCAGGACACTTCGAATCGCGACATCATGTTAGGATTTGTTTCGGCTCATATTCCATGGAACGGTATATCAAACCTAGAGCTAAGGCGGTCATATAATGCATTACGCAGCGAGCTGGTGCTACAGTTAGCCAGCACCCTTAGCAACATTTGTCGGAGGGAATACTCACTGACTGTGGATGCAATTAAGAAGCAGTTGCCAACAAGAAATAAAGCTGGTTCAGCTTTGGACGGGTGGACATCAACAAACAAATTCCTAATAACGTCGGTCATTGCATACTATATGTACAGAACGTAGGCAATGCGGGAAGTGCAACTCACTTTCGATGAGGTTAATAGCCTGTCCTATTTCTATTTTTAACAGCTAATTATTGATAATAGGTCAAGGGTCAACATACTGGAGCAAGGCTAGCCATACATTTGTAGGAAGTGCTGGATTGTTTTGAGCTTACCAACAGCCGCTTGCTTGGAATTACAACTGAAAATGCCTCCTCAAATTACTGGATGACTCGGGAACTACAATTCACAATTCCGCCCTCAGGAATTGAGTGGCATGCACTGAGGAACCACATACCATGCATGGCGCATGTCACTCAGCTTGCTTTGGGTGCATTTATGAGCAGTCTGGGTGTCAAAGGCCATTCAAAGTTGTAGGAAGCACATGAGTGTGATCAGCAATTGGGAGAGAATGAAAGCACAGATATTGGGAAGAGTCAAAGACTTTGAAAAGTGGGCAATGCTAGAATCAACAAGGTGTCTGCTATGAAACAAGGTTTGGCAAAGATAATTGAGAAAGTATGTATTTCAAGATATTTTGAAAAGTCTGAAACTGACCATCAGATAGCAGCGAATGCTAGCTGTGTTGATTACGTTGGCACCGGGTCATCGAAACGAGTTCATGGACTGTCAAAAAGCCACAGTACGAATTGCAGTCCTACCTATTATGGATGTGAAAACACAGTGGAATTCGACACTGGAGTTGCTTGAGTGAGTCTACCTATTACGAGTTTCCACCTGTGAGTGGCTGAAGAATCCACAATACTGTGATCACCGGTCATTCTACTCAACGGAGAATGAATGGAGAATCGTCAAGTACATCATGGAAGTTTGAAGGTCATTCCAATACTGGACTCTGTGGATGTCGAAAAGACATACGGTCACACTGCATCATGCTATCACCGTCTATAATGTCATGTTCGATCATATGCATGGCGTTTTGCGAGCTTTCCCAAAGAAGAAAGCTGTGTGGGAGGAAGATTTGTACTTCGCTGTGAAGTTTGGGCGACAAAAGCTCTCCAAATACTATGCTGAAGTCACTCCAACGACGGGTATGCTTCATATATCGGCACACATCCTTGATCTTTTTCGGATGTTCAGATTGTTTATGAAATGGGACAAAGGAATGGATATTAATCCTGAGGACAAGACCTCTTATACTACCCAATTCCAAGTGTCATATCTGAAGTGTTTGCCGGACCAATACTGCACCAAACACAGACGATTGACGGTCACTAAACATGAAAAACTCCGGAGCAATGACTTCATCCCATCTGCAATGGCTTCTCAATCTGGTCAATTATTTTTTGATCCATCTGATTTGTCCAGTGATGATCAAGAATACTTAACGCCTAGAACTGTGGCTGAAACGACACCAGGAAGAAGCGATCATGCAGCAGGCTTATTGACTGCTGCAAACCTCCATTTGGATTCTCCGCCTGAATCGCCGAAGAACTGGGGGCAAGTATATTCCGATCTCGATGATTACCACTCCGACCCGATGGAGATGAGCAGCACATTTCGGTTACTGGATATCACGGAATGGTGGTGGTGGCAGCAAGAGAAATCGCGCTGAATGTACACTGTTCTCGCCAATGTGGCACATGACATATTGTCAATTGTAACACATGGTCTCGGAGTAGAGGCCAGTTTTTCCCTTGGGCGAGACATTATCGGCTAGAGGCAGTCAAAAACTACAGGCGAGACCCCTCCAGAAATGGTTGTAGAAATGCACTTTGCTGGAGCCAATAATGGAATATTGGCAGGCGATGACCCTATATTGGATAGGTCAGAAACCGATAACATCTTGGAAATGAAGAGAGTAGCAGAGGAAAGACTATTGCACGGAATGGCCAAGGTCCACAACATTTTGGACATGTGACTGGGCAGCCATAACCGACATACTATACATGAAGAATCACGCGCTCAAAACAAGCAAATAACAGCCGTAGGATACATTTCAGATACGGAAGACAGCATCAGAGCATCCTGGTCAAACTTCCAACATGAGGGTGCAGCTGCATTGAAATTGTCGGAAAGATCATCGTTGCCACCAGGTTTGTCTGCAAAGGAACTCGCTGGAGGACAAACTCAAGTATTGAATGTCCGTCGAATAAGGCTAATCGACTGTCATTCAGCTGAAAGCGATGACAACAGTGCACCCAAAGCATTTCCGACATTGAAAATTGGCTCAACGGGAATGGAAACTTGGATTATCCAATCGAGAGCGAAGACGACTGTGAGGCAGACAATGAATCCAATTTGGAGCTATACAACTGCATCGAGGATGCGGAATGCCCTGAGCAGCGGGATGTGTGTGCTGCTCCAAATGTGCCCGGATTGATTCGGCTAACATGGAGGTCAAAGAAATGGACTGAAAAAGGGTTGGTGACGGTCAATGCTACTGAAACAAGGAGGATCAGGGGAATCAGAAAAAAGTAGGACAGAATGGGACAGTATGTTTTCAGCAGGTTCTTTATGTTGCTTGACCGACAATTTCACTAATTGTAATATGATGGGAGAATGTTGACCAGTTATGACTGAATGTTAGTTGATAAACACAAGCATCGCAGGCGAAATGAGTCATCCAACATGATACATAACTTTTGATAGAATGAGAGCGACCCGTGCAAGGATATTACTAGGGCCACAGGATCCAGTCTTAATCAGCCCAAACAGCATGCAATGAGTTTACATAATGATCCATACAATTAGCAATGGCAGCAGATTTTGTCTAGACAATGCATTGAAATAAGCGTCAACGGAGCATCAACGATTTTTGGTCTTGTAAGTAAGGTAATTCGATATTGATTTGATCACTGCCATGCAAAACCACTGTGTTGGCAGTCTTTATAGGCAAAACAGATAGCAACGTGGTAACTGCCCCATTCGGAAAATGAGTGTCAACCGAGCATAAACTAGTTTTGGTCATGTAAGTAACGTAATTTCAAATCAATTGGGTTGCTGTTACACATAACCAATGTATTGGCAGCCTTTGTAGGCAAAAAAGTAAGCGACACGGGCACTGCCCCATTCTGAGAATGAGCATCAACGCCGCATCAATGATTTTTGTTCATGTACGTAAGGTAATTACGAATCAATTTGGTCGCTGATTCACATAACCAACATATTGCCAGCATTGATAGGTACAAAACACAGCGACATGGTTACTGCCGAATGATGAAATGAGTGTTTGCAGAGTGTCAACGATTTTTGGTCTTGTCAGTAAAGTAATTGGAACTTGCTTCGGTAGTTGTCTTGCATAACCGATGAATTGGCAGCCCTCGGAGGCCAAAATGGAAGTGCCACGCTCACTGCCCCATGCCGAATATCAGTGTCAACTGAGCGTTAACGATTCATGGTCTAGTAAGGAATGGAATTGAAAATTGTATTTGTTCGCAGATATGCATAACCGACTTGTTGGCAGCCTGTGTTGGCAAAAGAAACCGCGCCACACTCACTGCCCAATCCTGAAAGTAAGCGTCAATGGAGCGTCAAGGATTGTTGGTCTCGTCAATATGGCAAATAGAGATCGGTTTGGTCAAAATCATTCATAATCGACTTATTGGCAGCCTTTGTAGGCAAAAGAGAAAGTGACACAGTCAGTGACCCCTTCTGAAAATCAGCGTCAACCCAGCGTCAACGATTTCTGGCTTTGCATCTTGGGCAATCTAAGTGGCGACTGGTCACAAATCAACATAAATGAAGTATTGGCCGCCTTCTGTGCTAAAAACCAAAGAAACACACTCCCTGCCCCATCCTGAAAATGAGTGTCATTGGAGCGTCAAAGATGTTTTGTCTTGCATCTTGGTTAATCTAAATGTCACTTGGTGGCCCAAAGTCATATGCGAAGTAATGGCTGCCTTTTCAGCCAAAATGGTACACGATATGTTTGTTACCCCATCATGAAAAGAGAATCACCGGAAAATCAACAATTTGTGCCATTGTATATAGGGTAATCTGGGTATTGCGCAGATATTAGAGCTCCTAACAGAACTATTGACAGCCTTGTGACTCAAAAACACAAAACAGACATGGAAAAATACCAATTCCAAAATAATCAACATCGCAATCTGCAAAACATTCAAAAAGTCATTATTGGAAGTTGAAAATACAATTTTGATAAGATACTATAATGAAACAGCGAAAACAAGAGCATTATTTGAGTCTAGAGATGGACCCGCTGAGTAACCTGCTGGCAACCCGCAGAATTCATCAAGTTGTGTGATGTCCATCAAACCGTACCCGAATTGATGGTTTGCATGTAGTGATGATCCGGTCCACCAATTTGCAAAGGGGTCGGTTCCGACACAGACCCAAACCCGAAGCCCCGGTCCGGAACCATTCCTCACACTAGGCAAGGGTATATGACCGACCTTGCTGTCAATAAAGGAATGATATAATCCATCAGCATACTTACCGCGGTGATTTGCCCGATGATAAAATTTGATGTAGATAAACTGCGCGATTGCTTCTGCCAGAAAATCCAGTGGACTCTGCCCATTGGTTACCAGCTTTCTGCTTTCTCTGTGTTGGACTTGGACCGCATACACCACCTTCAACACGCTCTGCTACAGGAAACAGATAGTCATCGTATGCCAGACTGGAATGAAGAAATTCCCAACGCTCTGCGTCGGAACCAAAGCGGTGGAGATTATTAAGCTTTGCTATGTTGCCCCTTGCCGATTGAATGAAATGGGTTTGAACTTTATCGACTTGTGCTTGAATGTGGTACTGGTTTGAGCATCAAATATCCATCATTGGCCTTTGTTTCAGCATACCTCTTTCAAGATCTCCTTTGTGCGTGCCTCAAATGCTATGGACCAAATGTTGTTTTACTGCATAGCGGTGTTCCAGTATGTCTCTATTATCTGCCAGTGTGGGGCTTCAACTAATGCTTTCACAACGGGTTGTGTTGCATGACTTACCGTGTCCAAGTCACTTGCAAACATAAACAGCCATCTGTTCCACATGTAGAGCACCAGGAGTCTGCCTGTTGCAAATATAAGACGTATCATGTCTGAGTGACCCAATCAATGGATTCTGTGACTGTCAGAGACCATTGATCGAGGTGTAGACACCGCCTGAAGTTGCAATTGCAACTGGATCTGTCTCTGATTCCGTTCTGTAGCTCACGTTCACAGTGGATTTGTAATGGTTCTGCAGGCTTCTGGATTAGGGATGGAGGTAGGCAGGTATTCAAGACCACTGAGAGAAGTGGGAATGCCAGCAATGCCAGATGCAGGGCTGGATACAACGCGACGCGTTGAGTCTGTCTGTGAGGTTCCTCCGGGTGCTGGTGTGCTACGACTGCCTCTACCCAGTGCAGCCGTTGGAGTATTTATTGACTGTCGCTGTGTGGCTGACATGGTGTAGTTCACGCGTTGAGTGATATCTGCACTGTGCGAATTGTTCCTCGAAGAGAAGGGGCTGGAGTTCTGACCTTGAATTGTAAAGGCTACTGAACTCCCTCCTTGAAGGGAATCCCTCTTGCCAGCTGGTACAGAAATGTCTCTCTTACCAGGGGGAAGTGGAGAATAACCTGAAGGCCCACGTCTTTGTTTATTCTGACGATTAGCTAGACTTCCAACATTTTGTATGACCTGAGTTGTGTCAGGGTGAGTGGTTTGGGAAGGCATAGTCCGATATAGATGTTCGATGTTAAGAATGAAAGAATAATTTCCCCTGCATGTGTATGCAATGGCAGGCGAGGTAGACTCCTATTTGAGCGACCAAGGAGGGATTCATCAAAAAAGGGAGGCACAGTGTAGGCTGCGCTAGACTCTACACTGTGACAATACTCAGGGACGAGATCCCTTGAAAAGCATTCAATTATGGGGTTCACTGCCATCGGATTGCACTCAGCATTGATAATCACGGTTACAGCAACGCCTGAAGGTTCATTTGGATTGCTTGAAGGGTGTTTATACCTTCTTGCCGCAGTTTATCATAGTATTGCACTCATTGTTGCCACATTACTTCAAACCAATGATTGTGTATATGCTCAGCTTCCCGGTGGAAATCTCACTTTGGCAGAGCTGAATGCATTGCAAAGCGAACAATGACATATTGTCTATCTTATGTCATCAGTTGCATGAGTGATTTCCACCGCTAGGCGTGTTGGTAGCCGTATTGGATGGTTGCACTGTTGGGACAATCTGAGAACTACTCAGTGTGCTCTGAGATGCACGAGGTCTGGGTGGTCAAGGTGGTGTGTGATGCACAGGCAACGCCCGGTGTCGTAAAAGATCCTCTCCGGGCCTACTAATCCTTGTCTCGAGGCTTATCGTTGATGAGGTGCCTGCTGAATGTGCAAGATGAAGGCCGGGCTGTTTGGTGTTCATTAACCAACCAAAGAAGTGGAACCAAGTAATCACAGGATCTCGACTATATATATCAATTCTACCTGCCAACACCTCCGGTCTCTTTTCCTCCGGACTGGACCTCACCGCCAACATCTTGAACTATCTCGACATCACGTGACTTGCACAACACAACGCCTCTCGTTCCAAAGCACTCCTGATACCCTGCACCACCTTGTATGTTCCCTGTGGGCTTCCTTCCGCTACATGCAACTGTATCATAATGCTATTGCCTCAGATGTAGATTCATGTTCAACTCACTACAATGGCACCAAAGGGCAGCCGCAAAGCCAGGGGGAATGCAACTGCTAGGGCAAAAATGCCCACATCAGTTATAAATCGACGCCTGTCATTGGATTGGGCCAATATAAAGGTATTCATCTCAGAACACATCCGTGGACTCATAGGGATATACAATGTTAGTTCCATCCAGGTTGAGAGGGCATGGGGCCTCTTGTATAATATGATCTTTCTTGATCCAGTCACGACTCGCCACTTTTCACATTTCCAGCGAATGTGGCCGCACTGGAGGAGCAGGTGTTCACCATTTCGGGAGTGGTGTGCAGGCTTCCGATCACATATCGGGGAAATGTCTGACAAAATCCGCGCCCAAATGAACGATTGGAGGTGGGACAACCCACGCACTTTCGGAGATCAAGTCAATCGCTCCGATCCACATACAACCAGCACGGGGAAGGTTTAATGTACCGGCGAGCGTTTCGCTTGGTATGGTAGCGACCATCCCAGGGCAAAGATTGAGCCGCCAAGCTGCTGGCAGTACAAGCCAAGTGACTTCTTGGCGGTTAGACCACTGGATTGGCATGTGATGATCGACGAGGATGATGATGATCAGAACTGAGCAGATCCCAGACCACCAATCGGTGGGAGGAGCCGTCCAGGTGATGGCATTGACAATGACAATGGTTAGGGTCAAGAGGAGACACCAGGTGGTGAGATAGGGACTGGGAAATGGAAGGGAACAAAGGATTGGAAGGGGAAGGGGAAGGGGATAGGGAAGGTGAAAGGGAAGGGGAAGGCAACGGCGGAAGGGAAGGGGAAGGGGAAGGGAACTGGTAACAGGAAAGGTATTGTTAAGCAAACTGCAGGGGAAGATGATATCTCCCGTGCCGTTGCATTGCAGTTGCAGATGGAAATATATGAAGCAGACTTGGACAGGGAGGGCTAACCAGAGCGGGTATATTTAGAGCAGGAAGCATCGCCCGCAATGTCAATGTCTTGAGATGATGATACCGACTCTACCAAGGTGTCGTACGGTGAGTATTGCTCTGAACATGATTTATATGTGTCTATGCACACGGAGGATGCTGTGAACGCACTGTACGGCGTTGATTTAGACGGCGATGTGGATATGGACAACGACAGTGAAGCTGAGGAGGAAGATGAAGAGGAGGAAGATGAAGAGGAGGAAGATGAGGAGAAGGATGAGGATGAGGAGGAGGATGAGGATGAGGAGGAGGATGAGGATAAGAAGGAGGATGAGGATGACGAGGAGGATGAGGATGAGGATGATGGCAAACAACCTCAGACGGTTGGCCAGGAAGAGATGGTAAATATGTCGGCTGATGATGTAGATACCATGGTAGACAATCAGCCAATCGTGCTATCTGAGCAAGGCCACAAGATGCATGAGCATGACGCATGGCCACAACCTCTGGCACCTGCCCCACAGCCACAACCCCCAGAGTGTGGCCAACAACCACGAACTGCAGAGTCTAATCCTCTCAGTGGGCCGCAAATTTTGGGGTTTGTGACACCGCAGAACCTACACCCAGCGGTGCCAACTGCGCGAGGAGCTGAGCCAGCCGGAAACACCTCAGATGTGCGTGTGGATCAGCAGCTACTTGGCGGACCAGCAGGTGACGACAGTCTCCCCGATGTCCCTGTCCGCAATGTCCTTCTCCCTGAGGCGCCCCCAGATGGCTCGGTAGGTGAGGAGTGAACCTCTCCTCACTTTCCTGAGTACGCGATGGTTTTTGGGTTCAGGTTAGGGTCGGGTTCTTGTCCTGTTTGTTTCGTGTTGTCAAACCTAACTATTTCAGGCATTGAGTATTACACGCGTTGCGAGGTTTGTGGATCACTCTGGGTTTATTTCATTTATGGGTTGTGTATTGATTATATTTTATTCATAGTGTTATGGGACATCCCGCATGCAGCATTTTTGCAACTCCTGGCGCGTATGGAACCTCCTTGTGATGGTGTTGAGGCTCCATGAATCTCTCTAGTTAGCTGAAAGTATAGTGAGCTTACGCCATCCTGATCACCTGCAAGTTGCACGCCAGAAGAATCTGACTATTCACAGTGCGCCCCAATGTGTTGAACCCGCTCAGCGTCATGTATTCAACGCTAACAAAGATGCTATCAATGACTTGGATGCGTTTCCCTACCTCGAACACGTTGAAAACATCGCAGACTTGGAGTCTCAACTACTATCACCTGCTCTGCCAGAGATGGAAACATACCCGGCCACCAGGGCTCTGCTGTGCATTTACATTGCAGTTCCAGGGGAACGCGACGCCCAGGGTTGCCTTGAGACGAACCTACAAAACAATCTCTACTACCCGTTTGCGACAGATGAAGAGTTCAAACATACGCAGTGTGGGATCAAGATGAAGGGCATGAAGATGTACTATGACAACATGCTGAATGAAGAAAACACCACTCTGCGTTTCCCAAGCATCAAAAATGGCGATGGCCTCAAGAAGCTCGTGGCTTGCACGTGGGATTTACAGCCGCTTGGGGAGTGGGAACTCCTTACTGTCGAAGATATGAGATGGAATGACAACCACCAATGCCCTATCATAAACTAAAGTCGAGACATCATAAAAAGCATGAGATGGTTGATGCGGCAGCCAGCCTGTGCAGAACATCACATGTATGCCTCTCAGTATTACTCTAACCGTGATACGCCACCAAAATGCCCGTATACCGAAATGCACACTGCGGTCTGGTGGTGGGAGACCCAGATAACAAGAGATAGTCGAGGATAATGACATCCTAATCGAGATTGAGTCAACGCTCAGTGTGGGGGATACACTGGATACCTTGATCTTCATGGCCGATGGAACACATCTCCCGAATTTTGCTGGTGACAAGAAAGAGTGGCATGTATATATATGACAATTGGCACTCTATCATTGATGATCCGCCAGATGCCCTCAACGGACAGCATTGTAATGGTTGCGCTTCTGCTCATGGCAATCACGGACCGCAATATTCTTCAGAAGGGTTGAGATGAGCAGTGACAAACACACCAAGAGGTGCTGAGCAAAGTCCTCTGGCGGGTTCTCCAGTCTCTCACCTTTACACAAAACCCAGCGCCAAGAGTGAGTATTACAATGTTCGCTTTGCAGATGGCAACTTCAGGCATTGCGAACTGGGTTGAGCAGCATGGCTTGCACATTGCCCGGAGTATAGCGACCGACATCATCCCAAGCGGCATGTCTGTTCTTGGCGCGAGTGTCCAAAGAACAAACTTGGAGATTATGTCCCTCCTGAAAAGCAACACCCCTGGTGGGATCACGATCTATATAGAATACTCAGCAATGCCAACACCAAGTGAGCCGATGCCGAACTCTTGTTGCGCAATGTTCACTGAGAATTCAGTGCGTTTCACCATATCCCCTGTATCGTGAGCAACCTCCTGGAGCCTGACCTCCTCCATACAATGCAGATCGGCGTGCTAAATCACTTCCAGATGTGGATGTTCCACTTTGTGAAGACGCACGAACAGCTCGACAAGTTCAATGCAACTTGGTTACCTGTGCTTGCTTACCATGACCTCACACCAAAAAATAACTCATATGAGGATATTTCTCAATAGAATGGAAAGGAGATAAAGGAAATCAGCTGGTACCTGCTGGGAGTGGTAACCCAGTCTCTACGAGGCCGAAGCCCTGCTCAGCGTCCCATATTCAATTGGGCAATTGAGCGCACATGGGCATTGTTAGAATTCTATATGTATGCTCAATATAAATCTCACAATAATTTGTGTTCACACGTTCAGAGAGGTTTTCTTACTCGGCCAAGCCGGCAACAAGGCAAACGTCAAAGCCAATGCACTGAGACCAGAACCAGCGAAGAAGCGAATGGTAGACGATCAATCAGATGCTGAAGCTTGGACAACATCCAAGAAGCGATGCGAACTGAAAGCCTGGTGGGATTATATCAGCCACAAGATGGATGTTTCCAAGGTGTTAGATGCCGACTTCAACTTTCCAACAATCAACTTGAAGTCTCATTGGGTCGAACAGATTTGTCGATACGGATCCTTGCAACAGTATTCTGCCGAGAGACATGAACAAGCACATCAAATGAACCTCAAGGATGGTTGGAATGCCTTCAATCACAATCTTAACTACTTGGCACAAGTGATAAACTTTGAGCATCACATTCTCTGCTTCGAAATCAGAGAGCTCGATCTCCTAGCTTTCACTCAGCGTCGGGAGAACAGCGCTGCCTCCTGCAAAGTCCTCCCTTCCGGTGCTGATCTGGCTGCCCCCTTGAGCTCCGAGTCATATGCAAAGCCCGAATTAATGGGACCCCAATACCGCTGTGATGGAACGCATCCTGACGCTATGATCAAAGATTGAAGACCATTACTCGACAATACACTTGATGCAATTCACCGTGTGGAAATATACAGCGGCGCTCAGGAGTTTTTTAACCGTAAGAGTTGTAACAAGATGTATATATCAGATGAACAACTGCACACAATAGAGCGCTGTATTTACCATGGTAGTAAGGTTCAAGTTGAGGGTTTAGCAGGTGAACGCATCTCTCAGATATGTTGATGCACAGGAAGCCAGAGCTGGCATGGAGAGGATCGACAGAACGACGCGGTGTGGGTAATGCAACGACCGGGGAGGTGTTTTGGTGTGCTGAATGGCGGTCTTCTGTGGCAACTGCAATGACTATTCAAAATGAAGCTCCTCAATCTGGATGGAGCGTTCGTTGAGCACTGAATAGCCCTGCAGCGCACCACAATACCTGAAAACTCGGGTAACCTGGATCCCGTCTCGAATGTTGTACATGCGAGAAAGCACCAGCAGCTGTTGGATTGCGAGTGTTCAGAGTGGGACACATCATTGGCTGCCAGCACGTAATCCCAGAGTTAGCTACTTATCAGTAGACTGGACATGGAAGGAACGAGCGATGGATTGTCAACAGCTGCATAGATCTTGCGACTTGGAATGATGTGTCTAATTAGTAACAAGAGAATGGCATTGTGTCCGCAGGTAGAAGGAACCCAAGGAGAGATTTTCGCAGCTTAACTCATCACATTGCAATTCTGATGCAAGAGCATCCCCAATGAACCCATTCCAATGTATGGTCACAGTTGGCCACAACGGCAGAGTGTTCGTTCAAAATTGAAGACTGACAGAGCGAGAAGAAACTGTGAACCTGTGATCTGCGGACGATATGCAATGCAACACGTGTTATTGATGCCGGGTGCGGAGACATCCGCCACCGGGGAGTCTCTGACAGCTCACACAGAGCGCCTCCACGCTGACGCAGCCATTCCGCCTGGATGGAAATGTCTTTTGCTGATGATACCATAGCCACAGTAAGCATTCTAAGTGGGGTTTTCTTCCTATCCTTTGACAGTAGTATTGGTGCCATATCATTACTCCAGCTGACATCCGTCATTTCAGCGGTGATATGCTGTAACCACCCTGCGGAGTCCTCAACTACCAACAGTGTGAGTCAATACTAGGAGACTTGATTGGGTTCCCATCAAAAGTGCAGATGTCAGTTCAGCATGTCAGCGGCATAATTCTTGGCCAATAGGATGAACCGAATTTTGTATGTATAATTTTCTTGAGTTGCTAAGTACCCCCTTTTGTCATGCTCTATGTTGAGATTGAGTCAGTATGTGTCTTAATGTGGCATGGGTCATATGGACTGTACCATTTCCATCTGAATAGCAGTAGTAGTTAGTGTTAGCAACGGTTCCAGTTTTTGACCCGTCCGGTTTTATAGGTCTGCATGGCAACGGCCTTACCCTATCAAAAATCAACGATTTTGTAAGTGAATTGTCCAATTAAGTCCATGAATATCGGTCAGATAATTTAGCATTTGGTATATCACATATGCAGCTTTGCATGGAACATCTTTTGGTGTTCTCCGATTTTCAATATCATTAAAATTCAGCAAGCAATTGGGTAAAAACCTCGTTTTTGGGCCCAAAATGGCACCTTTTTCAAAGCCGCTTGCTGAGTGTTAATGATATGCAAAATCGGAGACACCCAAAAGATGCGTCGTGTGAAACTCCATATTTGACGTACCAAACACTGAATTCTCTGATCAATATTTGCAGACTTAATTGAGTGAACCATTTGTTAAAAATCCGAACAGAACTGGCGGATTCCAGGTTTCCTTCGAACTGCTATAGTAGAAACCATCCAAAAATGTAACCATTGCTAACTCTAGTAGTAGTGCCAGTTCAAAACTACATCAAGAATGGCTTGGAGTTCTCTGTTGTATGGAGAGTATCATGGTTCTGCACTCTTAAACTTCCTGCTGCAAATGGCAATGACTCTGTTCTCTCCATCTTGTTGCTTCTGTCATAGTACAGCTCTGACTGCATATTTGCTGTCATCAGAATGCAGCATGTACTCACCCCCTTCTCATGTAGTGCCAACATGGGACTCTTGCAGATGGCATCATTTCACTTCTTGAATGCCACCTCAGCTTCCCCATTCAAAATGAATTTCACTGTACCCTCATTCTTAAGCCATGGCGCATGGTGGCGGCGGCCATCCATTTTCGCTTTCTTACTCATTCTGTAAAAATGAAATAATAGCAAGGTGATATGTGCATAGTGCCATATGGACTTGAGGTAATAGCCCATTACACTAACAATACAATGAACTTCTTTTGTTTTTTGGGACCTAGTGTATTTGGTTATTGCTTGCTTCTTTTAATCGAATATATGCACTCATTTTTACCTGATCTCAGCACTGCATAATTCAATCCCATTACAAAACCATTTGCATTAGAACCTTTTCCATCTGCAGTCAGCCTTGTGTAACAGGTCCAGCACAATCCACATGTGATTCAGATAATCCTCTCTCCTCAAACTATTCATTAACCCATTTTCAAGATAGAGCGCAAGGAACTTCAGTAGTCCCAGATTGGATGCAAGTAGGCAGTTGGTGACTAATATGAATTGACTCATTGGCTAGTCCAGCAGGAAGCACTGTCCACTCACACCACGCAAAATGGGTTGAGCCAGTGGTGTTTTGGCAACCACCGGTGCATATTCAAATGTGATGATAATCCAATGCACAATTCATCCCTTTGAAGTAGTTCAAACCTTCCAGCAGTTTGACAAGCTCTTTAATGCAATGTAATAGGTATCAATCCTTTCTGGTAATGTGGTTATCTGCCCAGTAATCAATGCACATGCAAAATCCACTATCTGTCTCAGGTACGAATACGACAGGTAAGCCATAATGGCTGCCACTCAGCTTTATCTGGCCATTGCGTTATGCCTTCTGCAATTGTTGTTGTGGCTCAACAGCTTTGTTGGGACACAAAAGATATGGAGGTTAGTATGGAGCGTTCTAATCATCTTCTACTGATATGTCGATTTTAAATTGCATTTTGCACAGTGTGGTGTCATATATCAGTTCTGAGAATCAACTACAATTTTCAAAGTGGTGAAGCATGTATTGATATTCATCTGGGAGCTGCACCAACCCAGAGTTATCATACTGCACTCAAGCGATGAATTCCCGGGCCAAATCTTGATGATCCCTGGAATGGAGTTGTTTTTTTGCTCATACTGTTGATAGCCAGAATTGAGATTACATCTTTGATGGTGTCGTCATCTGGTTTGCTGTCTGTCAGAAGACCACAAAGGTTTTGGATTTGTGCTGCCTTTTCTCTGTCTTCCAATGAGATGTCTCCCTTAGTTATTCACATTTCATTTGTGCAGTAATCAATATGATACATTCTATTTATATAGTGAAGCAAGTGCTTCATAGTGACAATGTTGAACACTTTCATGAAGAATACTGTGAACCACATTGTTTTTCCTTTGCCATCATCTCCCAGGTTCAGTTTCAGGCACATCTGTTGCCATCTCTCAATGCTGTCTCTCAAAGTTGTCTTCTACCTTGTCATTCACTGTCACCACTATGATCCAGCCTCTGTCTCTCTCCTCTAACACTACATCTTCCTTTTGTTACTTTTCCACAGTCTCTCTTGTTACATCATTCTCTGATACTCCATTATCTTCGTCAGTTGTCACCGCTAAACTACTGTATTTATGGTCATTCCATTTGAATTGAAGCATTCTGTCAAAATAGAGAATATCTATGGGATGATCATCAGTACTTCGGAGATGTTGCTAACAAGTAAAGTTTTTCATTTTTGACACAGTACAAAAATATTCTGTATTAGGGAGTTGAGTCAGAGCTAATCGCTCCCAGTGCCATTTCTGTACCTCGAGTCTTCTGAACTGTCATCATCACTCCCGTTGGACAATTGTTACAGTTTTGGCTCCTTGGCATCAATTCGTTCTCCTGGGACCTGCTCTGTCAATCAGAGGCTCTGTGGTTTTCCTTCTGCTCCACCTCCATTGCCCCCTTTTTCAGGGCCGCTACAGAAACCTCATTGCCACTCTTCTTTCTCCTTCTCTTTCCTAACAGAGCTCTTCATCCCACTGGCTGATTGCTTTCCTCTCCTTGTAGCCAGAACCGTTTCTTTATTTGTGCATGTACATGCAGGGTGACTCACCTCGCCACAAGCATAGTAACTTTAGTCATTGCTGATGCTACTACCAGCTAGTTTCTGGTTGCCCTCCATTATGAGATGTGTCATCAACATTGGCTGCTTCTTGGAGTGAAGAATTGTGTCCACTCAAAAGATGTGCTCCATAACTTCTTTGGGCCACGAAGTGGGCTGATTTCCAGATTTCTCCATCAACGTGTTGAATAATTCTGGATCACTTTCCAGTTTGAACTGGGTTGAGTTGTGATGGCATTCAATGGAGAGTGGTGCATCAGGTTTCAACTGTTTTCAAAGAACTTGGAAACATTGGGTAAGAGCAGATGGACACTTGCCACGTTTAATTCGAAGCAATTCCGAATTTCATTTTAATCTGGTCTTGGCATTTGGCGGAATGGAGGCCTTCATGACAGTGGCAGAGAAGTCTTCCCATGTTACGCCTGTGATTTGGTGTACCAGAAAATGGTGATCAGCTCAAACTGCAGCTTGGTTGCAAAACTGAAGCAGTGCCACAGCTGCCCAACTGTCAGTCAATAGAATTTACAACATGTCTGTGAAACGCAAATCCAGGGCACAATGTCCAATGTGGCAATGTAGATTGGATAGAAAGGAGGGTAACGGCATAGAGGGTTCTTGAACCGTCTTACGTCGGCATTTCTGTCATCTTGACATTGAATATGCAGTTTTTGTGGTTAACTTGAAATGAGCTAATGAGTGCACAGTTAGCCTTTACTTGAATTGTGGCCTCATTTGTAGCATTCAGTTCCACCATGGCTGATTCCATCTTTTCACTGGTCACATCTCTCCCATCTTCAGCAGTTGCCAATGCATTCTTGGTAGCTTTCACATCTTGGGTGGCTGGGCGCAGTTTAGCTTGCATAGACATGTTAAGTGTGTTCTTTGCAGTGATCTCTGATTTGAGCTTCACCATCTCCTTCGTGATCACATTGTCAACAAACAGTTGTGTGGCTCTGTCTTTTATATCAGCGGCTTGTTGTACCAATCTGTCCCACTCTGTCTGTTTCACCATAATGGTCCACACCTTGTCATTCCATTACTTCTCTAAATTAACAAGTTCTCTAGTAATCACATCTGATTCCCAATTAGCATTCTCAAATATTCTGATTTGATCTTTGCCTTGTGCAGAGTACTTATCCTGCACCAAATGGAACCCAGGGGCAACCATGTAGGCAAATTCTACCTCTGCAACCACCAGGGGGTGATTGATCATCTCTTCTCAGCAGGCTCAGTCATCCTTGGTCTGTTGTTCAGGGATGCTAAACCCCTGCTGCCCCGCATCTTGGAAGACCCTGCAAGCCCCAGAAGCATTCAACATAGTTGCCACTGCCAAACCAATGTTGTTTCGACCTCCAGTGGGGTTAAGGCATGCTGTAGCAGGCATTGTATTTGTCATTATGGTGTTTCGTTAAGGCAGAATTCATCTTGTTTGCTGTTGGCCAGTTATCTATTATCATTTTAACTGCTGTTTCTCTATTTAAAATTGTGCTCCAGCATGTATGAGGTGCAGGTGAAGCCAATCTGAACATGTTGCTACACATCTACTAGTATGAAGTGATGACAGTCTGTTCTTTGTCTATGTGAGCGATGTCTATCTTGCCTCCAATCCACTCATACATTTAGGATACATCACTATTCTTTTCAGGCCTGTATGGTCTGCAAAGCCACACCTTTTGTCAACCTGTCCATTCTCTGTACAATAAACGGTTTATATTCTTCTGGCAATGGTAAAATCACGCTCAAGCAGCAATCTATAGTCAGATATTGGCAGCAAAGAACACCTTGAAAATATTAATATGAATTTTCTGTATTATTGCTTTCACCACTTTATAAATTGTGCAAAAATACAAACCACTTGAAGAGAACATCTATTCACCTCTACTACAACTTCTACTCCTAATTCTATTCTTGGACAAAGTGTATTAAAGACCATATATACCAATATATTCTCTGTTTCTGAAGATATATATGTTTAACACAAAGTATGGGGACAATTGGCCAATACTCTTTAGCTTTTACACCACACTGACATTACAGACATCAAGCATAATGTATATTGTTGAATCAAATATAATGTACATTCTTAAGTCGAAATTAGCCTTCTGCAGCACAACATTCTCAACCAGAGTATGATAGCAGGTGATTATTCTTATGATCCTTACAACTATTACTTTGCCCTTGTTATTTGTGACAAGAGGTTAAGTGTTTGGAAAAACAAGGAAACAGAGTGAACAGTACAATAGACAGCTGTACTTAGTCTTTATAAACAATGTATTAGTTGTTGGGATCTAATACCCCCATGACAATTACAGTATGACCTCCATGAAGAATCACTTTTATTCTTACTGCACATTATCCAGAAGCAGATTTATTGTTTTGCATTTACCATCTGGAAGTTTATAAGAAATGAGAAAGAGGTACTGAAACATATCTGTAATGTTGACAGATGTATATGAAAACTTTTGTCATTAGATAAAGCTCTGCAGGAGAGGAAGACTACTTGGACAGTGGGTATTTGTTGATATTCAAAGTTACAGTTTTGCTAACTGTGACTTCAATATATATCATATACTCTGATAATTATATGATAAAATTTATAATTGTATTATTGTTATATATATACTATACAACCATTATAATTTCACTACATATCTAGAATTAAATATATTGGAATATTTTCTATTTGTATTATTCAATCTTAACTACGTTTTAATTAAATGATATGCAATCTCCCTCTGTGATATCTAGACTAAATGAAGTTAGAAAGTTCAAGAAGATAGATATCAAGGTTATTGAATTTGCATACAGAGATAGTATACAGCAATTTGAGGTAATTAAGTAGTCTACAATATAAGTCCTACAGTACGGATTAGGTCATTAACCATGGACTAGGAGTATATTTGAATCAGATAAGGTACTAACTACAATGTGGCAGAAATAATCACTGATGATTATGCATGAATTACTTGTAGGAAATTGTTTGCACCTCTGGTGGTGCTGGATGTGTCAAATTCCACATTATGTTGTGTGATAGCCAATGATTCATAGATGGTTGGCATATGAAAGGTGTTCATAAGTCCATGATTCCATTGGATAGATGATTGTCATGTCAAAATAGTCTGCAATTGTGTGGAAAACGTTTCTATGGCTTCGACCATCGGCCAATTACAAAGAAGCCATCATCGAACGTTCGTGTAACCCCCCTTTTTAATCATCGCTGAGTACTATACACCTAAACGTTGCGTTTGACAGCTCAGAATGTATCAACTCCAGCATCGATTACTACCATATTCGATTTTTCAGCTATCCTTGGTAGTACGCTAACAAAATGCCAATTGAAGAATCCACCGTCAAGCTGGCTGACGGCCTCGATGTTTATACCAAAACCTGGAAGTCCATTAGCCCACCAGTCGCTCAAGTCATCTTCCTCCATGGCTTCTCGGACCACTGCAATGCATATTACACTTTTCCAGCCACCCTCGCTGAGGCAAGAATTGAACTTTTCTCGTTTGACCAAAGAGGTTCGTTTTGTGGCGACTAAGTTTTGCAAGTTACTGACTTCTATCAGGATGGGGCCGCACTGCCCCGAACAAAACGCAATGGGGCGCCTCGGGTGCTACCTCGCAGCTTCTTTCTGATATCGATGAGCTCCTCCTTCTGCGCCTTCATATGTATCCAAACATCCCGCTTTTCTTGGCCGGACATTCCATGGGTGGCGGAGTTGCACTCACTTATGCCTATTCTGGCACCCACCGAGACAAGCTTGCCGGCGTATTTACATGGAGCCCCTTGGTCGACGTGGCTCCTGCCGTTCGTCCTCCAGGATTTGTCGTAGCGGCTGGTCGGGTCGCCGCCAAATTCTTCCCGAACCAAAAAATGGTGCAGAAGCTGGATGCCTCATTTATGAGCCGTGATGGAGATGTCTGTAGGGAATTTGCCAAGGATCCTTTGTGTCATAGTACTGGAACTCTACTAGGCCTCGCCGAGATGTTGGATAGGGGCCAGAAGTTGCGAAGTCCCGAGGTGGAGAAGAAATTTCCGGAGGCACTGCCGATACTTGTTTGCCACGGCACGGGCGATAAGATAACTGATTGCACGGCGAGTAGGAGATTTGTGGAGGCACTGCAGATAAACGATAAGACGTTCAAGGAGTATGAGGGTTGGTATCATAAAATGCATGCAGAGCCTGGAGAGGATCGGGTTCAGTTTGCGAATTATGTTATTGAATGGATTAAGGAGAGATGCTCGTCATCACCCACGATGGCGGCCAGCACCTCAAAGCTGTGAGGACAGGTGCCGAGTATGGTATTCATCTATTGAACTCGGTGTATGTTTTTGCATGCCTCGGGGAGATGCATTTTCGACGACTTCAACATTTCGTCTGGTGCACGGAAGCTGGCTACTTTTGTATGATACCATAAGGTTTTTACTATGTACATTGAATTGGTGTCGTTCCCATGAACTATATGATCTCGCTATTGAAGGCCCGGATTGATCAGCCATGGTCAAACCTGACACCTCTGGTTTTACTATGCCCTGTGGTACAAGCAATCCCCAAATCAAAAATTTGAATACTCTCTTTGAGAATTACATTATAAGTGAATTGAAACAATTCCCGTTCTCCGATATGATCAATTTGCTTTTGTGAGTCGCAAAAGTTCATTTCATAAAGTCAACCGAATTCGTAAGTCGCGATATATAAATATTCTGTCTCGTATTATATTATATTCTATTTATTGTATGTATGTAAGTACGTACTGCGCACCGGTCCCACCCATGCATTGCCGGTACCGGCGCTCAGCTGATCAGATGATATCAGCTGCAGCCGGCCTACACCCTAAGGCATGTCTGATGGTCAATAAGTACTGATCTATCCCCTAGACCACGATTAACTCGCAGTACGTCGCCCACAATGGCCAATGCCCATCAGTGCAGTGAGTTGGTCAGCATCAATGATCGGTTGAGCCGCCACTTCCACTGGATCCAGACCTCAAGCATATGGTGCCATTTGAATTGTGCATATGCACTTTGAGATTGTGGACACAGATTCACAGATGGAACCTCTAGTCTAAATAGATGAATACCACTCTGCCAAACTTGGTCAAAATGTGAATATTTTCTTGCTTCAAGACATTACAGACAAAGAATCAAACATGTATTACACTTCAACTTGCATGAGTTACAACTCATGTTAGACAGATAGCAGTAACTTACTATTTTGCAATTGCTGCAATATTATTGACAATGTTGTTTGTCCATTTTTGAATATTTTACTGCTGGAGCTACTTATCTAGGCTAGTTTTCATATAAGATAAATTATACTGTTTATAGAGTCTTAATAATGTGACAAAACCAGGTTTGACATTGTTTCCAATAACTATCCAGCATTAGTGAACTCAGAAAAATGACCATGCGCAATGCACAGTTCATAGAAAAGTTATTTCTAGAATTGTAACCCATAGCATATTTGCCACCTGGTACTACCAGGCACTATGGACATGTGGAAAGACTAGATTGCTATGATACATATATAAATATGTATACTGGCTACTATACATTATGATTCATACAGCAGACTTGAAACTAACATCAGCAAATGTAGATTGATCCCAAAGCCAGATGAAAACCTCCCAGACACTCCGTTCACCCACACCAGTGCTTCTAAATACCACTAGATTCTCCTAGGCCCTTCTGGAGCTGAGCAAAGTGATCTCAGACTCTGCAAAAGTATGCTCCAATGCTCTTGGAATCACCTGCAGTTATGGAGGTGCACTTAGGATGCTACAAGATTTGACTCATAGGATATTCATATTTTAGAATAGCTGAGACCTCTGCGCAGGTCTGTAGGAGACTTCTAGAGCAGACAGGACATCTGTGCAACTCTGCAGGAGATTGGCGCTGTATTCTCACCATAGTGGTTTCTAAGGTTCCTTAACCACAAGCCATTTCATCTATCATATTGGTCTTTGTTACAGCCAAAAGATTCATGTTACGCCTTGAGTGTTACAGTGATATTTTCTGGGATCATACAGAATCACTCAATGATCCATGTATCAATTCTGTTGAAATGTACTGATTGCTAGAAGCTTGTATTCTCAAGTACAGGTACATTCATGAACTTATATATGCGGTATTCGGAGTATGTCTTGTATGTCTTGTACGCATGCATGCGCACTCAGCTGGCATCTCCAGCTGAGTCTGTCATCTCCAGCTGAGGTATGGAATGACCATCATCTTAGAGAGATTATGCATCA
>Ga0307515_10001549_pt1 | contig 51385 bp, 19 predicted proteins | sample 17_EM_MG_FD_194513 | JGI IMG/M metagenome (GOLD analysis project Ga0307515, IMG submission 194513) | Populus trichocarpa ectomycorrhiza microbial communities from riparian zone in the Pacific Northwest, United States - 17_EM | ecosystem: Host-associated > Plants > Roots > Unclassified | place...
AATTAATGGACCCTCGGGCCTTGTGGCAAAGTATTCTACCACATCCACCTGCTTGATTGGTTGAGGGAGAGTATCCACATATGTATAAACAGTCATCCAATCAAAGAGGGTAAGGTTTTTTCATGCTGTCTCCCCAATCGGTCACTTTTGTGTGATTTAGGTGCAAATCTTCCTCATCTCAGCCGATCAATGAGTGCAGCTTCCTTTGTTTCAAAATCTGATAACGCATAAATACACCAAAAGGCTATGCAGTATTCGTTATGCAAAAATGGTCAATTTAGATAGGAACGAACTCTGTCGACGCCCAAACCTATGCATTATCTGATTTATTTTTTTATTTTTTTTATTTTTATTTTTTTTTCGGGGCAAGGCACCGGCTCTGCTACCCCAGGGGGTGCCCCAGCATCGGCCATGGGAACTCGGCGGCTCTCTAGAGCTCTCCCTCCGTAACGCTGGTGGAATCTGGTTTAAGACCCCGTTGTCTGTTGGAGACGCCAATACAGCACACTATGCTTCAGAGGCCGGGAGTGTGGGGGTCGCCACGAAGCTCATTCACTCCGGGAATACCCACTAAACCACCAGGGAGCCTCCCGCCCGACATTGGCAAGGTAGCCCACCTCCTCGGGTGGGGGCGGGCGCCGTACCGGGCCGCTCCTAAAGGGTTTAACGTCCCCAGAAGACTACACCGGTCCGGGCAGAGCCACGAAGGGATGCCCTTGTCCAGCGCAGCCCACCAACCTCTTGCAGCAGGGAGTACCTAGCACGAGCAAGCTTCTGTGCCAGGAGTTGACCCCACCTCTATGGGAGGGAGGCGCTGTTATGAGACGACGGGTAGGGGACACAGGCGGGTGGAGGGCGATATAGCCATGTCATCCCAGGGAGCGCAGCTGTAGCAGCGCCCGAAGCTCGTCGACGCTGTTGCGGCTATCAGCAACAAAAGTGTACGTAGGGCTCGCAAAGAGCTCCTTCATCCTCTTCTTCCAGACAAACCACAGGGTTGTGCCTATCGCCCATTCTCTTTGGGGGCGGGTGGTTGCGAGAGCCTGGTCAGGCTTGGGGCATGCTTTGGAAGGGCGGGCAGCTCCGACCTCTACTGCCTTGAGGGCAAGGAGGGGGTACCAGGGAGAGGGGCGCCACTCGTCAGGGCGTAAGGACCTCAAGGAGAGGGGGGGGGATATGATCCGCAACCGCTCCTCCAAAGACTGCATTAGCGCCGTCAAATCGTAAGAAACGCAGCCTGTAAATATATGGTCCAGGGAGAGGCTTACGCCACAGCGGCAGGTGAGTGGTACCCTGACGCTGACCCATTCCGGAGAAGAAAAGGGGAGGGAGCCGAGGGTCTCCTTCCACAATACCTCTCTAAGGCCTGTCGGGACATTGATTGTCCAGATTGCAGAGATGTATCAGCCGACGTCCAGAACTTGGCCAAAAAGGCCGAACATGGAAACCGTCCACCGGTCCGTGAAGCGGGAGGACCGGTAGTTACGCAAAGGTGTCGGGACTGTGTAGCGCACCAGGAGGGAACTGAGGTAAGACACGGGCTGGTGGGACAAAACTGGGTGCGAGTCAACCCACCCCGGGGGGGTGTATAAGTCGGGTATGTGGAGGGGCCGTCCTGTCAATCTCCCCTCATTCGCTAGCAAGTCAGCCATATCATTCATAGTGTCGCCACTATGTGCCTTCACCTTGGTGAAAGAGAGGCTGCCTCAATGTGCCCGCAGGCAGAACAGAAGGTGTCGAAACAATTCGACTGGGGGGCTCCGTAGGTTCCTGGAGATATCCACCCACCCATCTCGTTCCAAGGCCAGCAGACCGCCTTTTACTAAGCCCAGCACGTAAGAGGAGTCCGTGTGTACAACCAAGTGATAGGGCCTCCACGCGGTGAGGGCAAGGACCAGCGCTGAGACCTCTGCGACGTTGTTAGAAAGCGAGACACCGGAGAGGGATACACAATCCGTGAATCCCAGATCGGAAGCCCATCCAGCTCCTGCACTGCAGGTTTCCTTACCATTGTTTAAGGCAGAACCGTCCGTCCAAACGTGGAAGGTATCTGGCAGCCTCGGAGCCCGCACGTCCCAGCAGGGTACGAACACCTTGGGTGCGTACCTCTGAAGATTAACCCGTCCAGTACCTGCCAAGGAACTCCTCACTTGGGCATCAGTGGCGATCAGAGAGATCGGGAGGGTGAAAATTCTGACGCTGCCCAGAGGGCCGTCCATCTTCGGCCAAGCTCTAACGCTCCTGTGGGGTGGGTGCGCGCCGTACTCCAGGTCCGGCGTCCAGTTGGTATCTCGCAGAGCAGCTAGGATTTTTCTAACCTTAGCCAGGCAGGGTTTGCAGCCCCGCACCGGCGTCAGTTCATCTGCAACATGTCGAACGAGGGACACTCCATGGGAATCCAGGCATTCCTTCCCTCAGGCTGATCTAGAGCCAGGGAGTGCAGGGTGCCAGAGCAGCGGGGCATCCAAGCGTGCATCCCGGGAAGGTGCACAGCTATCCAAGTCCAAGCCAAAAGTCCGGGCAGTCTTGAAGGCCTGCGCCACCCGGGGCTCCAGGAGGCTAACCTTAGTGAAAGCCAACTGGGTGAAGGGGTTCAGCCCAGGGTTCTCCAAGTGGGTGTTTGAGAAGGTAGCCATGGAGAGGTCCTTCCACGTCCAGGCCTTCCAGGGGGTGAGCTGGGAACCACTGACAAGATGGCTCAGGAAACACAGGTCGTACGCATGTTTCCTGGTGATTAGCGAAGGACAGTTCAGACCTCCTTCAGCGAGAGGAGCCTCTAAAACGCTATAGGACGCGGTGGAAAAGCTACCTTGAACGAAGCCCGATATCTTTCTACTGATTCTCCTCAGAGTCAGGCCAGGCACACCGTTACCGTCCAGGAGGTGGTAGCAACGGGACTGCATCAGGGCCTTGGCAAGGAGGCACCTGTTCTGGACAGAGGCTCCGATAGCCGTCCATTGTCTAATGAGCTTCGACACATGCTGCTCTATCTGCTTCCAGCGGGGGAGGGCCAGGGAGTCGTCCCCTACCCAGACCCCTAGGATCCGCAAAGGATCCTCAGGGGGGAGAACATAAGCGCCGGGGAGCGTGGAGGGGCCCATGCTCTGCTCTATAAAGCATCTCCGCACGAAAGTCTCCGTTCCAACAGGCTTCACATCAGTCTTATCCAAGTTAAACTTCGAACCTATTGCTAAAGAAGTAACCTCCAGGCAGGAAGCCAGAACAGGAACGGAATCCCTCTCCGACAGGAAAAGGTTGATGTCGTCCGCGTACAAGGCGACCTTGGCAGGAGGAAGCCCATGAACACTGAGACCCCCAACCACCTTCCGCAGCCTCATCGCCAGTGGTTCAATGGAGAAATTGAAGAGCAGGCAAGAGAGCGGGTCCCCTTGCCTCACTCCCCTCCGGAGGGAGAACCTCGGGCTGTAGCCTCCATTAATACGCACACGGGACCGACACCCAGGAAGGACATTCTCTACCAGATCCCGGACGTCGGCCGAGACCCCCATTTCGGTCAGGACGTCCATCAGCCAGGCCTGATCCACCCTATCGTAGGCCTTGGCCTGATCCAAGCCTACTATGAACCCCTTAGTGCCCGTTGAGTCGCAGAGGTGGGCGACCTCAGCAGCCAAACGAGTGTGCTCATACATTTGCCGCCCAGGGACAAAGCCCTTCTGGTCCTCATGGAGCTTCGCCACAGCCCAGGGAGCCAGGCGGCCATTGACCAGATTGGTAAACATCTTACAATCCGTGTTCATGGAGGAAATCGGCCGGTAGTTTGCTACTAGCGTAGGGTCGCCCTTTTTATAGAAAAGGCTGACATTAGCGTCCTTAAACCCAAGCCTCGAGGTGCCGTTCAGCCGTAGGTCGTCGGTCAATTCACCAAACGCGGGCCAGAAGGCCTTTGGGGGATCTGCTTTATCCAATAGGTCATTCAGCCGTTTGGATAGTGCCTTCCAGAAGACGTAGGGTATGCCGTCAGGCCCTGGGGCTGTGTTGGGCATCTTGTTACCCAGAGCTTGTAGTTCCTTCAACGAGAACGGCCCGTCCTGCAAACCCTCAGGGGCAGGAAGGCCACGGTAGGCAGCTCGGACTTCCGAGAGCAGCCTGACCTGCTCAGCCACACGGTCGGCGGTCCGCTGCTCCGGCGTGTGTAGATCCTGAAAGTAACTCCTAGCTACTCTCGTCATCCGCCTAAGGTCAGTAGAAGCCACAGGGTCATCCGGACGGCGTAGGCCCTCCACTGAGATAGAAGCTCTGCTTCCTCGCTCATCCATCTCCTGATTAGTAGAGAGGTTAAACCATTCCGACGTCCTCTTCTCAGCCATCCGCCTCATTTTAGCTACGGTGGCTTTCCGCAGAGCCAATAAGCGGGTATCCAGTTGATCAGCCACGCGAGGGACCCCCTTATACGGCGCCAGGCTGCTCGATCTGGGGGAGCTGCTCGAGACCGGGACTTGCCAAGGGGAGGTGACGCTCGGCATGAAAGAGGGACGCCTAGGCTTGGGGCGAGGAGCCCTGCTCGGGACTGCTTCCTGCCAATCCGGCGCGTAGCCCTTTCTCCTCGCTCCGTGAGCATCCAGGTGGTGCATCTGCCGGAGGACGGACCCTAGCCTATCTGGGGTCAGCATCTCCTCTCGCAGCGCCTGTTTCCAATCAGCTGTTTTCTCGGCCGTCCTAGAAGCAGAGCAACGAAGGCCCTGCACCAGGACTGAGCTCTTGAACGTAGTCCAGGTTTCCAATGTGACCCGAGCCGGGGGCGACGTCATTGTCCGCCAGGCACATAGTACCCCTTCCCAGAAATCCGAGCATTTATCCAGCGTCTCCAGGGGAGGTAAGCACCGAGCTGGTTTAGCTAACTGGACCTTCGGGGCCTCCACCACCAAAGTGGCCAAGGCCACCCGATGATCCGACCAGTTTGTGTCCATGCATCGGGCAGAGTGGCCACGCCATCCCACCTGAGGCACATAGACCCTGTCCAACCATGAAAGTATCTCACCGTCCATCCTTCCCTTCCGGTAAGACCAGAGGCGGGGATGAGCCCCTTCGCCAGCCACGTCTTCCATATCGCATAGGGTCCTTACGTCTCTGAAACGGGACAACGTCGACCGCCTGGCGGCGGAAGGCATCACGAAAGGCGTCCTGTCATTCGGATACTCCACCATATTCCAATCCCCTGCAGCTAAGCATCCGGTCCAAGACCCCGCCGGTCGTGAGGCTATGAAGGCCGCCAGCTGGTCAGCAAGCAGAGAATAGAAGCGCTGAAGGGAGGGTTCCCCTTCGGAGTTATCAGCATACACGCATAGGACCCAGAAAGACTCCACGCTCCTCCTTTGCTTGACGCGCGAGAGGAAGGCATATCCCGGTACTAGTAACTCTGTGCTCTCGCAAGTCCACCCTCCATCCGACGGGGCCACCAGGGCAACTCCCGCCTTAGCCGAACCAATCCCAGAGTGGTAAAGGACGTTAGTCGCTTTCGTCGTGCCCATATCAACGGTGTGGGTTTCTGTCAGGACCAGCAGGTCAATTTTTTCGATTTTCAGTAGACCCTCCACGAAAGGGAGCTTCCGCCATGTAGATCCCTGTACCTTCGTGGTCTGGCCAGCCATATTCCAAGTACCTACCACAAAAGACCTATCTTTTAGACCAAAACGGGAGCTAGGAGACCAGGCATTAGGCATGGTCCCCGAGCCATCTGGCGATGCCCCTTCGCGACCGTTGGGCTCGGGGCTCGAGCCTGCCGTCGAAGGAGAACGCGGATCGCTGTTGGGGCTGTCGGCGCTCCGTTGTGACGCCAGCAGGAGGGGGTTTTCGCTTTCATGGCTGTTTGTGACACCGATGGCCCCCACGCCCACCGGGGGGGTACCCGCTGTCCCCCCGCCGTCACCGTCGGCCCCTCGGCCCTGAGCCGGGTAGCCAACAGCCTGTGCGGGACGCCTGGATGTTGCTAGTTTGAAGTCCATTGCCGCTAAGAGGGGGATTGCCCCGGGTGTGACCAGAAACAGAATCTTTCATAGAAGAGGTGCGCTGGGGGGGCAGCTGACCACACCTCCTATCGGGTGATACACCACAGATATCAGTCAGAGAAAGGGTACACAAAAGGCCGTTCAACAGCCAAGACCTCTATTGTAACACAGAGACTAGAGCCAGACACCGATAAAGAGACCTGTCAGACCGGAACCAGAACACAGACACAAAAGGCCAGGGACTATGTCAGCACAAACACAGAAATACTACCGTGGACTACTCGTCCCCATCCTCCTCCTCCAAACTCATGACCATCCTTTCAGCCTCTATCTGGGCGTCAATCATGGCCTGCTTATTTCTGAGCTGCAGGGCCAAGAGACCCTTCTTCTTCTTTTGACCTCCCTTTGTGTGCTGGGCCGGTGCAGGCTGCTTGGGAGCCTTGCCCTTAGCCGACTTGGAGAACATGGGGTGCATCTCTTTGCTCCTATGTGCCGGAACTGTGCCTGAGTAAGCACTCTTGGTGTCCGCTGCACTAATCTTCGACCCTGTAGGACTGTTGGTGCGGTCTCGGGGCTTCATGTTTGTCGTTGACCAAGCGGCGAGGTGGAGGTTCCGGTCATTCCACAACTTCCGTCGGACTTTGGGGAAGCCCTGGAAGAGGGGGGCAAGAGCGGCGTACATCGTGTCCAACCCTGACGTGCGAATAGCGAGCCACGCAGCCGCTGCAGGGGAGATGTATCCGTCTGACAGTAGCACCTGTAAAACCACGGTCGCTGGGTCTCTGGGGTCATGGGGGGCACAAGGGAGCGCAGCTCCGGCTTGTGCCTCTATCGTCTGGAAGTTGGGTTGCGCTCGCAGCGTTTTGACAGCCTTCTCGAAATCGGACCTGCTAGAGTCCTTCAAGCCCAGCCTACTAATGTACTCCACAAACCGGGGAGTGATCTCCCTAGGAGCCATAGCTAAGCTGGCCAGGCGGTCCCACAGTTTGGCTGCAGCCGGCACTTCAGCTACCCGGTGACTCCGGATAGAGATAGCCACCTGCCACCACTGCCACTCGTAAGCCTTGGTCGCAGGGTCGTCAGACGTGAACTCCGGCGCCAGATCATCTATATCCATAACGCCCTTGCTCCTTATGTGTCGGAAGTCTGCCCACTCTTTCGTGTGTTGGTATTCCCTGGTTAGCCCGTAAAACGCGAGCAGGAAGTCCCCCTTGTAGTGTCGGAGGGACTTTTCTACCGCCTCCACGGGTGCATCTGGGAACGCTTTCGCCAGGACCCCTTTAGACCTGTGTACGTCGGACACTGACTGCATCCAAGCGGAAGCCGCCGGCAGGTCCCCTTTCGCTTTCTCCAGGATAATGGTGAATATCTCGCTGCTGGTGGTAGGGAACAGCCTTGCTAGGTGCGCTAGGCTTTGTGACAAGGATGGGTCCTCGTAGGTGTCGGTCAGAGGCTGCCTCTTGAACGGAGGCTCCTGAGTAGGGGGGGCCGAATCTGGGTGGTCCGATGCCACCGGGGAGGTGGCGGGAGGTGCATTCCTCGCTACTCTGCTCGGCTGGGACGCTGGCAAGAGCTCTCCTGGTAGCACCCCTGCCGCCCGAATAAGAGCATCACCTTGTAGGGGCTTGATGTGGGAGAACAGGAGAGTGTCGATCTCGTCGGCCCCCTCCAAGAGGGGATTTCGCAAGAGGGGCGCGGCCATTTGTGGCAGGGGGACACCAGCCTCAATATCCATCAGATCCTCAGCCAGGGTGCGGCCCATCGCCATAGACGTCAAGGTGCGATTGGCTGCCGAGTCCACCGGGATTGGAGCAAGGACAGCTGGAGGTGTTGGGCTAAAGAACAAAGGCACAGAGGGGGAGGGCTGCGCGGGATTCGGTTCCGAGGGGAGGATGGGAAGGGGGGTCCCCAAGGCGGCTGGGGGTGCGGGGGCCAAAGCCACATCCACCAGGCTATCGGGCCAGGTGTACGTGGATGACTGAGTGGGCTGGGCTGGCAAAGGCGTGCAGGGCACAGGCGCATAGTACTTAGCCATCCCCGGGGCATGACTCGTGACGGGGATCTCCTGGGATGCCCGAGGCGCGCCAGGGGAGGGAATAGCGGGAGCGGGGGTGGGCGTGGCGCTAACATGGGACTGGGACTGCGTAACTGCGTGCAGGATGGCGGGTGTCTCATACTGGCCTTCATCCGCCTGTTCCGTAGGAACAGCGGGCGGCACTGTAACCAGGATTAGTTGGGAAACTCTGGATCAGAGCACATCGCGCTTAGGAGCGACAATGCTTACAATCAGCGGGCTGGGCAGCCACGGAGGTGCCGGAGCGCACAGCGCTCTGGACTAAGGGGGGCTGAGCACCTCTGGGGTCTAAACCAGCTCTCAGCGGTATGGCAATAAGGGGGGGGGGGGGGGCTTACTGCCAGGAGAGACCGTGTTTTGGTCATCCAAGAACACATTAAACTCGTCACCAAGGGCCTGATCAGACAGGTCATGGGGCAGATGGCCGTCCCGTCGGAGAGAGAAGATGACGGGGTGGATAGAACCGCCGAAGAAAGCGCAGATGGATGAGATCAGGTTTCTCGTCAAGCCAACGTGGGGGTTGGTGTCGCCGAGCAGCCGGTAACACAGGAAGTCCGAGAGCTTGGTCACACGTGCTGGCTCCGCTCGCTCAAGAATGTCATCGTCATCATCCGAATCGTCGACATCCATGCCTTCTTCGTCCACGACGGACAGCGCTGGAGGCGCGCCAGGTTGTCTAGGAAGTTGAGCATGGCGGGGCACTGGCGCGCTTTTTACGGAAGGGGAAGGGGGGACCCTGATGGGGAGCTGCCAGGTGGCCTTCTCCAGGTCTATAACCCGCTCTCCAGCTTTCTTCTTCAGAACCAGGCTCCTAGCCGGCATGCTGATTATGGACAAGCCTCCTAGCTTCATGAACGGCAGGGGGCACTCCGCTGTAAAGTGGTCGGACGAGTAGCAGCCCTGACATGCGTAGGGACGCTTGGCCGACCAAGAGGGTTCAAAATTGAGGAGTGGGGACGCATCGGGCACCGAGCCATGTTTATGGTTGAACTCCATCGACCAGGGCCAGTACACATCCTCTGATTCCAGAGCAAACGTGCCTCTGAACTTAGATGTGGCGCCACCTTTCCTGACACCGAAAACCCTCCATCCCAGGCGGACGTCGTTGGTCTCAAACTCCAGGAGCCTCTTCCGTATTTGGAGGAAGATCGAGTTGTCATCCGCCACGGATCCCTTGATCACCCATTCTAGGTCCCTGGCTCTTCCTATGGGAGCGAATTGCCGAATGACGTAAACCGCGTTGGTCTCCGCCAGCCTGATGAGGTCGAAGGATTGAGCCTCCTCCTCCCCTTTAGAGCCCGACGGCACAGTACACAGCATCCAGTCTTGTCTGGGGCTCATACGCTCAAAACTAACCTCACACTGCCAGCGCTGGGCAAGCTTGGACCGGAGTAGTGACAACTTGGGGTCCTTGAACATAGGGCCGAGCTGCGCCACCCTGGCGAACATGAAGTGGTAGCCGGGCTTGTTGTACCTGCTCTCGAACTCTGGCCAAGACCAGCTCTTGACAGGCTCGAGGGGGTCCTCATATCGGTTGTTCCAACGGGCGCCTCCTCTCGGGGCCAGTTTGGCAAGCTCATCGCACGTATACAACTCCAAAGAGCGAGGTAGGTAGAGTTTAGAATCCACCTGGTCCCTCATGACAGGCTTCAGGCTGGCGACTGGCGCTTTCCCCATGACCGTAGGGAAGAGGGGGGCTGTGCGGGCAGCATGGTTCTGCCAGTTGGTCTCCGGCCATAGGTCCTTGTACGAAGGCTTCGGGTCGGCTTGTTGCAAAGGAGGTGCGTCAGGAGCGACGGTAGAAGTTACATCCACCTGCTCTGTATCCGCTGGCTCCTCAGCTCCGTCCATTCTGTCCACCATTCGCTCCTGTTCCGAAATTTCTGTACTCAGAAGGCGCCTCTCTGCTTCCAACGCCGGGATATTTGCGCCCGGGAGGGGCTCAGCTATCTCTCGGTCTAGCTCCCTATACCTCGCGGCCATGGCGGCCAGTTCATTGGAGGCAGCAGCCAGCGCGTCCTCCCGTGCCTGCTCCTCCTCTTGTTGGGCCGTAGCTGCATTCTGTACCTTCTCCAAAAGCGAGTCGAACATCGCCTTTAGCTCGGGGATGAATCCCTTTCTATCAAATTCCGGCTGCCACTTGGCCTTGTTCAGGAAGGTGACAAGATCGGACCAAGCCGGCTTGGTCAGGATTGGCGGGTACTCATCCAGCGTGCTTCGAAAGGTGTTCATGGCGTCATCCAGAGGATCCGATATAGCCGCTCGCCACTTAGCCATGGGAGATGATGGGCGACGGACTTGAGGGTCTGTGGAATAAGGCGCGAAAGGAACAAACTTATTCTTTCCTTTGCCTTTCCCCCTATTTCCTCTGGGCTGGAAACCCTGGGGACCCGCATTGAATCTATTGGGCTCCCTCCTAGGGGCCTCCCATGGCGGTGGGGGCCCCCTCGGTAGCGAGTCCATACCGCAGCGCGAGGCATTACCCATGACCTCTTCCTGACTCGGGAGTGGCTCCCTTGGTGGGCGTGGGTCCCGGGGGCCACCGGGAGGGGCATGCGGGCGGGAATTCGGAGGCATTGGCCGCCCCCAAGACATGTTGGGTCGGGAGGGGCCGTCATGGGGCACCTGCGCCCCGACTCTCCAGTAGCCAGGGGCTAGAAAGAGCGTGGTATGTTGTGGTGACCATGTTGTGACCAAATGACAGACGCCGCCGAAGTGTTGTTTCGTGACGAAGGCACAGTGCTGCTCCACCAGGGGGGAGTTCCTCAGGGCGTTCACCGTAGGGTAAAACCCGAGTGTCTCTACTGCTCTGGGGACATTATGTCCCTGTACCGCCGCTAGGTAACAGAGACCGGGGAGGAAACCTGGATGCTTGAAAGGTCGCCACAGGGACAACCTCTGTTCGTTCGTGACCAGTATAGTGGCGCGGGGAGGGGCCTGGGGAGGCTCCCGGCGCGTCAGCGGCTTCTTCTCCAGAACCACGTCATCCAGCGGGCATGGGCGGGCAGTTACGGTAGGGGCAGCGGCTCGCGGGGACTTCTTCCTCCTGGCGATGCGCTTGACAGCTACTTGGGGCTTGGGGGGCTGGGGCCCGTGCAGGCAATAGTCAATAATGGCTACTGCCTTCGCCTCGTTGACGATACAGGCCCCCAGAAGGGATCTGGTCGTCATTGGTGACATATAAGGTTGTGTCAGTCAGTGTCTCTAATTCGTAATATCTGTAAGAAAGATATAAAAGAATCAGCAAAAATTACCAACACCCAATCACAAGGGGTGGTAGCGGCTCCATGCCCTAGGGCGTCGCCGTATAAGTAAGGACCCCGGCGGTGTTTAGTGTGGGCGCCTCCACAGTGCAAGGAGGATTGGTGACGCAGGTACCACCTGCGGGCGCGTTTCTTACCGGCTGATCCAGAGGACCGAACATCGGAGTTGGGAGCAGCCATGCCATCTAACTGGGTATGGGCCCAGGCGGCTAACAGCCCCGGCCAGTCCGGGGGGGGCGGCTGTTAATCATTCCTTGGCAACTCCGAAAGAGCTGGAAAAGGCGGGCTCTGCATCTCCATCCGTGGGAGCCCCGAGGGACCTATCCACTAAAGCCACCTGTTAGGCCGCTGGCTAGGATTCAAGTGGAGCGTGGCCACCAGCTTTTATTTACGTGTTTAGCCGTCACGCGGGCGCGAGCTGTCGCTCCGCACCCCTAGTCCTAGGCATCCGTTCGGAACCGTAGTGCACTTTCCTCCACCTTGGCCAGCCGCGGGTCAACAGCGCGGTGAGGCACTCGGCAGAGGTGTTGGATGTGTGAACCGGGATGCCCACGAGGGGCCAACCGGCCCAGTCCCAACCTGACCGGGCGGGAGACATAGGCCCTATGGGTAGGTCGTCGACATGCAGGACACGGTAGAATCGGTGCGCAGCAGACCAGGGAGGGTCCGGCTGTTGAAGTGCGCACTGCTCCCTGGGGCTTTTTCAAGTGGAGGTCCACTAGCTTTTCTGGTTTAGACTGTGTGTTTGACCATCACACAGTAGGAAGGACTCCTCAGGGGCAAGTGCCTTTCTGGAGCCCGATACCCATCCGTGCCGGCACGAGTGTGCAAACCACAAGGGACCAGCCCTTGGGCCTATATGCCGACGGAAACAGCGTAAGGGGCCATACCGGGCTTGGGGTAGGTGGAGACGGGCCACCCTTCGATCCCTCCAGGGGAGGGTGCCTACTCGATGCACCTCTCTCGCCAACGTGTCCATTATTTCAAGTGGGGGCACACCACAGACCAGTTAAGGGAAGGTGTCTCTCCCGGAGACAAGAGGTCTACCATGTGGACCACCATGGTGGGGCACAAAAATATCCATAACGTCCGATAGACATTCACAACCAAGGACGAGGGGGATAGGGAAAGGACGTCGTCCGGATGTGCTGTCCGTCGTCCAGGGATGACAGTTTACCGCATTGCCGTCCCCACTCCTGAACAGAGGGGCGGGGGCGTGCTGTTTCCAGACGCCCCAGCTCTGCTCATGGAGGGGATGCCACACGCCCCACCAGCACATCCGACAGGGTGAGAAGATCCCTGCGTACGGCTAGCGGGGCCAGGCCGAGGCCCCAACGTTTGGGGACGGCTGGCTATGCGCACGGTGCTGTAAAATCCTCGGTCTAGGGGGCGGGACAGCGGGTCGCATGCACTCTAAGCTGCAGGGACTCGCGAAGCCCAACCGACTGTCCATGCCTAGACCCGCAGGGGAATGCCCGGAGGCGATCAGTGGCGAGCCACAGGCCGGCTGCATGGCGTGGAATGACGGGGAAAACTTACGGAGCAGGGGTACCCAGGGTATACCAGGGAACCGGAACTGAATGGCCGGCGACACATGGCCGCGGGCAGTACATCGCACCACTGCCGCGAGGCAGCCAGCGAAAAAACCCGAGAAAATCGGGAGAAAACCCGCGGAAAGAGATTCTACGTACCAGAGGACACAAGAGCCCGGAAAGGACAAGAGGAGACCCGAGAGAAAGCCCATACGCCGAGCACCGCACGAAGCGGCACTGGCTGGGGCACGTTGTGGACGGCGACGACCGAGAAACGGCGACGACGAGCAGGGAAGGGCAGGGGGCCAGCGCCCAAGGTCTGCTGTAGCCCCCCAGCCGAGAGTCCGCGACCACCATTAGCGCCTCAGAGAGAGACTTACCACTCGGAACTGTGTGGAAGTTGTGGTCGGGTCCAAGCTGCATTATCTGTTTTTTTTTTTTTTTCGGGGCAAGGCACCGGCTCTGCTACCCCTGGGGGTGCCCCAGCATCATCTATGGGAACTCGGCGGCTCTCTAGAGCTCTCCCTCCGTAACGCTGGTGGAATCTAGTTTAAGACCCCGTTGTCTGTTGGAGACGCCAATACAGCACCCATGCTTCAGAGGCCGGGAGTGTGGGGGTCGCCACAGAGCTCATTCGCCCCGGGAATACCCACTAAACCACCAGGGAGCCTCCTGCCCGACATTGGCAAGGTAGCCCGCCCCCTCGGGTGGGGGCAGGCGCCGTACCGGGCCGCTCCTAAAGGGCTTTACGTCCCCGGAAGACCAACACCACTTCGGCCAGAGCCACGAAGGGATGACCAGCCATGGGGCGGCCCGCCCACCTCTTGCAGCGGGGAGTACCCAGCGCGAGCAAGCTTCTGCGCTGGGAGTGGACCCCGCCTCTATGGGAGGGGGGTGCCGTTAAGGGACGACGGGGAAGGGGCATACAAGCCGATGTAAGGCGAATAACGCTAACGTCTCACCAGGGGGCGTAGCTTTAGTAGCACCCGAAGCTCGTCGACGGCCGAGCAGCTATCAGCAATAAAAACGTAAGTAGGGCTCGCAAAGAGCTCCTTCATTCTCTTTTTCCAGATAAACCACAGGACTGTGCCTATCGCCCATTCTCTTTGGGGGCGGGAGGTTGCGAGGGCTTGGTCGGGCTTGAGGCACGCTTTCGAGGGGCGGGCAGCACCGACTTCCACTGCCTTGAGGGCAAGGAGGGGGTACCAGAGAGAGGGGTGCCACTCGTCAGGGCGCAAGGACCGCAAAAAGAGGGGGGGGGATATGATCCGTAACCGCTCCAACAAACAGTCCATCAGCGCCTTCAAATCGTAAGAAATGCAACCCGTAAATATATGGTCCAAAGAGAGGCTCTCGCCACAGCGGCAGACGAGTGGTACTCTGGCGCTGACCCATTCCGGGGAGGAAAAAGGGAGGGAGCCGAGAGCCTCCTTCCACAATACCTCTCTAAGGCCCGCCGGGACATTGATCGTCCAGATCGCAGAGACGTACCGTCCGACGTCCAGGACTTGTCCAAAAAGACCGTACATAGAATCCGTCCATCGGTCCGTAAAGCGGGATGATCGGTAGTTACGCAAAGGTACTGCGACCGTATATCTCACCAAGAGAGAACTGAGGTAAGATACGGGCTGGTGGGACAAGACTGGGTGTGAGTCAACCCACCCCGGGGGGGTATACAGACCGGGTATGTGGAGGGGCCGCCCCGCCAACCTCCCCTCATTCGCCAGTAAGTCAGCCACATCATTCATAGTGTCACCACTATGCGCCTTAACCTTGACGAAAGAGAGGCTGCCATGGTGTGCCCGCAGGCAGAATAGAAGGTGTCGAAACAATTCGACCGGGGGGGTCCGCAGGTTCCAGGGGATATCCACCCATCCATCCCGCTCCAAAGCTAATAACCCGCCTTTCACAAGGCCCAGCGCGTAGGAGGAGTCTGTGTGCACAACCACGTGGTAAGGCCTCCACGCAGTGAGAGCCAGGACCAGAGCTGATACCTCCGCGACATTATTAGAGAGCGTGATCCCTGAAAGAGACACGCAGTCTGTGAAACCCAGGTTGGAGACCCAACCCGCCCCTGCGGTGCAGGTTTCTTTCCCGTTGTTCAACGCGGACCCATCTGTCCACACATGGAAGATGTCTGGCAGCTTCGGGACTTTCACGTCCCAGCAGGGCTCGAACGCCTTGGTCGTGTATCTTTGTAGATTAACCCTTCCTGTCCCCGCCAAGGAGCTCATTATTTGGGAATCAGTGGCTATCAAAGAAAACGGGAGAGTGAACACCCTAATACTGCCCAAAGGGCCGTCCATTTTCGGCCAGGCCCTAACACTCTTGTGGGGCGGGTACGCGCCATACTCAAAATCTGGCGCCCAATTGGTGCCTCTCAGGGCAAGCAAGATTTTGCGGACCTTAGACAGGCAGGGCTTACAGCCCCGCACCAACGCTAGATCACTAGCCACGTGCCGGACGAGAGAGACTCCGTGGGATTCCAGGCACTCTTTCCCTCGCGCTGATCTGGAACCGGGAAGCGCTGGATGCCAGAGCAGCGGGGCATCCAGACGCGCATTCCGGGAAGGCGCACAGCTGACCAGATCCAAACCAATGGTTCGGGCAGTTTTGAAGGCCTGCGCCACTCGGGGCTCCAGGAGACTGACCTTAGTATAGGCCAACTGGGTGAAAGGGTTCAACCCAGGGTTCCCCAGGTGGTTGTTCGAGAAAGTAGCCATGGAGAGGTCCTTCCATGTCCAGACCTTCCAGGGGGTGAACTGGGGACCGCCGACTAGATGGCTTAAGAAACGCAGGTCGTACGCACGCTTCCTGGTAATTAGCGACGGGCAATTCAGGCCTCCCTCGGAGAGGGGGGCTTCCAGAGCGCCATAAGACGCGGTGGAAAAGCGCCCACGAACGAAGCCAGAAATCTTCTTACTGAGCCTATTCAGGGTCAGGCTAGGCACACCGTTACCGTCCAGGAGGTGGTAGCAACGGGACTGCATCAGGGCTTTGGCGAGGAGGCACCTGTTCTGGACAGAGGCCCCGATAGCTGTCCACTGTCTGATGAGCTTCGATACATGCTGCTCTATCTGCTTCCAGCGGGGGAGGGCTAGGGAGCTGTCCCCTACCCAGACCCCCAGGATCCGCAGAGGATCCTCAGGGGGGAGAATGTATGCGCCGGGGAGCGTGGAGGGGCCCATGCTTTGCTCCACAAAGCATCGCCGCACGAAAGTCTCCGTCCCGACCGGCTTTACATCAGTTTTATCCAAGTTAAACTTCGAACCTATTGCCAAAGAAGTAACCTCCAGGCAGGAAGCCAGAACGGGGACGGAATCCCTCTCCAACAGGAAGAGGTTGATGTCGTCCGCGTACAAGGCAACCTTGGCAGGGGGAAGCTCATGAACACTGAGACCCCCAACCACCTTCCGTAGCCTCATTGCCAGCGGCTCAATAGAGAAATTGAAGAGCAGGCAAGAGAGTGGGTCCCCTTGCCTCACCCCTCTCCGGAGGGAGAACCTTGGGCTGTATCCACCGTTAATACGCACACGGGAGCGACATCCAGGAAGGACATTCTCCACCAGACCCTGGACGTCGGCCGAGACCCCCATCTCGGCCAAGACGTCCATCAGCCAGGCCTGATCCACTCTATCGTAGGCCTTGGCTTGATCCAAACCTACTATGAACCCCTTAGTGCCTGTCGAGTCACAGAGGTGGGCGACCTCGGCAGCTAGCCGAGTGTGCTCATACATCTGTCGCCCAGGGACGAAGCCTTTCTGGTCCTCATGGAGCTTCGCCACAGCCCAGGGAGCCAGGCGGCCATTGACCAGATTGGTAAACATTTTACAGTCCGTGTTTATGGAGGAGATTGGTCGGTAGTTCGCCACCAGGGTAGGGTCACCTTTCTTATAGAAAAGGCTGACATTAGCGTCTTTAAACCCAAACCTCGAGGTGCCGTTCAGCCGTAGGTCATCGGTCAATTCACCAAATACGGGCCAGAAGGCCCTTGGCGGATCCTCTTTATCCAACAGATCACTCAGCCGCTTGGACAGTGCTTTCCAGAAGACATAGGGTATGCCGTCAGGCCCTGGGGCCGTGTTGGGCATCTTGCCATTTAAAGCCTGTAGTTCCTTCATTGAGAAAGGCCCGTCCTGCAAACCCTCAGGGGCGGGAAGGCCATGGTAGGCAGCGCGGACCTCCGAGAGCAGCCTAACCTGCTCAGCCACACGGTCGGCGGTCCGCTGCTCTGGCGTGTGCAGAACCTGAAAGTAATCTCTAGCTATCCTCGTCATTCGCCTAAGGTCGGTGGAAGCCACAGGATCATCCGGTCGGCGCAGGCCTTCCACAGAGATAGAAGCTCTGCTTCCCCGCTCATCCATCTCTTGATTAGTAGAGAGGTTAAACCATTCTGATGTTCTTTTCTCAGCCATCCGTTTCATCTTAGCTACGGTGGCCTTCCGTAGAGCCGACAAGCGGGCATCCAGCTGATCAGCTACGCGGGGGACCCCTTTATACGGTGCTGGGCTGCCCGGTTTGGGGGAGCTGCTCGAAACCGGGACTTGCCAGGGGGAAGTGGCGCTCGGCATGAAAGAGGGGCGCCTAGGCTTGGGGCGAGAAGCCCTGCTCGGGATCGCTTCCTGCCAAACCGGCGTCCAGCCTTTTCTCCTTGCTACATGAGCATCTGGGTGGTGCATCTGCCGAAGGACAGACCCTAGCCTATCCGGGGTCAGCATTTCCTCACGCAGCGCTTGTTTCCAATCAGCCGTCTTTTCGGCTGTCCTAGAAGCAGAGTAATGAAGGCCTTGCACCAGGACTGAGCTCTTGAATTTAGTCCAGGCTTCCAACGTGACCCGAACTGGGGGCGATGTCATCGTTCGCCAGGCACCCAGCACATCTTCCCAGAAGGCCGGGCATTTATCCAGTGTTTCTAGGGGGGGTAAGCGTCGAGCCGGGTTAGCCAACTGGACCTTCGGGGTGTCCACTACTAAAGTGGCCAAAGCCACCTGATGATCCGACCAGTTTGTGTCCATGCACTGGACAGAGTGGCCATGCCACCCTTCCTGAGGTATATAGACTCTGTCCAACTGTGAAAGTATCTCACCGTCCATCCGTCCCTTCCGGTATGTCCAGAGGCGGGGATGTGCCCCTTCGCCAGCCGCGTCCTCCATATCGCAAAGAGTCCTCACGTCCCTGAAACGGGACAAAGTCGCCCTCCTGGCGGCGGAAGGTAACACGAAAGGCGTCCTATCATTCGGATATTCCACCATATTCCAATCTCCTGCTGCCAAGCACCCGGTCCAAGATCCCGCCGGCCGCGAGGCTATGAATGCCGCCAGCTGGTCAGCGAGCAGAGAATAGAAGCGCCGAAGGGAGGGTTCCCCTTCGGAGTTATCAGCATACACGCACAGGATCCAGAAGGATTCTACGCTCCTCTTTTGCTTGACGCGCGAGAGGAAGGCATACCCCGGCACTAACAATTCTGTGCTCTCGCAGGTCCACCCTCCGTCCGACGGGGCAATCAGGGCTACCCCCGCCTTGGAAGAACCAATCCCTGAGTGGTAAAGGACGTTAGTCGCTTTTGTTGTGCCCATATCAACAGTGTGGGTTTCCGTTAGGACCAGCAGGTCGATCTTCTCGATTTTCAGTAGTCCCTCCACGAAAGGGAGCTTCCGCCACGTGGACCCCTGTACCTTCGTGGTCTGGCCAGCCATATTCCAAGTACCTACTACAAAAGATCTATCTTTTAGACCAAAACGGGAGCTAGGAGACCAGGCATTAGGCATGGTCCCCGAGCCATCTGGAAACGCCCCTTCGCGACCGTTGGGCTCGGGGCTCGAGCCTGCCGTCGAAAGAGAACACGGATCGCTGTTGGGGCTGTCGGCGCTCCGTTGTGACGCCGGCAGGAGGGGGTTTTCGCTTTCATGGCTGTTTGTGACACCGATGGCCCCCACGCCCACTGGGGGGGTACCCGCTGTCCCCCCGCCGTTGCCGTTGGCCCCTCGGCCCTGAGCCGGGTAGCCAACAGCCTGTGCGGGACGCCTGGATGTTGCTAGTTTGAAGTCCATTGCCGCTAAGAGGGGGATTGCCCCGGGTGTGACCAGAATCGGAATCTTTATAGAAGAGGTGCGCCGGGGGGGCAGCTGACCACACCTCCTATCGGGTGATACACCACAGACTTCGGTCAGAGAAAAGGTACACAGAAGGCCGTTTACCAGCCAAGACTCCATCGCAACATAGAAACCAGTGCCAGACATTGATAAGGAAACCTATCAGACCGGTACCAGGACACAGACACAAAAGGCCAGGGACAATGTCAGCGCAAACAAAGAAACAATACCGCGGACTCATTCGTCCTCATCCTCCTCTTCCAAACTCATGACCATCCTTTCAGCCTCTATCTGGGCGTCAATCATGGCCTGCTTATTTCTGAGCTGCAGGGCCGAGAGACCCTTCTTCTTCTTTTGACCTCCCTTCGCACGTTGGACCAGTGCAGGCTGCTTGGGAGCCTTGCCCCTAGCCGACTTGGAGAACATGGGGTGCACCTCTTTGCTCCTATGCGCCGGAACTGTGCCTGAGTAAGCACTCTTGGTGTCCGCCGCACTAATCTTCGACCCTGTAGGACTGTTGGTGTGATCCCGGGGCTTCATGTTCGTCAACGACCAGGCGGCGAGGTGGAGGTTCCGGTCATTCCATAACTTCTGTCGGACTTTGGGGAAGCCCTGGAAGAGGGGGGCAAGAGCGGCGTACATTGTGTCCGACCCTGATGCGCGAATAGCGAGCCATGCAGCCGCTGCAGGGGAGATGTATCCGTCTGACAGTAGCACCTGTAGAACCACGGTCGCTGGATCTCTGGGGTCGTGGGGGGCACAAGGGAGCGCAGCCCCGGCCTGCGCCTCTATCGTCTGGAAGTCGGGTTGCGCTCGCAGCGTCTTGACGGCCTTCTCGAAATCGGACTTGCTAGAGTCCCTCAAGCCCAACCTACTAATATACTCCACAAAACGGGGAGTGATTTCCCTGGGGGCCGTAGCCAAACCGGCCAGGCGGTCCCACAGTTCGGCTGCAGCCGGCGCATCAGCTACCCGGTGACTCCGGATAGAGATAGCCACCTGCCACCACTGCCACTCGTAAGCCTTGGTCGCAGGGTCGTTAGACGTGAACTCTGGCGCCAGATCATCTATATCCATAACGCCCTTGCTCCTTATGCGTCGGAAGTCCGCCCACTCCTTCGTGTGTTGGTATTCCCTGGTTAGCCCATAAAACGCAAGCAGGAAGTCCCCCTTGTAGTGCCGGAGGGACTTTTCCACCGCCTCTTCGGGTGCATCTGGGAATGCTTTCGCCAGGACCCCCTTAGACCTGTGTACGTCGGACACTGACTGCATCCAAGCGGAAGCCGCCGGCAGGTCCCCATTCGCTTTCTCCAGGACGATGGTGAATATCTCGCTGCTGGTGGTAGGGAACAGCTTCGCTAGGTGCGCTAGGCTTCGTGACAGGGATGGGTCTTCGTAGGTGTCGGTCGGAGGCCGCCTTTCGAACGGAGGCTCCTGGGTAGGGGGGGCCGAATCTGGCTGATCCGATGCCACCGGGGAGGTGGTGGGAGGCGCATTTCTCGCTACCCTGCTTGACCGGGACGCTGGCAAGAGCTCTTCTGGTAGCACTCCTGCCGCCCGAATAAGAGCATCACCTTGCAGTGGCCTGAAGTGGGAGAACAGGAGAGTGTCGATCTCGTCGGCTCCTTCCAAGAGGGGATTTCGCAAGAGGGGCGCGGCCATTTGTGGCAGGGGGACACCAGCCTCGATATCCATCAGATCCTCAGCTAGGGTGCGGCCCATCGCCATAGACGTCAAGGCGCGATTGGCTGCCGAGTCAACCGGGATTGGAGCGAGGACAGCCGGAGGTGTCGGGCTAAGGAACAAGGGCTCAGAGGAGGGTCGCGCGGGGTTCGGTCCTGAGGGGAGGATGGGAAGGGGGGTCCCCAAGGCGGCTGGGGGTGCGGGGGCTAAGGCCACATCCACCAGGCTATCGGGCCAGGTGTATGTGGACGACTGAGTGGGCTGGGTTGGCAGAGGCGCGCAAGGTACAGGCGCATAGTACTTAGCCATCCCCGGGGCATGACTCGTGACGGGGATCTCTTGGGAGGCCTGAGGCATGCCAGGAGAGGGAACAGCAGGAGCGGGGGTGGGCGTGGCGCTAACATGGGACTGGGTTTGCGCAACCGCGCGTAGGATGGCGGGTGTCTCATACTGGCCTTCATCCGCCTGTTCCGCAGGAACTGCGGGCGGTAAATCAGCGGGCTGGGCAGCCACGGGGGTGTCGGAGCGCGCAGCGCTCTGGACTAAGGGGGGCTGAGCACCTCTGGGGTTGCCAGGAGAGACCGTGTCATGGTCATCCAAAAATACATTATACTCGTCACCAAGGGCCTGATCAGACAGGTCAGGGGGCAGATGGCCGTCCCACCGGAGAGAGAAGATGACGGGGTGGATAGAACCACCGAAGAAAGCGCAGACGGATGAGATCAGGTTCCTCGTCAAGCCAACGTGGGGGTTGGTGTCGCCGAGCAGCCGGTAACTCAGGAAGTCCGAGAGCTTGGTCACTCGCGTTGGCTCCGCCCGTTCAAGGACGTCATCGTCTTCGTCCGAATCGTCGACGTCCATGCCTTCTTCGTTCACGACGGAAAGCGCTGGAGGCTCGCCAGGCTGTTTTGGAAGTTGAGCATGGCGGGGTGCTGGTGCGCTTTTCACGGAGGGGGAAGGGGGGATTCTGATGGGGAGCTGCCAGGTGGCCTTCTCCAGGTCTATCACCCGTTCTCCAGCCTTCTTCTTCAGAACTAGGCTCCTAGCCGGGATGCTGATTATGGATAAGCCTCCCAGCTTCATGAATGGCAAGGGGCACTCCGCCGTAAAGTGGTCGGACAAATAGCAGCCTTGGCACGCGTAGGGACGTTTGGCCGACCATGAGGGCTCAAAATTGAGGAGCGAGGATGCATCGGGTACCGAGCCATGTTTATGGTTAAACTCCATCGACCAGGGCCAGTACACATCTTCTGATTCCAGAGCAAACGTGCCTCTGAATTTAGACGTGGCGCCACCTTTTCTGACACCTAAAACTCTCCACCCCAGGCGGACGTCGTTGGTTTCAAACTCCAAGAGCCTCTTTCGTAGTTGGAGGAAGATCGAGTTGTCATCCGCCACGGACCCCTTGACGACCCATTCAAGGTCCCTGGCTCTTCCCATGGGAGCGAATCGCCGAATGACGTAAACCGCGTTGGTCTCTGCCAGCCTGATGAGGTCGAAGGATTGAGCCTCCTCCTCCCCTTTAGAGCCTGACGGCACGGTACACAGCATCCAGTCTTGTCTGGGGCTCATCCGTTCAAAACTGACTTCACACTGCCAGCGCTGGGCAAGCTTGGAACGGAGTAGTGACAACTTAGGGTCCTTGAACATGGGGCCGAGCTGCGCTACCCTGGCGAACATGAAGTGGTAGCCGGGCTTGTTGTATCTGCTCTCGAACTCTGTCCAAGACCAGCTCTTGACGGGCTCGAGGGGATCCTCGTACCGGTTGTTCCAACGGGCACCCCCTCTCGGGGCCAACTTGGCAAGCTCATCGCATGTATACAATTCCAATGAGCGAGGTAGGTAGAGCTTAGAGTCTACCTGGTCCCTCATGACAGGCTTCAGGCTGGCGATCGGCACTTTCCCTACAACCGTAGGGAAGAGGGGGGCTGTGTGGGCAGCATGGTCCTGCCAGTTGGTCTCCGGCCATAGGTCTTTGTAAGAGGGCTTCGGGTCGGCACGTTGCAAGGGAGGTGCGTCAGGGGCGATGGTAGAGGTTACATCCACCTGCTCTGTATCTGCGGGCTCCTCAGCTCCATCCATTTTGTCCACCAATCGCTCTTGTTCCGAGATCCTTGCTCCCAGAAGGAGCTTCTCCGCTTCCATTGCTGGGACATTCGCGCCCGGGAGGGGCTCGGCTATCTCTCGGTCTAGCTCCCTATACCTCGCAGCCATGGTGGCCAGTTCATTGGAGGCAGCAGCCAGCGCGTCCTCCCGCGCCTGTTCCTCCTCCTGCTGGGCTGCAGCCGCAGCTCGCACCTTCTCCAAAAGCGAGTCGAACATTGTTTTTAGTTCGGGGATAAAACTCTTTCTATCGAAATCCGGCTGCCGCTTGGCTTTGTTCAGGAAAGTGACGAGATCGGACCAGGCCGGCTTGGTCAGGATCGGTGGGTATTCATCCAGCGCGCTTCGAAAGGCGGTCATGGCGTCATCCAGAGGGTCCGAGATAGCCGCTCGCCACTTAGCCGTGGGAGACGACAGGCGACGAACTTGAGGGTCTGTGGAATAAGGCGCGAAAGGGACATACTTATTTCTTCCTTTACCTTTCCCTCTATTTCCTCTGGGTTGGAGACCTTGGGGACCCGTATTGAACCTATTGGGCTCCCTCCAAGGGGCCTCCCGCGGCGACAGGGGCACCCTCGGCTGTGATTTCAAACCGTGGCGCGAAGCATTTCTCAGGACTTCCTCCTGACTCGGGAGTGGCTCTCTCGGCGGGCGTGGGCTCCGGGGGCCGCCGGGAGGGGCATGTGGGCGGGAATTCAGGGGCATCGGCCGCCCCCAAGACATGTTGGGCCGGGAAGGGCCGGCATGGGGCATCTGTGCCCCGACTTTCCAGTAGCCAGGGGCCAGAAAGAGCGTGGTGTGTTGCGGTGACCATGTCGTGACCAAATGGCAAACGCCTTCGAAGTGTTGTTTCGTGACGAAAGCGCAGTGCTGCTCTACTAGGGGGGAGTTCCTCAGGGCATTTACCGTAGGGTAAAACCCGAGCGTCTCTACTGCCCGGCGGACATTATGTCCCTGCACCGCCGCTAGGTAACAGAGACCGGGAAGGAAGCCCGGGTGTTTGAAAGGTCGCCACAGGGACAACCTCTGCTCGTTAGTGACCAGTATCGTAGCACGAGGAGGGGCTTGGGGAGGCTCCCGGCGCGTCAGCGGTTTCTTCTTCAAAACCACGCCATCCAGTGGGCACGGGCGGGTGGTTGTAGTGGGGGCAGCGGCCCGCGGGGACTTCTTCCTCTTGGCGAGGCGCTTGAGAGCTACCGGGGGTTTGGGGGGCTGGGGTCCATGCAGGCAGTAGTCAATAATGGCCACTGCTTTCGCCTCATTGACGATACAGGCCCCCAGAAGGGATCTGGTCGTCATTGGTGACATGTCAGGTTGTGTCAGTCGGTGTTTCTTTCTCGTAATATCTGTAAGAGAGGCATAAAAGAATCAGCAAAAATTACCAGCACCCAAACATAGGGGGCGGTAGCGGCTCCGTGCCCTATGGCGTCGCCGTATAAGACAAGATCTCGGCGGTGTTTAGTGTGGGCGCCTCCACAGTGCAAGGAGGATTGGTGACGCAGGTACCTCCTGCGGGCGCGCTTTTTACCAGCTGATCCAGAGGACCGAACATTGGAGTTGGGAGCAGCCGTGCCATCCAGCTGGGTATGGGCCCAGGCGGCTAACAGCCCCGGCCAGTCCGGGGGGGGCAGCTGTTAATCATTCCTTGGCAGCTCCGAAAGAGCTGGAAAAGGCGGGCTCTGCATCTCCATCCGTGGGAGCCCCGAGGGACCTATCCACTAAAGCCACCTGCTAGGCCGCTGGCTAGGATTCAAGTGGAGCGTGGCCACCAGCTTTTATTTACGTGTTTAGCCGTCACGCGGGTGTGGGCTGTCGCTCCGCACCCCTAGTCCAAAGCGTCCGTTCGGAACCGTGGTGCACTTTCCTCCACCTTGGCCAGCCGCGGGTCAACAGCGCGGTGAGGCGTTCGGCAGAGGTGTTGGATGTGTGAACCGGGACGCCCACGAGGGGCCAACCGGCCCAGTCCCAACCTGACCGGGCGGGAGACGTAGGCCCTATGGGTAGGTCGTCGACACGCAGGGTACGGTAGAATGGTGCGCAGCAGACCAGGGAGGGTTCGGCTGTTGAAGCGCGCACTGCTCCCTGGGGCTTTTTCAAGTGGAGGTCCACTAGCTTTTCTGGTTTAGACTGTGTGTTTGACCATCACACAGGAGGAAAGACTCCTCAGGGGCAAGTGCCTTTCTGGAGCCCGATACCCGTCCGTGCCGGCGCGAGCGTGCAAACCACAAGGGACCAGCCCTTGGGCCTATATGCCGACGGAAACAGCGTAAGGGGCCATACCGGGCTTGGGGTAGGTGGAGATGGGCCACCCTTTAGTCCCTCCAGGGGAGGGTGCCTACTCGATGCACCTCTCTCGCCAACGTGTCCATTATTTCAAGTGGGGGCACACCACAGACCAGTTAAGGGAAGGTGTCTCTCCCGGAGACAAGAGGTCTACCATGTGGACCACCGTGGTGGGGCACAAAATTATCCATAACGTCCGATAGATGTTCACAACCAGGGACGAGGGGGATAGGGAAAGGACGTCGTCCGGATGTGCTGTCCGTCGTCCAGGGATGACGGTTTACCGCATTGCCGTCCCTACTCCTGAACAGAGGGGTGGGGGCGCGCTGTTTCCAGACGCCCCAGCTCTGCTCATGGAGGGGATGCCATACGCCCCACCGGCACGCCCGACAGGGTGAGAAGACCCCTGCGAACGGCTAGCGGGGCCAGGCCGAGGCCCCAACGTTTGGGGACGGCTGGCTATGCGCACGGTGCTGCAAAATCCTCGGTCTAGGGGGCGGGACAGCGGGTCGCATGCACTCTAAGCTGCAGGGACTCGCGAAGCCCAACCGACTGTCCATGCCTAGACCCGCAGGGGAATGCCCGGAGGCGATCAGCGGCGAGCCACAGGCTGGCTGCATGGCGTGGAAAGACGGGGAAAACTTACGGAGCAGGGGTACCCAGGGTATACCAGGGGACCGGAACTGAATGGCCGGCGACACATGGCCACGGGCAGTACATCGCACCACCGCCGCAAGGCAGCCAGCGAAAAATCCCGAGAAAATCGGGAGACAATCCGCGGAAAGAGGCTCTACGTACCAGAGGACACAAGAGTCCGGACAGGACAAGAAGAGACTCGAGAGAAAGCCCATGCGCCGAGCACCGCACAAAGCGGCACTGGCTGGGGCACGTCGTGGACGGCGACGACCGAGAAACGGCGACGACGAGCAGGGAAAGGCAGGGGGCCAGCGCCAAGGTCTGCTGTAGCCCCCCAGCCGAGAGTCCGCGACCACCATTAGCGCCTCAGAGAGAGACTTACCGCTCGGAACTGCGTGGAAGTTGTGGTCGGGTCCAAGCTGCATTATCTGATATATATATATATTTTTTTTTTCGGGGCAAGGCACCGGCTCTGCTACCCAAAGGGTGCCCCAAACATCAGCCATGGGAACTCGGCGGCTCTCTAGAGCTCTCCCTCCGTTACGCTGGTGGAATCTGGTTTAAGACCCCGTCGTCTGTTGGAGACGCCAATACAGCCCAACCGAGGCTTCAGAGGCCGGGAGTGTGGGGGTCGCCACAGAACTCATTTGCTCTGGGAATACCCACTAAACCACCAGGGAGCCTCCCACCCGACATTGGCAAGGTGGCCCGGCCCCGCAGATGGGGACAGGCGCCGTACCGGGCCGCTCCTAAAGGGCTTTACGTCCCCGGGAAGCCAACACCGCGCCAGCCAGAGCCACGAAGGGATGGCCTTTGCTGTGCAGCCCGCCCAACTCTTGCAGCAGGGAGTACCCAGTGCAAGCAAGCTTCTGCACCGGGAGTCGACCCCACCTCTATGGGAGATGGGCGCCGTTACGGGACGATGGGTAGGGGGCATAAACCGCCTCAATAAGGCCGAAGGTCGGCTACCGCCTCACTAGAGGAGGTAGTCGGAAGAGCATACGGAGCTCATCGTTGCAGTCCGCCACCAGGAAAACATACCTGGGGCTTGCGAAGAGCTCCTTCATCCTCTTCTTCCAGACAAACCATAGGAAGACTCCAATAGCCCATTCCCGCTGGCTGCGAGAGTCAGCCAGGGCCCGGCTGGGTTTGGGGCACTCTTTAGTGGGGCGCGTGGCCCTATACTCCACTGCTTTGAGGGCTATGAGGGGGAACCAGGGGGACGGGTGCCATTCGTCAGGGCGCAGGGAGCGCATGTAGAGGGGGGGGGACACTTTCTTCAAATGCTCCTCCAGTGACGCTGACAGTGGAGAGAGATCATAGGACGCACACCCGGTGAGGATGTGGTCCAGGGAAAGGCCTACCCCACAGCCGCAAGTGAAAGACGCCTTGGTGTTAACCCACCCAGGGCAGTAGAAAGGCAGGGAGCCGAGGGCGTCCTTCCACAGGACTTCCCTGAGGCCAGTCGGGATATTGATGGTCCATATCGCAGAGACATGCTGACCCACATCTAGAACCTTACCGAAGAGGTTAAACATAGCCACCGTCCATCGGTCTGCAAAGCCCGAGGCTCTCCAAGTACGCAAGGGCACCGGGACAGTATACCTCACTACCAGAGAGCTGAGGTGAGACAAAGGCTGATGGGACAGGACCGGGTGTGAATCCACCCAACCCGGGGGAGTGTAGAGGCTGGGGATGTGGAAAACCCTCCCCGATAGCCTTCCTTCATTAGCCAGAGAGTCAGCCAAATCATTCATAACGTCACCGCTATGCGCCTTCACTTTAACGAAGGAGAGGCAGCCGCGGTGCGCTCGCAAGCAAAACAGCAGGTGTCTGAACAGCTCCACCGGGGGAGCTCGCAGGTTCCTGGGGATATCGTCCCACCCGTCACGCTCCAGGGCCAGCAGGCCACCCTTTACCAGGCCCAGGACATAGGAAGAGTCAGTGTGAACGACCAGATGGTATGGCCTCCAGGCAGCAAGGGCCAGGACCAGCGCCGACATCTCTGCCACGTTATTAGAAAGCTGGACACCCGAGACAGATACACTGTCTGAGAAGCCCAACTCGGAAACCCATCCGGCTCCTGCGCTACACCTCTCCGTCCCGTTGTCCTGCGCAGAGCCGTCTGTCCAAACGTGGAAAGTATCCTGCAGCTTAGGGGCGTGTACATCCCAGCATGGCATGAAGGCCTTAGTTGTGTACCTAAGCAGCTCCACTTTCCCGGTCCCCATCAGGGAGCTCCTAATTTGTGAATCGGTAGCTATCAAGGACACCGGGAGGGAGAAAATCCTGACGCTGCCCAAGGGGCCGTCCATCCTAGGCCAGGCGCGGACGCTCTTATGGGGCGGGTAAGCGCCGTATTCCACATCTGGCGTCCAGTTGGTGTTCCGTAGAGCCGCCAGAATCTTTCTAACTTTAGACAGGCAGGGCTTGCAGTCCCTGACCAGGTCCAATCCATCCGCGACGTGCCGGACGAGGGACACCCCGTGAGACACTAGGCAATCCCGTCCCCGGGCCGACCTAGACCCGGGGAGTGCCGGGTGCCAGAGTAAGGGGGCGCCGTTGCGCGCGCCCCAAGAGGGCGCACAGCTGTCCAAATCCAGCCCGAAGTGCCGCGCAGTTCTGAAAGCTTGGGTGACTCTGGGCTCCAGAAGACTAACCTTAGTAAAAGCCAGCTGCAGGAATGGATTCAGCCCGGGATTCTCCAGGTGAGTGTTGGAGAAAGTGGCCATGGAAAGGTCCTTCCAAGTCCAGTCTTGCCACGGCGCGCGCCTGGAGCCGCTGACCAGATGGCTGAGGAAGCGAAGGTCATAGGCGCGCTTCCTAGTGATCAGAGAGTGGCAATTCAGCCCCCCCTCGTTCAAGGGGGCCTCTAGAGAACTATAAGATTCTGCCGAGAAGCGTCCTCTCACGAAACCCGAGATCTTTTTACTGAGCTTATTGAGGGTACGAGCAGGTATACCGTTGCCGTCCAAAAGGTGGTAACAGCGGGACTGCATCAGGGCTTTGGCCAAGATGCATCTATTCTGCACGGAGGCGCCAATAGCCGTCCACTGCCGGATGAGCTTAGATATGTGACGCTCGATCTGTTTCCAGCGAGGGAGGGCCAGGGAGGTGTCGCCAATCCATACGCCCAGAATCCGCAGGGGATCCTCGGGCGGGAGAATGTAGGCTCCAGGGAGCGTGGAGGGGCCCATGCGTTGTTCCTCATGGCACCTACGCACAAAACCCTCCATCCCAACCGGTTTCACATCAGTTTTCTCCAAATTGAATTTAGATCCTACTGCCAAAGACGTATCCTCCAAGCAGGAAGCCAGGCCTGGTATAGAGTCGTTCATCGACAGGAAGAGATTGATATCGTCCGCGTATAGGGCCACCTTAACCAGGGCGAGCCCATGCACACTTAGCCCTACAATCCGGCCCCGAAGCCGCATCGCCAGGGGCTCGATAGAGAAATTGAAGAGCAGACAGGAGAGCGGGTCTCCCTGCCTCACACCCCGCCGCAGTGAGAATCTCGGGCTGTACCCTCCGTTGATACGAACATGGGAGCAGCATCCAGGAAGAACATTCTCCACCAGATCACGAACATCGGCAGAGACACCCATTTCTGTCAAGACGTCCATCAGCCAGGCCTGATCCACCCTATCGTAAGCCTTAGCTTGGTCCAAGCCTACTATGAAACCCTTAGTTCCCGTCGTGTCACATAGATGCGCGACCTCTGCAGCCAACCGGGTGTGTTCGTACATCTGCCTTCCAGGGACAAAGCCCTTCTGGTCCTCATGCAGCTTCGCCACAGCCCAGGGGGCTAATTGGTCATTGACCAAATTAGTGAACATCTTACAGTCCGTGTTCATAGAGGAGATCGGCCTGTAGTTCGCGACCAGCGTAGGGTCGCCTTTTTTATAGAAAAGACTGACGTTAGCATCCTTAAAACCAAGCCTAGAGGTGCCTCTCTCCCGTAGGTCGTCCGTTAGAACACCAAACATCGGCCAGAAGGCCTTCGGTGGGTCCGGCTTATCCGCCAGACTGTCCAGGCGTGCCGATAAAGCCTTCCAAAAGGCGTAGGGTATGCCGTCTGGCCCTGGGGCTGTATTGGGCATTTTCTTCCTCAAGGCCAGTATCTCTTTCATCGAAAAAGGCCCTTCTTCTACACCCGCGGGGCCAGGCAAGTCCCGGTAGGCAGCATGGACCTCCGAGAGCAGCCGGACCTGTTCAGCCACTCGGTCATCCGAGCGCTGCTCGGGTGTGTGCAAATCCTGAAAGTAGTCCCTAGCCACTCTAGTCATCTCCCGGAGATTCGTAGAAGCGACTGGCTCCTCTGGGCGGCGCAGTCCTTCTACTGAAATAGAGGCTCTGCTCCCTCTCTCATCTAGTTCTTGATTAGAGGAAAGGTTAAACCATTCCGAAGTCCTCTTTTCTGCCATACGCCTCATTTTTGTTATAGTAGCTTTCCGTAAAGCCGTTAGGCGAGCATCCAGCTGGTCCGCCACATGGGGAACTACTCTATACCTAACCGGCTCCTTAGTCCTGGGAGAGCTGCCTAAGACTGGGACTTGCCAAGGGGAGGTGCTGCTCGGCGTGAAATTACGGCGCCTAGGCATGGGGCCGGGGGCTCTATGTGGGACCGCCTCTTGCCATACAGGTTTCCAATGAGAGGGCTGTTCGCGCGAAACCGGGCGGTGCATCTTTCGGAGGACCTCCTCCAGCCTACCAGGGGTCAGCATTTCCTCCCTCAGGGCCTGCTTCCAGTCAGTAGTCACCTCAGCCTTCCTAGAAGAGGAACATTTAATTCCTTGTTCCAGAACCGTCCTTTTGAACTCAACCCATGCTTCCAATGTAACCACTGCAGGGGGAGACGTCAACGCCCTCCATGAGGACAACACGCTGGTCCAGAACTCCGGGCACTTATCCAGGGTTTCCAAAGAAGGTAAGCGCCGAGCTGGGACAGCCAGCTGAACTTTAGGAGCGTCCACTACCAAGGTGGCGACAATCACTCGGTGATCTGACCAGTTCGTATCCAGACATCGGGGGGAGTGACCGCTCCAACCCGTCTGGGGTATGTAGATTCTGTCCAGCCGGGAGAGCGTCTCCCCCTCCATTCTACCTTTCCGATATGTCCACATGCGAGGGTGCGCGCTGTCACCGGCCACGTCTGCCATATCGCAGAGAGTCTTCACGTCTTTGAAGCTGGACATAGTAGATCGCCTAGCGGCGGAAGGTTGCACACAGGGAGTTCTGTCGTAGGGAGATTCAACCATATTCCAATCGCCTGCTGCTACACAGCCTGTCCACGATCCTGCAGGTCGAGACGCTATGAAAGCCGTCAGACCGTCAGCCAAACGGGAAAAAAACCGCCGGAGGGAGGGCTCCCCTTCGGAATTGTCAGCATACACGCAAAGAATCCAAAAGGACTCCACACTCTTCCTCTGCTTAACTCGCGACAGGAAGGCGTATCCCGGGACCAAAAGCTCCGTGCTTTCACAAGTCCACCCTCCATCTGACGGAGCCACCAGAGCCACTCCTGCCTTGGTAGAACCAATACCGGAGTGGTAGAGGACGTTAGTCGTTTTTGTTGCAGGAAACTCAACAGTGTGAGTTTCCGTTAGGACCAGCAGGTCAATTTTCTCCACCTTCAACAGCCCCTCCATAAAGGGGACTTTGTGCCGCACAGACCCCTGTACCTTCGTGGTCTGGCCAGCCATGTTCCAGGAACCAATCAAAAATGACCTATCTTTTAGTTGAAAATGAGAGCTAGGGGACCTGGCACTAGGCATAGGCCCCGAGCCATCCAGAGGCGCCCCTTCGCAACCATTTGGCTCGGGGCTCGAGCCTGCCGTCGAAAAGGGACGCGGATTGCTGTTTGGGCTGCCGGCGCTCCGTTGCGACGCCGACAGGAGGGGGTTTTCGCTTGCGTGGCTGTTTGTGACACCGACGGCCACCTCTCCCGCCGGGGGGGTACCCGCTGTCCCCCCGCCGTCACTGTCAGCCCCTCGGCTCTGAGCCGGGTAGCCAACAGCCTGTGCGGGACGTCTGGAAGTTGCGAGTTTGAAGTCCATGTCCGCTAAAAAGGGGGATTGCCCCGGGAGTGACCAGAAGAAAACAAGATTCATAGAGGGAGCGCGCCGGGGGGGCAGCTGGCTACGGTCCCTATCGGGTGAAACACCACTATCTAAAGTTAGAGAGGAAAATCATATGGAACAAAACCATCGCGAGGTCAACTCATGACAAAGAAATGTGAACATAGAACAGAGTCACGAAAATCCCGAAGACAGGACACTACCACACAGAGAAAGCTCGGAAACAGAGACAGTCACTGCAGACCAGATAAAAGAAACCAATACCCTACTCTTCCTCTTCCCTTTCTTCCTCCATGAGTGCTCGTTCGGACTCGATCAGGGCGGTTATGTCCGTGCCTTTTTTACTGAGCCGCGCTGCCGAGATCTCCGTTTTCCTTTTCTTTTCTTGTTCGTCCCTCTTCTGGGCGCGAGTCTTAACCGTCCTGGGAGCCGTCCCTTTGGACCCCTTGGAGAATACGGGGTGCACCTCCTTGCCCTTCGCGGAAGGAATGACTTTCGAGTACGCACTCTTTGTGTCTGCGGCACTGATCCTTGAACCGGTCAGGCTGTTTGTGCCGGCTTGGTGTTTCATATTGGTAACCGACCATGCTGCGAGGTGGAGGTTTCGGTCGTTCCACAGCTTTCGTCGTACTCTAGGGAAAGCCAGGAAGAGAGGAGCCATGGCGATGTACATAGAGGGGGACCCTGAAACCTGGATAGCTAACCAGGCAGCCGTGGGGGGGGAGATATACCCATCCGATAATAAGACTTGTAATACCGTGGTTGCTGCGTCTCTCGGGCTATCGGGGTTGCAAGGGACAGCGGCGCCTGCAACTGCTTCTATTGCCCTAAAGTCTGGCTGGGCCCGCAAAGTCTTGACCGCCGAAATGAAATCTGTTTCGGTCGTGTTCTGCATGCCCAGCTTATACACGTACTCCACGAAGCGGGGGGTTATCTCTCGAGTGGCGGTTGAAAGGCCTGCCAACTGGTTCCACATCCCAGCGGTGTCGGGGTCATCTGCGACTCTATGAGCCCGGATAGAAATCGCGATCTGCCACCACTGCCACTCATAGGCTTCTGTCGCGGGGTCGTCGTACACAAAGTCCGGTGCCGGGTCGTCCACGTCCATCACACCTCTACCTCTAGCCCCTTTGAGGTCGTTCCACTCTGCTGTGTGCGCAAAAGTTCTGGCTAGCCCGTAAAAGGAGAGCAAGAAATCCCCTTTGTAATGCCGGAGGGAGCTCTCCACTTCCTTCAGGGGTGCTTCCGGGAATGCCTTCACCAGGACCTCCCTGGCTTTGGTTCCGTCGGACACAGACTGCATCCAAGCGGACGCCGCTGACAAGTCCCCTTTCACTTTGTCCAGGACCACGGTGAAAGTTTCGCTGCTGATGGAGGGGAAGAGACCCGCCAGGTGGGTGAGGCTCTCAGAAAGCGAAGGGTCATCGTAGGTGTCTGTGGGGGGCTCCATGATATACGAGGGCCCTTGGGTGGGAGCTGTGCTCGCTTGGGTTGGGGCGATCCGCTCGGGGATGGGAGCAGCTGGAATCGGGCCTGCTACCGACGATCTAGACAAGAGCTCTTCGGGGTGCACTCCCGCAGCTCTAATCAGGGCGTCACCTTGTAAAGGCTTAATGTGCGAGAAGAGGATAGTGTCGATCTCGTCAGCATCCACCAAGAGAGGGTTTCGCAGCACGGGGTTCACCATGCTCGGCAGGGGGATACCCGCTTCAATATCCATCAGATCCTCTGCCAAAGTGCGGCCCATCGCCATGGACGACAGGGCACGATTAGCAGCTGAGTCTATAGGGACAGGGGCGAGGACTGCACGGGCCGGTGGATGGGGCGGAGCAGCAGCAGGAGGGGGCGAGGGGCTAAAAAACAGAGGCTCCGTAGCGGGCTCCGGCGCAGCAAGAGGGGTGGGTTGTGGAGATCTCAATTCCAATGGGGGCACAGGGGCAACAGCTATGTCTACCAGACTATCCGGCCACGTGTATGTGGAAGACTGGGAAGGCTGGGCGGGCAGGGGAGGGCAAGGCACAGGCGCGTAATATTTAGCCATACCCGGGCCATGGCTCGCAACGGGGATTTCCTGGGAGGGCAAGGACGCGCCAGCGGAGGGCGCAGCGGGGGTGGGCGTGGGCGTGGCACTGACATGGGACTGGGATTGTGTCACCGCAGTCAGGATGGCAGGTGTTACGTAGCGTCCGTCATCTGCTGGGACCGCGGGCGCTGCAGGCAGCACTGTGAAAGAGATTAGTTAGAGAAATTCCGGCGCCATGCGCAAAACACCCAGGGGCGACAACGCTCACAGGTAGTGGGCTGGTCAGCCGTGGGGTTGCCGGAGTGCGCTGCACCCCGAGCTATGGGGGGCTGAACACCACTGGGGTTGCCAGGGACCTGAGGAGGTTCGGTGCCACTGGGGTCTAGACCGACTCGCATTAGAGTGGTATGGCAATCATGGGGTAAAGGCTTACTGCCGGGGGGGCTAGAAGCATAATCGGAGGGAGGGCGAGTGAACTCGTCAACCAAGGTTTCATTAGACACGTCAACAGGCAAGTGCCCGTCCCTCCGAAGGGAGTACAGGATGGGGTGTATCGATCCGCCAAAGAACTTGCAGACCGAAAGGATCAGGCCTCTGGTCAGCCCTACGACGGGGTTGGTGTTACCCAGGAGACGTCCGCTCAGGAAGTTCGAAAGGGCAGTAACGCGCGTCGGCTCCACCTGCTCCAGTAAGTCGTCATCATCCGACTCCTCCATTTCCACGTCGCCATCAAGACCTTCTTCCTCCACAACCGACAAGGCAGGGGGCGCAACCGGCTGCTCAGGGAGGCGGGTATGTCTAGGCACCGCAGCGCTTTTGACAGAGGGGGAGGGGGGTATCCTAATCGGCAGTTGCCATGTAGCTTTCTCAAGGTCGATTACGCGTTCTCCTGCTTTCTTCTTTAACACCAGGCTCCTAGCCGGCATGCTGATGATGGATAGCCCTCCTAGCTTCATGAAAGGTAGGGGACACTCCGCCGTGAAGTGGTCAGACGAGTAGCAACCCTGACACACATAGGGTCGCTTGGCCGACCATGAAGGTTCAAAGTTTAGGAGCGGGGAAGCGTCGGGCACTGAGCCATGCTTGTGGTTGAACTCCATAGACCAAGGCCAATAAACGTCCTCAGACTCGAGGGTAAACGTGCCTCTGAATTTGGAGGTGGCGCCCCCCTTCCTGACACCCAAGACTCTCCATCCCAACCGGACATCGCTGGTCTCAAACTCCAGGAGCCACTTTCGCATTTGGAGGAAGACGGAAGTCTCATCCACAACAGACCCTTTAATAACCCACTCCAGGTCCCTGGCTTTACTCATAGGAGCGAAACGCTGAATAACGTATACCGCGTTAGTTTCTGCCAGCCGGATGAGGTCGAAAGACTGGGCTTCTATCTCTCCTTTGGAACCCGACGGCACCGTACAAAGCATCCAGTCTTGTCTGGGGCTCATACGCTCAAAGTGGACTTCGCACTGCCACCTCTGTGCCAGTTTGGAGCGGAGTAGCGACAACTTGGGGTCTTTGAACATTGGGCCCAGCTGCGCCACTCTAGCGAACATGAAGTGGTACCCGGGCTTATTGTACACATTCTCGAATTCCTGCCAGGACCAGCTTTTGACGGGCTCGAGGGGGTCCTCATACCGGTTATTCCAGCGAGCTCCACTTTTCGGGGCCAACTTAGCGAGCTTGTCGCATGAGTACAACTCCAGCGAGCGGGGGAGGAAGAGTTTGGAGTCAACCTGATCCCTCATGACTGGCTTCAGGCTGGCAACAGGAGCTTTCCCCACCACCACCGGGAAGAGGGGGGCGGTGCGGGCAGCGTGGTCTTGGTAGTTGGTCTCCGGCCAGAGGTCTTTATAAGAGGGTTTCGGAGCAGCCTGCTGTGCAGGGGGCGCGTCGAGGCCAGCGGCCGAGGGGGCATCTATGTGCTCAGTGTCCGCGGGCTCTTTGGCCCCGTCCATCCGGTCCACCAGTTTCTCCTGCTCAGATATTCGCATACTCAAAATGCCTCTTTCCTGCTCTAGTGCCGGAACGTTCGCTCCCGGCAGGGGATCCACTATATCGCGATCCAAATCCCGGAGTCTTGCGACCATGTTCGTGAGTGCGTTAGACGCTTCAGCAAGGGCGTTCTCCCGTTGCTGCTCTTCCTCCTGCTGGGCGGTTGCAGCCGCTTGTACCTTTTCCAGAAGAGGATCGAAGGCCTCCTTAAGGACAGGGATGAAACTTTTCCTGTCGAAGTCTGCCTGTCGCTTGGCTTTGTTCAGGAAGGATATAAGGTCTGACCAGGCGGGCTTGGTTAGAGCAGCCGGGTACTCATCCAGTGCTGCTCGGAAGCCGTTCATGGCATCGTCCAAAGGGTCTGAGATAGCCGCCCTCCATTTCGCAGTGGGGGAGGAAGGGCGACGAGCCTGGGGATCTGTGGAGTAAGGCGCGAACGGCACGAACTTGTTTTTACCTTTCCCTTTCCCTCTGTTCTTCCTAGGTGGGGGGCCAGGGTGACCAGCATCAGGCCTGGAGGCGTCTCTCATGAGAGTCTCTTGCGGCGGCAACGGCTCTCTCGGTGGCAAGGGTCCCCTCAGAGGGGGTGGGCCCCGCGGGCCGCCTGCTGAGGCTGCCTGGTGACCTCGGAAGGCCGGACGAGGGCGAGGAGGCTCCGGGGATAGGGGCCTTCCCCAAGATGCATTAGCGCCGGATGGGCCGGCACGCGGCATGGAGGGGCTGGTATGGTGCAAATGAGCCCCGACCAGCCAGTGGCCAGGGACGTCCAGGAGGGTGGCGGAAACGGGTGATTGCGCGGTGACCATGTGAAATAAACCAGCTCGCTGGGGGACGACAAATGCATAGTGTTGCTCGATCAGGGGAGAGTTCCTGAGAGCGAACACTGTTGGGAAGAAGCCGAGGGTCCAAACGGCTTTGTGAACGTTATGTTCCCGCACCGCCGCTAAGTAACAGAGGCCAGGAAGAAAACCAGGATGTTCAAGTGGGCGCCAGGGGGACGTACCCCGGGTGGAGACTGGCGGCACATAGGGCGGGGCTGCGGCAGGCGCCTCCTCCAGGACCAATCCATCAAGGAGGTCAGTGTTCGAAAGCGGCACTGGGGCAAACGTGGCCGCACGGCGCTTCACCCTCCCACGAACACAGGGACGGGGTTGCACCAGGGCACGCTTCTCACCAAAGAGGCACTCGTTGATAATGGCCACCGCCTCTGCTACATCTACGAGTCGTGCACATTGAGCGGGGACAGTCATGTTGTTGTAAATTTGTAAGTTCGGTAAATCTGAAGATAAAGAGAGGGGGGAACCCCAAAAGATCAGCAAAAAATTCCACCTATTCCTGAGAAACAAGCGAGAAGGGAAGCATGCTCTGACACGTCGCCGCTCAGAGCCAGAACCGGGGTAATGTTTAGTGTGGATACCACCACAGTGCGAGGGGGATTGGTAACGCAGGGACCACCTGCGGGCGCGTTTCTTACTGGCTGATCCGGAGGACCGAACAACGGAGTTGGGAGCAACTGTGCCATCTCACTGGGTATGGGCCCAGGCAGCTAGTAGCCCCGGCCATTCGGGGAGGCGGCTGTTAATCATTCCCTGACAACTCAAAGAGAGCTGGAAAGGGCGGGCTCTGCATCTCCATCCGTGGGGGCCCCGAAGGACCGATCCACTAAGGCCATCTACTAAACCGCTGGCTAGGATTCAAGTGGAGCTTGGCCACTAGCTTTTATTCTCGTGTTGACCATCACGCAGGCGCAGGCATGTCGCGCAGCATCTATTGCCTGCAACTCAGCTCCGGGAGGAGCGAGCATGGTGGGCCAGAAGTATCTCTTCTGGGCTGATTCAAGTGGAGGTCCACCAGCTTTTCTGGTTTAGCCTGTGTGTTTGACCATCACGCAGGAGGGAAGACGCCCGAGGGCGTCCGCCGTCGCACCCAAAGTTTCAAGTGGGGGCGCGCCACTGACCAATTAGGGGAAGGTGTCTATCCCGGAGACGAGGGGTCTACCATGTGGACCACCGTAGTGGGGCACAACGTGTCCATAGCGTCCGAAAGACGCACAGAGAACTACGGACGAGGGGGAAAAGGAAAGGACGTCGTCCGGATATGTCGTCTGTCGTCCAAAGATGACGGTTTACTGCACTGCCGTCCCTAATCTTGAGCAGAGGGGTGGGGGCGCGCTGTCTCCAGACGCCCCAGCTCTGCTCTTGGAGGGGATGCCATATGCCCTAACGGCACGTCCGACAGGGTGAGGATACCCCCGCGTACGGCCGGTTTGGCTAGGCCGAGGCCCCAACTTTTCGGGACGGCTGGCTGTGCACACGGTGCTGTAAAATCCTCGGCCTAGGGGGCGGGACAGTGGGTCGCATGCACTCTAAGCTGCAGGGACTCGCGAAGCCCAACCGACTGTCCATGCCTAGACCCGCAGGGGAGTGCCCGGGGGCGATCAGAGGCGAGCCACAGGCCGGCTGCATAGCGGGGAAGGAGGGGGAAGAACTCACGGAGCAGGGGCCTCTAGGGTATACCTAAGGATCCAAAACTGAATGGCCGGACCCGCGTGGCCGCGGGCAGCACACTGCACCAGCGCCGCGAGGCAGCCAGCGAGGGGCCAGGAAAAGCGGGAAAAAACCCGCAAACAAGAGAGACAACATACCAGGGGGGCCAAGAACCGGCAAAGGCAAGAGAGGACCCGAGAGAAGAACCCATACGCCGAGCGCTGCACGGGGCAGCACCGGCTAGGGCGCGTCGTGGACGGCGACGACTGAAAAGCGGCGACGACGAGCAAGAAAAAGGCAGGGGGCCAGCGCCCGAGGTCAGCTGTAGCCCCCCAGCCGAGTATCCGCGACCACCATTCGCGTCTCAGAGAGAAACTTACCGCTTGGAACTGCGTGGAAGTTGTGGTCGGGTCCAAGCTGCATTATCTGATTTATTTATTTATTTATTTATTTTTTCGGGGCAAGGCACCGGCTCTGCTACCCAAAGGGTGCCCCAAACATCAACCATGGGAACTCGGCGGCTCTCTAGAGCTCTCCCTCCGTCACGCTGGTGGAATCTGGTTTAAGACCCCGTCGTCTGTTGGAGACGCCAATACAGCCCAACCGAGGCTTCAGAGGCCGGGAGTGTGGGGGTCGCCTCAGAACTCATTTGCTCTGGGAATACCCACTAAACCACCAGGGAGCCTCCTGCCCAACATTGGCAAGGTGGCCTGGCCCTGCGGATGGGGACAGGCGCCGTACCGGGCCGCTCCTAAAGGGCTTTACGTCCCCGGGAAGCCAACACCGCGCCAGCCAGAGCCACGAAGGGATGGCCTTTGCTGTGCAGCCCGCCCAACTCTTGCAGCAGGGAGTACCCAGTGCGAGCAAGCTTCTGCACCGGGAGTCGACCCCACCTCTATGGGAGACGGGCGCCGTTAAGGGACGACGGGTAGGGGGCACAAACTGCCTCAGCAAGGCTGAAAGTCGGCTATCGCCTCACTAGAGGAGGTAGCCGGAAGAGCGCACGGAGTTCATCGTCGCAAGCCGCCACCTGGAAAACATACCTGGGGCTTGCGAAGAGCTCCTTCATCCTCTTCTTCCAGACGAACCACAGGAAAACTCCAATAGCCCATTCCCGCTGGCCGCGAGAATCAGCCAGGGCTCGGCTGGGCTTGGGGCATTCTTTGGTAGGGCGCGTGGACCTATACTCCACCGCTTTGAGGGCTATGAGAGGGAACCAGGGGGATGGGTGCCACTTGTCAGGGCGCAGGGAGCGCAGGTGGAGGAGGGGGGGGGATACTATCTTCAAACGTTCCGCCAGCGATGCTGACAGTGGAGAAAGATCATAGGACGCACACCCGGTGAGGATGTGGTCCAGGGAAAGGCTCACCCCACAGCTGCAAGTAAATGACGCTTTGGTGTTAACCCACCCAGGGCAGTAGAAAGGCAGGGAGCCGAGGGCGTCCTTCCACAGGACCTCCCTGAGGCCAGACGGGATATTGATGGTCCATATCGCAGAAACATATTGGCCCACATCCAGAACCTTACCGAAGAGGCCAAACATAGCCACCGTCCATCGGTCTGCGAAACCCGAGGCCCTCCAAGTATGCAAGGGCACCGGGACAGTATACCTCACTATTAGAGAGCTGAGGTGGGACAAAGGCTGATGGGACAGGACTGGGTGCGAATCCACCCAACCCGGGGGAGTGTAGAGGCTGGGGATGTGGAAAACCCTCCCCGATAGCCTTCCCTCGTTAGCCAGAGAGTCAGCTAAATCATTCATAACGTCACCGCTATGCGCCTTTACTTTAACGAAGGAGAGGCGACCGCGGTGCGCTCGCAGGCAAAATAGTAGGTGTCTGAACAGCTCTACCGGGGGAGTTCGCAGGTTCCTGGGGATATCGCTCCACCCGTCACGCTCCAGGGCCAGCAGGCCACCTTTCACCAGGCCCAGGACATAGGAAGAATCGGTGTGAATGACCAGATGGTACGGTCTCCAGGCAGCAAGGGTCAGGACCAGCGCCGACAGCTCTGCCACGTTATTAGAAAGCTGGACACCCGATATAGAAACACAATCCGAGAAGCCTAACTCAGAAACCCACCCGGCTCCCACGCTACAGCTCTCCGTCCCGTTGTCCTGCACAGAGCCATCTGTCCACACGTGGAAAGTATCCCGTATCTCAGGGGCGAGTACATCCCAGCATGGCACGAAGGCCTTAGCCGTGTACCTAAGCAGCTCCACCCTTCCGGTCCCCATCAAGGAGCTCCTAATCTGTGAATCGGTAGCTATCAAGGACATCGGGAGGGTGAAAATCCTGATACTGCCCAAGGGGCCGTCCATTCTAGGCCAGGCGCGGACGCTCTTATGGGGCGGGTAAGCGCCGTATTCCACATCCGGCGTCCAGTTGGTGTTACGTAGAGCCGCCAGAATCTTCCTAACTTTGGACAGGCAGGGCTTGCAGCCCCTGACCAGGTCCAACCCATCCGCGACGTGCCGGACGAGGGATACCCCGTGAGACACTAGGCAATCCCGCCCCCGGGCCGATCTAGAGCCGGGGAGCGCCGGGTGCCAGAGCAAGGGGGCGCCGTTGCGCGCCTTCCAAGAAGGCGCACAACTGTCCAAATCCAGCCCGAAGTGCCGCGCAGTCTTGAAAGCCTGGGCGACCCTGGGCTCCAGAAGACTAACCTTAGTGAAAGCCAGCTGTAGGAACGGATTCAGCCCGGGATTCTCCAGGTGAGTGTTGGAGAAAGTGGCCATGGAAAGGTCCTTCCAAGTCCAGTCCTGCCACGGCGCGCGCCTGGAGCCGCTGACCAGATGGCTGAGGAAGCGAAGGTCATAGGCGCGCTTCCTAGTGATCAGAGAGTGGCAATTCAGCCCTCCTTCGGCCAAGGGGGCTTCCAGAGAACTATAAGACTCTGTCGAGAAGCGTCCTCTCACAAAGCCCGAGATCTTTTTACTGAGCTTACTGAGGACACGAGCAGGTATACCGTTGCCATCCAAAAGGTGGTAACAGCGGGACTGCATCAGAGCCTTGGCCAGGATACACCTATTCTGTATGGAGGCGCCAATAGCCGTCCATTGCCGGATGAGCTTGGATATGTGGCGCTCGATCTGTTTCCAGCGAGGGAGGGCCAAGGAAGTATCGCCAATCCATACGCCCAGAATCCGCAGGGGATCCTCGGGCGGGAGAACGTAGGCACCAGGGAGCGTGGAGGGGCCCATGCATTGTTCTTCATGGCACCTACGCACAAAACCTTCTGTCCCGACTGGCTTCACATCAGTCTTCTCTAGATTGAACTTAGACCCTACCGCCAGGGATGTATCTTCCAAGCAGGAGGCCAGGCTGGGTATGGAGTCGTTCTCTGATAGGAAGAGATTGATATCGTCCGCGTACAGTGCCACCTTAACCGGGGCGAGCCCATGCACGCTCAGCCCCCTAATCTGGCCTCGAAGTCGCATTGCCAGGGGCTCGATAGAGAAATTGAAGAGCAAGCAGGAGAGCGGGTCCCCTTGCCTCACTCCCTGCCGCAGGGAGAATTTCGGGCTGTACCCTCCGTTGATACGAACACGGGATCGGCATCCAGGAAGAACATTTTCCACCAGATTACGGACGTCGGTAGAGACACCCATTTCCATCAAGACGTCCAACAGCCATGCCTGATCCACCCTATCGTAAGCCTTAGCCTGGTCCAGACCCACTATGAAACCCTTAGTCCCCGTCGTGTCACACAGATGCGCGACCTCCGCAGCCAACCGGGTATGTTCATACATCTGCCTCCCAGGGACAAAGCCCTTCTGGTCCTCATGCAGCTTCGCTACAGCCCAGGGGGCTAACCGGCCATTGACCAGATTAGTGAACATCTTACAGTCCGTGTTCATGGATGAGATCGGCCGGTAGTTCGCGACCAGCGTAGGGTCGCCTTTTTTATAAAAAAGACTGACGTTGGCATCCTTAAAACCAAGCCTAGAGGTGCCCCTCTCCCGTAAGTCGTCCGTCAGAGCACCAAATATCGGCCAGAAGGCCTTCGGCGGGTTCGGCTTACCCGCCAGATCGTCCAGGCGCGTTGATAAAGCCTTCCAAAAGGCATAGGGTATGCCGTCTGGCCCTGGGGCCGTGTTGGGCATTTTCTTCTTCAAGGCCAGTATTTCTTTCATCGAGAAAGGTCCCTCTTCTGTTCCTGTGGGGCCAGGCAAATTTCGGTAGGCAGCACGGACCTCCGAGAGTAGCCGGACCTGTTCAGCCACCCGGACATCCGAGCGTCGCTCGGGCGTGTGCAAATCCTGAAAGTAATCTCTAGCCACTCTAGTCATCTCCCGGAGATTCGTAGAAGCGACTGGCTCCTCTGGGCGGCGCAGTCCCTCCACTGAAATAGAGGCCCTGCTCCCTCTCTCATCTAGCTCCTGATTAGAGGAAAGGTTAAACCATTCCGAAGTCCTTTTCTCCGCCATACGCCTCATCTTTGTCACAGTAGCTTTCCGCAAAGCCGTCAGGCGGGTATCCAGCAGGTCTGCCACACGGGGAACTACTTTATACCTAACCAGCTCCCCAGCCTCGGGGGAGCTGCCCAAAATTGGGACTTGCCAAGGGGAGGTGCTGCTCGGCGTAAAACCACGGCGCCTAGGCATGGGGCCGGGGGCTCTGTGTGGGACCGCCTCTTGCCAAACAGGCTTCCAACGAGAGGGCTGCCTGCGCGAATCCGGGCGGTGCATCTGTCGGAGAACTGCTCCCAGCCTATCAGGGGTCAGCATTTCTTCCCTCAGGGCCTGCTTCCAGTCTGTAGTTTTCTCAGCTCTCCTAGAAGAGGAACACACAATTCCCAGTTCCAGAACCGATTTCTTGAACACAACCCACGTCTCCAACGTAACTACCGCAGGGGGAGACGTCAGCGTCTTCCAAGCAGACAATACGCCGGCCCAGAACTCCGGGCACTTATCCAGGGTCTCTAACGAGGGTAAGCGCCGAGCAGGGATGGCCAGCTGAACCCTCGGAGCGTCTACTACCAAGGTGGCGATAACCACCCGGTGATCTGACCAATTCGTATCCAGACACCGGGGGGAGTGACCGCTCCAACCCGTCTGGGGTATGTAGATCCTGTCCAGCCGGGAGAGCGTCTCACCCTCCATTCTACCCTTCCGGTATGTCCACATGCGAGGGTGCGCGCCATCACCGGCCACGTCTGCCATATCGCAGAGAGTCTTTACGTCCTTGAAGCAGGACATAGTAGACCGCCTAGTGGCGGAAGGCTGCACACAGGGAGTTCTGTCGTATGGGGACTCAACCATATTCCAATCGCCCGCAGCCACACAGCCTGTCCACGACCCCTCAGGCCGAGATGCTATGAAGGCCGCCAGACTGTCAGCTAAACGGGAAAAGAATCGCCGGAGGGAGGGCTCCCCTTCAGAATTGTCAGCATAAACGCAAAGAATCCAAAAGGACTCCACACTCTTCCTCTGCTTAACTCGTGACAGGAAGGCGTATCCCGGGACCAAAAGCTCCGTGCTTTCACAAGTCCACCCCCCATCCGAGGGAGCCACCAGAGCCACCCCCGCTCTGGTAGAACCGATACCCGAGTGGTAGAGGACGTTAGTTGCTTTCGTTGTGGAAAACTCAACAGCGTGAGTTTCTGTTAGGACCAGCAGGTCAATCTTCTCCACCCTCATCAGCCCTTCCACAAAGGGGACCTTGCGCCGCACAGACCCCTGTACCTTCGTGGTCTGGCCAGCCATGTTCCAGGAACCAATCAAAAAGGACCTATCTTTCAACCAAAAATGAGAGCTAGGGGACCTGGCACTAGGCGTAGGCCCCGAGCCATCCAGAGGCGCCCCCTCGCAACCATTGGGCTCGGGACTCAAGCCTGCCGTCGAAGAGGGACGCGGATCGCTGTTTGAGCTGCCGGCGCTCCGTTGCGACGCCGACAGGAGGGGGTTTTCGCTTGCGTGGCTGTTTGTGACACCGACGGCCACCTCATCCGCCGGGGGGGTACCCGCTGTCCCCCCGCCGTCACCGTCAGCCCCTCGGCTCTGAGCCGGGTAGCCAACAGCCTGTGCGGGACGTCTGGAAGTTGCGAGTTTGATGTCCATGTCCGCTAAAAGGGGGATTGCCCCGGGAGTGACCAGAAGAAAAACAAGATTCATAGAGGGAGCGCACCGGGGGGGCAGCTGGCCACGGTCCCTATCAGGTGAAACACCACTATCTAAGGTCAAAGAAGAAAACATACGGGGAAAGACCATCGCGAGGTCAACTCGTGACACAGAAATGATAACCAGGACATAGCTATCGCAATTCCGGAGACAGGACATTACTATACCGAAAAACCAGAAATAGAGACAGTCATCGCAGACCAACAAAAGGGAACAAATACCTTACTCCTCCTCTTCTCTCTCCTCTTCCATGAGCATTTGCTCAGACTCGATTTGGGCGGTTATGTCCGTGCCCTTTTTCCTGAGCCGCGCAGCCGTGAAATCCGCCTTCTCCTTTTTTTCCAGCGCATCCTTCTTCTGGGCGCGAGTCTTGACCGTTCTGGGAGCCGTCCCTTTGGCTCCCTTGGAGAACATGGGGTGCACCTCCTTGCCTTTCGCGGATGGAACGACATTCGAGTACGCACTCTTCGCCTCTGCAGCACTGATCCTTGAGCCAGTCGGGCTGTTCGTGCCGGCTCGGTGCTTCATATTGGTGACCGACCATGCCGCGAGGTGGAGGTTACGATCGTTCCACAGCTTCCGTCGCACTCTAGGGAAGGCCAGGAAGAGAGGGGCCATGGCGATATACATGGAGGGGGACCCCGAAACCCGGATGGCGAGCCAGGCAGCCGCAGGGGGGGAGATATACCCATCTGATAATAGGACCTGCAACACCGTGGTTGCTGCATCTCTCGGGCTATCTGGGCTGCAAGGGGCAGCGGCGCCCGCGATCGCCTCTATTGCTTTAAAGTCCGGCTGGGCCCGTAGGACCTTGACTGCTGAAACGAAATCTGCCTCGGTTGTGTTTCGTGCGCCTAGTTTATACACGTATTCTATGAAGCGGGGGGTTATCTCACGAGTGGCGGTAGAGAGGCCAGCCAGTAGGTTCCACATCTTGACTGTGTCGGGATCATCTGCGACTCTATGACTCCGGATGGAGACCGCGATCTGCCACCACTGCCACTCATAGGCTTCTGTCGCGGGGTCGTCGTACACAAAGTCCGGCGCCGGGTCGTCCACGTCCATCACGCCTCTGCCTCTGGCCCCTTTGAGGTCGTTCCATTCTGCTGTGTGCGTAAAATCCCTGGCCAGGCCGTAAAAGGAGAGTAGGAAATCCCCTTTGTAATGCCGGAGGGAGCTTTCCACATTTCTCAAAGGCGCATCCGGGAAGGCTTTCACCAGGATCTCTTTGGCCTTGGTTACATCGGATACAGATTGCATCCAGGCGGATGCAGCTGACAAGTCCCCGTTTACTTTGTCCAGTATTACGGTGAAAGTTTCGCCACTGACAGAGGGGAAGAGGCCCGCCAAGTGGGCAAGGCTCTCAGAAAGCGAAGGGTTGTGGTAGGTGTCTGTGGGGGGCTCCACGATATATGAGGGCCCTTGGGTGGGAGCTGTGCTTGCTTGGGTTGGGGCGGCTTGCTCGGGGGCGGGAGTGGCTGGAGGCGGGCCCGCTACCGGCGGCCTAGGCAAGAGCTCTTCGGGGAGCACTCCCGCTGCTCTAATCAGGGCATCACCTTGTAAAGGCCTAATGTGCGAGAAGAGGATACTGTCGATTTCGTCGGCGTCTTCCAAAAGAGGGTTCCGCAGCACGGGGTTCGCCATGTATGGCAAGGAGACACCTGCTTCAATGTCCATCAAGTCTTCTGCCAGGGTGCAACCCATCGCCATGGACGATAGGGCACGACCAGCAGCAGAGTCTATAGGGATAGGGGCGAGGGCAGCCCGGGCCGGTGGAGGGGGTAGGGCAGCAGCAGGAGGGGGCGAGGGGCTAAAAAACAAGGGCTCCGCAGTAGGCTCCGGCACAACAGGAGGGGCGGGTAGTGGAGATTTCAACTCCAGGGGGGGTACAGGGGCGACAACCACGTCCACCAGACTAGCCGGCCACGTGTACGTGGAGGACTGGGAGGGCTGGGCGGGCAGGGGAGGGCAGGGCACAGGCGCGTAATACTTATCCATGCCCCGGCCAAGGCTCGCAATGGGGATCTCCTGGGATGCTAAGGACGCGCCAGCGGAGGGCGCGGCTGGGGCGGGGGTGGGCGTGGCACTGACATGGGACTGGGATTGAGTCACTGCAACTAAGATGGCAGGTGTCTCGTAGTGCCCATCATCTGCTGGGACCGCGAGTGCCGCAGGCAGCACTGTAAAAGGGGACGGTTAGAGAGAATCCGGCGTCATGTGCAAAATGCCCAGGGGCGAAGACGCTCACAGGTAGCGGGCTGGTCAGCCACGGGGTCGTCGGAGCGCGCAGCACTCCGACCTAAAGGGGGCTGAATTCCACTGGGGCCGCCAGGGATCTGAGAACGTTCGGTGCTATCGGGGTCTAGACCGACTCGCATTAGAGTGGTATGGCAATCATGGGGTAAAGGCTTACTGCCGGGGGGGCTAGAAGCATAATCGGTGGGAGGGCGAGTGAACTCGTCAACCAAAGTCTCGTTAGACATGCCAGCAGGCAAGTGTCCGTCTCTCCGAAGGGAGAGCAAGACGGGGTGTATTGAGCTGCCAAAAAACTTGCATACCGAAAGGATCAAGCCTCTGGTTAGCCCTACGACGGGGTTGGCGTCACCCAGGAGTCGTCCGCTCAAGAAGTTTGATAGAGCAGTAATGCACATCGGTTCCACTTGTTCCAGGAGGTCGTCTCCATCCGATTCCTCCATGTCTACGTCGCCATCAAGGTCTTCTTCCTCCACAACCGACAAAGCAGGAGGCGCAACAGGCTGCTCAGGGAGGCGGGTGTGCCTAGGCGCCGCGGCGCTTTTGACAGAGGGGGAGGGGGGTACCCTTATCGGCAGCTGCCACGTAGCTTTCTCAAGGTCGATTACACGTTCTCCTGCCTTCTTCTTCAACACCAAGCTCCTAGCCGGCATACTGATAATGGACAGCCCTCCTAGTTTCATGAAAGGCAGGGGACACTCCGCCGTGAAGTGGTCAGAAGAGTAGCAACCCTGACACGCGTAGGGCCGCTTGGCTGACCATGAAGGCTCAAAATTAAGGAGCTGGGAAGCGTCGGGCACTGAGCCATGCTTATGGTTGAATTCCATAGACCAAGGCCAGTAAACGTCCTCAGACTCGAGGGTAAATGTGCCCCTGAACTTGGAGGTGGCGCCGCCTTTCCTGACACCCAAAACTCTCCATCCCAAACGGACATCGCTAGTCTCAAACTCCAAGAGTCGTTTTCTCATTTGGAGGAAGACGGAAGTCTCATCCGCAACAGATCCTTTAATAACCCACTCCAGGTCCCTGGCTTTGCTCATAGGGGCGAAACGCCTAATAATGTATACCGCGTTAGTCTCCGCCAACCGAATGAGGTCGAAAGATTGGGCTTCCGTCTCCCCTTTGGAACCTGATGGCACTGTACAAAGCATCCAGTCCTGTCTGGGGCTCATGCGTTCAAAGTGGACTTCGCACTGCCATCTCTGCGCTAGCTTGGAGCGAAGCAGCGACAGCTTGGGATCTTTGAACATCGGGCCCAGCTGCGCCACTCTGGTGAACATAAAGTGGTATCCAGGCTTATTGTACACATCCTCGAATTCCCGCCAGGACCAGCTTTTGACGGGCTCGAGGGGGTCCTCATACCGGTTATTCCAGCGAGCTCCACTCCTCGGGGCTAACTTTGCGAGCTCGTCGCAGGAGTACAACTCCAGCGAGCGGGGGAGGTAGAGCTTGGAGTCAACCTGATCCCTCATGACTGGCTTTAGGCTGGCAATAGGAGCCTTTCCAACCACCACCGGGAAGAGGGGGGCGGTGCGGGCATCGTGGTCTTGGTAGTTGGTCTCCGGCCAGAGGTCCTTATAGGAGGGTTTTGGAGCAGCCTGCTGTGCGGGGGGCGCGTCGAGGCCAGCGGCCGAGGGGGCGTCTATGTGCTCAGTGTCCGCGGGCTCTTCGGCCCCATCCATCTGGTCCACCAGTTTCTCCTGCTCAGATATCCGTACACTCAAAAGGCCCCTTTCCTTTTCCAGCGCCGGAACGTTTGCTCCCGGCAGGGGATCCGCTATATCGCGATCCAAATCCCGGAGCCTTGTGACCATGTTTGTGAGTGCGTTAGACGCCTCAGCAAGGGCGTTCTCCCGCTGCTGCTCTTCCTCCTGCTGGGCGGTTGCAGCCACCTGTACCTTTTCCAGAAGAGGATCAAAGGCTTCTTTAAGGACAGGGATAAAACTCTTCCTGTCGAAGTCTGCCTGTCGCTTGGCCTTGTTTAAGAAAGATATAAGGTCTGACCAGGCGGGCTTGGTTAGAGCCGCCGGGTATTCGTCCAGTGCAGCTCGGAAGCCATTCATGGCATCGTCCAAAGGGTCTGAGATAGCCGCTCTCCATTTCGCAGTGGGGGAGGAAGGGCGACGAGCTTGGGGATCTGTGGAGTAAGGTGCGAATGGCACGAACTTGTTTCTACCTTTCCCTTTCCCTCTGTTTCTCTTAGGTGGGGGGCCAGGGTGACCGGCATCAGGCCTGGAGGCGTCTCTCATGAGAGTCTCCTGCGGCGGCAAAGGCTCTCTTGGTGGCAAGGGCCCTCTCAGAGGGGGCGGGCCCCGCGGGCCGCCCGCTGAGGCCGCCTGGTGACTTCGGAAGGCCAGACGAGGGTGAGGAGGCTCCGGGGACATGGGCCTCCCCCAAGATGCATTAGCTCCTGATGGGCCAGCACGCGGCACGGAAGGGCCGGCACGGTTCAAATGAGCCCCGACCAGCCAGTGGCCAGGGACGTCCAGGAGGGTGGCAGAAACGGATGACTGCGTGGTGACCATATGAAATAGACCAGTGCGCTGGGGGACGACAAACGCACAGTGTTGCTCAATCAGGGGAGAATTCCTGAGAGCGAACACCGTCAGGAAGAAGCCGAGGGTCCAAACGGCTTTGTGAACATTTTCCTCCTGTACCGCCGCCAGGTAACAGAGGCCAGGAAGGAAACCAGGGTGTTCAAGTGGGCGCCAGGAGGATGCGCTCTGGGTGGAGAATGGTGGTACACAGGGTGGGGCTGCGGCAGGCGCCTCCTCCAAGACCAATCCATCAAGGAGGTCAGTGTTCGAGAGCGGCACCGGGGCAAACGTGGCCGCATGGCGCTTCACCTTCCCACGAGCACAGGGACGGGGCTGCACCGGGGTATGCCTCTCACCAAAGAGGCACTCGTTGATAATGGCCACCGCCTCTGCCGTTCCTACGAGCCGAGCACGTTGAGCGGGGATAGTCATGTTGTTGTAGATTTGTAGGCTCGGTAAATCTGAAGATAAAGAGAGGGGAGACCCCCAAAAGATCAGCAAAAAATTCCACCTATTCCCAAGAAACAAGTGAGAAAGGAAACACGCTCCGACGCGTCGCCGCTCAGAGCCAAAATCGGGGTAATGTTTAGTGTGGATACCACCACAGTGCGAGGGGGATTGGTAACGCAGGGACCACCTGCGGGCGCGTTTCTTACCGGCTGATCCAGAGGACCAAACAACGGAGTTGGGAGCAACCGTGCCATCTCACTGGGTATGGGCCCAGGCGGCTAGTAGCCCCGGCCATTCGGGGAGGCGGCTGTTAATCATTCCCTGACAACTCAAAGAGAGCTGGAAAGGGCGGGCTCTGCATCTCCATCCGTGGGAGCCCTGAAGGACCGACCCACTAAGGCCATCTACTAAACCGCTGGCTAGGATTCAAGTGGAGCTTGGCCACTAGCTTTTATTCTCGTGTTGACCATCACGCAGGCGCAGGCATGTCGCGCAGCACCTATTGCCCGCAACTCAGCCCCGGGAGGAGCGAGCGTGGTGGGCCAGAAGTATCTCTCCTGGGCTGTTTCAAGTGGAAGTCCACCAGCTTTTCTGGTTTAACCTGTGTGTTTGACCATCACGCAGGAGGGAAGACGCCCGAGGGCGTCCGCCGTCGCACCCAAAGTTTCAAGTGGGGGCGCGCCACTGACCAATTGGGGGAAGGTGTCTGTCCCGGAGATGGGAGGTCTACCATGTGGACCACCGTGGTGGGGCACAACGTGTCCACAGCGTCCGAAAGACGCTCAGAGAATCACGGATGAGGGGGAAAGGAAAGGACGTCGTCCGGATATGCCGTCCGTCATCCAAAGATGACGGTTTACTGCACTGCCGTCCCTACTCTTGAGCAGAGGGGTGGGGGCGCGCTGTCTCCAGACGCCCCAGCTCTGCTCTTGGAGGGGATGCTATATGCCCTAACGGCACGTCCGACAGGGTGAGGATACCCCCGCGTACGGCCGGTTTGGCTAGGCCGAGGCCCCAACTTTTCGGGACGGCTGGCTGTGCACACGGTGCTGCAAAATCCTCGGTCTAGGGGGCGGGACAGTGGGTCGCATGCACTCTAAGCTGCAGGGACTCGCGAAGCCCAACCGACTGTCCATGCCTAGACCCGCAGGGGAGTGCCCAGGGGCGATCAGCGGCGAGCCACAGGCCGGCTGCATAGCGGGGAAGGAAGGGGAAGAACTCACGGAGCAGGGGTCTCTAGGGTATACCTAAGGACCCAAGGCTGAATGGCCGGACCTTCGTGGCCGCGGGCAGCGCATCGCACCAACGCCGCGAGGCAGCCAGCGAGGGGCCAGGAAAAGCGGGAAAAAACCGGCAAACGAGAGAGACGACATACCAGGGGGGCCAAGAACCGGCAAGGTAAGAGAGGACCCAAAAGAAGAACCCATACGCCGAGCGCTGCACGGGGCAGCACCGGCTAGGGCGCGTCGTGGACGGCGACGACCGAAAAGCGGCGACGACGAGCAGGAAAGAGGCAGGGGGCCAGCGCCCGAGGTCAGCTGTAGCCCCCCAGCCGAGTATTCGCGACCACCATTTGCGTTTCAGAGAGAAACTTACCGCTTGGAACTGCGTGGAAGTTGTGGTCGGGTCCAAGCTGCATTATCTGATTTATGCATTATGAGCATATGCATTATAGAAATTTCAACTGTATCTTTTGGCACTATTTAGTTCTCCATTGACCGACTATAATACCAAACGAACATTCAGCTTATAGCATCATTGTAAAATCATGTATTTCGTTGGTACAAGCCTCTCCAGTCTAGATCCCTTTTCCT
>Ga0307515_10001550_pt1 | contig 51381 bp, 54 predicted proteins | sample 17_EM_MG_FD_194513 | JGI IMG/M metagenome (GOLD analysis project Ga0307515, IMG submission 194513) | Populus trichocarpa ectomycorrhiza microbial communities from riparian zone in the Pacific Northwest, United States - 17_EM | ecosystem: Host-associated > Plants > Roots > Unclassified | place...
TATATGGGGCGAGTGCGGCATCCGATATATTATAGCAATAGCGGAGAGGTAAAATGTGGCTATCGGCCGAAGAAAGGCATAAACATCGCCAGGCGTTGTAGGCACATGCGATGGAAGCTGAGACTCTATTCATTGGTTAACTCAGATTTGTGGGAATGTAGAGAATTGAGTACAACAACATCCGCTGAGAGCTGAGAGACTGGCTGGGAGCGGGAGACAGTGGAGCGTGGGATGATGCAGTTAGTAGTACTCAGTGTATGCTGTACGCGGTGTATGCTGTACTTCGTTGTATGCTTGTACTCGGTGTATGTAGTGTTAGCAACGGTTCCGGGTTACCCGGCTGCAGTCCAGTATGGGTTGTTACCCGGAAAGCAGGGATACCCACCGGGTTCGGGGACGGTTTTGAACTGGACCACGGTTCCATTTTACGGATCCTACATCTTTGGCTCCAATTGAGTATTTGAATTCTGATCGTATCGCAACATGATCGATACATGAAATTTGCAGATTGATGCCCTATTTCATCTCCCATCCTCAGATTTGCAATCAGATTAATATTCGTTGAATCGCTGTGAAACAAAGGTTGAAATCTCGGCAAAATGACCGGTTTTTCAATGTGACTCAACGAATATTGATCCAATCGCAAATCGGAAAACAGGAGATGGAAGAGGGCATCTACCTGCATATTTCACGTATACATTATGTCGTGATACAATGAGAACTCAAATACTCAATTGGAGTGAGAAATGTGGACATTTGAAGAGCCGGTTTTGGGTGGTAACCCGTTTCAACAGTCCGGGTTCGGTCCCAACCCGGAACCGGAACCAAACCCGGAATTTGGAACCGTTGCTAACCCTCGGTGTATGCTTAGTGTTAGCAATGGTTCCAACCCGCTGGAACGGTTCCGGGTTAGGGTTGGAACCGGGACCGAACCGTTGCAACGGTTGTACCACATGAAAAACCCGGACCGTTGCATTTGGGCCGGGTTCCACCTCAAAACCCACCATTTGTGAGCCCCGATTTTTTGCTCCAATCAAGTATTTGAGTTCTGATTGTATCATGGCATGATCTATAGGTAGATTGTGTAGTTTCAGCTGCTCTTTCATCTCCAGCTGTCAGATATGCAATGCGATCAATATGCGTTGAGTCGCTATCGAAAATACGCAAAATTCGCTTAAAACTTGACCTTATTTCACAGCCACCCAACGAATATCAGTCGGATCGCAAATCTGAAAGCGGGAGGTGACAGAGCGGCTAAAACTGCACAATCAACGTATTGATCATGTTACAATACGATCAGAACTCAAATACTTGATTGGAGGCAAAGCTGTAGGAACCGTAAAGTTGGAACCGCGGTCCGGTCCCAACCCGGCCAAAAACCTGCGCCTTTATCTCCGGTCCAGGTAACAATCCGCCAAGACGAAGCGGGGCGGGTTGTTGGCCGGGTCTGGAACCGAACGGAACCGAACTGCCTGTTAAAACCCGGTCCGCTGGCGGGTTACCCGGACCCGTTGCTAACACTATGTAGGCTGTACTCGGTGTTAACTTTTGATCATTGCACGGAGAGATAGTGAGGGATGACTTAACTTTGTGATCTCAGGTGATGGTAGAGTTGATGACGAGAAAGAGAGAGATGAGAGGAGATGGGGGAAATCATCATGAGAAACTGGGACATAGAGAATTTCGGGTTCGAGGCAATTTACCATCCCTGATATGGCAGGTACAAGTCCCAATCCGACGTGTAATTAGAACGATACAAGGTCTTCCCAATCCCATCAAGCAAGTCATACCCCGGGTTTCCCATATTCTCTTGTATCCTCCACATTGTTCTCATATTCATCTTCCATCTCTCCCTTTCTCGTCCACAACTTGTACCATCATCGCAGAATACAAACTGATGCCATCCCTCTCTATCTCTCCATGCCATGATCTTGAGTTGACACCGAGTACATGCATACACCGAGTTCAGCATACACTGAGTACAGCATACACCAAGTACAGCATACCCAAGAATGTTTGTCTTCCCTTCATTCTCATGAGTACAACATCAGCAAAATGTATTTTAGTCACGGGAAGCCTCCAGGAGTGTCTGAGAGGATGTGGAGTGTAAACTTAGATGCGTCAATTTCAGGAGAGTATCAGACCCTAGGAGGGCATTCCAGCCGGCCTTCGGAGTAACTGAGATCTCTGATGACTTGTCCAGCAGTACCATGGGAGTGATTGTGACAAGTTTGGGAACACCTCGGAGCGCCGGAGAGAACTTTGGGTGCACCTGGGAGAACCTGGGAGCGCTGGCGACAAGTCTGGGAGCGCCGGCGACAAGTCTTGGTGCGCCGACGACAAGCCTCGGAGCACCAGCGAAAACTCTGGGAGCACCTCGAATCACAGTAGAGCTGTAACGGGCGGGGTCGGACGCAGGTGATGTGGATGTTGCAGGACTGAACTCGAAGTGCGTATCGAGGGACAAGAATCAGAATATGTTTCAAAGTCGGACTATTGCTTGCTATACAAGACAACGAGTAAAGAGAGAAGAAAAGGAAATCCTCCAACACCATCAACACTCTCTTTATATACAATTCGTCTGCCACCCTCGAACCATTCCTCATGTTCCGATGTACCATCCGAATCTCATCCCATGATCTTACACACCACTTCGTTATTCCTTATCTTACTAAATTATCCCGCCACCTTCTCTCCGCTTCCTCCGCGTCTTTCAACGTCTCCGCCTTTCCGTAACACACAATTCCTTCCACACCTTCCGTATCTTCTTCTTTTTATTCCTAAGTAACTTCGTATCCTCTTACGCTGTGACAGTATCCCCCCCTTAAGTTCGAGGTCCTCCGAGAACATTTTCCAATGGTCCGGGTTTCCCTAAATACCGTTTATGGAATTCATCCACGGCCTGTAACCCATCAACGAATTTCGCAGGTTCCCAAGTAAGGGAATCATAACCCGTCCATCGGATAAGATACTGTAACTGATTCCGATACATTCGGCTATCCTCAACACTCGATACTTGATACTCCTCCTCGCCATCAACTTCAATAGGAGGTGGAGGGAGTACTACCTGTCCCTCCAACGGATCGTCAACAACGGGGTCCAAAAGCGAGACAGGTTGTACTCGATGAATCCGAATTGACGCTGGTAGCTCCAATTCATAAGCGTACGGGGATACTTGCTTTTGTACCCGAAAAGGACCCAGGCGTTTCCAATCCAACTTACGAGTAGGACGAGTAGTTCGTACATATCGTGCATCCAGCCATACCTTAGATCCAACCTGAATATTGGGTCCCGGAATACGTCCTCTATTTGCACCTTCTTCCTGTACTGCTTGACTCCTCTTCATCTCCACTCTCAAATGCTCATGAATTTGTTCCATCGCCGCCTGGACCCAATCTGCCTCCCATCGTCGTTGATCCCTTTCCTGAGTCGGTTCTCCGGCGAATGACATCCGTGGATCCACACCCTGAACTGCAAAAAAGGGGGTACACTTAGTTGACTCGGATACTCCATTATTTGCAGCAAACTCAGCAAGGGGTAACCACTGCACCCAATCATCTTGTTGATGATTAACAAATATACGGAGGTATTGTTCCATTCCTGCATTCATTCGTTCAGTCTGGCCATCTGTTTGTGGGTGAAACGCTGTAGACATCCGTCGATCAATCCCTAACCGGCTGCATATTTGTCCCCAGAAAGTCGAAGCAAACTGAGGTCCTCGGTCCGAAACAATAGACTTTGGCAACCCGTGAAGGCGTACAACTTCTCTTAGAAATAACTTAGCTAACCCTACCGCATCTATTGTTGTATGGCAAGGAACAAAATGACGCATTTTCGAAAGTCTATCCACTACCACCCAAACTGCATCGAACCCTTCGCACTCTGGAAGCCCAACCACAAAATCCATTGAAATATCTTCCCATGGTTTCTCCGGTACAGATAAAGGTCGAAGTACTCCAAACGTTGCATGCCTGGTGGTCCTAGATCGTTGGCAGCTATGGCAATTTCGTACGTACTGATCCACCTGCTTTCGCATTTCCTTCCAGTAATACTGTCTATGCAAAAGATCGAAAGTTTTTGCTCGTCCAGGATGCCCCGCCAACGCAGTATCATGATGCTCCTGTATTAATCGCAATCGTAACTGATCTCCTTCAGGAACATACCGCCTCCCTCCATACCATATCTGTCCCTCCTTTTCTATGCACTCTGCTACTGTAATATCCCTCAAGCTACCTCCCTGTCTAATGGCTTCCAATATCTTCTTAGGTAGCGGATCATCCATATATGCTTGAGTAAAAAGGTCGGTTATCGAGGAAACATCTCGTTCGGGTACATCATGGGCTGATATCCTCAATTGTTCCGGAAGATTATACGGTTTTAAAACAACCTGTTCCATATTTTTTAATCTTTCATCCCCCCCCTCAGGGAGGTCTCCCGGCCTTCTTGTCAACGCATCTGCTTTCCCATTCGATTTCCCCGGACGGTAAACAATCTGATAATCAAACCGTGTTAAGAACTCGGACCACCTCGCTTGTCTCCTATTTAAAAGCTTTTTTGTCATGAAATATTCGAGATTCTTATGGTCAGTTATCAATTTTAAGGGGTACCGAGCACCCTCACACTCAGGTCTCCACTCCTCGAGTGCCTTAATAATCGCCATTAACTCTTTATCGTATATATCATAATTGCACTCTGCTAATGAATCTTTCTTCGAAAAATAAGCCACTGGGTGCAATATCCCTTCATCGTCCCGTTGTGACAATACTCCTGCGGATACATAATCGGACGCATCTGTTTCGATAATCACTTCCCTCTCATGATCGAAATGTCGAAGTGCTGGTGCTGTAGTAAACGCTTCTACCATTGTCTCAAAAGCGAGCTGTTGTTCTGACCCCCATACAAATGGTTCATCTTTCTTTGTAAGCCTGGTTAGCGGTTCTGCTTTCTCGGAGTACTTAGGAATAAATCGTCGATAATAATTGCAAAACCCCAGAAATTGTTGTACTTCAAAAAGATTGTTCAATCGTCCGTTATCCGTCTTCTTCTCCTTACTCCAATTTCGTACTGTCTCAACCTTATCTTCATCCATAGAAATTCCTTTTGTTGATATAATCAATCCCAAATATTTTACTGTTTCTTTATGGAATTCACATTTCTCTGGCTTTAGGTACAGCCCTGCCTCCAGCAACCGTTGCATAACCCATTTAACATGGCCAACATGCTCTTCCTCGGAATTACTATAAATTAGAATATCGTCCAAGTATGCTGAAGCAAAATCATCCAGGGCTTCTCTAATGGTATTATTAATGTAACCTTGAAAATCTGCTGGTGCATTTGTTGTACCAAATTGCATTACCGTAGGTTCATATAATCCATATCTTGTCCGGAACGCTAACTTATGCTCATCCCCTTCCTTAACCCGAAGTAAGTTATACCCTCCCCTAACATCTAACTTCGTATATATCTGAGCTTGTGCTAAAAGATTCAACGTTTCTTTTATCAACGGAAGGGGGTATCTATTCTTTATCGTCTTACTATTAATATCCCGATAATCGATACAGAATCGTAATCCTCCTCCAGGTTTCTTCGCAAACAACACTGGTGCTGCAAAAGGCGAGGATGATTGTCGAATAAACCCCTTTGACATATTATCTTCCAGCCATTCCTTCAGAACGACCAGCTCCGTCCTGGACATCGAATACAATGGTCCCCACGTTGGCGTTTCTCCATCCTTTAAACGGACTTCATGATCGATCCCAGGTCGATGTGGTGGTAGCCGATCTGCCAACACTTTATTAAACAGTGGTAGAAATTCATGATACTGTTTAGGGATAATTTCCTCAAGGGGGCGTTCTTTCAAATCTTTTGCTTCAATAGCTTTATTAATGTCATATAAGGAAGCTTTAAACAATGTAAGTTTTCCTTTTTTAACAGTTCTGAAAAACGAAGCTCCATTAAGCATGACAATATCCCCTCGAAATGGTCTTAAGGGTCGAATTTTTGGTTCGAATATACCCTTTTCTTGATATACCGGTTCTGGCGGCTCTTCTGCAACTCCTTGTACCGTTACCGATGTATCGTGACAATGCGTAATGCAATATTGTGACCCAAACGTGACTGTATTAGATGCAAACCGTACAGCTACATCGTGTAGCCGTAGCCAGGGAATTCCGAGGACAATTGGATAATGACCTAATTTCGTAATGAACATGGGTAACTGTTCCTTATGTTCCTGTATCTTCATTCCACCTTTAGCAATATGCGTAATATCTCCGGATTCAATAGGTCTTCCGTCGATAACTTCCACTTGTTTCTTTTCCTTCAGCTCTTGAAGTGGTATCTGATGATGGCGAGCAAAATCTTGATCCACAAATGCAATGCCAGTAGCTCCGCAATCAATCAGCGCATGTGTAGGTATCTCTTGGTTATTCACGGTCAATGAACAGGTTATAACTAAATGTTTGCCTTCCATTGATCCTTCCAATACTTCCACCTTGCTAACTGATAATCGCGAAATTCCAAAACATCTCAAAGCATTTAAAAAAAAACTTTTTCCGTCAACCAAAGCGCCATCCTGCTTGGGTTGACCTAATCTTTTCCCGATCCCTCGGAGGCATCCTTGGTTCCTACTTCCTTAACTTCTGCCCCTGCCGTCTTAAACGGTCGGGCCTTCTTCCTCACCGCGCAATCCACCGCCCTGTGGTTGAACCCACCACAGTATAAACATCTCCCATCCGCGAACCTCTTCGCTCTTTCCTCATCCGATATCCTCCTCCGGCCCGCACTAACATCCATTGGCGCTGGTCCGGTATACCCAGCCACGGTCCCCGCTTGTGTTGCCTCTGGTGTTTTTGGGGGTGCTGGTGCTCTTGGTGCACTTGGGGATCCTACTGAGGAGGTCCTTTTCTGTTGCGCCGCTTTCTCCGCCTTCCTCTGTCGAATTTGGTTGTCCCGTTTCTGGCACAACGTTACAAACGCGGGAAGGTCGTCCGGCATATCGGTATGTATAAATGAGTCCTTCATTTCTTCGGACAGCCCTCACCTCAGAGCATTCCGGAGTGCGGAAGGATTCCAATCCGAATCGGCCGCTATAACCTGGAATTCGGCATAATACAGAGAGAATGCTTGGTTCTTCTGTTTAATTCCCTTCATGTTCCGTTCCGCGGTGGCCACTCGGTCGGGGTCCCCAAAAGCTGCTTCCAGGAGTTGTATAAAAACTAGTAGGCTTTCCAGCCCGATCTCTCTGTTGTCCTGGACATGTGGCAAGACCTGTTTCAGGGCGAGCCCGCTCAGGCGATTGAAGGCGTACCTCATCTTCGCCTGCTCGTCGGGGAACCTGCTGGGAGTATGACGGATAACCATCCGGAGTTGCGCAATCCAGCCTTTCAATTGAGTTCGATCTGACCCTGAAAAGTCCGGGGAGTCGGGAAACTTCTGTCCTCGGTCCTCGGGTTGGGGGGGGGCTGGTGGCGCTACCCCTGCGGCTAAGGATAGCGCATTCGCTAACTGCGTCCTCAAATTCCGGCCCTCCTCGGTAGCTTCGCGGGCGTCTCTGGTCATATCGTCCAATTCCCTCCTCAAGTCTTCGTCTGTTCCTGCCGTCCGGGGGGTCTGTCGAGCTACCTCTAGTTCGTTCCGGAGGGTCGTCAGTTGTATCTCGTAGTCGGTATGATCGCACACGAGCGGAGGGGGTTGGGTTTGTGCCCGAAGGATGGTTATCTGGTTCCGCAGATCCGTTATCTCCGCGGGGTGGCTGCACACCTGTTGGATCTCCCGTACGGGCTGCGAGTACTGCGCCACCCTGGTCAGGATCTGTTGCGTTACCATCAACAGTTCGATGCTTTCTGTTTCCGTGGTTTCTCCGAGGTTTGTATTGAGAATCCGATTGATGGTTCCTTGGTCCTTTACGGACACCAGGGCGGCTCGGGGTTCCTGTGATGCGGACATTACAGCGGATTAAGCACATCTACCAGTGCCAATTAAACTGGTCAATCTCGGAAGGGGTAGGTGTCGGTGGTTCGACAACAATCAAAGGAATTTCAGGAGGTTTTGCTGTTTCTGCTGCTGCTGGTGCGTGTCCCTCAGTTTCGTGGGTTCCGCAACAATCGTGTCCCTCGCACCAACAAGGGGTATCCATTTCACAGTCAAACCAGGAGTGAGCTCCCCAGTACCTAGTCCAACTATTTCCAAACACTGGATCGTCGAGTTGTAACCCTCCTCCGTAGGCGGCGGCCTCCGTCCAATAAAGATTCCAGGGGGATGGGATATCTGACTGTTCCCAAAAATAAGCAGGAAGGCAGAGGTCGTCTACCTCAGTATTCAATAATCCTTCGATGCTCTCGAAGGCGTTCAAGGGTTCTGGTTCGGACAAGGTGTAATGTGTTCCGGCGAGATCAAACCAATTCGTTCGGGATGTACAGTTACTGTCGTATTCTCGCATTCGAGTATAGTGATCGATGAGGGTAATTTCGGATATCAAATCCGGTAAGCTGTCTGCGAATATCAACGCAATCGTCGCAGATGCGAATCCAATAACGTTCGGGTCCCAAATATACCCAACAGGAGGGAGAACAAGGTTCGTGACAATACCTACAACCGTTCGAGGGATGCAGGCACATTCAAGTGTCTTAATTCGTAACTGCAGTGGCCGCAGGTCGAAATATAACTGTCAGTTTCTTCAAAGAAGTACCAACACAAATCAAGGCAAGGAGTCAGGCAATGTTGACAAAACATCCGCTATCAGGTGCGTATGTGTAGGACTCGTTCTAGTGTAACGGGCGGGGTCGGACGCAGGTGATGTGGATGTTGCAGGACTGAACTCGAAGTGCGTATCGAGGGACAAGAATCAGAATATGTTTCAAAGTCGGACTATTGCTTGCTATACAAGAGAACGAGTAAAGAGAGAAGAAAAGGAAATCCTCCAACACCATCAACAGTCTCTGTATATACAATTCGTCTGCCACCCTCGAACCATTCCTCATGTTCCGATGTACCATCCGAATCTCATCCCATGATCTTACACACCACTCCATTATTCCTTATCGTAACAACCACGCCACCTCACCTCATGTCGCAACACCACAGACCACTTCTTTATCTTACTAAATTATCCCGCCACCTTCTCTCCGCTTCCTCCGCGTCTTTCAACGTCTCCGCCTTTCCGTAACACACAATTCCTTCCACACCTTCCGTATCTTCTTCTTATTATTCCTAAGTATCTTCGTATCCTCTTACGCCGTGACAAGAGCAGTCTTGGAGAATCATCACCTTTCGGAACGCAGCTGGTGCGCCTGGAAATCATAGCTACTACTTATCGTTCAACGATTTTTAAAACTCACGTATTCAGTTTGTATTCTCATCTATGTATCTATATAGCTACCCATCTACACACGGTATATCTGGACTGGCTGCAGGCGGTGCTTGAGAGAAATTCAAGGAGCACCTGAAAATGACGATGGAGTGAACTCAGAGATACACTCCGAGGCCGTGTTTGAGCGACTTCGGAGATGCACTATGGAGGCCGTATTCGAGCGGAATTGGAGATACATTTGGAGACCCTGATCGAGTGAACTTAGAGATGCACACTGAGATCGTAACCAACCGAGTTTGGAGATGCACTTGGAGGCCGGGATTGTGCTAACTTCGTGGCTGTAATCGAGCGAGTTGGGCGATGCACTTGGAGGTCATGATCATGGGAACTTGGAGGCCTTGATGGAGCGAGTTTGGAGATGCACTTGGAGGCCGTGATCGAGCGAGTTTGGAGATAGACTTGTACGCAGGGATCGAGCGAGTTTGGACATGCCCTTGGAGGCCGAGATCGAGTGTACTGAGAGATGCACTTGGAGGCTGTAATAGAGCGAGGTTGGACTATGCACTCAGAGGCCGTGATTGAGCGAGTTTGGAGATGCACTTGGAGGCAGTGATCGAGCTAGTTTGGACATGCACTTGAAGGCTGAGATCGAGTGTACTGAGAGATGCACTTGGAGGCTGTAATGGAGCGAGTTTGGAGAAGCACTTGGAGGCCGTGATTGTGCTAACTTGGAGGCCGTGACTCAGGGAGTTTGGAGATGCACTTGCAGGCTGTGATCGAGCGAGATGGGACGAGTACTTGCAGGCGGTCAATGGCCTGCGTGACGGGTGATGAGACTATATTCATCAGTTAGTTAACTCGCAACCGAGGGAGTGTGATAATGTGACTTTACGTTTGAGCTCTCATGGTGAGTTGGCTGATGGCGGTTGATGATGTAGGGAGGTACGCCGGAAGCTGAAGCTACATTCAGTGGTCAACTCCTAATCATCAGAATGAAGGGAAGACAAACAATCTTGGGTGGATGCTGTACTTGGTGTATGCTGTACTTGGTGTATGCTGTACTTGGTGTATGCTGTACTTGGTGTATGCTGTACTTGGTGTATGCTATACTTGGTGTATGCTGTACTTGGTGTATGCTGTACTTGGTGTATGCTGTACTTGGTGTATGCTGTACTTGGTGTATGCTATACTTGGTGTATGCTGTACATGGTGTATGCTGTACTTGGTGTATGCTGTACTTGGTGTCAACTCATGATTGTGGCATGGAGAGATAGAGACGGATGACTTAACTTTGTGTTCTGTGATGATGGTTGAGTTGTGGACGAGAAAAAGAGAGAAGGGGAATGAAGATGAGCATAAAGTGGAGGATATGAGCGGATATGAGAAATCATGGGTACAACTTGCCTGATTGGGTTGGGAAGACCTCGTACCGGTGTGATTACATGCTGGATCGGGATTCATACCTGCTGTATTGGGGATTGTAAATTGACATGCACACCAAATTCTGCAAGTCCCAGTTTCTCATGATGATTTGCCCGATCTCTTCTCTCTCCTTCTCAACTCTACCGTCACCTAATAACACGCCGTGAAGTCATCCCTGTCCATCTTTCCATGCCATGATTAAGAGTTGATTGTAACGGCGGCACGTGACCCAGGTCCGGGTAACGGCCATTCTATATAGTCAGCTCGCCACGAGACTTAGATCTCTAGCGATAATCTTACCTATACACCTATTTACTATCACTCGAGTCCACGTTTGCAACCGTATACCATAATTACCATACGTATGCCTATAAGGCCGAACGCTGGCGTACGTGCCCTTACATTGATACCGAGTACAGCATACACTGAGTACAGCATACACCGAGTACAGCATACACGGAGTACAGCATACACGGAGTATAGCATACACCAAGTACAGCATACACCCAGCACAGCATACACCCAGTACAGCATACACCGCGTACTGCATCATCCCAAGATCGACTGTCTCCTGTTCTCAGCCAGTCTCTCAGCTCTCAGTGAACCTTGTTGTACATGATTCTCTACATTCCCACAATTACGAGTCAACCAATAAATAGAGTCTCAGCTTCCATCGCACATGCCTCCCGATCTACCGCCTCCAGATTCACTGCTTCCAGATTGACCCCTTCAGATCAATCGCCTCTAGATCAACCACCTCCAAGTACTACCCCAATCTTGATCGATTATGGCCTCCCAGTGTATCTCCCAACACGCTCAATTACTGCTTCCAAGTGCATCTCTGAGTTCACTCGATCTCGGCCTCCAAGTACATCTCCAAATTCTCTCAATGACGGCTTCCAAGTGCATCTCTGAGTTCACTCGATCTCTCGGTCCCCAAGTGTATCTCCAAACTCGCTTGATCATGGCCTCCAAGTACATCTCTCACTACACTCAATCTCGGCCTCCAAGTGCATGTCCAAACTCGCTTGATCACTGCCTCCAAGTGCATTTCCAAACTTCCTTGATCACGGCCTCCAAGTGCATCTCCAAAGTCGCTCCATTACGGCCTCCAAGTTTGCACAATGCAGACCTCCAAGTGCATCTCCAAACACGCTCGATCACGGCCTCCAAGTACATCTACAAGGACTGACAATGGTTGTACAGGGATACAGCGGTAACGGAGGTGGACAGATTGACGGGGAGTATATATTCAGCAGACCCCGGAGTAGATAGACATCATCCCATTTCCATCTCATCTTACCATACAATCGAAATACACACTCTATCTTTCCCAACTTTTGGTCTAACTCGCTCAGTCCAACATTTCGTGGACCCACGCAATGCCGTGGATCCTCAACACTGTGTTATATGATATCTTCTCACCCGATTGCTATCCTCCTCGAACCAGAACTGCTCTTATGAATTGCGTTTGGATGTCGCGAGAGGTGTGGCGGAGTGTTGATGGTGGGCTCTCTGCCTTCTAGCTCCCTCGTTTCACCACAACGGCCTCCAAGTGGTGCATCTCTAAGTTTTCTCAATGGGCGTGTCCAGGTGCTTCTCCGATACTGCTTGAGTACAATCTGCGGCCAGATTGATCGTATATATATATATCCAGAGACTTAAATAATCCATGACATATTATGATATAGTGAATCTTGTGACTGTAACAGATGAATATGATAAGACGAAATGCCTTGTGGTTATGCAGGAACCACTGCTGTGATAATACGGCACCATGTCTCCCGCAGAGCTGCGCAGCCGTCTCAGCTGCTCTCGAAGTATCCCACAACGGTCTCAGCTTCTCTTGAAGTCTCCCGCAGATCTGCGCAGAGGTCTCAGGAGTTCCAAAATTTGACTATTCTATAAGTCAAATCTCGGAGCATCCTGAATGCACCTCCATAACTGCAGGTGCTTTCAGGAGCACCTGAGAATGCTCTTGCAGAGTCTGAGAGTACTTTGCTTAGCTCCAGGGGGGTCTGGGAGCATCTAGAGGTACTTAGAAGCACTGGTGAGGTCGCCCGGAGTGTCTGGGAGGATCGGGTATTGCTTCCAGACCGATTCACATTTTTCTGATGGTGGGCGTCCATCCAGACCCCCAGCCACCTGGTCGCTTCCCTGTTAAACCTGACAAAGGCATTCCCCACTCGTATGTTTGCTCTAAGCTTTGGATGCAGGTGCTTCTTGTGGCCTCGTCCATGGGTGAAGAGTGCCACTTTTGTTTTGCGGTGTCAAACTCCAGCTCCCGTCTTTCTGCCCAGTCGATGCTCACTCTGCTGCACGCTTGGGGTTATCTGACAGCTTGATTGACGTCGTTCCTCATTGCCTCCTATCCGACGTCATCCACGTGGAACAGGCCTTCGGCTCCGACTACCCTCTCCTCAACCCATTTCATCAGCCCTTACATGTAAATTGCGACGAGGATCGGAGACCCCGGTGAGCCCTGTCCTATACCTGCTTCCACCACGTGTGTCTCCATAACATTGCCCTCGATTCCCATTTCAACTGTCTGGTCTGTGAGAAAACTTCCCATCCATCGTATGACATATCCATCCATCCCCTTGCCTCTCATAGTGTCGATCAGTCTCCACCTCCCTACGCTTGGGAACGCTACCTTGATGTCCATCAGGAGTACACCAGCTGTGTGGCTCTCTCTCCAGGCTGCATGTGCTCTGTCGACCATGATTGCCGCTGTGTCAATTGCCGACCACCTTTTTCTGCTCCCATACTGGCCATCGCTAAGCAGTCATCTTCTCTCAGCCTCTTCAGCCAGTAGCTCTGCAACCACTTTTTCAACAACTTTCCCCATACAGCTTAGTAGAGAATTGGAGTGATATACCTTTAGCTTCGTGTAGTTGTCCTTTCCTGGCTTGCGGATTACAATCATGCTCGCCCGCTTCCACACAGCTGGGTGTCGGCCTCTTCGGACGACTGCCTTGGCTATTTCATCAATTCGCATTTTCTCCCACTCCCAGAGTAGGCACACTGTTCCAAATGACAGCTTGTCCGGGCCTGGGGCTTTCCTGATTGACTGCATGAATAGGGCGTGATTCACAGCTTGCTCAGTGACGGACCAGTGCACTTGCCTCGCTTGGGGTAGTGCGAAGTACTGGTCGTGCTTATGCAGGGGAAAGGACACTTGTCTCAGCATCTCCTTTCTCCGTGATGGTATTTACGTGTATCCAATCTCTGTCTGTCACGGCCTCCATGGTCGCTCCTGCTTGCGGGTTGGCGAACCTCGCCGCTCCCCAGACCTCAGCTCCCCTCAGGTTCTTCAGGTAGTCATTCCACATCCTGTCTTTTGCTCTCCAAATCGACTTCTGCAATTCAGCCTTCGCCTGGGCTCTTGCCGCTGATCTGCGCCTCCTCCTCTTTTCTCTCCCCAGGTGGCTCCTTCTCTCTTTGATGTCGCCATTCCACCATCCATTTGACCAAGCCCAGATCCTTATTTTCTTGGCAGTGTCATCGAGTACCTTGCCCAGTGCTTCCTGGCACCACTCCACTTCGCTCTCGATGTCGTCACCCGTGCTCTCCGCTCCCAAGAATGCTCTTCCCCTTGCCCTCTCCCTCCAGAGTTTCTCAGCCTGCTCCTTGTCCTCCTGCGTCATGGCCGCTAGGTTCCACCCGATGACCTGTGTGCCTCCTGCTACCTCCTTCTTCTCCATGTCCACGTCCCATTCCATGATCTCGTGATCAGACCATGTGGCATGATTCCCATCAAATAATCGTCCATTTTCCAAATGGTCGGTTGGCCAAAGTCAGGTCTATGGTGGATACGCCCTCGCTTTGGTTCCTCGTCGAGTAGTAAGTGGGTCGGTTGCCATTTCCAATTCCCAGCCCGTGCTTGTTTAAAATTGCGTCCCAGTATGTGACTTTCTACCATTCTGTGCACCTTGGGTTCCAGCGTTGGTAGTGGGTAGTGTTGGCAACGGTTCCAGACCGTCACTTTGGGTCCTGGTGCGGGTCCAAACTGAACAGTCACCAAATTGGCTGACCAGGTCGTCAATGAACTCGAACTGATAGCTCAGGTACAGTTCCCTCGTAAAGTCCCAATCCGCCCGAATTGGCCGGGTTGTCAGCTCTTCGCTCACCGGGTCCGTTCATAGATTCATATAAGGCTCTGGTTTTTGGAGTTTGTTAAAAGTATCTCATCAAAATCACGTTTTCAACAACCAATGATATGTTTTTGCATGCTTTGTAGCTCGCAATATCAATTAATTTGGAAGCGGTGTTTTACCTTTGAAAAACAGAATTTTTGCTTGTCTGGGTGGTCTATGATTCCGTTATGAATGCGAAGATTCGCGCGATGCTCAGATTACCAAATATGCAACAACGAGAATTGATGACGCTCCGTTGACACTCATTTTCAGGATGAAACAGGGAGCAAGTTGCTGTTGTTTTTGCCAGTAAAGGCTGCCAATATTTGATAAATGGAGGTCGGAAACCAATCGGACCATAAATTACCCAAGATGCGAAGCTAACACACATTGACGCTCTGTTGAAGCTCATTCTCAGGATGCGTCAGGGAGCATGTTGCTGTAGTATTTCCCAGTAAAGGCTGCCGATATCTAGGGTTAGCAACGGTTCCGGGTCCAAACCGAACCTTTGTTAAATTGGCTTTCCGGGTTGTCAATAAAACCGAACTGTCAACTGGGGTACTGTTTCGTGGCAAACTGCCGACCTGTCTCAATTGGCCAGGTTGTCAGCGGGTTGCCCAGCGGGTCCATCCATAGATTCATATAAGGCTCTTGTTTTTGGAGTTTGTTAATAGTATCTTAACAAAATCGCATTTTCAACAACCAATAATATGTTGTTGCATGCTTTGCAGCTTGCAGTATCGATTAATTTTGAATCGGTGTTTTACCTTTGATATATTGTATTTTCGCCCATCAGGGCGGTGGATAATTCTGTCATGAACGTGAAGATCTGCACAATGCCTTCATGACCAAATATGCAACAAATATAACAGTTGACGCTCCGTTGACACACATTTTCAGGATGAGGCAGGGAGCATTTTGCTGCAGTCTTTGCCAGTAAAGGCTGCCGTTATCAGATAAATGGATGTCTGCAACCAATCGGAATATAAATTACCCAAGATGCGAAGTTAGAAATCGTTGAAGCTCCATTGGCACTCATTCTCAGGATGCGGCAGGGAGCATGTCGCTGTAGTTTTTCCCAGTGAAGGTTGCCATTATCTGGTAAATGGATCTCTGCAACGAATCGGAATATAAAATAGGCAAGATACGAAGCTAGAAATCGTCAACGCTCCGTTGAGGCTCATTCTCATGATGTGGCAGGGAGCATGAGGCTGCGGTTTTTCCCAGTAAAGGCTGCCATTATCTGATGAATAGATCTCTGCATCCAGTAGGAACATAAAATACCCAAGATGCGAAGTTAAAAATCATCATTGACGCTCCATTGATGCTCATTCTCAGGATGCGGCTGGGAGCATGTCGCTGTAGTTCTTCCCAGTAAAAGCTGTCAATATCTGACAAATGGACATCTGCAACCAATCCGAACATGAATTACCCAATATTCGAAGCTGACAATCGTTCACGCTCCATTGACGCTCATTCCAAGGATGCAGGAGGGTGCATGCCCGGGTAGTTTTCCCTAGAAAAGGCTGCCAATATCTGATAAATGGATGCATGCAACCATTAGGAATATGAATTATCTAACATGTGTAGCTAAAAATGGTTGATGTTCCGTTGATGCCCATTCTCAGAATGGGGCGGTGACCATGTGGTAGTTATTATTGCCTAGAAAAGCTGCACATATATCGGTTATGCATTACAGCGACCAAATCACTATTTAATTAACGTACTTACACAACCACAAATCGTTGACGCTCCAGTGACGCTCATTTCAATGAACTGTCCATTCAACATCTGCTGCCGTCAATAATAGTTTTCACGAAGCTTTGAACTTATTGGCAGTCTTTCTGACAGATTCCGACTGGGCCCTGTGGCCAAGCCCAGCGCAGAAAAAGTCTTGCACTCTTCGCTCTCACACGACTAAAAGTTATGTATCTTTCCAGAAGCGTCATTGCGCCAGCTATGCATCTGTTTATCAACAGATATTGACAAGCTACTGCTCACCATTCTCCCATATTATATCACTAACCAAAACTCTCGGTCAAGATACATAAAGAAGCTGGTGAAACATTGTCGCATTCTGTCTTACTTTTTCTTCACGCGCCTATTCCTCCGTGTTTCGATTGCATTGACTGTCATAAACACCTTTTCATCCTGTCACTCTGACTTCTGTGTAGGCCAAATTGATATGGGAACATTTGGCGCGGAGATCACAACCCGCTGCTCTGGGCATTCCGAATCCTCAATGGGATTGTATTGCTGTATATCAGATTCAACGTCCGCTGCGCAATTGTCGTCGCTGTCATTTGGATTACCTAAGTCCACATTCCAGTTGAGCCAATCTTCAGTGTCCGAAATGGTTTGAGGTAAGCTATCTTCATCACTTCCGACTGGATGACCATTGATTCTTCGGATTTGGCGGACATTTAATATTTCAGTTCGTCCTCCAGGGAGGTCCTGTGCAGACAATGGTGGTGGCAATGGAGATCTGTCTGACAATTTAAATGCAGCCGCACCATCATGTTGAAAGAGTGACCAGGATGCTTTGACAATCTCTTCCGTGTCCAAAATGTATCCCACGGCAGTCATCTGCTTGTTTTGAGCGCATGATTCCTTCTGGGTAGCACGTAGGTTTTGGCTGCCCTGCAACATCTCCAAAATGTCTTGAACCTTGGCCATTCTGGGCAATTTCGGTTCCTCCACCTCTATCTTGATTTCCATCTTGTTTTCTGTGTTCGTTTTATCCAATTCTGGGTCAGCCCCAGCCAAAATCCTGTTATTGGCTCGAGGAAAAGGCCTTACAATGAATGTTTCGCACAGAGTCTCCCCTGTGGTTTTTGACTGCCTCCGGCCAATAACATCTCGGCCTAGGGAACAACAGACCTCCACTGGGACACAATGTGGTATGATAGAGAATATATTGGGTGCCACATTAGAGAGATTGGCGTACTTTGAGTGCGTTTCCTCCTGTTGACGCCACAAGTCCGTTATGTCTGGTAACTATAATGTACTATTAATCTCCATTTGGTCGGAGTGGTAATCACTGAGATTTGGATTAATTTGCCCCCAGTGCTTTGGTGCTGCAGGCGGCAAATTCAAATAGAGCCTGGCAGCGGTCAATAGATGTGCTGCGCAATCGCTTCGTTTGGGTGTCGTCTCAGCCACATTGTTACGCGTTCAGTATTCTTCATCATCGCTGGGCAAATCATATGGATCAAATGATGATTGACAGGATCCTGAAGCCGTTGCAGAGGGGATGTGATTGCTGCTCGGTAGGCTTTCGTGCTTATTGACCAGCACACGTCGATGTTTGGCACAGTATTCATTCTCCACATACTTCAGGAAGGCCTCTTAGTATTGGGTAGTATACGGTGTCTCATCCTCAGGATTAATATCCATTCCATCATCCCACTTTCTAAACGATTGCAACTTCCGACAAGGATCGAGGATATGTGCAGAAATGAGAAGTATGCTCATCATTGGAGTCACTTCAGTGTAGTATTTGGACAGCTTCTGTCAAGCTAACTTCACAGCAAAGAACCAGTCCTCCTTCCATGGTGTCTTCTTCCTAGCCAATGCTTGCATCATGCCGTCCATATGATCGAACATGTCATTGTACACAGTGATAATGTGATGCAATGGGACTGTGTGCCTCATTGACATCCACAGTGTCCAATATCGAAATGGCCTCAATACTTCCATGACATACTTCACAATGGTCCATTTGTCTTGAGTTGTGAAAATTGGCCAGTAATCAGTGTATTTTGGATTTTGTAGCCACTCGCATATGAATCCCCATGATCGGTAGGCGCACCTGATCAACTCCAGCATATAGTTCCAATGCGTCCTCTCATGCATAATCGGAAGTACTGCCATGTGTACTTTGGCTTTTTGACAGTCGATGAACTTGTTTCAATGACCAGGTGTTAGCGTAATCAATACCGCAAGCATTCTCTGCTACATGAAGGTCAGTTTCAGCACTTTCAAAGTACCATGAAATACGTACTTTCTCAATTATCATTGCTAAACCAGGTTTCATGGCCGACACCTTATTGATTCGAGCGTTGCCCTCTCTTCGAAGCCTTTGACTTTTCCCAATGTCTATGCACTCATTCTCTCCAAATTGCTGATCACGCTCATGCGCTTCCCAAGACTTGGTACGGCCTTTCACACCGAGACTGCTCATGAATGCACCTAAAGCCAGCTGTATGATGTGCGGCATGCATGGTATATGGTTCCTCAATGCAGGCCACTCGATTCCAGAGGACACTAGTGTCGATTGCAGCTCGCATGACATCGAGTAATTTGACGAGGCATTATCGGTCGTAATTCCAAGCAAAAGGCTATCAGTAAGCTCAACACGATCAAGCACGTCCTTCAAATGTACAGCTAACTTTGCTCCAGTAAGTTGGCCATTGACCTATCATCCTGAAATAGCTTTCAAAACGGGAAATGAACAGGCGATCAACCTCATTGAAAGTGAAAAGAACTTCTCGCAATGCGCAATTACAATTCATATAGTAAGCATTGACTGACATTACGGGTAGTTTGTTCCTTGATGTCCATCTGTCCAAAGATAAACTCACTTTATTTCGCGACGGTAACTGCTTCTTGATTGCATCCACGGTCAGTGCACATTCCCTCCGGCAAATGTTATTGAGGGTCGTAGCGGATCGCAGCACTAGGTCATCGCGTAATGCTTTATATGACCATCGTAGCTCTAGATTTGATATAGCATTCCATGGTATATGAGCCGAAACAAATCCTAACATGAGGTAGAGATTCCACATGTCTTGGTGAAATTTGGAAGTTTCAAATTCCTTGGCTGCTAGTTAGGAATGTTTTGTCTGTCATTTCCATCAATATGGATCAACCTGGATGTCACATCTGATCTTCCTCTGGGAACTTACTATTGTGATTCCTCGACTTCCTTGCCTCTTCAGGATGGCCAAAGCTGTTTCATCAACCGTCGAACTAGTCAATTCGGTAACCTCCGATTCTGTTAATTTGTTTAACTTTGCGATGTGAGCTTTTGCCAGCGAGTGTTTCCCCATTGAGCTAGTCTCATGTCCTGATGGATGGCGAAGAACTTGATGACAAATGATACATATGATGCCAGGGCTGGCTGTCTCCTCAATTCCGCCGTGTGAATAGAATCGCCACGAAGGTGCATGTCTGGAATTATGCCAAGCAATAGGCTGCTTCAAGTCTAAATTCATTGAAGCCCGCCAAGCTTCAAAGATGATTTGTAAAGTAAGGTTGCTCAAATCACGAATAAAGACACGTTTATTTTTGGAAGAGATCATAACCTCGAGCAATGAGATGTTCAAAGATTGTGAATCTGACATGGCAGTAAGAATTAGAAAGCTGGGTATTCTGACTCGAAAGACTGCCGACGGTAACGATACAACAAACCAGACTGCGGGTTCTGACATATCCACTTGACTGCTCCAAGTAAAATCACCAGATCCCTAATACATTGGATGGATATTTGTGAAGTTGATTACAAGGTCGGATTGCAAAGACTGACCAGGTAAAACTCGATTTAGGAACAGCACAATGCGGTTCAATGCTGTGTGGTGTTCTGAGCCTCCACAAGAACTGTTGACGCTCGGTAGGCGCCCAATTGTGGGAGGCGGACATGATATCGTCACTAGCATTTGTGCCAATCAAGGCAGCTGACGGGATCATTGTGGGTTATGTACATTCCTTTCCCGCTAGGTTAACCAAGATGCAAGATCAAACATCGTGGATGCTCCGTTGACTCTCTGTTGTCGCTCATTTTGGGACATGGTAAAGATCTTGTCCTAAGCATTTTTGCCTTGAAAGGAGGCTGCTGGTTCGATTATAGATCAATGTAGTTGCACAGCCCCTTGATTTTCCAAGATGCAAGGCCTAATATCAGTGACGCTCCGTTGACGCTCATTTTTGGGGCATAGTGAAGATGTCGTTCAAAGCATTTTTCCCTAGAAAGGTGGCCGATAGTTCGAATATGGCTCAATTTCGCCGCACAGGCCATGCATTTTCCAAGATGCAAGGCCAAATGTCATTGACACTCCGTTGATGCTCATTTTCGGGACATAGTAGCGATGTTGTGGCAACCATTGTTGACTGGAAAGGTGGGATATAGTTCGATTATGCGTTGATGTTGCAGCGAAACCCTCTGGATTTCCCATAATTCAATGCCAAAAATCCTTGACATTCCTTTGACGCTGACCTTTGAGCTCACCTTAGGGACATCCTATCAAGTGTTACCAACGGGTCCAAATTCCTGGTTGGGTTCCGGGTCCGGTTCCGACCTGGAACCGGGCTGTTGCAACGGGTTTCCACACATAACCCACTCCTCAAAAGTCAACATTTCTTGCTCCAATTAAGTATTGGAGTTCTCATCGTATCGCGCTATAATCTATACGTGAAATATGCTGGTAGATGCCCTCGTTCATCTCCCATGCTCCGATTTGCAATCGGATCAATAGTCATTGAGTCGCGATGGAGACCCTGTTATTTTGGAGTGATATTCAACTTAATCTCAAAACGACTCAACGAATATTGATCTGATCACAAATCTGGAAATTGGAGATGAAACAGGGTATCAATCGGCACATTTCACGTATAGATTATGTCGCGATATGATGACAATTCAAATACTGAATTGGAGCCAAAATTGTAGGAACCGTAAGATGGAACCGCAGTCCGGTTTGAACCAGACCCCGAATCCGCTGAGCACTCTTGCTTTCAAGGTAACAACCAAGGCCCGACTATCCGGTTCCGTTCCAAAGGTGGACCGTGGCCGGGTAACCCGGAACCGTTTCTAACACTAATCGTAACAGTTATTGGGTGCTCAACAATTGTACATACAATGCATACAGTCTTTTTTGGCAGCCAGTATACCATTTCTATGTATTGTCATTTGAATTCAAAATCTTCGAGACATCTCAGTTTCTGAGCCACCACTATACACATCATTGGCATGATGAATGACAAAGGTCAATCGAGTCCCAGCGCTTGTGGCCGGCAATTTACCGCATAGAAATCCATGCATTAGTTTTAGATATTTATTGACCAACGTTGTCACCATTCCTTATCTAGCTCATTCTCCTTGATTTCCATGACATACCATATGCAATGTTCAAATTCTCAACCATGTGCAGGAGGTCTGAGCAGAGAGATATAGATTTGGCTGCATGGATTAATGGAGCCTGACGGCTGTCATTCATCCGGGTTTTGGATGTGCTTTGACCGCTCCTTCTATGAGTCGTATGACATCCCTGACTTACACTTTGTTAGTATAGTTCATATCAAATTTAGGTTTTGCATTATCATTTCACTGTAACAGGTAACACCATATACCGTTCATTGTTGGTCAATGAACTTGATTTGGAGTCTAGAACATTCACATGGCCTGTACGACCCTTGCACACACACTGAAGAATAGTCCAGTCTCATGATTTGGTCACTGAAATGCAGAAAAGCTGACATGGAAGAAAGTAGATACAAATTTCTTTTACTTGAGATACGTCATCAAAAATACCTATTTGGCTATCTACTCCTCTGGTGACGCAGGAGCCGTCATCTTGTCTTCGTCCGAATCCGATTTCTATATGGTAAATTGCTTGGGACGCTATATGCTGGGTGAAATCCTTGCGGGTTGTACTGGCTTCACATTCTCCATCTGTGATAAATCAGGCATGGCGTCAGGCATCAGGGATAATAAGTGATTGTCTGCCTCAGGTTGATCCGAACCCACCCTCATTTGTCTACATCCCGGTTGAGATGTCACTTGCATCATGTGTGATTGTCCGGGGACGATATCAAGAACCTGCATAAGCTCTCCAAATGTTGTTGGTGATGGGGTAGCTGCAGTCATGTCTGTTTGGGGCTTCACAACTGCTGGAACCTTCAATTCAGTCATCCCTTACTCCATATCTCTCTCACAGAAGTGGTTGGCCGCGTCCCTCCATCCCGGTTGCGTCAGTGCATTAAGCCTTATCCGCTTTTGCCAAAGCTCTCCATGCGGTGCTGTACTGTTGTGGAGATTGTGCCCATCACCCAGCCAGGTTTGTCATCTTCGCTCAGCTTGCCAAGCTCTGTATCTTCTTCATCATCGTCCTCATCTTCCCCATCCTCCTCATCTTCAGAACTTGCAAGATTGCTCAGACTGTCTCCGATAGCATTCAACATCTCAAATGATTTCTCAGGCTTTGTGGTTGTCGATTGTGCCTTTTCAACATTCCTCATATGTTCCTGCTTTTGCATAATCGCTGTCTCTGCGTCTTGAACTTGCTTTCTTGCCACTGTGGTCTCTCTATCCACATAATCGTCGATCCATTTCTGTTGCTCTTCATTGCCTAAAATGTGCATTTCCCGTCTTTTCTCCGCTGAATACGTCTTTTCACATCATAAGCTGCGCAATGCTGCCAACGCTCAGACCCTTTCTGCCCTCAAGCCGCTCTTGACTTTATTCGCTTGATGATGTCGTCGTGGGGATTTCTTCGTCGATTTGCTGTACTTGCCCGCAGGAAGTGGCGAAACGTTCTATTTCGGAGCATTGACCATTGTATCCTTTGTTGACCTTGTTGTTGCACGAGATGGTGGATGTTGCAAGATATGGACCACATGGAGGCAAGCTGCGTCTTTTATGTCAAGGTTGGTGAGTATGATCAATTTGAACAAAGCAAAATCGGTGTTTTGACCGTCACTTCATTGGGAACAGTCATGCTAACCGTCCATTATTACCTGATGGTTAGCATGTGATTAATGTAATATCCTGGCGATGTCTCAAGAGAAACATCACCAGACATCCTTTCTGCTGCAGAATGTCCTTATTATATGTATCATTTGTGGGATATCAGCTGTCGTCTATCACAATGTATCCCGGTAAACAAACAAACATCATCGGACCGACATACTGCAAATTGCGGGACTGGTGGAATCCCCTGCAGCTCTACGCAGTGCAGCTATATGCAGCCGGATTCAGCTTGAATTGAAGGTGCAAGTTGGCTGTCACTCATTACATTTCGACTTGTAGCTAACTATATAATCTTCAGGACTTCCCACTTCTTTTCGTGATCATCTTCCTCACCATTCCACAACAGCAAGTCTTGGCTCCAGAAACACTTCAACCAGGTGTGATTGGAGCCGAATCGAGCCGAACGACAGGCGCTTCGAACAATGCGCCACCCGGTAAGACACAGCAGAAACGCAGACACCAGTTGGTCCTCCGCGATGCTGCAATTGTAGCCACCGAACATATGACCCAGGACCCACATTCAACAATAGTACGTGAAACCGGAACGACCAAGCATAACACGAAGCATGCGATCGGATGTGAGTTAAACCAAATCAATGTAGATGACAGTCAACTAACAATGAAACCCAAAGCTGGGGTACATAGAGAGCGACGTGACAAATTAATTTCTGCCCGGAATGGGAATCCTCCATGGTTGAACACGGCATTTGTCCACACAGTCCGCGAAATTGAACATCACAAAGTTGCCAGTTCTTGGATTTTTGCAGACTAATATGGTGATAAACGTCCCCGGGAATGGACGAAACAGGCTTGGAGGACCTCATAGGAGGCTACGCAGTCGTATATCGTTGAGGTACTAGCGGAATCTCACTTGAGAAGCAGCAACTAATTTCTTGTAGGCTTTCAGCTTGTTAGCTACTATGGCAAGACAAGGAGGTCGGGTACAGCTTGAACAGTCCACCATGCGTCTTGCCTTGAATATGGCCAAAATGGGTAAAGAAGGGATGTCATGGACCGCGACAGAGGGAACGCAACAACTGATCGAGAAACCACGCGCCAAAGTCTGAGAAATGAAGAAGCGCGGTGTTGTGTTGCCCGGGCATAAGAAGGTGAAGGGTGTGATAGACAGACACAAGGCAAAGGATTGTGAAAATCAAATGGACGGCTGTCTTCCTTGTAAAAATTGCGCAGCAAACATTCTACAGACTCGCTGGAGGTGCAAAGGCACGAGTGAAACTCCACCACGACCGGCGCAACCGAGGCCCGGAACGCCACCTGCGCCACCTGATGACAGTGAGGGAAGTCAACGCTCCGAAATAGAAGGTGTGCCACCCGGATATCTGTATATACATACTCCGCGTCCCAGGACTTACTTTTTCAATCCTGATCCATATGCGAAGGATCGCATGCGCGATAACAATTCTATTCCAGATTTGCTGACTGATGAAGGTCCATCAACAGGTTAGTACACTATCAGCTGCATGATAATGCAGCTGACAGCGATTTTGTAGACGACAGCAGCCTTTTGAGTGAACCCGACAGCGAAGACGAGAGTGGACTGCAGGGAACACAATTTTTGAATATTATCATTATCTACAATTAGCGGACACTTTAAAGTATATTTTAAAGGGTATATTTATATGCATCATTAAAGAACAATGTAGTAATAAAGGAGACTGTGCCTGAACAGCTCAGAACGGCTACCACATGATCATGTTTGATATACTATGCCAAAGTGAATGGTTCCATATTACGGATATGCCCGTGGCAAAATGAGCGTCAACAGAGCGTCAACAATTTTTGGTCATGTAAGTCGCGTAATAAAATCGGGATCTGGTAGTGAATACACATAATGGAAGTGTTGCCACCCTTCATAGGCAAAAGAGACAGCAACACACTCCCTGCCCCATCTTGAAAATGAGCATCAACAGAGCATCAACCATTTTTGGTCCTGTAAGTCGGGTAATAAAAATGCGATTTTGTAGTGAATATACGTAATGGAAGTGTTGCCACCCTTTATAGGCAAAAGAGGCAGCAACACGCTCCCTGCCCCAACTTGAAAATGAGCCTCAACAGAGCATCAGCGATTTTAGGTCTTGTTAGTCTGGTAATTAAGAAGTGATTTTGTAGTGGTTATACATAACGACAGCATTGACAACCTTTATATGCGAAAAAGAATGCAAGACACTCCCTCCAGCATCTTGAAAATGAGCGTCAACAGAGCGTCAATGATTTTTGGTCCTGTAAGTCGGGTAATAAAAATGCGATTTGGTAGGGAATATACATTATGGAAGTGTTGCCACCCTATATAGGCAAAAAAAAAATTATCACACTCCTTGCCCCATCTTGAAAATGTGCATCAACAGAGCGTCAACGATTTTAGGTCTTGTTAGTCTGGTAATTAAGAAGTAATTTTGTAGTGGTTATACATAACAACAGCATTGACAACCTGTATATGCAAAAAAGAAAGCGAGACGCTCCCTGCCCAATCTTGAAAATAAGCGTCAATGGAGCGTCAACAATTTTTGGTCCTGTAAGTCGGGTAATAAAAACGCAATTTGGTAGTGATTACATATAATGGAACTGTTGCCATCCTTTATAGGCAAAAAAGAAAGCGACACGCTCCCTGTCCCATCATGACAATGGGTGTCAACGATCTTGGGCCTTCAATCATTGTTTATCGAAGCGCGCTGTGGCTGTTAAAGTCCATATACTCAGTTTTGGCCGTTTCTGTAATGTAAAACACTTGTGAACAGTTAGTTGCACCTTCATAAATCAAATAAGTTGTTACTGTTCAGGAGGCCATCGCGGGAATATCACTTGCATCTTTGCTCATACAGGCTGCCAATCACTTGTTAATAGATATGTGCAATTAAGCGCCACTTAGATTACCCAAGATGCAAAACCATCAATGGTTGACGCTCCATTGACGTTCATTTTCAGAATGGGGTAGCGAGCGGCTGTCTACTTGTTTGCTATATGAAGGCTGTCAATACATCCGAAAATGACAATGCGGTACCATAGTCGATATTTTGAAATTGACAGTAGGATATCTGAATACGACCATAAGAAGAAAAACGCGAAACGCAGAACCAGAGATTGGAACCAACAGGTCTAGCCAAACCCGGCAAAACCCACAGGTTGAGGTGTACCAGTCGGGGTTTGGCTCACCAAGACGCAGCAGGACGGCTTTTTGTACTGGTCTAGAACTGAACTGACCCATTTTTAGGGTCCGAACCTGGACAGCTGGCACGTTACCCGGATCCGTTGCTAACACTACCAACATCTGACAAATGGATGTCTGCAACTCATCGGAACATATATTATCCAAGATCCCAAGCTAAAAATCACCGATGCTCTGTGGACGCTCATTATCCGAATGGGGTAGTGACCTTGTTGCTGTCTCATTTGCCTATATTAGCTGCCAATATATCGGTTATGCATAAGAGCGACCAAATCACTGAGTAATTACTATACTTACAAAGCCAGAAATCGTTGACGCTCCGTTGACCCTCGTTCTCACAATGGGGCGGTGACCGTGTTGCTGTCTCTTTCGCTTATACAAGCTGCCAATACATCGGTTATGCATAAGAGTGACCAAATCACTGTGTAATTACCGTACTTACAAAACCACAAATCGTTGACGCTTCTTTGAGTCTCATTGTCAGAATGGGGCGGTGACCGTGAAGTTGCTGTCTCTTTTGTCTATAAAAGCTGCCAATACATTGATTATGCGTAAGAGGAACGAAATCACTGTGCAATTGTCATACTTACAAAACCACAAATCGTTGATGCGAATGGTTGATGCTCCGTTGACGCTCATTGCAATGCATTGTCCATTCAACATCTGCTGCTATCGATAATTGTTTTCATCATGATATGAACTTATTAGTAGTCTTTCTTACAGATTGAGGCTTGGCCCTGTAGCAAAGCCGAGCGCAGTAACATTCTTGCACTGTTCGCTCTTAAACTACGAAAAATTATGTATCTTGCCAAAAGCTTCATTGTGCCTGCTATATATCTGTTTATCAACCATTCTTCACAAGCTACTGCTTACTATTCGCCCATAATATATCTCCAACTAAAACTCTCGGTCAAGATACATAAAGAAGCTGGTGAAACATTGATGCATACTGTCATACTTTTTCTTCACTCCCTGATTCCTCCTCGTTTCGAATGCATTGACTGTCATCAACACCTTTTCAGCCTGTCGCTTTGGCTTCTGTGTCGGCCGAATCGATCCGAGAACCTTTGGCACAGCGCTCACATCCTGCTGCTCTGGTCATTCCGGATGCTCAATGATATCGTCTTCCTCTACATCAGAGTTAATGTCTGCCATGCAATCATCTTTGCTGTCATGGGGATTTTCTAAGTCCCCATTACAGTTAAGCCAATCTTCAGTGCCCGAAATGCTTTCAGGTGCCCGGTCCTCATCAATTTCGACTGGATGACTGTTGATTCTTCGGATTCGGCGGACATTCAATATTTGAGTTCTTCCTCCAGGGAGGTCCTTTGCAGACAAAGGTGGTGGCAAAGGAGATCATTCTGACAATTTAAATGCAGCCGCACCATCATGTTGAAACAGTGGCCACAATGCTTTGAAGATATCTTCCATGTCCAAAATGTATCCCACAGCAGTCATCTGCTTGTTTAGATTGCAAGATTCCTTCTGGGTAGCAGGTAGGTTTTGGCTGCCCTGCCACATGTCCAAAGAGTCGTGAACCTTGGCTATTCTGCACAAATTCCTTTCCTCCACCTAATTCTTCATTTCCGAGTCGTTTTCTGTGTTCGTTGTATTCAATTCTGGGTCAGCGCCAGCCGAAATCCCGTTATCGGCTCTAGGGAACTGCCTTACAATGACATCTTCGCAAATGATCTCACCTGTGGTTTTCGACTCCCTCCAGCCGGTTACGACTTGGCCAAGGGGGAAACTGGCCTCCACTCTGGCACCATCTGCTATGATAGAGAATATGTCGCCTACCACATTGGAAAGATCGGTGTACTTTGAGTTTGTTTCCTCCTGTTGACACCACTGGTCGGTTATGTCTGGCAACAAAAATGCATTGTTAATGTGTATTGGGTCAGAGTGGTAATCATTGAGATATCGATGAATTTGCCCCCAGTTCTTTGTGCATCAGGTGGCGAATTTGAATAGGGCCTGGCGGCAGTCAATAGAGATGCTGCGCGATTGTTTCGTCTGGGTGTCGTCTCAGCCACATTGGTAGGCGTTAAGCATTCTTCATCATCGCTGGGCAAATCATATGGATCGAAGGATGATTCACAGGATCCTGAAGCCGGTGGAGAGGGGATGTGATTGCTGCTCGGTAAGCTTTCGTGCTTATTGACTGGCACACATCGATGTTTGGCACAGTATAAATTCTCCACATAGTTCAGAAAGGCCTCTTGGTATTGGGCAGTATAGGATGTCTCGTTCTCAGGATTAATATCCATTCCCTTGTCCCACTTTCTATACAATCGCAACTTCCGACAAGGATTGACCATATGTGCAGAACTGAGAAGCATGCCCATCATTGGAGTCACTTCTGCATAGTATTTGGACAGATTCTGTCCAGCTAACTTCACAGCGAAGAACATGTCTTCCTTCCATGGTGTCTTCTTCCAAGCCAAAGCTCACATCATGCCATCGATATGATCGAACAGGTCATTGTACACAGTGATAACGTGATGCAATGTGACGGTGTGCCTCTTTGACATCCACAATGTCCAATATCGAAATGGCCTCAATACGTCCATGACATACCTCACAATGGTCCATTCATCTTGCGTTGTGAAAAGTGGCCGGTAATCAGTGTATTTTGATTTTGTAGCCACTCGCGTATGAATTCCCGTAATCGGTAGGCACTCTGGAGCAACTCCAGTGTTGAGTTCCCAAGTGTCTTCACATTCATAATCAGGAGTACTGCGCTGCAAAGTTTGGCTTTTTGACACTTAATGAACTCGTTTCGACAACCAGGTGTCAGCCTAATCATTACTGCAAGCATTCTCTGCTATATGATGGTCAATTTCAGGACTTTCAAAATATCATGAAATACGTAGTTTCTCAATTATCTTTGCTAAACCTGGTTTCATGGCCGACACCTGATTGATTCTAGTGTTGCCCTCTTTTGGAAGTCTTTGACTTTTCCCAATGTCTATGCATTCATTCTCTCGAAATTGTTGATTGCGCTCATGGGCTTCCGATGATATGGTGTGGCCTTGTACACCGAGACTGCTCATGAATGCACCTAAAGCCAGCTGCATGACGTGCTCCATGCAGTTAAGGGTTCTCCCTTAATAAGAGTATATGTACCTGGGATAACCAAATGGGTACTTGTCAGTGAAATAACCTTCGGGCCACCTGACTTGCAAAACGACTACCCTAGGCATCCCCAGAACTTGCAGTCACGATTACCTTTAGCGGGGTATGAGTGGTACTCGTCTCGATTGGATATGTTAAAGCATAGCGGATTCATTGAAAGCAAAAATGCTGCGGCAGCTGATTTGATGATGCAATAACACTGCCAGATCGAATGGGTATACAACCCGGCCGAGCGTGTTATTTTCAACCAGATTTACACCTGACGCTGGAGTGATTATGTCTGATCATACTGAGGAATACCTCGACCTGCAGACACGGCAATCGATAGTTTCAAGCTATTAAGTGGGATCTTAAGACCGTTGTCTTATGTGACTTCGGAGCACTGGGCACTCCCCGGCCAAGGGGAATAGTCCCGGCCTAAGCAGCGACGTGATTGAAAGATTATGGCATGACTGTTGATATGAGGTCGAAGCATCCCCGCACATTGAATTGTGACGGAAAGGCAACCGCAACGCTACGTGCGTGTCATTTAATCTATATCGGCATAGTAGTGGTTGTCCGCCACGTAAACCTATGATGCAATCATACTATAGTATAAATTAGCTGTTAAAGGACTGTACACTATGTTGGCAGCGTTCCCGATTACCGAACCATACGAGAGTGAGATGTCCAATTTGAAGTTATGATCTGATATATGATATCTTGCGGGTGTGGCCTGATTATGGTCAGGAGCGTAACACTTTAATACCGCACCGGCATGAACACGATAACCTAAGGGATGCGTGGCAATCTCTACTATGCGCATTCAGTGCCGACTGGCTAAAAAACATGCTTGCGGACGATAATGAATGTAAGACGCAAAAGCACGTTGCTATCAAAATCATAGAAAAGAAATATGGGTGCGCATGCGTAACATCCCGAGAATTTTCTATAAAGAGATCACATTGTTTCGGCAATGAGAAGGACAAGCTCTAGCAGCGAGAAAAACAGCAATACCTACCAGCGAAAGAAAACCGTTATTTATTATTAAGTTTTTATGATACCTATACCTATACCTACATCCAGTATTATTTAAAATCTATTAGCTTTATGTAGCGGCAGCCCCGCACCGATAAGTATTACCTTATATAAATGACAATCACCTTTGAGAACGACAACGACGTTATAGCTTATGCACTGGAGAAGATTATCTGTTACGCCAGAAATAATCATTATATCTTTGTGGCGCAGAGCGTCTGGTGGTTAGCTTCCGTTATTGGACTTTCAGAAAGACTAGCTACGCACATCGATAATTTGAGAATCCGATTCGAGGCGAGTCAGTTTGTATCGGAAGAGAATCAGTTATCTTTAGGGAAGAACTTGACGACTTCGATATCGAAAGGTCTTGATAATATAACCCAAGAGAGTCGAATCCATCCGAGTAGGATACTTCAGATTAATAAGGATAGTGAGGATTCAGAGACTGAAAGTAGTCAAGCTCAGTTGGACCGAGCTACTACTGTTATCCAAGATACTAAGAAGTTTATTGGACAGTCCCGGAAAGAAAGGAGAGCTTTTAAGAAAAAGCCCTGTGCTCTGTCACGTACGAGATCAGGAAAGATTCCGGTTAAACCTTTAACCAATACACAGAGAAATCGACTACAAGCTATTTCCAAGGATACCCTTGTTTCGTATCTGGATACAAGGAATTAGCGATCAAAGAAATACGATAGGATCTACGGCCGTGTACCTAGTATCTGCTCATCAGTATCTCAGGATATAAGTAAGTATAGTTACTTAGGGATAGGCACCCCCATAACACATGCATGGTATGTGGTTCCTCATCGCAGGCAAGCTGATTAGAGAGGCCTCAAGTGTTGATTGTTGCTCGCATGTCATCGAGTAATTTGAGGAAGCATTATCAGTCCTAATAGCAAGCAAACAGCCATCGGTAGTGTTAGCAACGGGTCCGGGTAACCCGCCAGCGGTCCGGGTTTGCATTGGATGAACGGTTTGGTTCAGTTCCAGAACCGTCAAAAAACCCGACCCGCAGCGTCTTGGCGGGCCAATCCTGGACCCGTACCCGTCAACCCGCGGGTTTTGCCGGGTTTGGCTTGACCCGTCAGTTCCAATCTCCGATTCTGTGTTTCGGGTTGTTCTATTTATGGTCGCATTTAGATACCCTACTGTTAATCGCAAAATATCAACTTTTGCACACGGTTATTCTTTTCCCATGAATCGGCAGCCTTTATAACGGGAAACAAGAGATACACGCTCCGTGCCCCATTCTGAAAATGAGCGTCAACGGAGCCTCAATGATTTTCAGTCTTGCAAGTCAGGTAATTGAAAAGTAACTGGTCCTTTGTTATGCATAAGCGATGGATTGGCCGCCTTTACAGGCTAAAAAGAAAGTAACACGCTCCCTGCCCAATGTTGAAAATAAGCGTCAATGGAGCGTCAACAATTTGTAGTCTTGTAAGTCAGGTAATTGAAAAGTGACTTGTCCTTTGTTATGCATAAGCGATGTATTGGCTGCCTTTACAGGCAAAAGAGAAAGCAACACCCTATTTGTCTGATCTTGAAAATGAGTGTCAACAGAGCGTCAACAATTTTTGGCCTTCCAGGATGGTTAATCAAAGCGTGAGATGGCCGCTAATATCTATATATGGAGTTTTGACCGGTTTTACAGGCTAAAACGTTCGGGATCACTGAGTTGCAGCATTGAAAATGAATTTAGTTGTGTTTGTGCGGGAGGCTGCGTCGGGACGACCTCTTGCTTATCAGCATACAAAGGCTGCCAAAACATCGTTTATAGATGTATACGATCATTTACCACCAAGATTACCCAAGATTCAAGACCAAAAACATTGTCGCTTTGTTGACGCTCATTGTCAAGATGGGGCAAGGAGAGTGTAGCATTCTATTTTGCCTAAAGAGGCGGCCAATACAATGATAATAGATAAAAACGATAAATTCACATTCTAATCACCTGACTTACAGGACGAAAAATTGTTGACGCTCCATTGACGCTCATTTTGCCACAGGCGTATCCGCATTATGCAACCATTCACTTTGGCATGGAACATCATTTACAGTGTTTTAACAGTCGTTCTATCCTTTTCATGTATGTTTTCATTCATCACTACATTGTTCTTTAATTGTGCATATAAATATATCCTTTAAAATATACTTTAAAGTGTCCGCTAATTGTAGATAATGATAATACTCAAAACTCCCGTTCCTTTCAATCAATTCTCGTCCTAACCCTCAGATTCGCCCAAAAGGCTGTTGTCATCTTCAAAATCAATGTTAGCGGTATTTCCATGCAGCAGATAGTGTATTCAGCAAATCTGGAATAAAATCTTTATCGTGCTTGCTATCCTTGGCAAATGCATTATGATTGAAAAATTGAGTGATTGGAAGTGGAGAATGCATATATACACACCTGGATGGCATACCTTCGATTTCGTAACTTTCGTTTCCCTCAGTGTCCCTTGGTGGCGCAGGTGGCGTTCCGGGCGGAGATTGCCTTGCGGGTAGAGGTGCCGCCAGTTCTGGTGGAGGTGCAGAGGTTCCTTTGCGCCTCCAGCGTGTCTGCGGATTCTTTGCTGTACCATTTTGGCGTGGAAGGCAGCCGGCCGTATGATTATTATAAACCATTGCCGGGTGGCTTTCCATCGTAGCCTTCACCTTCTGATGCCCAGGAAACTCAACTCCTCGCTTCTTCTCTTCTCGGACTTAGGCTGGAGGTCTCTTGATTAGTAGTTGCGTTTCCTCTACTGCGGCCCACGAAAACCCTCCTCGGGCCATTTTCGCCATATTCAAGGCAAGGTGCATGTCCGACTGTTCCAGCTGTACCCGACCTCCTTGCCTTGCCATAGTAGCAGACATATTGAAAACCTAAAAGAAATTAATTGCTGCTTCCAAAAGGAAGCTGCGGCTATTACCTCGACCATATACGACTCCGTAGCCTCCTCTAGAGTCGTTATAGCCTGCTTTGTCCACTCCCGGGGACGTTTATCACGAACTTCATCCGCGAAAATCCCAGTGCTGATGACATCATGATGTTCCATTTCGCGGACTGTGGGGACAAATGCCTTCGTCGACCATGGAGGTTTGCCATTACGGGCAGCGATAAATTGGTCACGCAGCTCTCTACGTACACCAGCTGTACATTATACGGTTAGTTCACCGCATTCTATAGCCATATGGAGCTACTCACATCCGATTACATGTTGCTGCCTATTATTGCTGCGACCGGTTTAACGTACTTTTTTTAAATGTGCGTCCTGGGCCATAATTTCGGTGGCTGCAATTGCAGCATCGTGGTGGACTAACTGGTGTCTGCGTTGTAGCTGTGTCTCAGCCAGAGGCGCATTGGAGGTAGCGCCCGTCGTTTGGTTCGATTCGGATTGAATCACACCCGGCTGAGGTGTTTGTGGAGCCATGACTTGCTGTTGTGGAAAAGGTGAGGAAGATGATAACGAAAACTGGAAAGTCCTGAGGAATATATAGTAAGCTACAGGTCACAAAGGAATGAATGACTGTCAACTTGCATGTTCTATTCAAGATGCATCATAGTTGGAGGCGATTCCATTGGTCCTGCGATTTGCAGTAAGTCGGTCCGATAATGTTTGTTTGTTTGTTTGCAGGGATACATTGAAGTGAACGACAGCTGATATCTCGTGTTTGATAGATATAAAAAGGAATTTGTTCGACGGAAAGGTCGTCTGGTGATGTTTGTCTCAACACATAGCCGGGATCTTAGATGAAACATACGCTAACTATCATGTCATAACGTACGATTAGTGTCACTATTCCAGCTGAAATGACGGTCAAAATGCAGATTTTGCTTTGTTCGAGTTGATCAAATGTACAAACCTCCACATAAAAGACTCAGCTTGCCTCCATGTGGTCCATATCTTGCAACATCCAACATCTCGCCCAACAACAAGGTCAACACACGATACAATGGTCAATGCTCCGAAAAAGAACTTTTCACCACTTCTGGTGGACACATGCAGCATATCAACAATGACAGCCACACGTCGACGTCATCAAGTGAATGAAAGCCAGAGCGGCTTGCAGGCAGAACGGATCCGAGCATTGGGAGCATTGCGCAGCTTACGATCTAAAAAGAAGCTTGCAGCGGAGAAAAGACATGAAACGCACTTCTTAAGCAACGAAGAGAAAGAGAAATTGGTCGAGGAATTTCTGGAGAGAGAGACCGCTGTGGCAAGAAAGCGAGTTCAAGACGCAGAGACAGCGATGATGCAAGAGCTGAAAGACATGACTACTGCAACTGGAAAGCCCGAAACGACGTTTGAAGAGATGTTGAATGCTATCGGATACAGTCTGAGCGATCTTGCAAGTTCCGACGATGAGCAGGATGGGGAAGACAAGGAAGATGATGAAGTAGATACAGAGCTCGGCAAGCTCAGTGATGATGATGAACCTGGCTGGGTGATGGGCACAATCTCGAAAACGGTACAGCACCGCATGGAGAGTTTTCGGCAGAAGCAGATGAGGCTTGACGAATTGACCCAACCGGGATGGGGGGATGCAGCCAACTAGTTTCGTGAAAGAGATATGCAGAATGGGACGGCCGAATTGAAGGTTCCGGCGGTTGTCACGCCTCGAATAGACACGACTGCAGCCTCAGCATCCCCGACAACAGCTGGAGAGCATATGCAGACTCTTGATATCGTCCGAGGACAATTGGAAATGCTGGCAGTGACTTCTCAACCAGGAAGTAGTCAAATGAGGCTGCGTTCGGAGAAACCACAGTCAAACAAATTCATACCGGTTCTTGCGCCCGACGCGGCGACCTGTTCGACACCGATGCAAGATGCGAAGCCAGTTGAACCCGTAAGCTTTTACCCCTGCTTGCAGCATCCCGAGTTAAATACCATATAGAAATCGGATACGGACGAAGTTATGGTGACGGCTCTTGCGTCGCCGGAGGTATAGATAGCCAAATAGTTAGTTTTCCAGACCTATCTCACCGAAAAGCAATTTGTGTACCTACTTTGCTACGTGTCAACTTTTCCTGATTTCAGTTACCACATTGTGAGACATGATATTTCATCAGAGCATGTGCAAGGGTCGTACGGGCCATGTGAATGTTCTAGACTCCAAATCTGTGTGACACACGGCCAGCAAACTTGATATCGATTTGCCTATTACGGTTCCATTAGAAAGCAAAACCTAAAATAGAGACGAAATTTACAAACAAAATTTGGTTTGGTGAGGTCATACGAGTCATACGACGAGCGGTCAGTGCGCAGTCTGAACCCGGATCAATGGCAGCCGTCATGCAGCATTAGTTCATATACCCAACTGCATAACTGTCCGCTCAGACCTGCTGCACATGGTCAAAATTTTGAAAATTCCTTATGGTACGTCATGGAAATCGAGGAAAATGAGCTGGAAATAGAAAGGTCAGGAAGTCGGGCTCTATATGTCTAAAATTAGTTCATGGCGCTGTATGCCGTAACATACCGGCTGAAAGTGCTAAAACGTGATGGAACTACGTCATTCATCGAACTGATGCCATGAATATTGGTGGCTCGGAAACTGAGAGGCCTCGATGCTGTTGGATACAAACGATTCTACCTAGAAACAGAATATTGGCTGTCAATAATGACAGTATAACATTCAACCAAAATGATTGCCCCTCTAAGGTGAGCGTCAACGGAGTGTCAACGATTTTTGTTTGATCTTTGCCGCAATCAAAGGGTTGCATAGTCACATCAATCCAAAGAGAAGTTATTGGCCGGCTTTCAATGTAAAAAGGCATGCGACATGCTCGTTGCCCCATCGGAGAAATCAGCGTCAACGGAGCATCACCGATTTCTGGCCTTGCATCTTGGATAATAACTGGGCTGTGCGACAGCATTAAGCCATAATGGCTGAATTGGCCACCATTATGGGCAAAAGAGCTAACGACCATATCGCTACCACCTCCTAAAGTTGAGCGTCAACGGAGCGTCAACGATTTTTGGTCTTGTATCATGGACAATTCACAGGCTGAGCAACGGCATATACCCATAATCATACTGTTGGCCGCCTTTATGGGCAAAAGAGCTAAGGAGCATATTGCTACCTCATCCTAAAAATGAGCGTCAACTGAGCATCAACGATTTTTGGTCTTGCATCATGGACAATTCAAGGGCTGAGCAACGGCATATACCCATAATCACAATTTCGGCCGCCTTTCTAGGCAAAAATACCAGTGATGATATCACTACTACCTCCTAAAAATGAGTGTCAACAGAGCGTCAACGATTTTTGGGCTTGCATCGTGGATAATCAGACAGCAATGCAGCGGCATTAACTCATAATCGTACTATCGGCTGCCTTTATGGGCAAAAATGCTACTGATGATATCGCAACCGTCTCGTCTTTGTATGCCCCTGTATTCAACTTCACAAATATGCATGCGATGTCTCGCAGGTCAGACTTTTTTCTTGCTTGTAGCTCTAAAGTCGATATTTAAGAAGCAGCATTTTACCTGACCAAAACGTATCTTCTAACAGTCACCCAGATCGAATTACCCAGAGTTCAATTTCCTACCGCGATGTCAGATACAAAATCGTTAAATACCTCGTTGCTAGAGGTTATGATATCTTCAAAAAATGAATGCGTCTTGATTCGTGATTTAGGCGACCTCACTTTACAAATCATCTTCGATTCTTGTTGGGCTTCAATGAATGTAGGCTCGAAGCAGCCTATTTCTTGGAATGACTCTCGACATGCGCCTTCTTGGGGATTCTATTTACATTGCGGAATTGAGGAGACTGGCAGCCCCGGCATCATATGTATCGTTTGTCATCACATTCTTCGGCATCTATTAGAACATGGGACCAGCTCAATGGGCAAACACTTGCTGGCAAAAGCGCACATCGCAAAGATAAACGAATTAACAGTGTCAGAGGTAACCGAATTGACTAGTTCAACTGTCACTGAAACAGCATTGGCCATACTAAAGCAGCAAGGATGTCGAGGTATTCCGATTGTAAGTTTGCAAAAGAAAATCAAATTTACCATTCAAGTTTTAAGTATACTTACTGAATTGACAGACAAAACGCTCTAAACTGGCATCAAAGGACTTTCAAACTGCCGAATTTCACCAAGACACCTGGAATCGGTACCTCATGTTAGGGTGTGTTTCGGCTCATATTCCATGGAATGCAATATCAAACCTCGAGTTACCACAGTCATACAATGCATTATGGAGCGAGTTGGTGTTACCGTCCGCCAGCACCCTGAGTAATATTTGCCGGAGGGAATACACACTGACAGTGGATGCAATTAAGAAGCAATTGCCATCAAGAAACAAAGTTAGTTTAGCTTTGGAAGGATGGACATCGACAAACAAATTAGCAATAACCTCGGTCATTGCTTATTATATGGATCGAAATTGGGCTTTGCGAGAAGTACAATGGGCATTCGATGAGGTTGATAGCCCATTCTTTCCAATTTCGAAAGCTCATTCACGATTACAGGTCAATGGTCAGCATACGGGAGCATGGCTAGCTGGACATTTGAACGAAGTTCTTGATCGTTTTGAACAGACTGACGGCCGTTTAGTTGGAATCACCACCGATAACGCTTCCTCAAATTACTTGATGACTGGCGAACTACAAACTCCCTTTGAGACCTCTGGAATCGAGTGGCCCGCATTGAGAAACCACATACCATGTATGGCGGACGTCATTCAGCTTGCTTTAGGTGCATTCATGAGCAGTCTAGGTGTAAAAGGCCGCACTAAGTCTTGGGAAGCCCATGAGCGCGATCAGCAATTTGGAGAGAATGAAAGCACAGACATTGGGAAGAGTCGAAGACTTCGAAAAGAGGGCAATGCTACAATCAACAAGGTGTCAGCCATGAGACCAGGTTTAGCAAACATAATTGAGAAAGTCCGTATTTCAACATATTTTGAAAGTGCTGACGCTGACCTTCATATAGCAGAGAATGCTTGCGGTATTGATTACCCTGACACCTGGACGTCGAAACGAGTTCATTGACTGTCAACACGCTAAAGTCCGGATCGCAGTACTACCCATTATGCATGTGAAGACACGTTGGAACTCGACACTGGAGTTGCTCGAGCACGCCTACCGATTGCATGAATTCACCCGGGAGTGGCTTAAAAATGCAAAATATAGCGACTACCGGCCGCTCTTCACGACTCAGGATGAGTGGACTATTGTCAAGTATGTCATGGAGGTTTTACGGCCAGTCCGGTACTGGACTCTTTGGATGTCGAAACGGCATACCGTTACTCTTCATCACGTCATAGCTGCCTATAATGACATGTCTGATCACATGGACGGCGTGATGCGATCTTTCGCCAAGAAAAAGACACAATGAAAGGAAGACTTATTCTTTGCTGTGAAGTGTGCCCGGCAAAAGCTTTCCAAATACTGTACAGAAGTGACTCCAACGACTGGTATGCTGCATATTTCGGGGCACATCCTTGATCGGTTCGGGAAGTTGCGATCGTTTAGGAAGTGGGACACGGGAATGGATATCAATTCTGAAGACGAGACTTCATATACTACCCAATACCACGAGGCCTTTCTGGAGTATGTGGAGAACGAATACTGCGCGAAACATAGACGTTTGCGGGTCACTAAGCTCGAAAACACACCGAACAACAATTTCAGCTCCTTCGCAATTGCTTCAAGATCTGGTCACTCTTCTTATGATCCATATGATCTGTCCAGCGATGATGATGAATACTTAATGCCTACGAATGTGGCCGAAACGACACCCGGACGAAGCGTTCATGCAGCACGCTTCTTGACAGCCGCAAGACTCTATTTGAATTCATCTCCTGAATTACCACCGAACTGGGGTTAAATTAATCTGAATCTCAATGATTACCACACCGACTCAATGGAGATTAGCAGTACATTGTTGTTACCGGATATCACCGACTGGTGGCGGCAGCAAGAGGAAACGCACTCAAAGTACGCTGATCTCTCCAATGTGGCGTGTGACATATTCTCTATCATACCTCAGTGTCGGAGTCGAGGCCAGTTTTTCCCTTGGGCGAGATGTGATCGGGTGGAGGCAGTCCAAAACCACAGGCGAGACCCTTCGCAAAAAAGTCGTTGTAAGGCAGTTTGCTCGAGCCAATAACCGATAGCTGGCTGGCGACGATCCAATATTGGATCCAACCAGTACTGATAACGGCCTGGAGATGAAGAGAGAGGCGGAGGAAAAGAAGTTGCACCGAATGGCCAAGGTCCACGACTTTTTGGAGATGTGGCAGGGTAGGGAAACCCTATGAGCCACACAGAAGGAATCTCATGCTCAACATAAACAGATGACAGCCGTAGGATACATTTCAGATACTGAAGAGCTCGTTAAAGCATCGTGGTCGCTCTTTCATCATGATCGTTCGGCTGCATTTGAATTGTCGGAAAAATCACCTGTGCCACCAGCTTTGTCTGCAAAGGACCTCCCTGGAGGACGAACTCAAATGTTGAATGTCCATCGAATCAAACGAATTGACCGCCATCCTGCTGAACATGATAAAGATAGCTCAGCCGAAAGCATTTCAGACACCGAAAATTGGCTTAACTGGAATGGGGACTTGCATAATCCAAACGACAGCGAAGACAACTGGTAGGCAGACAATGAATCAGATATGGAATTGGACAACGGTAGTGAGGAATCAGAAACACCGGAGCTGCAGAATGTGAGTGATGCACCGAATGTTCCTGGATTGATTCGGCCTATACTACAATCAAAGAAGAAGGTTGGAAAGGTGTTGCTGATGGTCAATATAATGGAAACAAGGAGGAATAAGGGGATCAAGAAAGAGTAGGACAGAATGCGTCAATGTATTATCACCAAGTTTATTATGCAGTTTGACCAAGAATTTCATTTAGAGAATTATTATTGAAGAATATTGACCAGTCGCGTGAGAATATTGGTTAATAAACTGAGCTATAACGAGCAATATGCATTATTTTGCTTAACATATAGATTTTAACCAGATGAGAGCGACCACTGCTAGAATATTACTGGGCTCGGCTTTGCCAGAGAGCCAATTCCTGATAACGCTGAAAGGCATCCACAAAGTTCAAATAATTAAGAATGCAATTATCAATGGCATCAGATCTTGACTAGACCGTACATTAAAATGAGCGTCAACGGAGCTTCAATAATTTTCAGTCTTGTAAGTACAGTAATTGAATGGTGACGTGGTCGGTGCTAGCCATGACAATTATGCTGGCGGCCTCTTGTGGCAAAAGAGTAAATGACACATTCACTGCCCGATTCAGAAAATCAGCTTCCACGGAGTGTCAACAATTTTTGGCTGTGCATCTTGGGTAACCTAAGTGACGATTGGTTGCAGCTATTCACAAACGAGGTATTGGCAGCCTTCGAAGTCAAATATATTAGTAGCAGGCTCCCTGCCCCATCCCGAAAATGAGTGTCAACGGAGCGTCAACGATTTTTAGTCCTCTATGTACGGTAATTGAAAACTAACCTGGTCACTGCTATCCATAACCAGTGTAACGGCAGCCTTTCTTGGCAAAACAGAATATGACACGGTCACTGCCCCATTCTGAACATGAGCGTCAATGGAGCGTCAACGATTTTTGGCTGTGCATTGTGTGTAACCTAAGTGGCGATTGGTTGCAGCAATTCATAAATGAAGAATTGGCTGCCTTTCAAGTTCAAAATATTACTGACATGCTCCCTGTCCCATCCTGAAAATGAGCGTCAATGGAGTGTCAATGATTATTGGTGTTGGATCGTGGGCAATCTAAGTCTCACGATGTAGTAATGATTCATACAGGATGTCGCGGCAGCCTTTTCATTCGAAACAGCGCTTCGCACATACGTTACCCCATCATGAAACTGAGCGTCAACAGAGTGTCAACAATATTTGGTCTTGCATATTGGGTATTCAAGGCTTTGTGCACATGAATGCTCTTATAACAGAACTATTGACTGCCTCTATGGCCAAATATGCAACGTATAGAAGGCAAAACACGTATTCCAAAATCATCAATGTCCCAGATTGCAAAACATCCAAAAAGATATTATTCGCTGCCGAATACCTAGTTTTAATAATTTACACTTATCCAACTGCAAAAACAAGAACATTATATAAATCTACAGATGGACCCGCCGGGCGACCTGCTGACAACCCGCCCAATTCAGACAGGTTGGAATATTGGCATCGAACTGTGCCCGAATTGTCAGTTCGGGAGTATTGACAACCCGGACCACCAATTTGGCAACGGTTCGGTTCTGACCCGGACCCAGACGAGGAATGACGGTCCGGAACTGTTGCCCACACTAGCCATCGGTAAGCTCAAAACGATCAAGCACATCCTTCAAATATACTGCTAGCCTAGCTCCAGTATGTTGGCCCTTGACCAATCTTCCTTGATTAGCTTTCGAAATGGGAAAAGAACATGCGATCAGTCTCATTGAACGCGAGTTGAACTTCACGCAATGCCCAATTTTGATCCATATACTAAGCAATGACCGACATTATGGCCAGTTTGTTTGGTGATGTCGATCCGTCCAAAGCAAAACTAACTTTATTTCGTAATGGCAATTGCTTCTTAATTGCATCCACTGTAAGTCCATGGTGCCTCCAGCATATGTTGCCAATGGTCATAGCGGACAGCAGCACTAGGTCATCGCGTACTTTCATATATGACCGTCGTTGCTCTAGATTTGATATAAAGTTCCATGGAATATGAGCCGAAACAAATCCTAACATGAGGTAGAGATTCCACGTGTCTTGGTGAAATTTGGAAGTTTCAAATTCCTTAGCGGCCAGTTAGGAACGTTTTGTCTGTCATTTCGGTCAATATGGATCAACCTGGATGTCTAATATGATCTTCCTCTGTGAACTTACTATTGTGATTCCTCGACTTCCTTGCCTCTTCACGATGGCCAAAGCTTTTTCATCAACCGTCGAACTACTCAATTCAGAAACCTCTGACTCTGTTAATTCGTTGAACATTGCAATGTGAGCTTTTACCAGCAAGTGTTTCCCCATTGAGCTGGTCCTAAGTTCTGATGGATGCCGAAGAACTTGATGACAAACGATACATATGATGCCGGGGCTGCAGGTCTCCAAAATTCCGCAGGTTCAGTAGAATCGCCAAGAAGGCGCATGTCCAGAATTGTTGCAAGCAATAGGCCGCTTCGAGCCTTCATTTATTGAAGCCCAGCAAGCATCAAAGATGATTTGCAAAGTAAGGTCGCTCGAATCACGAATAACAACATGGTCATTTTTGGAAGATATCCTAACCTCGAGCAATGAGGTGTGCAAAGATTTGGAATCAGACATGGCGGTAGGATGTTGATAGCGGTGTATTCCAACTCAAAAGACTGCCGAAAATCACAATACAGTAAAGCAGACAGCGTGTTCCTAAATGTTGACTCTACAGCTACAAGCAAAACAATCAGATCTCTGAGACATTGCATGCAGAATTGTGAAGTTGTATACAAGGACATATTGAAAAGGCTGACGGCATAGGACTCAATTCAGTAACAATGCGATGCAGTTCATTGCTGTGTAGCTTACTGAGCCCCCTCAAAAATTGTTGGCGCTCCATGGGCACTCAATTGTAGGAGGCGGACCCGATATTGTCAGTAGTATTTTTGCCCGTAAAGGCAGCTGATAAGTTGATTATGGAATCACATTGTTCCATAGCCCCTAGATTATCCAAGATGCATGACCAAAATTTGTTGATGCTCCGTTGACATTCATTTTTAGGAGGTGCTAGCGATATGGTCACTAGCATTGTGGCCCGTAAAGGCAGCCTATGCGTCGACTATGGCTCAATGGCGATGCACAGCACTTTGAGTGTCCATGATGCAAGACCAAAAATTGTTGATGCTCTGTTGACGCTCATTTTTAGGAGGTGGTAGCGATATTGTCACTAGCATTTTGCCAATCAAGGCACCCGATGAGTTGATTATGGATTATTGCTGTTCTGTAGCCCTCAGATTGTCTAGGATGCAACACCAAAAATCGTTGACCCTCCATTGAGGCTCATTTTTAGGAGGTGGTAGCGATATCATCACTAGCATTTTTCCCTTGAAGGGGGCCGATATATTGATTATGGGCTAATGCTGATGCACAGTGCTTTGAGTGTCCATGATGCAAAACTAAAAATCTTTAATGCTCGGTTGACAATCATTTTGATGAGGTGGTAGCAATATCGTCCATAGCACTTTTGCCCATTGCGGCGGCCGAGACTATGAGTATGGGTTGACACGGTTGCTGAGCCCTTCAATTATCCAAGATGCATTGCCAACAATTGTTGACGCTCCGTTGACGCTCATTTTTACGTGATAGTGATATTGTCACTAGCATTTTTGCCAAAGAAGGCGGCCGATGCACAGCACTTTGAGTGTACGTGATGCAAGACCAAAAATTTTTGACGGTCTGTTGACACTCATTGTTAGGAGGTGGTAGCGATATTACTGCAGCTATTTTTCCCAATAACGGCGGCCACCACTTCGATTATAGGTTAATCTCGTCGCACAGCTGGTTGATTATCCAAGATGCGAGAACAACAATCTTTGACGCTCCATTGACACTCACTTTTAAGACATAGTAGCGATGTCGACGCTAGCATTTTTGGCCTTAAAGGTGGCCAATACTTTGATTATGTATCACAGCGACCATGTCTTGAGTTTGATTATCAGACTCACAAGACCAAAAATCGTTGACACATCATTGACCCTCATTTCCAGGATTGGTCATCAAGCGTATCACTATCCTTTTTACCTATAACAACTTCCAATACAATCACTTTGGAAGGATGTGACTATGCCGCTGTTGGTTTGCCAAAAATGTAAGACCAAAAATCTTTGATGCTCCGTTGACGCTCAACTTAATGACATACTAACAGTCAGTGGATGCTCAACAATCATATTTAAAAATGCATATAGTGGTCATTGGCAGCCAATGAATCGTTTCTATGTGTAAACATTTGCATCCAAATGATTCAAAGCCTCTCCATTTCTGATCGACCACTAGACACGTTGTCTGAGTGATAAATGATGTTGACCTATCATGTCGCAGTGCTTTCGGCCGGCAATTAACCGCATGAAAATCTATACTCTAGTTTTCAATATATTCAGCCCAACTTCCTCGCCTTTCCTCATCCAGCTCATTCTCCGCGATTTCCATGACCTACAATAAGCAATTTTCAACATCTCGACCATGTGCACCAGGTCTGTGCAGAGAGTTATGAGGTTGGATGCATGATTGTATTCAGTATGACAGTCGTCATTAAGTCTGCATCGCATTGGGCTTTGACCTCTGCATCTATGACTCGTATGACATCACCAACTTATATTTGGTTAGTGAGTTTCATCTCTAATTTTGTTTTAATTGTCTAACTTACCAGTAACAGGCAGGACGATATCAAGTTCATTGGTCGTCAGTCAATGAGATTTGATGTCTAGAACATTGGTATGGCCTATCCAACCCTTGCACATGCATAGACGAATTATCATGTCTCACAATTTGTTCACTGAAATCAAGTAAAAGCTGACACGTAGCAAAATACGTACAGGTATTACATTTCAAATTGATAGATCATCACATATGCCAGTTTGCGTATTCATTCCTCTGGCGGCACAGGAGCAGTCACCATGTCTTGGTTGGAATCTGATTTCTATATGGTGATTAGTTTTGGACGCAATATGCAGGGGTTCAAGCTTACGGGTTCAACATGCTGTGATTTCTGAATTGAAGACAAATTGTGTATTGGGGCAGGCGGGAGGGACGGAATGCGTTTGTATGTCTGTGGTTTCCGCGAACCTAGCTTCATATGACTACTCCCTTGTTGAGAAGTCACTTGCGGCTGTTGCAATTCTCCAGGGACGCTGTCAAGAGTCTCCATAGGCTCACCACATGACGTCAGCGCTGATGACATTGCATCATTTGCTGTATGGGTTTGAACCACAGCCGGAACATTCCATTCGGTCGTCCCATACTTCGTATCCCTCCCACGGAAGTAGTAGGCTGTGTCGCCCCAGCCTGGTTGCATCACGTGGTCAAGGATCATCTGCTTCTGCCGAAAACACTCCATGCGATACTGTACCGTTTTTGAGATTGTGCCCATCACCCAGCCGGGTTTGTCATCTTCACTACGCTTGCCCCCCGCAGGATCTTCTTTATCATCATCCTCATCATCCCCATCCTCCCCATCGTCAGAACTTGCAAAATCGCTCAGGCTATCTCTGATGGCGTTCAACATCTCCTCAAATGTTGTTTCAGGCTTGGTGGTTGTCAATCCCGCCTTATCAGCATTTCTCATATGATCCTGCAACTGTTTAATTGCTGTCTCTGCATCTTCAACTCCCGTTCTTGCCTCAGTGGTCTCTCTTTCCACATAATCCTTGATCAATTTCACTTTCTCTTCGTTGCTTAAGATGTGAGTTTCTGGTCATGTCCCTGCCACAGGCTTCTTTTTGGATCGCAAGCTACGCAACTCTCCAAGGGCTTGGACCCGCTCTGCTTCCTGGCCGCTCTTACCTTCATTCGCTTGATGATGTCGTCGTGTGGAGCTTGTTGTTGATTTGCCGTATTTGCCTGCTGGGAGTGGCGAAAGGTTCTCTTTCGGAGCAATTACCATTGGATTTTGTGTTGACTTTGTTTATGGATGAGATGTTGGATGTTGCAAGATATGGACCACATGCAGGCAAGCTGCGTCTTTTATGATGAGGTTGGTACACTTAATCGACTTGAACAAACAAAATCTGCGAATTGATCATCACTACATTGAGAATAGCAATGCTAACCATACATCATGACATGATGTTTAGCGTCTCTTACATGTAAGATCCCAGGGATTTCTTCAGACAAAGATCAGCAGACGTCCTTTACGTCGAAGAATATACCATGTATATCTCACACAGACGAGATCTCGGCGGTCATTCGCCGTGATTTACCCCTGTAAACAATCACACATCATCAGGCCGACTTGGTTCAAATCGCAGGACGGTTGGCAACCTGTGCAACAGGCAGCTATGCCCAACAGGATACATCCTGTGTAGATCGAGCAAGTTAGCTGTTACGCATGCCATTTTGACTTGAAGCTAACTATCTATTCCTCAGGACTTCTGACTTCCATTCGTTATCTTCTTCCTCAGGACTTCCCACTTCGTTTCTTTATCATCATCTCTTCACTTCCACAGCAGCGAATCATGGCTCCACAAACACCGGGGCAAGGTGAGAGTGGAATACAATCGAGCACAACGACTGGCGCTTAATCTATTACACCACCAGCTGAGACCCAACTACAATGCGGACACCACCTAGTTCACCACGACCCTGCAAATGCAGCCACCAAAAATATGACCCTGGACGCGCAGTTGAAAATTGTAAGTAAAACCAGAAGCAGCAAGCATAAGATGCAGCATGCGATCGGATGTAAGTGTAGTCGTATCGAGGTACAAGGCCATCAACTAATGGTATAACGTACAGCTGGAGTATATTAACAGTGGCGTGCCCAATTTATAGCTGCCCGTGATGGGAAACCTCCATGGTGGACCAAGGCATTTGTCGGCACAGTCCGTGAAATTGAACATCATGATGTTGACAGCTCTGGGATTGTCGCGGACTAATCTAGTCATAAGAATCCCTGAGAGTGGACCAAACAGGCTTTAACGACCTTGGAGGATGCTACGGAAACGTATATGGTTAAGGTAATAGCTGAATCCAATATGTAGATGCAGCAACTAATTTCTTGTAGGTTTTCAACATGTCTGCAACTATGGCAAGGCAAGGAGGTCGGGTACACCTAGAACAGTCTGACATGCGCCTGGTATTGAGTATGGCCAAAATGGCCCAAGGAGGGTGTTCGAGGGCCTCAATAGAGGAAATGCAATTGCTAATAATCAGACCTCGGGTAGAAGTCCGAGAAGACACGAAGCAGGGAGTTGAGTTTCCTGGGGATAAAAATATGAAGGCTGCGATGGAAAGAGACCCGGCTATGCTTCGGGAAAATCAGATAGATGGCTGCCTTCCTTGCCAAAATGGCCCAGCACAGAATCCCCAGACACACTGGAGACGCAAAGGCACTGGTGCACCTCCACCAGAGCGGCTCAGACACCAGACACCAGAACCAACGCCACATCCACCCGAAACGCCACCTGTTCCACCTGGCAACAATGAGGCAGCGCACTTATCCAAAATCGATGATGTGCCACCCGGATATGTGTATATACATACTCGTCTTCCCAGTGCTCAAAGTATCAATCTTGATACATATGCCAAAGATCGCAAGAGTGATAAAGATTTTAATCCAGATTTGCTGACTGATGAAGAAACATCCACTGGTTAGTACACTATCTGCTGCGAGGTAATGCAGCTGACATCGATTTTGCAGCCGACAGCAGCCTATTGAACGAACCTGACAGTGACAATGAGCATTGATCGAATGGAACGGGAATTTTGAGTGTATTATTATCTACAATTAGCAGACACTTTATAGTATATTTTAAACGATATATTTATATGTATTATTAAAGAACAATGTATTGATGAAGGAGAAAGTACATGAAGATGGTACAAAGGCCGCCAAAACACCATTAATGATATATCAGACCAAATTAAACGATACCATATTGTGGATACGCCCAGGGCAAAATGAGCGTCAACAGAGCGTCTACGAGTTTTGGTCTTGCATCATTGGTAATCTCCGTGGCGATCTGTTGTGGCCATTCATATATGTGGTATTGACCGGCTTTTTAGGCAAAAGAGAGAGCGACAGGCTCCCTACCCCATTCTGAATATGAGCGTCAACAGAGTGTCAACGATTTTTGCTCTTGTAAGTCAGGTAATTCTGACGTGATTTGGTCGTTACTATGCATAATCAAAGTGTTGGCCGCCATTGCCGGGGAAAGAGATAGAGCCATGTTCCCTGCCTAGTGTCAGCAACGGGTCCGGGTAACCCGCCAGCGGTCCAGGTTTGGACCGGAAAAACGGTTGGGTTCGGTTCCAGACAGGTCCAAAAACCCGACCCGGAGCTTCTTGGCGGGCCAAACCCATACACGTACCCATCAACCCGCGGGTTTTGCCGTGTTTGGCTAGACCTGTCGGTTCCAGTCTCTGGTTCTCCTTTTCGGGTTTTTCTATTTATGGACACAGTCATATATGTTACTGTTATGTGCAAAATATTAACTTTGGTACATCATTCTCTTTATTGGTTTCATTGGCAGCCTTTATACTCAAAACAAGGAGAGACATGCTCCCTGCTACATCCTGAAGTTGAGTGTGATCAAGTGTTCATCTTCCATCATTTGTAAGATTCGAGGTCCAGAATAGCCATATTGATTGCTAAGGCAGCCATTCAGCCGGAATTTGATCAGTTTGCACATGCGACTGCGCCGACAACATTTGGAGAGCTGTTGGAGATACATGATAGTGTCAGCGGAAAATAGCAATGCCGCAAGGAACCTCCTGGAATAGAGTAGCCATATGTAAATAGCATGCCGCAAATGACCGTCCCATATATGCATATCGGCTCGAACAACTGACGCAATACCCAATTCATCACAGATTAACAAATCGAAGCCTGTTAAGCCCATAAGCGTTTACCCCTGCATATGTCCTCCATACCTACGTACTCTACAGGAAATGGATTCAGGTGAACATATTGTATTGGCTCGTAGGTCATGTGTACACAACCTGCACATTATGTGATTATTGACGACATAGCTCTGCAAAAAGTAGTTGGCGTATCTATTTCAATACGTCAAAGAATTTTTTTGATTTCACTGACTATATTGTAAGAAATGATAATGTGACTGTGCATGTGCAAGGGTCATACGGGCCATGTAAACGGTCCAAACTCCAAACCAAGTTGATTGACAACTGATCAACACAATATGGTCCTGCCTTTTACGGATATGTGAGAATGCGCAATCTAAACTAAAGATGAAATTTACTAACAAAGTTTCACTTAGTGATGACATACGAGTCATAGAAGGAGCAGTCATTGTGCAACGCGAATCTTGATGAATGACCACCATCATGTTCCATTCATTCATACCACCAACTGCATTACTCCGGGTTTAGACCGGGCGCAAATGGTGAGCATTGTGAAATTTGCTTATGGTACGTCATGGAAATCGAGCGGATCGAACTGGATATGGCAAACCGAGTATGTTGGGCTATATTAACGGAAAATTAGGTTATGGCTCTAGATGCAGTGAATTGCCAACTGAAAGCGCTGAAATGTCACTGCGCTAAGTTATCCATCACTCAGAGAACTTCTGTATCAGTTGATCAGAAATTGATACGCCATAAAGCTTTTGCATGCAACTGAGTATTGGTACAAATTATTCATTGGCTGTCAATAATGACTATATCATTATTAAAGCGACATGGGAACAGCCCCATTGTTACAATGAGCGTCAACGGAGCGTCAATGAATTTTCAATATGTAAGCAACTTAATAGGAAGGTGATTTGCTCGCTGCTATTCATAATCAACAGACTGCCAGCCTTTGTAGGCAAAAGAGATGGCGGCACGGTCACAGCCACATTCTGATACTGAGCGTCAACGGAGTGTCAACGATATTTGCTGTGTTAAGTAAGTTAATTGGAAACTGATTTGCTCGCTGTTATCCATTAACAATGTATTGGCAGCCTCTACAGGCAGAAGAGAAATCGACACGGTAACAGGCACATTCTGAAAGTGAGCGTCAACAGAGCGTCAATGGTTTTTGGTCTTGTAAGTAAGTCCATTGGGATGCCATTTGCTTGCTGGTATCTATAATCAACATATTGGCAGCCTTGATGGGCAAAAGAGAAAGCGACATATTCCCATCCCCAGTCTGAAAATGAGCGTCAACAGAGCGTCAGCAATTTTGGGTGTTGCATCTTGTATAATCCAAGGGCTGTGATACGGCATTTATCCATAATTGAAGTATTGGCAGCCTTTATAGGTAATATCCTGTGTGTCGATACTGCTACACCTCAAACTGAGCGTCAACAGAGCGTCAACAGATTGTCAACAGAGCATCAACACAGCGTCAATGGATTGTCAACAGAGTGTCAACGATTTTGGGTGTTGGATCATGTAAAATCCAAGCGCTCTGCTATGGCATGTACCCATAATCAACGTATTGGCATCCCTTCTGGGCAAAAGCGATCGCGAAATGGTCACTGCCCCAGTCTGAAAATGAGCGTCAACAGAGCGTCAACGATGTTATGGGTTGCATCATGTGTAATCCGAACGCTGTGCTACGGCATTTATCCATAATCGAAGTTGTGGCAGCCTTTACAGGCAATATCGTGTGAGTCAATACTGCTACACCACCAAATGAGCATCAACGAAGCATCAACAGAGCGTCAATAGAGCGTCAACACCGCGTCAACAGAGTGTCAACAGAGTGTCAATGATTTTGGGTATTGCATCTTGTATAATCCAAGGGCTCTGCTAAGGCAGATATCC
>Ga0307515_10001551_pt1 | contig 51379 bp, 56 predicted proteins | sample 17_EM_MG_FD_194513 | JGI IMG/M metagenome (GOLD analysis project Ga0307515, IMG submission 194513) | Populus trichocarpa ectomycorrhiza microbial communities from riparian zone in the Pacific Northwest, United States - 17_EM | ecosystem: Host-associated > Plants > Roots > Unclassified | place...
AAACCCTCCTCCTTTCCTTTATCTCAGTATCGATTCCAGCAACTCAAAATATCACTCATCCCCCATATCCGCCATTCCATACCCCGCGCGCAGTAAATCAGAGAGCATAAAGAACCTGGGAAACTGCTGTCACCCTACGTACAGACAAGTGTCAAAAACGCAGATACCAAGGTAAAGCCGCAAAGACTCTACCTATTCGGAATACAAATCAAGCAAGAAACAAAGGACAAAAAGAACGATAAGCACCAGTAAAACCATGATCGAAAGAACACCTTGTCAGTAACAAGATGGCTGATAATCTTCGGTGAATCAAAGCCTGTAGAAGTTATAGTCCTCCGGTTGCAGACTCGGGTCGTTGAGCGGTTCAAGCATCTCTCCATCTCAGAATCATCAATGTCGACGTCTGGACCCTCGGGAACATAAAGCCCTTCACGATAAGCTCAGGGACCTTCGCAGTTATTCAAATCCATAGATTCGATAATTCGCACCGGAAATTCCGCGTTCCCCGAACCAGACACAAAATTTCGATCATCAAATAACAGGTACAAGTTGCCACCTTTACTTCTGAAGATCAGAGTGCCGACATCCCCGACTCGATTTAGTAAGCTCCACACCGTCGGCTAGTGTTCCCAACAGGTCAGATCGATCAGATATGGCCCTCGACCGGGCCGATCTATGACAAAGGCTTTCCCAGAGGCGACCTGGCCTAACCTGTCTACCGATCTATAGATACCCAGGAGAAGGCGAGAGGTCTGGTCCCGAAAGAGCGGTCGTATCCGTTGCCCCGTGAATTGGAGACGCTTCTGCGGATGATGTAAGGTGAGGGATTTGAATACGGAGAGAAAAAAAGGCATTGGATGGAGCGGAATTGCTATCCGATTACGGCATCGCAGCCCCTGGGAAGGGAACAAACGGAAGTCATGTTATTTGTATGCAGTAGCAATGCGGAGGATTTTCGATTGACTTCAGCGGTAAAGGCGATGAAATTCTGCATCAAAAGGCATAAGCTGTACATTTGCAGCCCAACACTGTCATAACTTCAACCTCTCGAATCTCAACCTGTGCTGCATACACCAGCACTCGGTTGCTTAACCTGGGTAAGGATTAAACTGGCACATCCACCTAACTTCTCTTGTTCTGTCGCTCCACTATCTCCACCCACCTACCTACCGCCGAACAACTCTATAAACAATAGGCTTCCGCTGCATAGAATACTAACGGCTTGCCCCGAACGGAGTCGGACAATTTGTGGATTTTGTTTGTTTGTTTGTAATCATTTTGCATTCGCCCCCGAAGGGAGGCGCCCAGCTAAGTTACCATAAGCCGGCCGACCACACAATTTGTGGATTCAAAAGGAAGTGCTGCCAGCATGCGACGTCGTGGCCGGCCAAGGACTGCTATGACACACGCTGGTTGCTCCTGATTGTCTGCATACCAGCTTAATCGAACCTTTGGAACGGAGTGGTAATTGTGTATTCATCAGTGGTGGCTTGTATCGAGGAATACCGGAGGATGGAACTCGAATTGGCCATCTCGGATTCACGTTCTTGCTTACTCGGAGTCTCGAGCTAACCATACATGTTAGCAAATTCAATTGAGTGCAACTTACTACCTTAGTAAGGTGAATATTATATTCAGGTGCAGCTGAAGGTGGCGGGGTTTGCCATTGGAGCGCTATGTACTAGTAAATATACCCAACTACAAGCCACGCTTTGCACAAGACGTCGTGCTACTCTACTTCAGTCTTTGCGTTTTTACTGGCTTATTGACTAACCGCCCCTATCATCGTCAGCTACCCCTCAGTAGGTACTTCTACTTAAGTGAGAAGCACCTCCCAGCGATAGAGACCAAACATAATGAAGAAACTGACAATCAAATGGCGACCAACTGGCAACCTCTCCGTGTTATCCTCGCGCTCCTGGTGGCCGTAGTCTCCGCCGTCGCGTCTGTTATTATCCTCGTCTCATCTAATGACCGTTACCGGCTGGTTCGACAGTAGAGCGCGGCCGACCGTGCTCCTTGCCGTGTGCACTGTAGCCGCAAACATATCCATCCATTATACGCTGTCCGAGGGCCTTCCTGTCCGTTGGTGGCTCCAGGCCTCTCCGAACCGCCGCGCTTCAAATTCTTTTGACAAACTACGGGATATATACGACCAGGGCACTGGTGCCTAGTCAGCCGTTTCGGGTACTCTCACGCTGAAGCCAAACAGAGCAGGTATTGCGTATTTAGCATGCATGGCTGTGGCATTGAACGGTCCCTTCTTGCAGCGTGCCTCGAGAGTCGAAACAGAGGTTTACTCGACGGATGTCGACATTTCAACCAATCTGGCCTTGGTTGCCCCCTTCGGTTTCTCGGGCTTGAAAACGGGTAGGACCGGCATTGCGCAGGCTCTGACGCCTTCGTTTGCGGAGGTGGTGAAAAGCTTCACTGCCAGAGGGGATATCGTTTTAGGAAACGAGACCGGATGTGTAGGCACGTGTAGGGCGGAGATCGAGGGAATGGGATTTGCAGTCAACTGCTCGGACGGGACGTATGAATATAACATGGGAGCTGAGAATCCCGATCCGAACAGCGATATCATCATAAACTTACAAGGAGGCATCGGTTTCTGGTCCGAAATAGACCTACGTATTAAAAATTTACAAGAGTTAACAATCGATATCGCGACGAAGCACAAGAATAAGAAGGACGCAATCGGTGAGGGTATGTCGAAGAACTGCACGTTTGTCTCCCCTTCTAGCATAGTAGCAGACTGCAAACTTACCTCTAACTTTGCAGTCTGACTCCTGCTACGGTGGTATATCCGGTGAATTTGAGAAATTCAACCGTGACACTTTCCGGTACAATTCGGGATGACAGAACCGTCAATCTGTCATCTGTCGTTGACGATTTCAGCAGTGCGACTGGAGTAACAACATTTGGAGGGTTTTTCTTGGCGGCCCAGCTGCGTTATAACTCTGCAGCGCGCATTTGGTTTTCCGGTGGTGCTGGGTACGCTATAGAAACCAACGGAACATTAGGTTTCGACTTCGCACAGATGGGTAACGGAATCGATAGCGTGATGACATGGGGTGATCCGATGGACACTATACTCGAAGGTATGCGTGAGCTTATGTTCCGTGCTGCTATAGTGGAAGGCCGCTCGCAAGCCACAGCAAAGATCAGTCGTGGGCAAATGTCTAGTCAGCGCCAGATATACAGAACCGACTACCATTTTCTTGCTATTGGGGTGGCAACCGTTTGCATAGGACTGTTCGGGGTTCTTCCGCTGTTCTGGAGGATGTGGCAGCTTAAGGAGGGCGTCACTCTGAATCCGACACAGATTGTTGTCTCTTCTGCTGAAGGAAAGCTAGACATCTTGCAGGATCACGGAGCAGCCGGCGACATACAGAGTGCAAAGTCATACTCGCTAGCGACTGGTAGTTCGAGCGGAACCATTGTAGGAGCTACCCCGGGTACGGACGGCGGCAAATATGCACCGGTCCAGGTGCAACAATATGAAGCCTTCCATTAGACTACGGATGATAAGTAGCAGTATTAGATTCCTGGTTAGATAATATGTACTTTGAGTGGCGAGTGTGTACTGATATCAAAACTATATTTGTGTGGAGTTCATGTGCGGTCGTGTGAGATGTCGGGTTGTACCTAATACCTGATTCTTTAAGGATCAATATTCTCATTCTCGCTGTGGTGTTTTAACTAGTAGGGTATTCCATCAGACTCTATTCCCTCCGCCATTCGTCAATTCCTTTTACTCTACTCCTGTTGTCCGCCTGTTCTCTACCTCTGCATCCCTCCCGCTATTGGTACCTTCGGCTCAAACTATTACGCCGAAGATTAGTTAGCCAGGATCGTTTTGTTAAGCCGTGACGAAATCTCACGTCTGTTAGATCCAATAGTGTATGCACCCACCGTGGTAGGTTATCATCAGTCGTAATATCAAAGACTATAGCTGACTGTGAAGCAGTTATTGTTGACATTCTTGTTCGAAAACTTAGATTTTGTACTCTATACGGCATCCGGTCGAAAGTCAAAGATCCCAAACCCGTACACAAGAACAGCAACAAAGGAACTCAATTCCCGTAAGAATCAGCGATAAGCTCTAGGCTTCGCGGCAACCGATGACAACATAGAATAAAATTTCTGAGGAGTTTTGGGAGCAGAGTAGCCATCCTTATCAAATCCGAGCTCGTGGGATTGCTCATTTAGAGGGCCTCCGGAAGTTATTGGAAGTAGTGACGGGCGTGAGGCGAGCGGGCTCGGATTTAAATCACGAACTTTTGTAGTTGAGCCGGCCAGAGAGTGCAAAGTGAGAGCTTACACTTGTACAACATAGTCGCCGCGATTACGATAACATTAGACACCGATTACCGAACCTATCACAGCGGCTGCAATTTTCGAAACATTCATCAGGCTGCCGATCCCAATTCATAATCCAGCTACCCTTTCCGGTGTGTATCCCTCACCAAACTGGAAGGAGAAACATTGGACTGGCGGCTATTTTGAGCATCTCTGCCCAGATAGGATGATGTTGGAATGAGTTGATATCCCATAACGGCTCTCCGGCTCCAACAAGAATGTAGCTCGAAGCGGACATTAGTGCTTGACATCATTAATGATTAATACGGCACCGATACGGCCCTGAGATGACGGGTTAATTTCATAACCCCATGACCCATAGCTACAAGTCTTTCATCTCTTACATCTTTACCGAGTGATATACCTCAGCAACTTTATTATTCAACCGCTCAGAGTCCACAGCAGACTAGCACGAAGTGATTCTTAGAATCGACCCGCCCGGAGACCCGGCACACGACACCCAGTAAGCAGTTTCCTCGGGCAGTGCTCCAAATCCGACCAGCAGAACGGTGATATGATTGTTATTTAGTTAGTACCCTTCCAAGGTCCGAACAATCCCAAAGAATCTCGACTCCCTCTTAATAGGGATAATGTTGTCTTGGAAGGTATGCGGCACACTGTACTATACATCACGTTGTACGCCTAAAACTATCCTGGGTACATGAAAATAAAGGGTGGCATATATCTTCGTCCGTACATGCTTACATGTTTAGACGGCTTAGATATTCGCTTCAGGGCTTGAACAGCCAGAGTACGCAGTAACACGAGGTCCCCGCTACCGACACTTCACACAAAGCTGACGGATTTCTCTAGACAACCTGGGGCCCGGATAGTATTTCGTTTTCCATTTCTATGGCAGTTTGCTGGCGTTTTACAGCGGAAGCCAACCCTGTATTACAAGTGGCCGTGGCATACATCGGTATGCAGTGCAACAAACCCCCCAACAGCAAAGACAGAACTTCATCATTCTCAGTCCCTATTACCCTCCGCGCAGAATGAAATCCAGTTCACACCCATCCAAACCGCCCAAATCACCCACCCTGCGTTTTTAGAATGAACTGGCACGACCGAAACCGTAAATACGGCCCTCAACTTGCACCCCGCTTTACCAGAAACCTAGTTACGAACCAAGCAGATAATAAATTCGTGCTCTCTCTTGTATACACGCGGCATGGATCTGTTTCCAGGGCACGCATTGTACTATACATATGCCACGGAGTCTATTTGTGTGAGAAAGTAACCACCGGCCGCCAGGAGTCCGGGCAATCGAAACACTTTCTATATCCCACCGCACGATCCCCACGAACCATACACCCGCGCATTCACCTCCCACCCCTCACAAAGTCCCTAACTCCCCATTAATCCTACCTCCATCCCCCATCTGATCCCGGCGGCGGCGGTGGTGGTTGGTGGTGATGGAAGTACGAAACAAAGCTCCACCCGCCCTGGATCGAGCTATGTAACTCAGAACCTATATCCACGAACCCATCAGAAATATCTCTGCACTCCCGCGTTGAGGGGTATAACCACAGAAACCCTCACTCGTCCAAACCCCAGACGTGAAACCGCAGGCCTCAGTTGGATCATCGTAGCCGCAGAGCCACACACCCACTAACTCCCGCCCCTCACAGAGCTTCTCCTCCCAGCCCAATCCACACACACCTCGACCATGGCCACTACATCCTCACACCACCACATCCTCACACCACCGCATCCTCACACCACCACATCCTCATACAGCTTCACGTCGCAACCCTACCACCATGCCCTACCCCTCTGCTGACCCGCTGTATAATCCATACCAATCTTCAGCCGCAAAGCAAAGCCTTCCCTCCTATGCTCACCCATGTCCATCTGCACCGCTGCAGTTACAGCCGCACCTAGCGCATAGATACCAGGGGAAAAAACTTAAAATCAACTACTGACGTTGGTTATGAATCATCATCCGAATCTCGTAGTAAGCTAAGTATATCACCACATCATTCGAATAACATGCAACAGAACCATTGTTCAAACTTCACTTCACTTCTATCACCTACACTACTGCTTCATCGACTCAACTCGACTCAACTAACAACGGTAAGGAAACGGTGGTGGAAAAGCCTAAACGGCTAATGGTATATATCCAAGGAAAGAAAGATACGAATCGAAAGTTATTTCGAAGAGGGCGGGGCAAAAATACACAAGACGAGAGGGAGGGAAACTAAAGGATATACAAGTCAGTCGTAAAGGCTAAAAAACACCAACACAAGAAAACGTTTCCACCGACACCCCATTACCGTATAGAGTATTTGAGAACACAAAACAAGACGTTCCAACCTTTCAAATGCACAATGCTGCAGCTTCAGTTAAAAAAAAAAGCAAGCAAAAAACAAAACGTTGAACCAATTCACCAATTCCCTTGTCTATCCACACTTCATTTTTTGCGTTCCAGATTCCCCCGATCGTTCATACCGGACGAGACATGAAAACTAAAGACTAGATTAGATGCAGGTGCACCTGGAAGAAAAAAGGGGACAGACAATAAATTGACAGAGCACAAATAGAACCCCAGTGTACATTTACAAAGACAGCAGAGCAACGGCTCCAGCCAAAGCAGCGGCACTCATTCCAACACCGCAACGGACAGCAGAGCTCTTGGTGCTGGAAGAATTACCGGATCCTGAAGTGCCGAGGCCATTGGTCTTGGATTCCGCAGTCTCCTTCTTACCAGCACAGACAAAGTCGTTACCCTTGATAACACCACTGCTCTGAAGCGAGTTGAAAGTATCACAGTTGACATCCTCAGTAGACTGGAGGTTGAATCCACCACGAACATCGTCAAGAGCCGGGAGGTCAACCCTATTGACAAAGACATTAACAGGGGATATATATAATAATAGAGGAATGAAAACTCACTCAGTGAAGACACCAGAGAAGTCAATGGCACCACCGACCTTTTGGAGAGAGCTGAAACCATCGACCTTGGCGAGCTTGGTGTTGTTGGCGAGCTGGAAGGTTCCTCCAACGTCCTTGAGCGAGTTGGCGGTAATATTTGTGAGTCTAGAGCAGCTGATGAAAGCAAATGACTCTCCAACACTGGTGAGCTCAGGGAAAGATACAGTCTGGAAAGTGTTGTTGACGAAGGCAGCAGAACTGTTGACGGACTCAAGCTTAGGGAAGAACACATCACCAGCATCACGAATAGTGATGTTGTTAGCCCAGGTGAGATCGGGGAATGAAGCATTGACACCCTTGCCGTTGGCCTCAATAATGAGAAGATCGCTAACACTGCTCAATTGAACATTCACAGTCTTGAGGTATCGGTTGTTGTTGATGTTGAACTGAACGGCAGTCTGCAAGTTGATACCATCGAGGGAGCTCAGGAGGGTATCGGTGACCAAAACGGTCTTTGCCTTGCTGATCTGCTTGGTGAAGCTGAGCTGCTGAAGAGCAGGCAGAGTAGTCCACGAGATGTCGCCAACCGAGACTAGCTCTGGGCATGACAATGTAGACAGGACAGTGAGGCCCTTGAGGGTGAATGAACCACCAATTGTCTTCAAGCCAGGTGCCTCAAAGGATGTGAGACCTGATGCACCATCAATCACCAAATCACCAGTGATGCTAGTCAAAGAAGTCGGTAGGGAGATCGTTTTGACTTTTGTTCCGATAGTGACCTTTCCGTCGAGTTTGCTGCAGTTGTCCAACTTGCTCTCGTCTCCATCGCTCTCGATATCCACGTCTGAGCTGCATTGAGCTGTAAAAAGAAGTATTATTAGTTCATGTCATTAACGATGAGAAGGCCTAATTCTAAGCGAAACAATTGATGTAAAAAGAATAGGCAAGACAGAAACGAAACGAAACGATCAAAACAATCGATGACGAAAGCAATGCAGACGGAATTGTAAACATACCAGCGACCATGCCAACGGCCAAGGCGGCAAGCAGGAGTCGTCGAAGAGACAACATTGTGAGAATTTTCGGGATGCTACTAATTAAAGGTGATAGTATGAATGGGTGGGCGATTTGTCGAACGACGCGACGATGCTCTTATTCTTGTGTCCGGTTCAACGATCTCAAGAAGAGCAGCGAGAAATTGAAGAAGAAGAAGGCGGCGATGAAGAAAGGAGGTGGGAAGTTGATCAACGAGAGACTGAAGAAGGAAGAAGAGAGGGAGAGTGGGAGAGAAGAGAGGAAAGAGAGTGGGTGGAACGGAAGAACAGCAAGTAAACTACGGGCTGTGATTGGGTGGTTCCGGCTTGGTGCGTTGTTCTAGTGGCGATAATACAAAGTCTTGTCTCTGGGGTGTGGGTGCATGGGAAATGGAAATATGAGGAAAGGGGGTCGATATGGGTCTGGGAGCCGTTGTAAGCAGTTAGGAGCTGTGATGCACAAGTAATTCAATTGCCATGCGATTGCGGAAGCTGCGTCCGTTTAACTTTCATTTGTGCGGCAGGGGTTCACTGTTGCACCCGTCCGCGGCCCATTGGGCAACGCGCGTTCGCTAGACTCAGGATAGTTCCTGGCTTGCTCGATTCCGCTCTGACCGGCGATACGTCGCAAAGAGTGAGAAAGAGGAGGATAACTGTGCCTCTGTTCCGCCGAGCAATTCAATGAATGGACCGCCGCCTTCGGGGTGCCGCCACTAAGCCTCTGCCTGCTTCATCATCGAACAGAAACACTGCTGGTGACGCAGCCTCTTTTGGTGTTTCAACTTTTGGTGCTGTCGATCTTGCCGCGAATTGGGTGCTTTTGGCAGTTTTGGAAGCCCCCATCCCTGCTGCTAGTCCATCCTTGGGCCTGTGCGCTTCCCAATTTTTCTAGCTTCTCATCTTCAACGACGAAGTAGCTGGACGGTTCAGAAATCAGAAAGCGAGCACGCATCATCAGGCCAGACAATGCAGACTTAGAGATCTCACGAAATATACCGCCCATTCCTACTTAATTTATTGCATGCATCAACCGAGGATGAGGTCTCCTATCTAGCAGATACTCTAGTGATACCGGAGCAGCGGCATTCCGGGGGTACTAACGCACTTATCGAGACGCACCCCAATGAGCAGAAAGTCCACCTATCAAGGTCCACATGAGCTATTGCTAACTGTATTTTGCCGATATCGTTGCTCTAGCACCCAGCCGATCGCTCATGTGCGTAGCTACTTCTAGCATCTGGGCATTCGTCATCTAAAACCTTCAATCGCGCTCGGAAATGTCACCGTCGAATAGCTCTGGAACACAGCATATCGTCACCGTACCGTACGCGCGCAAGTGCGGCGTGGGTAGGTGGGTGGGTGGGGTGATGGGTCTATGAATGGAATTCACAACGCCTTACTGCGGGCGGGCTGTGTATCAGCGTTGCCAGATGAACCCATGGAAATGATTGGGTTACACGGACCGCGGTCAAACACCTTCAACTTCCATCGCGCATAGATTGCCGAGATGATGCACGATGAATTCGGATCCTGTGGTGGGGACAGAGTCGAAAACACTAAATACTGAGACGCGACATCAGATAATGTAACAGATGTTGCTCAGGCCAATTCAAGGCCGCAACGGTTATCCGTAGCTTCCACATCCAATTCAATGGTTGTGTACAAAGCCCGTTCGCCCACCAAGCTCTTGTTAACAAGGATCCAAGCCGTACAATGCCGGAGTTTCCATCCCAGCAGAGCAGCAGAGAGACCTCATATACTCTACTCTACTCTACTCCTTAGTGGTAAGAATCCGTGCCTCTTCTACTATCGTGACCTCGTCACTAGGGCTCTAGAATATTGACCTGCAGCGACTACCGTTATAGAGGGAGTATCGAGTTGATTTTGGCGGGGGTAAACATTCATTCCGTGTAAAAGCTCTATCGTACACAGTAGATTATTTGGTATGCAGTGCACTAAAGTACTGCTAAACATCATCCCAGCATGTCAAACTAACGGACGAAGCGTCTAGCATGCTGGATATAACGGTCAAAGAAACCCAGAAAGAAGCCATAGCCAATATCGAATGTTGGTATGAGGGACTTCTGCGTTCTAGGTAGGATGTGAGTAGGGAGTTAAGATGGTGTACGTGTTTATCCGTTCGCGTATAAGTCATATGAAGGCACGAAAGGCCTCGGGGGCGTAGAAAAGTTGAGAGAAAGGTTGGATTGACGAACAGAAACACTATGGTGACTTAGCCACTGCACCGGCAGATAAAGTTTAACTGGATGTAATCTGTCATCGTGTGGTAATCTTATCATAAAGTGTAGGAGAGTATTTATAGCTACTCCTACACCTCAATCTCCCAGTAGTAAACTGCACCCGTCTGAGTCTGGCCTGGCGGTGATATATCACGGTCCGGATCGTATACTCGCCGCATTCAACTACGAACGAAGACTTGACACGCGGCAGAGCTCTAAGTCTATGAAAACTTGTATATCCGACTGGGGTAGCCACACAAATAGTAGGGAGCGAGATGCTCAGTCATAGGAGCGTTGGAGAACGGAAGAGTATCTATCTTCAGCTCGGTGCAAGAGATCTCAGGCTTTCGAGCTTACTCTCCTCCCACATCTAAGTAGAACCCACACATGCCCCGTCTATACCAAACATCTCACACGAACCCCGTAACCTCACCCACCAATCGCCGCTGTCCCTCTTACCCAAACGCGCTCTGCATCGAGTAATTCACGATCAGCTCCTCGCCCGTCTTAAAGCTCTGTGTCCATTAGCCCCCTCCCCTCCCCTCCCCCCCAGAGTACTCACGTTCCAAAGATTCCCCACATTCTCATCCAATGCCGGCGCAAACGTAAAGTTCACATACAGGTACAATCCTTCCCCCGCTCCCACCCCCAACTGCCCCCTCAAAAACACCGCCACATTTTCAAATCTCTGCGTCGTCTTGATCTTATACGTATCCTTATTCAGCACCGGCGCAGAGCCCATAGCCTTGAACTTAATCGTTACTATTGTCGTTTGTCAGCTGGAGGATGGGGGGGAAAAAGGGAGGAGGGAACCTTTAGCAGGCGGAGGGTGCTGTGCTCTTTCGAGGGCACGTTGGCCATCGCGGGGAAGGGAGGTGAGGAGGACCGAAGCGGAGAGGGTTATGGGGAGGTCGAGGGAGGTGGAGTCGATGTCGGGTATGCGGGGAATGGGGTCAGACATTGTTAGAGAGAGGAGGGCGGGAAGTTCCGAGGTGGGGCTAAATTTTTAGTGGGGGGTCACTCGAGACGCGACAGATGTTTGAGGTTGATGAAACGCCGTTTCAACTGCAGATGTCACGCCGAGAGCCTTGATCCTTGCACCTGCCTTCGTTCGGATTGAAGATGCAAGGTTGCATGAAGGTCACTGTCTCGCACTCGGCCGAGTGTTGAGCGACCGCTTTTATAATAAGGTTTTCCACGTACGCTCACACCCCACTGAATATTGCTGGTCCGACCAATAAACGAAGGAAGGAAGGGACTCACCCCGAGCGCCTGGGGCGACATCACTCCCTATGATTGCTTTCCCTCGGACCACCCCGAATCCTGCTGGCATGGATCGGCGTCAACATCCCACTGCGTATCAAATACTCCACTCCTCTACGACAGGTGCACCGATGAATTCGTTGCACATTGGATTACCATTACCGAAGCGGGTCCGGGACACAGCCATTTTATGACTTCTTTGAGGTCCTTTTCAGATAACGCAATCAATTCCAGTTTACCACAGGCAACAACGGCGGAGTTAACGAATCTAGACAAACGCAGTGAAAGTCACAAATGTACAGCCGATTAAAGAAAGGAGGCACTCCACCTGTCTAGGCAGGGGGTAAGTGCCAGCTCATCGCACGGAATTCGATCCTAAGCATACTCCAAAGTAGAGTTTGACGGCTGACGGAAAGAACTGGAAATGATTTATTTCTAAGCTAGAGTACAGTAGAGGAACTAAAGGTAAACACCCTGCCACGTGAAAGGAAAGTGTGAAGCTCACTGGCCAAAGCTGCTCGCATTCTATATCAATGGAAACCATCGAGTTCACTGCACATCACTCGGCTGCGAACCAACGACGGGGTCTCCAGACTCCAGCAGTGCCAACAACTCGAAGAATACCTTTCCATGGGGGGAGCTATTCAGATTGTTAGTAGAGAAAGATCGGCACGGTACATGGTGAGGTATTCAGGGTGTTTAACGGGTCCTTGTTTGCATAATTCGATTCGTGCTCTACACGTGCTGTAAGATCCAAGATCACCTCCAAGATCACCCCCGGCCATTTGACCCAGTTGTTTCTGACAGCATTGAGTTTCCATCCATCTGGGTGGAAGAACGTCATATGGTGAACAACCCTAGGAATTGACGCACGGTAGTGGCGCTGGATCATGGGTTTCAACCCCTCAAGCCTGAGTCCACACAAGTACGTTCAGAAAATTCCCGTTATATTCCCTACTTCCCCACTCTGCATTAGAACAATTGCGTTAAAGAACTCGAAAAGAAGCGTCAAAATATAATGTCACTATAGGCCTACAGGAAAGAATCAAGAAAAAAGGACAACCCAAACACCAAAACATTTTTGCAAACAGCACAACCCTATCACGGTCCACTGAAGAAAAGAAACCCTCCTCCTCTCCTACTTCCCCCATCTACCCGTCCCCACTCGGAAAAAAGCAAAAAAAATTCTAAAAAGTTTGCTTTGTTTTCATTAGTTCTGCACATATGTTGTGGTACAGCGTACCACTACTACTCCCAAACACAATCAATCCCACAACCATTCTACGCCGGACGTCCACCAAGGTTTCCAGGCTTCTCATCCGTGTCGATGTGCCATACAACATAATTTGGCAACCCGTACACCCCATATCCTGCGCGCTTCGCCATCTTTGCGAATCCTTCCGTCTCGGCTTGGTTCTCGAATGCGTAGCAAGGGAAGTTGATACCTGCGTATAATGTGCATTAGTGATTGAAAGGTGTGTGTGGGTGTGGGGGGGTACCAGCACGGTGAACATCAGCCTTGACCATGATGTTGACTCCTCCGATACCATCAAGCTCCATCAACTCGTCGGCATTGTCGCCGCGGCTACCCATCAATGCCATGTGCTTGCGCTTGGTATCGTACTCTTTGTAGCCCTCCGCGAGAACAGTGTCCTTGGGAAGCTTTGCGGCGAGCGCTAATCCCTCCGGAGATTCTTGCCAAGAGTTATAGTCGAATCTGCCCTCAATGTCGTGTCCATCTTTGTTGTATCTGTGGAACCAGATATCTAAGAAAAACCACGCGTCAGTAAAAAGGAAAACTATCGGCCGTAAGGGCTTGGGAGATGCTTACTGGGCACTATGATGTCCTTGTTGTGCTTAATCATGTCCTCGATAATAGTCTTGGGGTTCTCAACAATATCTACATCCCTCCACAAAATCCAAGCGTGTTCCGGCTTCAATGTGGCGGACAACAAGAAGTTACGTGCCTTGCCCATAGCCATTCGCCTCGGACCCTGGAACTCAAAGGAATGCCTGATCTTGACATCTTGGCTCTCCCTGACCCCAAAATCTTTTCGAACCACCGTAACACTGTGGAACGGACCCCCGAGCTTGGGATCGGGCTTGTTCTGGATACGATCCACCTCGAGAGCCAATGAACTGTACGTATCATCGGTAGAGTCGGATACCAAGAATGCCAAATCGATAAGATCGTGGGGATAACTGAGCTGGGCGATTAGTTCGAAGTGCTTGGACATGTAAGGGCCGGCATCGCGGAGCGGCGTGAGTATCAGGACCCGATCCTTGTTCTTGGGCGCATCCTTCTTGGGGTTGAGGTTTATCTCGTGTATGGTGGTGGCATTTATCTCGATGGGTTTGTGGTGATTAAAGATTACGGGGGTCTGATGGTGCGCATTCCATTTCTCATACTCGTTCTGTGAGATTTCTAGTGGTGATTTCGCGGGGCCGAAACAATAGTATCTGCGCGAAGCCGGATAACAAGTCAGCTATCTATTGTAATCCATTGCTATCCCTTGCCTCCCCTCAATTGTGATCTGTGCCTAACACATCTTGGGGTTCTTTTACTTCCGGCTCACCCCATATCCGCCCGCCACTACCGTCAGGGGAGAGGACAAAGCTCACTTTCGATAATTGTCTGCCGTGTAATGGAACGTTCGCCATAATATAACAACGAACGCCGACAAGAACAATAGAAACCAGAATCTCGTTCTCGAGAAGATGCCTAGTACGGCTCGCAATGGTGGGAGCCTATTCCGAACCGTTTTGACTGACATCCCCTTGAGCAACATCGTGGATTTGGCGGGAAACACCGAGGGGACGAAGAGTTGGGAAGGGGCGCAGTGCCGATCGACGCGATCGATAGAGTGTTAGGGTGAGTTGGTAGGCGGGTTCAGGAGAGAAGGATGGAAGTCGAAGGCAAAATTTGAGATGGAAGGAGGTTAGGTTAGGTGGATGTCCGCCCCTGACAGCAATAAGATTACGAGGCTAGCAGTTTCGCCAGTACTTCTCTCAAGTCCGGTAGTGGCGCCGAGGTTACCCAAGGCGTGGCTCACTGTCAACGTGAAGACCGTTCAGATGTGAGGCACAAACGCGGGGGTGATGGCGTGTGTGAGGAAGAAGAAAGAACGAGTGAACAAACAGAAGGGTAAGCGAGTGTGAGGGAGGACGATGGATGGGGGAGATAACGAGCCGATCGATTGGATTGAGGTTCCGTGACACATCCGACGCAAGAGTGGCTGGATATGGGATTCACCCGCAAAGCTTTGCCCCGCACAGTTGAATTGTCGCTTCGATTGCTCCGCACTCTATTGTACTTAAATGGTACTTCGTTCGTACGCGTCTACTTTGTCCCCACGAACTTAACTCATTAGCCCAGAAGACAAAGCCACACTGATCCGTCTTAGCTGCACAACTACCGCAAATAGGAAGAGTGGGGATATTTATTGCTACAAACACATACACACATCCTGTGAGTATACAATGGACATCCACACCTCGGGTACATATCTCAATTGTGGGGTTAAGCATCGCCAGAAAGTACTTGTTCATAGACGCGTCACGAAGTTCTGTTCACGTATACCTTAAACCCGTGTAACATTTCTCTCTAGTGTGGTAGGGAATAGGGATTCGGATATGGAAGGCGAAATCGGGAAGGATAACACAAGATCGGGAATGCAATTAAGCACATCGGATTTCGCATTGATGTTCTCAAACACTCCCCCGCTGACTCCGCACTCTCCTTCCCGATTCCATGTCCGATATATCTACTCACGTCTGGGGATCTGATGCACTTGTTCCGGCAAAGAACAACATAGAAACAGTAAACTTGAGGGTGCCACATGTAGTTTTCGGTAAAGTACAATCTGAATAATGGCAAAACAGTAAAACTGGGGAGTGCACTGACTTGCACCTCATCTTTTCCCCAGTTGAGGAGCGTCCGATCCTTTACCCCCAGACTCGAGTATAAACACAAAGGGGGGTGGGCTTTAGGCAAAATCGATATCACGTAACAAAGGTTCTAGACAGGAGTGGGGCCTACTATTGTATTCCCCCAGCAAAGTCACAGAGAACCCAACCCGAGTGGTACTGTACCGGGCTTTGTGCTTCATACGTAATCAGTAATCAAAGGGCGTATGGTATGAGAAATTTTCACAGAGGTCGCTAAAGGTGCATTGCTGTTCATTGTCCGTTCCAGCTGTGTTATCCATTATCCACCACTGCCTTTTCGTTCCCACCCCCGTCTTTGTGCTTCGCGACATACCTACTGCAATCATAGTTTGTGGTATGTGGCCTAACAGGTGTACGCCTGCGTGGTATGAATCAATTCGCTATGTAATCAGTCCTCCCGGTATGAAGCACAAAGCCCGGTACAGTATGTTGGTTTGGATCTTTTAGAAAAATCCTAGGTTGAAAAAGTTGAACGCTATTGTTAATAAGCCACGGGGGAACTGTTGCTGTACATGTGTACTCAATTCAACATATTCACAGTCGCCCGTGTATCAGTGTTCAGAAAGAATGTTGCTGCCCAATGTCCAGACCAAATATCAAGCATGACCTAAAGGGTCTACAGAGGTATGTATATAATGAGTTAGAGAGGTGGATTTGAGCTCGAAAACCAGTCGTCTTGACAGACGCTTGCGAGCGACGAGAAATTCTGGGAACGAGAGCAAGGTAGATTCTCGAGAGTAGAAAGATAACCTTAGAGGGGTAAAGTTAACAGCAAAGCAGCTGGTGGTGAAGGTCCGTATAATATTAATGGTGTAAGTAGAGATGAAAGTACATCCTAAGGGCTACCTATGATGCTATTGAGTCTGTCATAGGTGTTTGAGGAGTTTTGCTGTATGAGAGCGCTTGAGAAGTTTAGCTGTTATGAATGCTTGGGAGATATATTGCGGATTCACCCAACGCACCACGTGATGCGGTGGGTTATACAAGGCGTTATGACAAGTTATGCGGTGGTACTGCCAGGTTAGAAATGACAAAATGGTGAATAGCACGGGCACGGTCCATTGAAATGAAAGTCGGTTTCAGGACGAGTAGTAATGTGTGCGACAGGAGGGAGACTCTTGTTTTAAGTGTCATCCCGGCTGTCACCTGCATCCAAACCATCGTCACCTTCCTGCTCCTCCTCATCGGGTGAAACTCTGGCTCATTTGATCTGGAGGTGAGAGATGACAGAACGTCTGTGTTCCTGTCGGAGGTTAACCGGGCCGGACCGGCCGGATGGGTGGCCCCGTATACGTGTTTCTCCCGGCCGAAGCCTTTCGACTCAGGTGGAATTCACCATACTTGCCCGAGTGCTCTGGATGTAACCAGCAATCGTGGAGCTCCGTAAGCTCGTGTACCAGCCCCGCCCGATCCAGGGGGGGCTGGACGATTTACGTCCCCGAATAGGTGATCAGTTTTACGGTGCAACTCCGAGGGTTGAACACCCGAACTCAGCACCGAAAATCTAAAAAGAAGTTTTCGGTCACAGCCTACCTGAGTGAAGCATCGGCCAGCACTGAGGGCACTTTTACCACACACAAACAATTTCGGTCAAGTGCAGGCAGACTACCAGAGCAGTTATTATCTACATAGGCTGTGACCGAAAACTTTTTTTGATTTTTGGTGTTGAGTTCGGGAGCTCGTTGCCTCTCCGAACCTCGGAGTAACACCGACGACTAAGTCGTCCAGCCCCTACCTGGGGCTGGCATGCGAGCTTAGGGGCTCTGGTCCGATAATTGTGATCAACATTTGCGAGTGATCGGATGTGATCTGCCCCCATCTCGCTGGGGGTTAGGGGCTTATCTGGCGCACGAAAACGAGCTAAGGGCTCAAAGCATCCCACGATAAGCAAAGAGGGCGGGTAATGGCGCATTGCGGATTTTGGCGAGGGGTGAGACAGCGAGGCTCGCCGAACCAACCAACCATCAGCATCCACGAAAATAACACAAAATAACACTCCCAGCTCTTCACCCCCGATAAATCCCCCAAACTGACCGAACTGCAATCCTTCTCCGTCATACTCCTTTGAGTACTGGCCCTACCGTCGTGCCTACATCCGCCTCTCGCCATCCGTAATGACTACCGAAGTTCCCCGCCCCGCCATGCGTTCTGCTCCTGGCCCGTCGGGTGCGCGTCACCTCTGCCAAGGTTCTGGTATCAGAGCTGTAACTGATGTTATTGTTTAGCAGGTCCAGCTAGTGCTGTCCAGGAACACCGCTCACACCACAAGCCTCGCAAGTTCAGTACGTTTATGAAGCGTCTGGCAAACCTTAAGTCATCATCGGCGGGGCCTTCCACTCGAACTTCGCAAACACCCGGACGCAGCGCATCTTTCTCGTCTGGTTCGCCATCCTCAAAACAATGTCTCAAGATGAGCCATCCTCCGTCTCTCTCGCGCGCGTCGTCCAATGGACATCTCTCCTTCGATGTCTATCGGAACTACCATTCTGCGGGATCAAACGATTCTCTCTCTGCATCTGACTGTGACGACTGCGACGATGGACGAAGAACTGTGCAAGCCTCAACCAAGTCGTGGTGTGCACCATCTGCTACGACTGCAACAGCATCATCTACATTTTCATCACCTACTCCCTCAATGCGCAGCCTCACTACCACCCTTACAACTGTGCAGTCTACAGCCCCTGGCTCAATGCTCAACGCAAACTACAATCCACACCCCTCGCACCACCACAACCCGAACGGCCCACCGCAAATGTACTCGGCGCCCTTCGATACTCATCACAGCCCTGCGATACCTGGACTGCTTCATCCGGTATCTTACAATGCTGCGACCGCCCATGGCGTGTGGACTGACAATGCATCCATCATAACCCTCGCATCGTCATCAAAACATCGAAGACGCTCATTCGACACTGACGCCTCTGTCCGTGCTTTGGCGCCGTCTTCGGTCTTCGGGGGATCAAGGGAGTCACTTCCTCTATCTGTTCTCAGCGGTAATTTTGAATCTAGCTTGGGTGGACGTTCGGTGGCCGGCGAACGACTCTCCCTCCACGGTTCTACGATTGGAAGATCTGCTGATGCCGCTAGTGTGTCCAACGGTGTATCGGGGTCTATAATGAGCGAGATTTCCGGCACAAATACAGCTACCGGTAATCCTCTGGCTTCGCCCACCTTGCCCAACAGGGACAGCCTCCACATTAGCCGACAGAGCCGCAGAGGGAGCGGGTGGGCGGATGGCGATGATGTGGAAAGAAGAAGCCTCAGCGTCCGGAGTGCCAGCTTGAAGGATGCCTCGGAGGGTGACCTGGTCGAGGTTATGAGTGTTCGAGACGGGAGCTCAAACGTGGGCGTGTGGCATGGTGTCCCTGGGAAGCCCCGAGCTTTGCGGGAGAATCCACCGGAGTGAGATCGGGGTGGGAGAGACGAGTGTGTTGTATGATTATAATGGAGTCTTTTCATTGCATTTGACGGTGTTTCTGTAGAACGCCATTTGTTGCGTCTTGTTTTCTGGTGTTTTTTATTTGGTGGCTTGGAGATGCTTATGCTTTGTTGGGATTTTCGAACTCGGGCGTGGGAATTGGGTAGCATGAGATTTTTGTTTGTGGTTCTCACGTTTTTGTTCTGGCTGTGCGTACGGTACTTTGGCTTGTGTTTTCTCTATTCACTGGGGCGGGTTCCGTCATGATATTGGCTATTAACATAGCGATTTGTCTGCTATGCGCTCGTTTTATTGTGGATTATTTGTGCATGCATATCTGCCGTTCCCCGCATTGTCTCCCTATCTTGGCTTGTCGACGACCTCCAAGCTTGATGGCATCCATATAAATTGGTGTCTATATACCACTTTACCTCTGCACCGAAGCGTTGAGGGTTGGAGTTATTGTTAGTTTGTGTGGGCGGAGTCTAATAATCGAACCAAGCTTCACGCCACTCTAGAACCGAGTTGGAAGCATTTCGGGCAGATCCGCAGATCTATACTAGAGTACCATACGTCGGCCCTGTGTTTATCTTCGAAGATCGCCACACGTGCCAACTTAATTCGTTGGAGGTGACGTCACAATGTCAAATCATCAACTGATTCTCGGGACAAACAGAAGATCAGTGTGCAGATGATCCGTGCTCTCTTCTGGATATGATGACGCAGCTCTGGCGATTGAAAGAGCTGCTGTTTTAACCGACCACTCGACGTCGACTTTACTCTTCCACTTTTCACTTATCTTTCTCTTTCTCTTACTGCAAGAAAAACATAGGATAAATACAATACAATACTACAATACAACACAATACAGATACTGATAACTTCTGCACCAATTTTTGCTGTCACTCTCAGATTATGGCCCCGTCTATCGTCGAGGAATCATATAGCTTCGGCTCCCACCCATCTACAGAGCGTCGCCGCTCGTTCGCACTACAAACTCCGAGTGATGCATGGGCAGGCATCTCTCTCGTCGTAAGTTGACCCTCGTTCGAAGCGCTATTTGCCGCAATGTCGAACCAAAACATTGTTCTGTGCTAACATTACTTGTGGTAGGACCTGTTCCTCGGGGTTTCTGTCAAAAAGGTCGACAGTGGTTGCGTAGAGATCGGTCTATCCATCCACGACGGAACCTACAGTATCGATTTCCTCGTCCAACGAGTTTGTCCCGCTCCCGGCGAGACTCTAGCCACTACAATCAAAGAAGCCGCTCGGTCCAGCATTTGCCATTTCTCGGAAGAGCACCATGGCAAATTCATCGGCGCCGGAGTCACCAGTTCCATGGTCCAGCTATGTCCTGATATTGCGTCGTTCCTATGGCGCGAGCTGGACATCATTGTCATGGTGTTTGACGTACTAGAAACAGCACCGGCTAATATCTCCCTCGAAAACGACCATGAGCCCGGGGACGGGGAAATATTCGAGTTTGGTGTCGACGAGCAGGCGGATTCGGCAGTCAGGAAGGCCATAATGTACTTTGGCCCACAGAATATGCCACCACCATCGATTGGGTTTAGGAACAAGGTGGAGGTTGATACCGGGGGCATTATCCAGTTGGTGCAGAGTCTGGATGATTATAGTAAGACGGTTAGCCCGGAGACGTGGAAGACGGTGCTGCATTATGCCGGCGCTTTGAAGAAGAAAAAGGTCAAGATTGCATTCTTTTCGGCGACGCCGCAAGGTGGAGGGGTAGCCCTTATGCGGCATGCGTTGATCAGGTACTTCAAGTTGTTGGGTATTCATGCACAGTGGTAGGTCTTTGGTTCTTCTATGCGATTATTGAGTATTTTCTGATGAAACTATTCTTTAAGGTTTATTCCGAAGCCTAGTCCTGCGGTCTTCCGTATTACAAAGACGAATCACAATATCCTCCAGGGTGTTGCAACCCCCGATGCTCGATTCACCCTTGAAAAGCAGGAGAAGTATACGGAGTGGATCACCTTTAACGCACGAAGATATTGGCTTTCCCATGGTGGACCTTTGGCGGAGGGTGGTGCCGACGTCGTGGTCATTGATGATCCACAGATGCCTGGCCTCATTCCTTTGATTAAACAGACTCGCCCTGATGTCAAGATCATCTACCGCTCGCATATCGAAATTAGAAGCGACCTGGCCACTGAACCTGGTAGCCCTCAGGAAGAGGTCTGGAGATTCTTGTGGGAAAGAATTAAGCTGGCGGATGTATTCATCAGTCATCCTGTAAATGGATTCGTTCCGGAGGATGTTCCATCAAATATGGTTGTCCTAATGCCCGCAGCCACCGACTGGTTGGACGGCTTGAACAAGAATATGCGTGACTGGGATCTGAGATACTACCACCATAAATTTAGGATCCAATGTCACGAACGAGGGATGTGAGTTTCGTCTATTCCGAATTTCAACCCTTACCCTTCGATGCTGATCTGCTTCTCCCCAAACTAGGCCGAATCTCAGCTATCCCGCCCGCGAATACATTGCACAAATCGCGCGTTTCGATCCCAGCAAAGGTATCGACACAGTCCTCGAATCTTACCGCAAATTGCGGCAGCTCTACGCCTCAAAGATGCCAGACGCATCACCACCGCAGCTCCTCATCTGCGGCCACGGAGCCATTGATGACCCTGATGCTTCCATCATTTATGACAAAATAATGCAACACATCGACCAAGACGATTTTGAAGACATCCGCGAAGACATCGTCGTAATGGGTATCGGCCCGTCAGACCAACTCCTTAACGCCCTTCTCTCTACCGCTAAAATCACCCTGCAGCTCTCCTCCCGCGAAGGATTCGAGGTAAAAGTCTCCGAAGCCCTGCACAAGGGGAAGCCTGTGATCGCCACCCGTGCTGGCGGCATTCCGCTTCAGGTCCAGGACGGGAAGAATGGGTTCCTCGTGAAGGTGGGCGACGCTAATGATGTCGCCGAGAAGGCGTTTATGCTATTCAATGACAAGAAGAAGTGGAAAGCTATGAGTGAGTATGCAAAGCGCTCGGTGAGTGATGAGGTAGGCACTGTTGGTAATGCGCTCTGCTGGATGTACCTGGCAAAGAAACTGGCGGATGGAGAGACGGTTAAGGGCCATGAGAGATGGGCTGTGGATATGGCGAGGGAGGAGGCGGGGATACCGTGGAAGGATGGGGAGACAAGGCTGTCGAAGGGGGGATTGCAGGTTTCGCAGGGGTATGGTGCGTAGACTGAGGGGTTAGAGGATAGACGAGGTATGGGTGGATACGCTTTGTTTCACTGTGGGACTGTGGAAGGTTGGGATTTTGTAATGATAATCTGAGGTGGAATAAATATGACAATGGTTTCTGTCTTCGTCATTCATGAATTCATCTCTTTATGGGTGTGGGTCTGTCGAAATGAACAGTTTTTGATCTACTTTATGTATGAACGTTATGTGGTCCTGGGTGATCTGGAGGACGAGCAGTCCGAGGATATCCTGCGGCACAGTCATATCTCCAACATTCCACCATTATTAGGTCTTCCCCCTGCCATAGAACGAATTCGAACTCCCACTGCCTGGTTTGTTTTGCCTTTGCAGCCAGGATTGCTAACTTCTGACCATCCAAAACCACAGCTGGACTGAAAATCCAGGCACTTGGATTTCCACCCACACAGGGACTGTAACATCGGCACACTTCAAGAATTTATGAGCTGGGACTGCGGACTTGAACACTGTTTTGGCAGCTCGAGCGTTTGTGGGCGTCTGTGGGGTTGTTCGAGCCACGGCGGTACTGCGGGCGGCGGTGATAAGCTCAACCTCCCCATCCCCTCTTGCGGTGGCAGAGGGAGGCAGGGGGAGAGGGTAGGTGGAGTGATCGGGGATCGGTAGGCGACTGGGGTAGTGAGTGATCCAGGAATTGAAGCTGTTCGCCGGTCTAGGTAAGGCGGCAGAGTATCGTCAAAGTCTCGGTGCTGGAGGGTCAAATACGTGAGGTTTAGGATGAGGCCGTCCGCAACCCCTCATCCTGGAATGCGCAAGTAGGCTTGACTATCGGAGGTGGTGCAGCAGTTGAACATCGTATCACCCAGGCGGTCAAAGTGAATAAGAGGGCGGTCACCTCCTGGGGACGTTATAAATCGTTGGAGGTGGCAACTTCGAGAGCCATCCCGAAATAATCGTATCAACCGCATGGCAGCGATACTCTCCGTACAGAACACCTATGCACGACCAGCACCAAGAGCGATGGGGTTGTGAAGAGCTTAGACGATCACTAATGTGAATGTTAGATATTAGGGCAGATAACCAGTGGGAACGCAAGGCATGAATGAAACACTACTCATGCAAGAGAGCTGTTGGCCTCATTCCCACGAGTTTCCAGTACTCGAAAGCTGCATGGCCTCTGACACTTGCACTGTGTGCGTAAATAGTATAGCTAACAATGAGTCCTCCACCACGGCTATACCCATGGCTACCTCCGCTATCTTCGTATTCAAACCCCAGGAGGTTAGATCACCCCGTGGTAACATTATGGGGCTTGTGGGTGTCAAGGCCTCTGACAGCTCCCTTGACCACAGTGAGTCAGACGTAACCGTCTATTTTATCTGCCACCAACCCGTTCTGACTCTTTGTCTTTCGTTCACGCTAAAGTAGTCATTCCATTGGGCCCTAGGGACAGTTATTCATACCATGCCTCACCGCGAGCCGTCCGTGTGTGGGGGAAGTTGAATAGGCTGAATGTATATCAACAGGGACCATTGGATGCTCAAAAATCCCTCGCCTGTCTGCTTAGGACATTTAGGGGGATGCGCGGCTTCGAGGTCGGTGCTGTGCCGGGTTCCGTGGAATAAGGTCATGCAAGGAGGTTGTTGGAAATCCCTCTCTTATGAGTGTGGTATGGTGGGAAGTTATCTTGGGTGTGTGTATATTTGAGATATGGTGGTATATACCCAGTTCTTCATTGTGCTGAGGATATGAGGATAAAACGCCATCTGGGTGGGGGATTCCATGAAGGTATGGTTACTGCGCTAGGTATGCTGTGATATGTGCAATAGCGTACTGAGGAACGTTTGCATAAAGCTCTCCAACTCCAGATAGGTTGATGTTACGACTGAACTGCGAATTAGTCGGCTTCGCCAATAAGTTGAGTGCTTTGAGGATAAGTCAACTTTCAGTTCCAGCCGGCTGGGCAATGGATCCAGTCAACCGGGGACTGAAGTTGTGGGCTTTGCCATGCAGCCAACCGAGAAGCTAAAGCTAGCACTGGTAGACTACTACTCAAAAGTAGCGTGAACCACAGCTTTCCACCATAGTTCCACACTCTTCAAGTTCCAATTGCCGTCTACACTCTAACCCACTACCTCCGAGCCAACATCTACTTCACTAGCAGTAGCAGACCGTGGATTTGCACTGCAAGTAAAGCTAGAGAGTGAAGCCATGTTTCAGAAGCTGGAACATGCCATCAATAGCACGACACGCTATTAGATGAGATGACAGAATCGCCAGAAGATCAGGTGGTAAATGGTGTTGAACGTAAACTTGGAGGCAAAAGGGAAGCCCGAGGAAATGGGACTCGGATGGGGAAGAGAAAGGTGAAGGGCAACGTACTACTCAAGGCCAGAGGGGGGGGGGGGTATAGGGTTATTCAGAGGTGGTCCTGTAGATTGTCCATTGGAACAAATTCTAGAATGGTGCAAGAGTGAACCACAAGGACCACCAAAAGGACCACCAAAATAAATCTAATACTGCTAGCTGCAGTAGATCCGGAAGGAAGCGAACAGCTTTAGATACTGTACGACAAGGAGGTAGAATGACCCATTAGAAAGGGAACCGGCCGCGCAGAGAGAGTATCAAACAGCGAAAATGCTAGAAGGCGATTTGTGCAGCTACATATCGAGTCATAAGTAAGGAAAGCTACGGGGGCTCGAGCGACTGACAGTCAATTGCCTTAGTCCCAGCTCTTAGAAGTTGTCAAATCTCATCCGGTAGCTTAAGGGATTATCAGTCAGCAGCGGTTGCGGGTCATCCTGCTCAACAGAACTCTCGCTAGAATGATTTCCACAAGAGTTGGCAGGGCAATAACTATAAAGCTTTCTAGTTTAGAGTATAGTCGGTTGGTAGCTGCAGCTTCTAGCTACATTTGGCTGGTTCACAAATTTTGCTTATTCGCAAAGCAATCGACTAGTCAACTTATTCTCGAAGCTGATCCTTCGTAGTTCAGTCGGGACGAAGATTTTATTTTGTCCACATCTGTAGAAAGTGGTTAAGGTTGGCGTTTGACCAAGCTTCTTATACCCAATTTCATACAGCCATCGGGGGAATGTATATAGGTCGATCTGACTGTGGTCAGGCTCTGGGCGCTGTATAATTATAACATTATCTATACCAATGCCCGGATTTGACGGTACCGTCAAGCTTCTCCCGGTTGAATGGGTACTTTTATGCCTACCAAGCTTCTCTCAGTTAACCGTAACATTGCCACCAAGAAATCTTCAAGCCCCGCTGACAGGCGTAGGTTGCTAAGATTTGGGGTGCATAATATCACGGGGAGGGGAGGAGGAGGGGTGTAGTTATCGAGGTTCGGCTCCGCAGTGATGGGGCTCTGGATCTCTAGTGGAAAATGATCCCGGTGGCGTCATACAATGCACGTCCATCACAGCATAGCACAAACCTAGCACTGTAGTGGGACAAAAAGGGAGGAAACACACTAGTAAGAGGGGGGTCAATCTACCTCACCCAATGATCAGCAGCGGCGCCGAATGCACTATGGAAACATTTCGGTTGAGGTCTTGTATTCCGTTCATGGCTTGTATGCGCTGTTCGTTGAGGTTTTGCTTATCGGGCGTTCTCTCGCTTTTGTGCCGTCACTGTAAGATCGTAGAGCAAATTTGAGTGGATACGCCGAAAATGACCATAGAATCAATGCACCATTACATTAGTGGGGCCACAACGACTTGAGAAAGGAGGAATGGCATTCTGGTATGATTTATCGGGGCGAAAATGGCGCGGAGATGGTGACTGCCAATGCCACGACTGTTACATGTCCCCTCAATTTTGTACCGTTACTGTACATCCAAAGACTGGTAATACTTCGGACTACAACGTTTGAGTGCCGTTACCTTTGGAACCCACCCATCGTCAATTCCCTCTAGAATCCAAACTCCTACTTATCCCATGAGGCTTGGTTGTAGCGAATGACCCAAACATCGAAGTCCCAAGAAACCCGCAGCATTGGTTTCTGGGTTAAATTCCACCAACATCACGGAGTATAAACCACTCACTCGCTTGCATTGCCGTATCTTGGGTATCCGACCAAGCTATGACGACATCATAACGTAAAAAACCCCCCCGAGCGGTCATGTTTCTGTTCTCTGTGTTGGAAAACAAACGCCCAATCTGCACGATGTGTTTGTTTGCCTACTTTTTTTGTTTTACCCAAAACCGGCAGAAATATGCCTTAACACCGTCAACTTTCCTTAAGAAGCAACTCCATCCATGGCGAAAAGCAAAAAAACACCAACAGAGTGGCAGATGTCCAACCATCTTAAATAAATCTTGATTGATCGCCCCATGGAACCCACCCTTATGCGCGCTTATGCAACCAACTTTGATGTAACGTCCGCTCGTTTGCCTACTTTCCCTCTGGTGCAAAGCACAGGCCCTCCGTGAGGGGACTATAGCGATAGGTTATGGAGGAACTGTGCTCGATGCAGGATGTCTCTACTTCACATGGTCGACACGAGGTGGCGTATCGGTTCAGGAGCCAATTACACATGCTTGATCGAGCACTCCCTCGGTTCTAGGTCTTTAGTGTAAGGAATAATAATAGCTCGTAGAAGTTACAGCTGCAATCCAATAACCGAAGAGCCCACATGTTTCTCTTCACTCGCAACTCTGCACATGAGACTTTTGTTTGGACCTTACAAGTACGTGGTTTTTGAGAGATACATCGTATCTAACGATGCTATAACTTATAGCACCAATCCGAGACAAAGAACCAATAATCATTACACATACTAACAGAAATGCTTAGAGGAAGAACCAACTCAATTCAAATACTTAGGGTAATAAAAAACAAACAGAAGACTAATCTCGTTTGTAGAATGTAATGATATACCGTACGCCATGCCCCGCCGTCCCAACCATGTAAATATAAATATCCCCAGTGAAACAAAAAACAAAAATGAAAGCTGGTGTACTAGTAGAACAAGGTGCATATGCGGGAGAAACAGAGAAGCGCGTGTGTTCAGAAGATGAAGAAGCAAAACAAGACAGACCTAAAGTCTCAACCTTGCAGACGACGACGTCGCCGTTGTTAACGTCGCCTCCCCGGCAGCGGCGGCGGCTCTCTGCATCAGCTCCCGGTTCTCCTCTGCCAACCGTCTGCACTCATTCTCAATGCTAAAGATGGTGCTCTGCAGCTCCAAAATATACTCCTTCGTTTTCTTTAAAATATTCGCCTTGCTCTCTTGCTGGTCCCTACACGCCGGTACAAGCTGGAATAGCGCGTCCATCCCGCCTTTGATGTTTTCTCGGCGCTTTTTCTCCGAGTTTAGATGGTTGCGGCGCCGTTTCTCATGCTTAGAGAGCTTTTCCTCCGAGTGCTGCTGCTGGCCATAGTGGTGGGGACGGTGGTAAATCCCCGGTAAAGGAGGAAATGCGGATGGCTTGCTGATACGGCTCGTGTCATGTGTGTACCGGAGAACGTCTTTTGCGGTAGTGGTAGCGGTGGAGGAAAAGCTCCCTCGCTTGGGATGCACGTATCCTTCGCTAGGACTGCTAGAGGCCGAGGTCGAGTAAATGGAGTTTGTGAGGGAGGGACATCGCGTGGTTCTTGGTGAGATCGGGCTAGGTATGGAGTAGTTTCCTCCGCCACCACCTCCTCCCGATCCACCGCCGCTATTGCTAGCATCATTTTCTAACGTGTCGTAGTTTGGAGAGGTGTAATTTTGTGGTTTGGGCATGGCTAGGTGGTGGTGATGGTGAGGATGATGAGGGTACGTTTCGAAAGGTTCTATAGGGAGCTGCTTTTGGGTTTGGGGTTCTTGGGAGGGAATTCCTCGGATGAGGCTTGACAACGAGCTATAGATGGTTAAGTTAGCTAGTATTTTAACGGAGGAGCTAGGAAACTTACGGGAGAGCCTGGGAAGTAGGCAATAAAGTCATGTTGAACGCGATTAAATAACTCTGGTTATGGTAAAGCTGAATTGTAACGACCGGTGCTACTACTACTGTGTGGAATGTGCCAAAGAAAACCAGAGGAACGAGTGGGGTATGGGTAACTGGGTCTGGAAACTGACGGGGGTACCGTGCTTTTTATATATAAAATATACAAAGATTTCTAATGTCTTCAGCTTGGTGGTCGTGGGAATCCAGGTGCTTGGGGACCGCCCATGCGAGCGTCCATCCCATCGTACAAGAGGGGACGGGAAGGGGTTGGGTGGGTGGGTGGACTGATGCGATGGGGGGTAAATAGATGTTGTACATGTTTGGATCCATGGATACCAATCAACCCTAGTGAAAGTACGTGACAACAGTAGTAACAGCTATTGATGACGAACGGAAAAGCTCGCTTTGCTCAGATCGGTCCAGATCTGCACTTAACGTTTTTCTACCAACGTTTTTTTCTTAATTTATACTATTATTGTAAATGTTTTTGTTGCTTTTTTCTTTGTCTTTGTTTGCGGAAGGCCCAATTACACTTTCCTATTTACTTAGAAGATCTAGATTCATGGCGCTCATGTAATGGGGCTAGTCACAATTACAACCACACTTCTTCCAATCTTCCTTATCCTCCTCCCTCTTCCCTCCTCTGTCACTTTCGCCGACAGCTCCCGTGTTATCATACTTTACTCACCTGCCTCTTGTCAGAAGTATAACCTCTCGTGCGATCATTCGCTTATGGGAGCCTGGAAATCCCACAAACAGCTGTTTCCGGCCTTTTGGGTATCATACGAATTGGGCTGGATTCCCCTTACATACCAACCACAGCGGCGGGGATATCCTACTCGCTGCAAGCTTTCAGAATGTGAAACTTTTGGAATGACCACCCAAAGATGAGGAGGGAAAGTTACCACAAATTTTCTGTACGTCGTTTAAGCTTTGGGGATAATATGGGGGTTTCCTATCCAATACAGGATATGAAAGCACAGATGCAGATACAGACGCACAGCAGCTCGTCTAAGTTCCTCGGTGGAAGGTTATTTTCTTGGGGAAAAACTAATAAGCTACATCGCCTGGATCGTCAAATCGGTCGTCCGGCGTATATGTTGTATTTAGGTCGTCATTGCTTGCTTGATCGACGATGCCTTTCCATCGAATTCCCTGGTTTTCGGACAGTCACAGATTTCGATACGAGGCCTAACAAAATTCCAGCAATCAAAGACCATCTCTCCCCACGACCTCCTATTCCCCCACAGCCGTTCCTACTTCCCTCCTCTTCTCCTGCAGTGACACCAAGCAACCAAAGATTGAATGCCACAAGTAGATCTCGCGTTCGGGAGGGAAGGTGCATGCCGCAAGCCACTAAAAAACGTCGATTAAATTATAATTAACCCTCTGTTCCCACCGTGTTTGGGCATGTGGCCGAGGGGAGGGGGAGTCGAGGCCTTGTCATGACATATGGGGCGGGAGTGTGCAGGAAACAAAAATTGCCATCGTATTAATCTCTCGACGGGGACGTAATGTTGCTGCTAGAGTATTTAGGCGAGTGGATAGTCCGGGAACAGAATGGGAAAGCTCAAGAGTGGTATTGTATACATACCTGGGTACTTACCACACACCTCAGCTTGGGTTCGAACATTACATACATCATACGAACCGGCGGTGGAAACGGGTGCATGCATAATTGCCTACAATGGGTGGAGAGCTTTCCTTTGTCATTCGACCTTTTATTCTCATCAGGTGGATATATGCCTCTCACGCGCTTGGAGGAAGGGGTTGTCACAAGCAGACATTAACGTAGCTTCACCACATCGCAACGACCGAGGGCAAGGGGCTTTGCAATAGGATTCTCACGATTGGACGATACAAGTTACCCACTATTTCTATAATGTAGAAACCCGGTTTCCTTAAGCTTTCTTTCTCGACGGGTACCTGCTGGTATGTATCATGTCATGGATTATCAATCGGACTTCGCAATCTAGCGTGCCAGTTTCCCCGTTAAAAAATAGCTTTCCAGTGTAAAGTGCTAGTAACTATAGATAACACAGTGCATCATATATGGTCGTCAGCCGGGGACGTGGTAAGGAGGGAAAATCGCAGAAAATGGCTCCTACCTCCCTAATGATGGACTGAGTTCTCTAAAACTCTACCCTGGATATTTCTATTTCCCCTCAAGCGTACGAGCTCAACATTGGGCTCTGTCACAGCTATCTTCTTGGCAATCTTTAACGTCATCGTCATGGGCGTCAACCAACTAACCCAAGATCCATAGATCTGGACAGCCAGGCCGGGCGAGCATATTCCAAGGGCGGGTCTACCTAAGCGGTAGCTCCATCACCAAGCGCTCTACTTCACCACTGGACCGGGCCTTCTTGCCAATATATCGACTTGGCTGGAAAGTGTGCCCCTTGATAAATGGACCGGCCTCTTTGACAAAGTAATTTACTTGACAACGGGGTCGGAACAGGTATATTATAAGTAGATTAGTCAGATATTATTTCAAAGGTGCTTATAACACAGACCAGACGAAGGTCATATATCGAATCTGCAGTCAAAACCTTCGCTACTCAGTCTCCCCCGCCCACCTCCGCATTACATCGACAGAGCTCTTACTCTAAATGATATGATGTGATGGGTTGTATGTGTATAGGCTTCTGCATGTCAAGTGGTTAGGAATTGAATTGACGGAGGTCTTCTGGCGGAGGTTGATCTGGATGGTGCTTGTGGCAAGTATGCGTCAGCGTTACAAAGCCGTCTGACAGACTAGTGACAGCCTGAAAAATGGATGTAAGATGAATTGACCGGAGATGCACCAGGATATTCTTACGATGGGCCTAATCGTATATAATACTTGGGATGAAGCTGTCCCTGTCGATGTTGTGCGTTCGCAACAATCCTCCATTCCGAAATGTCCGAGCAACAACCTGCTAATGTCGCTCAGGCTACCCCCGCCAAAGAAAAAGTCTACAAACTCACCATCGCCGCGAAACGTAATCCAAATCTTCGCGAAACCGAGTTTCATGACTATTGGTCGAATGTCCACGGGTCTAAGGCAGCGGCGTGGATGGCGAAGCGGGGTGTACTGAGTTATATCCAGGTCGGTCCGGGTTGTTGTGTCAATATCTATATAGCATTATCTGATTCGAGACGCAGTATCATATTACGACTGAAAATAAAGCCCAGGTGGCACCATTCGGGATGCAGGTTATTGAATGGGATGGCACGGCTGAAGTTCCGATTCGCGATCTTTCGACGCTCGCGGTAGCGCGTCAGGATCCAGAGTATATAGAACATCTGGCACCCGAGGAGGAATTTCTTTTCGATACGCGACCTGGGGGGATGGCAGTGACGATGGGGACTGTGGAAGTTTATCTGAGGGATGGGAAGGTTCTAGAGTGACACGGGGAGGCCTTCTAGACTTTTATCTCGAATATTTGTTGGTCGTGATCTTATTGACTTCATCGTGAGAGCCCGCGGCGAATCTTCAGTAGCAACGCTTCCTTATCCGATCGCGACCTATCTCTTTCCCATTTCTATCAGCATCTTTAGCAGCCCACTTCAGTCCAATTCCCAAATCTCTCGCATTGTATCTTGAGCCCGAGTTCATCGTAAACCTCCATGGCTTCGACTAAACGTGAAGTCCAAATCTGCAATGGTAGTGTAGAATATCCTCTCTCCTGATATTCTGGACCTTCATTGTATTTTTACCTCTACCTTCTGGTGCGGGTACTCTGACTCTCACATCCGCTGCCGTAGGGTCAGTACTAGCTATCCCCTACACGTTTGATTTTGTAGGTTGGTCACAATAGTTGGGTGGTAATTACACCCGATTTGGGAGTAATGTAGGCCGAGATGATCACCCATACATGACAAGCGCTTCGCCAATCAAAAGCTTTGCCACCCATTGATTAGAATTCCCCGCTATTCCCAAATGACTATTGTGACCAATCTGCAAAATTGAGCGTGTAGGGGATAGCACCTGGCCTGGCGTTTCGAACGCCTTGGAGTTTAAAACTTCCGTGTTTACAGAACCATGAACCCGTGGCTTGGAGTTTATAGCTCCACGAGGTTTCGAACCCCGGTGTTTGAAGCATATGGTGTTTGTAGCACCGGCTAAGCCAATTGATCAGTTCTTGTATACTGTACCAAAAAAGCCCCGTTTATTGATGCCGAGTTAATGCTGTATTAATTTTGAATTCTTTATAAATGTATACATCGGCTGAACTTGTGGGGTATTTCAGGATTTGCAACAATATCAATTGTTTTGAATGTGGGATCAATTTCACAATAATGTAGTACAAAAGACCACATTGGATGGTACATTGATGTCATATTGATGCTGTATTGCTGTCATATTCAAAATGATGTGCATTGAGTTAAATAGTAGAGTTATACTACATTACTTCCACATGTGTATATTTCGCACATGCTTGCACACGCCCGCACACGCCCGCACATGCCCGCGCATGCCCGAAGGACTAATGCTGCTCAATTGACCAATATTATCCCATTCAACTAAATACTCAATCATTTACAATGTCATATTTGCTGGTATCTTGCATTACTGTGGTATTTTAAGCTATTCCCCAGTAATTAGAATATTAAATTTAGTAATATGCTACACTCACTAGACTCTGAGAGTCATGCTGCACTCGGGTAAATGTGGCACTGCAGTCACATCAATAAACGGGTTTTTTTTAGCATAGTATGTAATGACTTTAACTATCCTGTATCGGATCAAAGTTGGGATCTTAAAGAGAAAAGAGTGAGCGTCGCAGGTTTTGAACCCGCAGTCTAGCGTTTGGAGCGCCCTCATGTTTCTAGTACATCCTGCTATTTAATGCACCATACTCAACCAGTTGAGCTAGGAAGTTGTTTATTCAATGTCCTGGATTACCGAAACCCCGACCTACGCCGCTACATTGGCAGACACAACCCTAGGATTCATTAAGCGACTTTAAACCTATTCGCATCAAATCAGAAGTACCCCAGCACAGAGGTGGAATTATATAAGACTGTGGGCATTCTGCTCGCGAGCTCGAGTGCCACCAGGTCCCTTTACTATCTCATGCTCGCTCTCTACCCAGCAGAGCTTATGATCGGGCGGGATTGTTGGAAGCATTCCTTTTCTTACTCGGGGTCCGAATCCCTAATAAACAAGAACTGATGTCTATCTAAGCTGGCATGCATGGTGCTACAAATGCCAGGTGCATAAGTAAATGCCAACTGTTGCAAATACTAAGGTTTGAAACTATGCTAATTCTTTTGCTCTCTTTCATGCCTGGCACGGGGGCCGAGCGACAACCTCGAACTCAACTTCCAACTGCCAACTGCGAACTCGGTTGCATGCTACCACCTACAACTCTTTCAGATGTTCAAAATAGTTTCGCATTTTAGGCGAAAAATAGAGTGGTATTTATTGAGATATATTGATAATTCGAACCCATGGTTTTAATCATATACCACCTTCTACACAAAAGTTGGAACTTGGTGCAGTTCACACTGAAAATTGCATCCAAAAAATCCAACCTTCAGAAAAAAAACCATAAACTACCATAAAGAATCCCTCGAACCTGACTACTGTTTAAATAGGGCTCAAGGTTTAACTAGTCTGCAAAGTGCCTACTTTGCAGGTATTTTGCCTTGCCTGTCAACCAAACTATTTATTTACGAAGCCGAAAGGTATGTAGGGTTGTGTGGTACTGTGCAAGAGAGTTAGAGTTAGAGTTGGGAATTGAAGTTGTGATTTTGGCACTCTGGTCTGTATATACCGCTTTGCCGATCATGAATTATCAACTACAAATACTTCTATTTGATATAAATATCGGCAAGGGAGAATACTTGGGCACATGCTATAATCATCTTCACAACTTTTTTAATTTTCTTTCTTCTTATGTGGATGGTAGAGCAGATAATCATGATTTTTAAGAGTGGGAGTTGGCAGTTGGGAGTTGAGTTCGAGGTTATGGCGGTTTTGTTGCTCCGGCCCCCGTACCTGGAACAGTTATTACGGGTATAAGAATACCCACGAGTAAGGCTGCGACTGCACTGGACTGGGGTGGTGGCGAGTGATGCTGGCAAGCAAGAAAGTAGGCCGAATGTACCGGGTACTTCGGCCCTGATATGAGTACAAATCCATGAAAATATTAGTGTCGGAGCAGCTGCACTACAGACGACAGAAAAGTAAAGAGTAAAGGAGACCACTGCAGGTTTCGAGCCTACGACTTTGGTATGTTTACAGCATTCGGTGTTGTAAAGGCATCCTAAATTGCCACTTACAAAAAAAGCCGTATGATTATGACAGACTACATAGTTCCCCCGAAATTGCGGTGGTTGGCGAAGGTAGGTTCGGGTGTTTTCCCGGGTAAGGGTTAACCCTACGGGGCAAAAGAATGATCGCTACAGGTTTTAATTGGTGTTTATAGCACTATGTTCCCCCAATTGAGTTACTAGGTGCTACTGCTTCTCCGATGGTGTCATGAATCACCAACCTCCAAGCCCTGAGCTCGTCGTCGTCAATAAGGGCTGGACCATATCCGACCGCCACAGCCCCAGGACTCTTTCCAGTTCCTACAGCCGAGTCCAACTCTTCGACATTCCTGGGTCCACAGCAAGTGCTCTCATACACCTCTGGCATCGGCACTTGATCGTTGCACGCATTTTCCAGCATCCAGGGCCGCGGCCGACATGCTCATGGCTTAGTATTTTCCCATGTTTGCTTCGTCCAGTATTTATTCTGAGTCTTTCGCGGATTCCAGGGATGGGAAATGAGACTTTGTTATCTAGGAGGGTGGGAAGAGGGATTGCTCTTTGACAGCACTAGTGGATCCACTTTCAAGAATGTCATTGGTGGAGTAAAAGGCCGACAACAGGACACCGGAGATCACTCGACCTGGTAACTTTAACAACGCCTTTCTCCTCTTCGAGGCAGTAGTTTTCACTATCTCGAATTGGCTGTGCACACAGTTAAGACAAAATTGCAGATAGATAGATAGTAGTATCAGCATACAAAAGAACCCTCAAGTCCAGCTAGCCAACATCAGCATCTGTCGTCCGCAAAAAGCCAGCAGTAGGAAGCATATAATAGCTGTTAATAAACTAAGGAAAAAAAAACCAAAAGGAACCCTCTTTCCCATTTCTTCAGTTTTAATAGATTCCTTCAAAAAAAAACAATCGCAAAACCGCAAAAACACAACGCCACCCAATCCCGTACAGCTTTATAATATCAACCGCCATTAATACCGTCTCATAGGTACCCCGAGTTCCTGCAGTTTCCTACAATTCGGCATTGACATCTCCCTCGCTCTCTTGAGCTTATCTTGGTCCGTAAAAAAGAACCCCTGCGCCTTCTGCAACATCTCTTGCTTCATCAGCTCCTCCCTACTACACCCGGCCGAAAACGTATTCACAATTGCGGCCTCGGCGCGTTTCCCAAGGTTTGTAACATCCCTCATCGCCAGCCCCTCCAGATCCTTGGGGTTGACATAGAACGGGATCTTATGTTCCGGGGTGACGCGCATCTGCGTATAGGGGGGTTGGGGATCCATTGCAAAATGGGGGCCACGGAGTTTCTGCTCGCCGTCGCCACTAAACAAGCCGGACAGTATGGGGACGAGGAAGAAGAGGATGAGCGGCAGCAATTGCCAGAATATCCGCGTCAGATTCGTGACCGGTTCGTCGGCTTCTTCCTGGCGCTCATTATTTGCGTGCCGGTTCGTGGTTCTCCTCTGCATACGCGGTCCCGTTCCGAATTGGTGCACCCTTATCCCCGGCCCGCCTCCGAACGTAAAGCCTCGACCTTCGTCAAAGATGCCCCCACCATTCCCAAATAGTCCCCCGCCGTTCGAGAAGAAGAGATTGAAGAAGTCCTCTGGCGACAAATCGGGGCCGCCGTGGTGTGACGCGCCCCCGAAGCCCGTGAACGGAGCACCCTCACTACCGCCGCCGCCGGCCCCTCCGCCGCGTGATTCCGGGTCGCTACCGGTTTGGTCGAAGATCTGGCGCTTTTGCGGGTCTGAGAGGACCTGGAAGGCTTTTGATACCACTGTACGATCGGAGCTGTATTAGCCGGGGGTGGGATCGGGTGGGGGGAGGGGAGGAAGGGGAGGCATGCGTTTAAACGCCTCATCAGCACCGGGAGATCCATTCTTGTCCGGGTGCGTAGCGAGCGATAGCTTGTGGTACGCTTTCTTTAGCTGGCCATCGGACGAAGTCTTCTCTACGGCAAGGATTTCGTAGTATGCGGTTGCTTTGCAGCGTCGTATACGCTCGACCGCTGCCTTCTGTTCCGGCGTGTATTCACGGTCCTGTCGGCCGTGGCTGTGTTCGCGGAATTTGGCGGATGACGAGGAGGAGGAGGGCTTTGCGCCGGAGGAAGACGACATCGGTGTAGCCAGCAAGCAAGCAAGCGAACAATCGCCGGAGAAGAAAAAACGAATGGGAGACGGAAAGTCGGAGGCTTCAGAGAGAAGGGGGTCGCAATGTACTCTATGCTATGTACGTGGTACAGATACGGGAAACGAAGGGTGATGTCGTTCGCGTTGTAATGGATGGATGGAAATTTGGATGATTGCAGGAAGTGAGCTCCCTTCTCGTTCGCCGTGTCCTCAACCACAGCACCACGTGCAAAAGCGGCTTGGCAGGGCTTCACTTCAACCAATTTTCCTGGGCAACGACCACCACTCATCACCGCACATCAGCAATGGAACAACCACAGAAACGACCACAAGAACTACTAGGACTCGACGACGACAGTGACAATGCTAGCTCTATGTCAGAAGAGGAACGGGAGGAGAAGGGAAGATCACAACACCGCACAAAACGGCGGCGAGTAGTAAAACCAAATGACGACGACGAGAGTGACAACCCCACCGACGATGAGGAAGCAGAAGAGGCAGAGATCGACCCACGGTTCTCAGGAAAGCTCCAAACCCGCGTCTTCGCCAAAGCCTCCAGCGCAGAACCAGAGCCCGAAGAAAAACCAAAACCAGAAGCAACAGAAGCCATAATCACAAACGCCAGCAAACTCAAGCCGCTGACACTCGCCGAGCTGGCCGCCTCCAAGGCGGCTACTGCCAAAACAGGCGTCGTCTACCTCTCCCGGATCCCACCATTCATGAAGCCGCAGAAAGTGCGAGATCTTCTTTCCCGCTTCGGCACAATCGGCCGAGTCTTCCTTGCGCCCGAGGATCCCAAAGCCCACGCGAATCGCGTAAAGTTCGGTGGCAACAAGAAGCGAAATTTCGTTGAGGGCTGGATCGAGTTCCTGAACAAGAAGGATGCAAAGCTCTGCGCTGAAACGTTAAATGCGCAGAATGTGGGTGGGAAGAAGGGGAACTACTACTACGATGATGTGTGGAATATGAAATATCTGCCAAAATTTAAGTGGCATCATTTGCAGGCCCAGATTGGTTCGTCTCTATCTATTCATTGTCTATCTTGTCAAGGGCGTAGGCTAATGGTCAACAGCGTACGAGAATGCAAGTAGGCAAGCAAAGCTTAGACAAGAAATTGCGCACGAGACTAGGATTAATAAGACATATCTGCGGAATGTGGAGAGGGCGAAGATGGTGGAGAACATGCAGGAGACAAAACGGCAGAAGCGGAAGGCGGATGGAGACGAGGACGAGAAGCCTGCCGCTGTGGAGGTGCGGAGACAGTTCAGACAGCACAAGGTCAAGGGAAGTGCTGCCGACAAGAAAGAAGGAAAGGAAAAGAGTGAACGGGTCAAGAACCTGCTTAGCAGGGTATTCTAATACAAATACAATGGAAATCCGAATACCTCTCAATCTGCATGATACCAAAAGATGGATTGAGATCTGCCTTTTTTCCAACCCTCTAATTGTTGCCGCATATACACAACACACAACGAGCAAGCAAAGAAAAACCCCACAAAATAAGTGAAACGCAATAATGATAATACAGCAGCGCAGTGGGCACATGGGATATGGTGACGCGGGTATATCGATATATCGCTATGTCGCTATGCAATACCTTTCCTCAGCACACGCATCTATTTATTTGCTCTTGGTCAAAGAATCCATCTCCTTCCTCTCCGCAAACTCGCGCTGAACCTCCTCGATGTACGGTCTCAGGTAGTGGATATCCTGTCAACACCCATTATCAGATTTGTCTTCCATATCCCCTCACCCATCATGTGTAACATACATCCTCAGGCTTGGTCTGCTCATCCGGTGGTAGCAGCGTGTGGCTGAGCGAGCACTGCATGGCACGGCGCTGGCGGAACATGCGGTCGTAGACGAGGCGAGGAGGGAGCCGCTTCAATGCCTTCTGGACCACATCATTTTCTTCGGAGATAAGGTCGTCATAGCTACCGTGGTATCAGCCGGGGGTGTTGGGTGGCGGTGGTAGTGAACTTACACAAGCCCAACTTTACGGTAACCTGCCAGGTCCAAGTACTTGTCTGCGAGAGGACGCATGACCTTGTAGAGGCCTGGACGGCTCTTTGTGTAATCTGCAATACGCTTCGCGATTGTTGTTGCCATTGTGTATATCGTATGTGGGGGTGGTTGAGTGGAGAATTGAGGTTGATTTAACTGGTATCGATTAGGAAGCGAAATGTGGGATTTTCCGGGAAAGGGAAAAGTCTCGGCTGTGATTGGATAACGGCACGGGCGGTTTTGCCTTCAGCCTTCAACGGGTGCTTTTGTTTTCCGAAACTTTAAAACTTTCACAGATCTCGCGCCCAGACCGTGATGCTCGCTTACGAAAAGGTCCGGTTACGGGATCCAAAGTTGTGGCAAGGGTTCAGTGGAAGAGAACCGAATGGTATCATGAACTGTCACCTGAAATGCGTACACTGACTACACAATTGCAATGACGAATCTTTCCAACGATACCAATTCCTCCAGCTGACTATAATTTTGATCTTGAAATCTCTATTGTGGATCTCTGCACACAAGGCGAAAAAAGGCTGCGGGGTTCTGTCGACGTCATCCCAAATCCGCCGCCAAACGAGGACAGACTAGGATCACGGCGAGTGAGGCTCCCGGAGGCCCATTAAATATTCCAAATAATTAATAAAGAACTACAAATTAAAGATCCGTGCGGTTTGCCATCAGGGGATCTCCAGCTGTACAGCGGTCGATATTACCGCTACCATAAGTTCTCCCGAAAGCCGAAACATTTCTTCCACGAATGGTCCAATCACGGCAACGAATTGAGTTTGTCAAGATGTAGCACTTTCCGTTGGCCGTACATTGCCGAGATGCAGTTCTCTGTAGATCTGATATTATTATCGATATCATATCTTACTGCAGGAAACCGCGGCGCTTGACACGTTTTGTACTTTCTTCAAATTCTGGAAGGGGGTATGTTGTCCGACTGTCGTAAACATTCATTATCTTGAAATTTGTATAGATGAATTTTGATATATGGGCGGCTGAGAACCAGCCGAAGTCGCATGGTAGGTCAGATGTCATGGCCTTACGTTTGCAGGATACAGGGAAAGACAAATTGTTACTCTACGTCCGCATTGGGCACTTCTCAAGACAGCGGTAGTTCTTCCCAAGGCTACGAAGGACAGCGAGTAGGTAATTCAGGATGAACGGTAGAGGGAGTAGGAATACGGTGGAGTACGTGGGTTGGTTAAGATCTCTCGAGGCAATTGGTAAGCTTCGGTTGGGTTGCAGCAAGTGAGGTGTCATACTTAGTATACATAATGTGGGATGTGATGTGGGATGAGGTTGCGGGGATGTTTCGGAATCGATAAGGCTGGCTGGGGGAACCCTCGTAATTTGGTATGGAGCTCCGGATGCATTCTCGGTGCTCCGGAGGAAGAGAACCGAGGTGGAAGAGAGACAGCTGTTGATTCAATGTCTTCGTGGCTGCTTAAAGTACTCGTAGAAATGTTGACCAATTCTCCAATAAAGAAGGCCTCGCCAGGATTTCTTCCCCGCAATCTGGTGACAAACAGCGGAGCACTCAATTGCTCGCTCGTCAGTAGATAGTGGTGCCGCCCTACTAATATAGCAAGTTGCAGGAGAGCCGTGCTACTTCGAGGTTTCTCCCCTTTTCGCGTTTACACACCACCTTTAGGGTCTGAACACCGCTCAGACCGCGGGGTGTGGTGCTCCGCACCTACCTCTCTCGCTACCCATCTAAGTACTTCGTCACCGCTACCATCCACCACCATCACCCATCACCGCACTTCGACATCAGCACTACTCCTCGCATCCGGGTTCAGCGACGAGCGTTGACCCGCGCGGTGTCGATTGTTGAACCAGCTAAGATCGGCTGTTGGGTTTTGATCGTGTGTCACCTGTCGGCACGGTGGTAGGAGCCCCCACCACCACCACCACCACCACCAACCATCACCACCACCAAGCAACAACGACGACAGCAGAGACGGACGGGTGATTCCTCTCCACCCCTCCAATGTCTCAACCTATATCTTCATCGCCTTCCGCCGAAGACAGAGGATCCACGACACCGCCGCCACCTCCACCAAACACGCCCACCGACGGCCACCTACACTATACACAACTACCCGGCGTCTCTGGCGACGACTGGTCACGGGCGCTTGTCAAACAGCTCGTCCCGCACTTCGATGCGTCTACCATCAACCCGAACATAATACCGACGATCGCAGGCGCCACCGCCGGCCTTGTCTCCGGAATCTTTACATGTCCGCTTGATGTGATCAAGACGAAGCTGCAGGCGCAAGGTGGGTGGGTACGGGCGGCAGCGCGGAAGCGTGGGGGGATGAGCAGCGAGGCACTGCGGTATAGAGGCCTTGTGGGAACGTCGAAGTTGATATGGCGAGAGGAGGGGATTCGCGGGATGTACAGGGGGCTTGGGCCGCTGATATTGGGTTACCTGCCAACGTGGATGGTTTACTTCACCGTTTATGAAAAGACAAAGACGACCTTGGAACCATGTTAGTTTGTCCCCCCTCTCCCCCGGTTTGTCTGTAGGCTGATTTGTGCGATAGTAACCGATAAGAAATGGGTGACGCACTTGGCAGCCGCCATCACCGGCGGTGCCTCCTCGACCATCTGCACAAACCCCATCTGGGTGATCAAGACGCGGCTGATGTCGCAAGCATCGTCGACAGCCTCACCCTCCCTCAAGGCCTCACCATACCACTACAACAACACTTTCGACGCGGCGCGAAAAATGTATCTACACGAGGGGATACGGTCCTTCTACTCCGGTCTCGCCCCCGCCCTCCTCGGACTAACACATGTGGGTGTACAATTTCCGGTCTACGAGTACCTGAAGGGAAAATTCACCGGCGGAGTGCAATTGGGGAAGCAAGGACAGGACGGCCGGACAAACTTCGGCGGGATTCTCGTCGCCAGCTGTCTCAGCAAGATCTGCGCGAGCTCCGCCACATACCCACACGAAGTCCTTCGCACGCGGCTACAGACGCAACGGATACTGAACGGCCATGCGGAGAAGACCGGGGTGAAGAGGGAGAGCTCCTTTCCTAGGTACAAAGGAATTCTTCACTCGGCTGGAACAATATATAGAGAGGAGGGCTGGCGAGCGTTCTATTCCGGTATGGGAACCAACATGGTCAGAGCTGTGCCGTCGAGCGCTATGACGCTGCTCACATATGAGTGTACGTATCCACCACCGTCGTCATGAGTTACCGCGGCTAACAATAGGCAGTGGTCAATGGCTTCCTAACCCGGCTTCGAGAGGAGAGTATCCAGCACTACGGCAAATCGCGAGATTTGTAAACCCGGTGATAAAAAAATATATATAGAAGAGTCGTCTTCGGATTCATGCATAGAGCTGAGGGGAAGGAGGGGAGGTGTACTTGTATACACATTTTTTTGTTTTGCGCGGGGATATCTTTCTTTTCTTGTCTATTCCTTGTGTGTGTGTTTGTTTCCTAGTGTTTAGTATATCATGGGGGCACAATTGGGCGCTTTTGTTTGTCGTACTGGGTTTTTCTTGGGGGGGGGCTGTTTTTTTTGCCACTTTTCTTAATGAGTTGAACGGATTGCGGGGTGGATTGGATTGTACATATCTTGATATGAATACCCCCTCCCTCCCTCCCTTGTAATTGTTCTTGTAGTAGAGTACAGGTAGGAGAGGATTATTGCGATTTATTGTAGGAATTTCATTCGAGTGACACAGAAGTTATCTTATCAATCCCAATCACACGGCAACCGAACGATCCCGGAGCCAACGACGACAACCTCTCCATCAACATAAGCGCGAATTCGGGGCTATATACTAGCTTACCATCAACCCATAATGGCGCCAATAACCGGACGCACGATAATGGCTCCCGCCGCGGCTGCAACGATGGCACTGCTTCTGTTTGCGTACACGAGGAGTTCTATCAATGAGGCCCGGAGGACGGGGGGGCAGGGGGGGTTGAAGTCGAGGAAGCAGCCGGGGGAGAGGAAGGAGGGAGAGGGAAAGGAGGGGGATGGGGGTAGTGGGGAGAGGAAGTAGCGGGGAGGAAGCAGGGAAGAGAGAGGAGGGAGGAGGATGTTTTGTGGGTTTTTTTCAATAAACATACATAAGTACAAACAAACAAATGAACAGACACGGTATGCAAGTAAAAATTATGATCCAGGGCCGTAGAAGCCGTTCCAAACTCAAAATCCTCGATATATATATTATTAGTATATTCCAATCCTTCACCCCATAACCTTCTACACCGCAGCCGTCTATTTTGCTTTCGATTTCGCTTTCGATTTCGCCTTCTTCGTGTCCCCCATTGCGTCCACATCTATACAATTAGCCCTTGGACATAGACAGAAGATGGATGATGATGTTGAACCCACCTGTTCCCTCGCATCTCCACATATACCAGCAAAACAGCGCTGTGTATCAACAATCCTGTAGTCAGCCCACCCCTTCTTCCTCCCTAGGGGTAGAGTATACACACTTCGATACGGCCTGAATTTCTCGGAAAGCTCCAACATATCCTTCTCATTCATATACTTCCATTTCCCCTTTCCACTGGCCTTGAGCGTTTTCACATTCTTCCCCGCGAACGCTGCCATGCCGCGTTGGATCCCTAGATCACCTGTCGAGAACACGTCCATCCGCCGGAGCCCAAACATCAAGAACATTTCCGCAGACCAGACTATCCACCCACACTGTCAGCTCGTGGAACCGCGGGGGAGTGAGGGATAAGGTACCTCCGATGCCACGGACTTCTGTGAGCTTGTCGATAATTTCCTGATCGCTTGCGGCGGCGAAGAACGCGGGCGACACCGAACCGCTATCGAAGGCCTCCGCGAGACTGCGGATGTACTCCGCCTTCCTTTCCGACAGTCCTGCGGTCCGCATCGTGGCGTGGTCCAGGGAGAGAACCATCGACGGCGTCGGGAATGTTATTCCCTGTCTCTCCAGCTCGGCCGCGAAGAGATTAATGAATTTAGCCTACTGGATGTCAGCAATGTGTAGGTTGGTAGTTGGATGTGGACGGGCCTTTATCGACTTCGCTGCCGCCCCAGTGATTTGCTGCGATATCAGCGCGCTGGTAAGACTCTGGAACGGATCAATGACCTCCGCCAATCCGGCGGAGGTGAATAAGTTGCACTCATGTTTCTCGATCAGAGCGGCGAGGGAGGGCGCTTGCTTGATAAGGTGTTCCTGTGCGTCCTTTAGGATGTTTCCGGTGGAGGTGGTGGGCGCAGGGACTCCTGAAGGTCGTGCGGAGCTGTCGGGTGGGTATGCTACCACTGCAGATTCTTGCGGGAGTGCCAGGGGGGCGTTAGTAGCTGTGGGAGACGCAGCTCGGCGGGAGGACACATTGCGTGTGGTGGCGGATGCGGAGGGGAGGGCAATGAGGCGGGCATTGCTGGGAGTTGGTGAGGAGGAGGAGCTGAGAGCTTTGGATAGCTTGGTTGTTGACTTCTTGGCGGGTTTGTTGACGCCATGAGGTTTGGATGCTTTCAAGCTCGAGAATGGTGGCTTGGCGCTGTTTGCGGCGGGTTTTAGGGCTGTGGTGGCTCTGCGCGTGGTGGGTGCCATAGCGAAGCTTGAGATTTAATGTCGTGAGAGCAAACTTTGGAACAGACTCGAGATGAAATTGAGTTGGAACTTGAAAGTTGGGGGATGTTCACTAAACTTGAGGACATGTGACTCATATCACTAATACCTTGTTTCAGTCATATGCAGATAAGATTACACGTGACGTCCAGACTCAGTATTGAGCACCTTTACCAATTCAGGAACAGTTACTTCTGGTATTCAAAAGACGGGGGCGGGACTGTACTTCTGTGGTCAAAAACATTCGGGTTTTATGTGCAACCTCACTAAATCGGGCACCAGGTTTTTTGACCGTCTACTTCTGTAGCTCTTTCTATCCTACCTACAACTCTCCCTTTCCAGGCGCTATATTAGTATGGGTGTTTTAATTGAAAGTGGTAAATACCTCCTCCTCCTCCTCCTCCTCCTCGGTCTACAAGGCCCTATCCATCTCCTCGCTGGTCCCCACAAACAGCATCTGCAACTCTCCGCTGTCGCTCGGTAGTTACAATATTGCTTTGGACGGCAGAGATTGTAGCACGCATTAGTTACACCCCATCTAGCATAAAGTAGACGAGCGTGTTCGAGGCACTACTTATATGACATCCACTCCTTGAGTAGAGAGTATTCCAGCCAACCCCACTATCCGGTCCGATAGAGGAATCGCCAACCATCAAAACATTGTCAGCAGTTACCCGTGCTCCGTGGATGCCGGCCGTAAAATGATGGATCAAGGTCGCCCAAGGTATATAAACTACGATCACATCCTCCAGCGCTGCCCGATGGCACACACATACCTTCATCGGCAGCAGGGGCTTGAATAGGGGTCTTTTATGCTTCCCGGGAGATAAAAGGATTCTGCGGTAACATCTGAGGATGCAGGGTAATCTGGCTGCATATTTACTGACAGTATCCGACGCCTTGTCGGCATTAAGATATTGAGTGTTTGATTTGTGGCTTTGCCTTGTAGACTGGTGAAGAGAAATGAAAGCAAGCATAGAAGGAGGAACTTGTCTGCTCTAGTTGGTCCTATCTGGGTGGACGGCCCCCATATCGATATTACAGTCGGGCCATTTATTTGAGTCGTTTTTCGCGGTATAGAGTTCAAATTATATTCAGAGCAGTGAGTACTCAGAAAGCCCACGCATCCAAAGCCTCCTCTCTGCCATTCAAGAACTCCAAAATCTTTTCAACGACTTCAGCTCGAGCAGGAACGTGTACCTCCAAAATGACATTTGAATAACCATATCGTTTCTCTTGCAGTCATGTTTCCTCTCTTCATTTAACGTTTCACGCTCAATCATTGCATATGGAACGGAAAGATTACAATATGGTTGAGTTGATAACTACGTGCACTTCATTCTTTATGTCTGGCGTCTTACCCAACTCTCGCCGAAGGAAGTACGTTCGATATTCCCGAGTAGCGGTGTTGCTTGCTCGTTCTCAGAATTTTCGCCGCTCTTCAAACCCCAGGGTATGAACTTCCGCAGATGGGAATGAAAATCTTTTAGGAATTTCCTGATTCTTGAATCCATGAAAGATGTCCTTCTAGTGTGATGAGACCAGATATCGTATGGGTGCTTAGGTTTTTCCCAAAATGGTGCAAGTGGCTGTTGGATGTGGAGATTCGCTATGGGCAACGACAATCACAGACCGTTCACTAGGGCAGTATATTTATTAGCATCACCATGTGGCAAGCTCGGACACGGTTGCGTTCGGCCCATATCACCAGCGACAAGTGCGTCCGTTGCTTGATGGATGATGATACCCCACAAAATTCACCCGCCCAGGCCCATCCCGTAGATTTCCTTTCGGATTTCCGTGAGAGATAGCAATGCAATGATCGTAAGGTATTAGCTATGGAGCGAAATACTAAGCACGGCTCACCGGCCAGCCCACGTGCCCAACCTTAATCATACCACCGACATACAATGTCCTCTCTAAGGCATCTGTCACATGCTAATTGGCGATTGACGCTCACTCTATGGGACGTTAGCCATCGACTCTGCTAACGTAAGCGGGCACCACTAATTATCCACTTACGTGCATAGTAACCCCCTCCTTTGACACTCTACGCAAGGATCTGCATGTTGTTGTCCCTGAATTGTCCTACCACCTGCAGTAAATCCAGATGAACTGGATCCGCTAAGAGCGGTGGGAAAAGGTTGCGGTGAAGCATGAGAATGCACGATGGGGTCGTTCTGTGATGTCGAAGCTATCCCCCATTGGTATTGCAGCTGGTTTTGTTGAGCAAGTGAAAATGCAGGCTTACTTAAGTCGCTGTTTGCGAAAAAAAATTCTGCGGCCTGTTGGCTTCCGTATTGCTGAGTCACATGCATCGAGCTGTCCGGGTGCCGCTGCACTCGGGCTTGCGCTTCAGGATTCTGGGCTTCGGCCGCTCTTTGAGCTACTTGATGTCGTTCAGATATCTCCGCGAGGTAGGAGGGTAATTGCGCCTTCATAACTTGCTGAAAATACTCTTGCTGTTGCTGAATACTGAGTTGCTGCTGCTGCTGCCATGAAAAATTTGTAGATAAATTCTGATTTCGTTCCATCTGTTGGGTCTCTTCGGTAGGGATACCTATAGGTGCCGCCTGGTCCAGATCCGTCGGTACCGATGGGTCTCCATCTTCACTTTGGCCCACGTTCTGAGTCTGATGTTGAGACTGAGGCTGCAATCCAATTGGTTGCTGGTTTGGAAGGCCTCTATTTATCTGTGCCTCATTCTTCTTTATCTTCCGTGACTCTTGGATCTGCAGTATTTTGGACCGACACTGCATCTGATAGTCGGACTATATAAAATTAGAGTTAGATGAAAAAATCTAATTGACAAACTCATAGGAAGTGTGGGCGATGAACCTTATCGACAGCCTTATCGTGCGTGTTCTTTTCAAATTTTGTTCCGATCTGAATAGCGCGTGCTTGCTCGATGTCAAAGCGTACACGTAGTGATGAGACCCTACACATAGACAGGAACGGTTAGCAGAGAACACAGCAGATCCCGAGCAAAAGTTCCTGGCATGGTGTTGAGCGAGAGCCACAGGTTGCCACAGTTCCCAGGCAAAGTTGTGGCACTGGTTAGGGGACCAAAAATAAAATAATGCTAACGTACACCTCCATTATTATCTGGACCCGTTCCTGGGGGAGCAACTCCCTTTGCCAACCCACGGGATTCCAGTTCTGTTTTAGCTGATTATAAACATACTGGAACACCCGATTCCCGTCCGCCACTCCCGTCCACACATAGCTGCCCAATTGTGCAGCGCCCGCTGAGTGAGGTGAATCAATAATCGAGGAGCCATCTGAAACTCTGTTTATTGATAGCCCGCTTTGCGCAATTACATCTTCTGCTGAGATATTAGCAAGTTAACCCAGGAGCTAGCGATGGGTGATGTAATACGTGTCTGTCCCTGCCCCGAGGGGGACTTGCCTTCCACGGCAGACTGATTTGGCAGCAGAGGACTTATCTCTAGTAAACGCTGTATCTCCGTCTGGTTCACCGCCAGAAGGCGCTCCTGTTCTGGTGTGTTGGTCATGTTCACAGAATTTCTCTCGTCGGGTGAAAACGGGGAAGGATGGCCGAAAAATTCATAATCTTCGTTTTCATTCGATTCTGTGGACGGTTTCGGTTTCGTCCAATTAATATTACTGATGATCGCAGAATCCAGTTCCTACCGTTGCATATCAACAACTGTACCAGAAGATTCATATGTAGGAAATTTCGTAGAAATACCTCTAGAGCTTTGACTTTTGGTCGTGAAACAAAAGCAGTATTGTGATGACCTCTTGAGTGTCTTTGAAGCTTGGCTTTGGATGAAAAGCCTACATCTTTGTAAAAGCAATTCTCTTCGGAACATTTGTACAGTATATCGTGCCCATCCTCGTGTTGGTCTCGCTGAGCCGAGGTTTCAAATCCTTCAGCATAAGACACAGCGCAAGACTGTCGACGACACCTGTAAAGCTTCTGTCCATAGAGCGTGCGGAGCTTCTCGACTGCATCTGGTTCGCCCCGGACTTCGAGCTTTCCCTCCAGAATATGCTCGAGGATTTGACGAAGTTTCCTGCCGGATCTTTCAATATCCATTGGATCGTTTTGATCGCACCATATCTTAAGTTCTATTTAACTGTTAACCAAAAATTACGACTGGATCTACTGAGGATTCTCGCCTTCGCGATCGGTATCTCCCAGCTTTTGTTCGACCTCTCTGCGGTACTTGATTATATTGTATAAGCCAGTTTGAATCTCACCTGGCAAGTATCCTAGCCCCTCAAACGATAGGTCCGGTTGCTTTTTGGAACCAACTGAGAGACCCGCCTGCAGCTGAGACGGTGTCTGTGTAAAATGCTTTTCAAACACATTGTACCATAGGAGGCTCGATAGGAGATTGAGCTGAGAAGAATCTTGTAGTGATGATTTATACGCTTCCAGAACATGCTTGATCCAACTTGAATGGACGTACTCTAGCAATCGTAAGTCCCCATGAAGAACAAGTCCCACGGCTCGCTCTTCGGGTAGTTCCCGGTCGAAACACGTAAATCCATAATAAGTGGCGCAGACGATTGCGATACTCAGATGCGCCGCACTGCGATCGATAAACGGTCCGCTTTGCTTGCTTAGCAGGTATCTAGGAGTCATCAGCAATGAATTAAAGCGGGGATTTTATATCACTTGCTCTCTGGCAGAGAAATGAACGAAAACCATGGTATCCTCACCAACAGCCTCTACAATTGGCCCACCAGCACTTCGAAGCAGCGCCGGAAGAGGTCGATCATTCTTGTCAACTGTGAGGTTACCTGGATGCGTTCCAACAGCGTCCTCAAGCTCACGAAGAGTCATTGCCCGAGTTGAACAGGTCATCCATTGAAGCAATTTCATTGACAAAGCCCGCTCTTCATGCGGTAGAGAGCGAATACGGTCCAATATTCTTTCGTAGCTAAATAGGTTTGTTAGTTACGGTAGATGGGTTGAAGACCGGGATACATACGTCTGCTCGAGACCGATTGGTAGATTCTCCAGTGTATTTTCGATCTGTTTGACGGTCACACTGGAGAGCAAGCCTTTGATAACCAGTCGAGCCCATAAGAACATTCCTAACGTTGTGAGTACTTCAATGGAACGAGATTACAGGAGCCAACGGAATAAGAATAGAATACCTCCGGCACGTGGAGCAAGAGAATCGATGATACGTTTACCAATGTTCGGGGCCACTTCGTCCAGGCACCGTTCTTCTATCAATTCCTGAGTCGCGGATTCAACATATTTGCGTATGTCTTTTTTGTTTTTATCCCCGACCGTTATCCTTGAGGATTTCCAACGAAGTACCTTGCGTATGTCCGGTAAGTCTTGGCTCGCTATGAAGAATCTTAACACAGCGAGCTTCTCTATCATCCACTTCTTCAAGATGGGCAGAAACTCCCTTCGCTCCGCATCAGGAAGCTCGTCCAGTCCATCGATGACGATGTAAATGTGACTTGCGTTTGGGCCACATGAGTCGAGCAAACATGTCAACATCTTCTTGCATACCAGCACAGTTATTGAATGCGGTGTTTCGATGTACTGGTTGTAAACATAATCGATAAGCTGTTCGTCTTGAAGGATAATCTGATAAATAAAGCTCCGGAGTATTGCAAGGCAGGTATTCTTATCTGGCTGCTTATAACTGCAGAAGAAATAAAGAACCGAGGAGATGTTCTGTAGTGGCTGTCTCATTGTCTCTAGACGTTCTATAATCGTCGACGAGAGGACGGTTTTTCCTAAAGCCACAAATGTTCAGTTCCAGATGTTATTGCTCTATGTATATGTACATACCAGCTCCTGGTATTCCGTTGAGCCAGATGATGGTATTGGAATTCGGATCTCCATCCAACCACGCAGTCAACTCGCCAGAGGCCAGAAGCCACTCACTCGTCCCCGGCGTTTTTGCCTGCGAGGCATTGTCCTTTGTAGTATCCACGTCTGCCGGAGACAACCAATCCGCACAAGCTTTCTTCCGTTTCGTTTTCCTTTCTCGTGTAGCCTCTTCAAGTTGCTTTTGTGCGATCTCTCTAGCCTTCTGCGATTCGATAATGTCCTCGGCACGGGCTTCATAGTCAATCAAATTTTGATGTCTTTGTATATTCTCCAGAATGTTACCGAATCTAGTCTCGAAGTCATTCCAAGCGGTGCTGAAGAAAATCTTCCAGGCTAGAAGTTTGATATTGTGGATCAGATTCTCATCCTTCAATAATTGTCTACGGCCCTGGCTGGGGTTACTCAGAAGTGCTAGCGCCGCCAAGATACGCCGGCATCCAGGACCGAGGCAATTTCTCAAACCCTTGGATCTCTCACCTCTGCGTCGGAAAAATTTCAAAGTTCGTCGATAAAAGTCTAGAATGTCTTCATATAACAGGGAGATGACACTCTGTATTTGTTCACTGTAATTGAAGATACTTGCAAACCGCGTGAATCGAGGCATGTTCTCTCCAATCCTCTGGCATGCGTCTAACAACCGGTCGAAGCTCTCAATGAATTTGCTTGATAACTGAGATCGTATGATTAGGCACAACTACTGAGAATCACGACTAATTTAGGTACCTGGAGTAACAACTTTATTGGTCCCTGATGCGGTGTCAACGGAATCCTGAGCTCACTGAGCATGCACCATCTTACCCAAATAAACGACAGTATTTCCGGCTTGGCTTGCACAAAAACCTCGATGACTGTTGCGTATTGAGAGAGTCCTTTGATGAACGGCTCAATCCGAGTCATGTTCTGCAAGCACCCGCGCGCACCCTGCTCGGCTTCCAGGTTCTCAATCAACGCCGTCACCTCACTCTCGGTGTTGACATGATTGAAGGCTTTCTTCTCTTCTGAATCGAGGCTATTTCGGAAGCGACTCAAAGCTCTATTGATGGCTGTTGGAACAAGAACCTGGGGTTGAGCGGTGGACATTGCGACTTAGTAACTTGGTGATATCGATGAGGCGGGGCGGGGATTTAAGAGACACGATCACAACGCCAAGCTCAGTGCGCACAGTTGAGATGTACACGGAGGGTGTCAATAGTCGGGCGCGCTCCATACAATGCGGAAATTCTACACCTCCACCACAACAATAAAGAGAGATTCTGAAAGAGAAAGGGGTGGTAATAGGCT